>Ga0105049_10000285_pt1 | contig 52912 bp, 38 predicted proteins | sample MAT06_FD_78087 | JGI IMG/M metagenome (GOLD analysis project Ga0105049, IMG submission 78087) | Freshwater microbial communities from Lake Fryxell liftoff mats and glacier meltwater in Antarctica - MAT-06 | ecosystem: Environmental > Aquatic > Freshwater > Ice > Liftoff microbial mat | place...
ACCGTCACGAGCTCGCCGCCAGCAGCCAGACCGTTCAGCGGAACGACCAAGGCGACGCCCGGCTCGGTCGATGGACAGGCTGGGTTGATCTTCCCGGGTGTGCCGTAATTGGTCCCGGATCGCACGCCATCGATGTCAAATATCGAGGTGTTCGGGGTGTTGCACCAGTTTGCTCGGGTATTGTTGTCAGAACCCTTGTAGTGACTTGGAGAGAGGCTCCAAGCCACTCCGGCCGCGGTATTGGAGGGTCCCCATACGGTACGATTCATTTCCACGCCGTCTAGGTAGAAGATCAACGCGTCATCATTGCTGCCGTTGGTTTGACCAGCGAGGCGCATGTTGCCTCCATGTGGGTATGTGCAGGTGATGCCACCATTGGCCGCAAAGTCCCCGTTCCGACAGAACACGGCAGTGCCGCCTGGAGTGACAACCAAGTCGACAGGGATCAGAATGGTGTTTTCCGGGGTGTCGTTGGTATCTTTGACTAGCCAAGACCTAAGATTCACTGACGAACCTGACACATTGGTGACCTCGAAGTACTCACTTGAATCATCGTCGGGAGTCACGGGGTTTGCCATGACTTCGGTCACGATCACGGCGCCCACGGGCACGACCCCTTCGTCATAGAGACCGTCACAGTCATTGTCACGCGTGTCCCACACTTCGGGGGCGCCTAGATAGGTCTGCGGATCGAAGTCGTCGCAGTCGGTGCCGCCGCAGCTCTCCGCAAGCACGCCGTCGTTGTCGACGTCGCGGTCATTGAGAATGCCCGAGCAGTCTTCGTCGAACGAATTGCCACATACCTCAATGCCGCCGGGGTTGATGACCGGGCGGGTGTCGTCGCAGTCGTCGCCGCCGCAGGCCTCGTCGATGTAGCTGTCGGCGTCGGCGTCCTTGTCGTCGATCTTGGTGTCGCAGTTGTTGTCGATGCCGTCGCACAGCTCGATGGCGCCGGGCTTCACGTCGCTACGGGCGTCGTTGCAGTCGGGGCCGCCGCACTGGTTGGCGATGAAGCCGTCGCGGTCGGTGTCCTTGTTGTCGGCCGAGCCGTCGCAGTCGTTGTCGATGCTGTCGCCGCAGACCTCGATGCCGGTCGGGCTCGAGAGGTCGGAGTTGTCGTTGCAGTCCTCACCGCCGCACTGCACGGCGATCCAACCGTCCTGGTCGAAGTCGCGGTCCTCGGGCACGCCGTTGCAGTCGTTGTCGGCGTCATCGCCGCACAGCTCCTGGGCGCCCGGGTAGGCGAGGCGATTGGTGTCGTCGCAGTCGTCGCCACCGCAGGCGATCGGGCGGTGGCCGTCGCCATCAAGGTCGACCTCGTCGACGAGGCCGTCGCAGTCGTTGTCGACGCCGTCACACTTGGACTCGTTCGTTTCGAAGTTGGCGCCGTAGCTGCCGATGTTGCAACCAAGGAAGCCCGCGCTGCCGGCGCACACCTGGCGCGAGCCGGCGCAGACACCGGTCTGCTTTGGGCAGAGCGGCGGCACGACGTTGTCGGTCTGGCTGTTGCAGTCGTCGTCGCGCCCGTTGCAGACCTCGGTCGCGGGCACCTGGCCAACACAGGTGAGCCCGGTCGAGCCGGCGCGGCAATCAAAGGCGCCCGGGCACGAGCCAAATGTATTGGTGATGGTGCACGAGTCGAGGCGCCCGACCACGTCGTCGACCGCGGCGTTGCAGTTGTCGTCGAGACCATTGCAGATTTCGGCAATCGGCTGCTTGGCGTCACAGGTCGACCAGCCCGAACCGGGGTTGCAGGTCTGGGCGCCAAAGCAGCTGAGACCATCGGCCGCACGGGTGCACGGACGCTGTTCGCCAGCGTCGCCGTCGAGGCAGGTGCACGAACCGCTGTCCGGCACACACTGGCGCACGCCCGGGCCTTCGCTGGCGGCGAAGTCCTGGCAGCTGTAGCCGCCCGGGCACACGCCGGCCGGTGACTCGTGGGCATTGCCGGCGGCGCAGTCGCGGCCGCAGAAGTTGCCGCCGTCAATTGACAGGCAGCGGTCGCCCGGCGTCGTGCAGTGCGCGTCGACGAGGCACGGCACGCAACTGAAGTCCTCAATCGGCAGGCACGTGAGGGGGCCCGCCTTATAGAAGCCGGGCGCGCAGTCCTCGACCTCGCAGCGCGGGGTCGGGCCGGCGATCGAACAGAACGCGGTCGCATTGACGACCTTGCCCTCGCACGAGACGCCACAGCCGCCGCAGTTGTCGTTGCTCGCGTAGAGGCCGGCCGCGTTCTTGAATGGATCGTCGGCGACCCCATCGCAGTTTTCGTCGAGGCCGTTGCAGGTCTCGACGTTGGGCGTCGGACCGTTGCACAGCCAGCCCCCGACGCCGAGGCACACCTTTGTGCCCTGGCACTCGCCGACACCTGCGACCGCGTTCACGCACGGGCCACCCGCGCCTTCGAGGTTGTCGTCCCAGACGCCGTTGCAATCGTCGTCCATGCCGTTGCACACCTCGGGCACGGGCGCGACCGCGCTGCAGGCGGACCAGCCGGTCTCTACGTTGCACTCGGAGACGCCCACACACACGCCGAGCGCGCTCGGGGTGGTGCACGAGCGGAGGCCGCCGTCGCTTTCGGCAAAGCAGGTGCAACTGCCGGTCGTGGGCTGGCAGAAGAGGCCCGGCGCCTGCTCGGTCTCGTCGCAGGTGAAGCCGCTGGGGCAGTCCTCCTGCTTGCCGCACTCGTAGGCGCAATGACCCTCGCCATCGATGTCCATGCACAGGCCGCCCTGGCACTGGAAATTGTCGGCGCACGGGGTGCAATTGTCGCGAAGCCGCGGCAGGCACAGGAAGACCGAGTCGGTGCCGCCCGAGACGGCCTTGCAGTCGTAGCCGACCGGGCAGGTCGTGTCGCAGGTGCGGGTGCAGACGTAGCCCTTCGGGCCGTCGACGCAATAGCCGCTCTCGCAGTCGCCGTTCTCGTTGCAGGGCGAGCCGAACTCGCCCGGCGTCACCTCGACCTCGACCTCGACCTCGGCGACCGTCTCGGTCGTGGGGAGGGTGTCGGGCAGGATCACCGTGTCGCCACCGCCACTGTCAACGCCGTCATTGCCATCGCCGAGGGCCGTGTCGCTCGTGGTTGTGTCGCTGTCGAGGTTGCCGCCCTGCTTGTCCTCGTCGCTACATCCCACGCCGGTTGTTGCTGCGAACATCGCGATAACAGGACACAAGAGCGAGGCGCGGAAATTCATGCCGGGCACGATAGCAGAATTCCCGGTCGCCTATGCCACGTTTTGGTGACGGAGCTCTCACCCTTGTGCAAGGCCCGCGAGAGCCCCGTATCACTTGGCCCCGACGCGCTCCCACTGCAGGGTCAGGCTCGTTGCGGAGGCGTCTGACACGTGGCCACGCACGAGGTCGCCGTTCTTTGCGACCAGCAGGAAGCCGTTGCCGGTGCGGGCGTGCAACATCGCGTCGGCGCTAGTCGGCGCGGGCGAGGTCGGAACGCTGGCGAGGTCGGGGAACGCCATGGCGAGGCCGCCACCGTTTTTGAACCAGGTGATCGGGCGGTTGTCGATGACGGTCGCGCCGCCGGTCGCGAGCTTCATGCCCGAGTCGCCGTTGGGCGTCGCGTACAGGTCCGAGTTCGCGTAGTTGCCCGGGTCTTCGAGCGTGCCGTTGACGAAGTCGACGCCAGCGTCGTGCTTGAGCACGATAGTCCCGGCGTCGGGCGGGGCGGTGGCGTCGTCACAGGCCGGCGCGAGCGGCACGAAGCACGCCACGGCGGCGAGCGAGATGACGAGGCGGAGGGCGGCGGCGGGGTTCGAGGGGCGCATGGCCGGGGACCTTAGCCACGTCGCCCACGCGTGCGCAACCGGATTCAGGCCGAGCGAACGGGCTTGCGGCCCTGCTTGGTGCGGGCCTTGACCTGGTACATGGCGCGGTCGGCGGCGGCGAGCAGGGTCGCGGCGTCGCCCGTGCCGGGGCCGAGCGAGGCCTGGCCGATGCTCATCTTGACGGGGTGGTCGTTGTGACCGGTGCCGCGGCGCAGGGTCGCGAGCGTGTCGCGGATGCGCTGGGCCAGCGTCTCGGCCCCCTCGCGGCCGGTGCCAGGCACCAGCACGACGAACTCGTCGCCACCTGTGCGGCACGCGACGTCGCACGCGCGGAGCTGGGTGGACAAGAAGCGCGCAACCCAGGCCAGCACCTCGTCACCCTTGTTGTGGCCCCAGGTGTCGTTGACGACCTTGAAGTCGTCGACGTCGATGACCAGCACCGACAGTGGCTGCTGGTAACGAACGGCACGGACCACCTCGTGCTCGAGGCGCTCATCCAGGTAGCGGCGATTCGGGAGCCCGGTGAGACCGTCGGTGTGAGCCAGCGAACGAAGGCGTTCGACCTCGGCGCGCAGCGCGGCGTTCTCGCGGGCGAGAGCGTCGATGCGGGCGTCGGTCGGTGGCAGGTAGGAGGCGGTCACGTGCATTCCGGCATTGGCAGGAGAACTCACGGTTTGATCCTCTTCGCTGAAGACGTCCAGTTTCCGTCGCGGGATTTCGTACTTCACGAACGCTGAACGCTGTCCGGAGGCCGACATTCCTCAAGGAAATCGTCTTCGGACGCGACGTATCGGCGACAAGCGCTTCAGCGTGGGATGTCACGCAGTCCGAGGCGACTCCAGTCGGGCTTTCCATCGGTCATCGGTGCGTCGTGATCGAGATTCGGGAAGACGCTCGCGAGGAGGCGCAGGAGGCTCCCGAGCGAACGGTACTGGGCTTCAGTGTAGCCGTAGCTCTGGACCTTCACGGCGTTGATCGCGGCGATGGCGCAACAACGACCTCCGGGTGAAGAGCCCGACGAAAGGCCCGTGCCGACGTCATGTCGAGGGCAGCGCGATGCTCACGCCGGGGGCGAGACGAGACGATCGACCAGCATCCGCAGCTCGGGCGCAAAGCGCTGGGGTGCGTCGGGCGAGGTGAGGTCGGCTGTGCCGAAGAGGTCGGCCGGAAGTGCTATCGATGGCGAGGCGTGGGCGCGCGTGAGGAGCTCGATCGCCTGGAATAGGCGGCGCCGATGCGGTTGCCCCATGCGCATCAGCAACCACACCTGAAAGAGGCGATCGGCCAGCAGAAAGCCGTGACGAGGGCCCGGCGGCAGCGGCGTCTTGTCGGCCACGCCATCGAGCACGAGGCGGTGGAGCTGCGCCGAGACGCTGTTGGCGGTAAGGCGCGTCGCGTGCGCGAGCTCGTGCGGTCGCACGGGGTGCCAGGCCGCCGCCAGGGCGTGCACGACCTGTTGTGATTGCGGTGCCAGCGACTCGATGCGCGCGCGCATCATCGGCGTGAGCTGGTCGAGCACGGCCAGCGTGAGCTCGGGGCCGTGGGGTGGCTCCGAGCGCTCGAGCGCGAGGCCGAGGAGCGCCAACACCCGCGGCTGGGTGCCGAGCAGATCGAGCATCGCCGCGAACAGCGCAGGCTCGGCCGCGGCAAGGGCGCGCACGCGTTGCAGCGGGTCTTCCGGATGGACCGCGGCCAGCGCGGTCGTGAGCGTGTCGCGCGGCAGCGGTCGCAGCTCGTGGAGCTGGAAGAAATCGTAGAACGCGGCATCGTAGCGAAAGGTCGCCTCGATGGCGCGGGCTGAGGTCCCGATGAGCAGCAGGTGCGGCTCGGTCGCAAGCACTTCACGCACGTGCCACTCGTCGCGCTTCAGGCGTTCGAGTACGACATCGAGCGTATCGACGAGCAGCACGAAGCGGCGCCCGAGCTCGCTCGAGGTGGTCGTGAGCAACGCCAAGGCGGCCGCCGTGCGCGCGTCCTCGTCGTTTGGCAGGGCGGCGATCCTGGCTTCGATCGCAGCGGCGTGGTCGTTCGCGCCGGAGCGCTGGAGCGCGATGACGAGATAGTCGAGCGCGTTGACCCAGAAGTCGGCCGGGCGCGCGACGTCCCATTGCGCCTCGGCGAAGGTGAGCGGGAGCCAGCGCTGGGACAGCTCGGGGTCGGAACCGATGGCCGATTGCAGAGCGCGCAGCAGCATCGTCTTGCCCGAGCCGGGACCGCCGAGGACGAGCTGGTGCTGCGGCGCGCCGTCGTGCCCGATGCGACGCAAAAGGCCGAGGAGGCGCTCGGCCAGCGGACGCCGGAGCGAGTGTGTGAGCGCCACGCGCTCGGGCGGGAGCAGCGCGGGATTGTAGATCGGCCAGGGTCGCTTCGGCACGGGCGGCGTGTCGCTCATGCGATCACACGCTTGACCCAATACTCGCGCAAAAGCTCGGAACGGAAGCGGAATCTGTCGTCGTCGCGAGCGAGGTAGCCGTCGTTTTCGAGGACATCGAGCAGGAAGCGCAGGCTCTCGTCGCGCGCGGCTGGCTCGGGCAGGTGCTCCGAGAGGAGATGGTCGAGCGCCTTCTTCGTGAGTCCTTCGGGGGCGGCTGCGACCCCTGCCAGGAGAGCCAGCGCGCGTTGATCGTCCGGGCGCCCGAGCTCCTCGGTGAGGCGCTGGCGCCAGTAGTCGAAGTAGGCGCGGTAGGCGGGCGTCAGGAGCTCTGCCACGACCCGATCGACCAGCGCCGGGGTGGGCTTCAGGCTCTGTTCGGCGGCGAGGTCGTGCAGGCGCGAGAACAAAATCTGGAGATAGAACGGGATGAGCCAGCCGGCCCGCTGCATGAGCCGCGCGCGCGTCGGCGGGTCGAGCGCGAGCCCATAGGAATCGCCCAGCGCCGCCAAGAACGCGTCGGCCGTCGCCGGGGCGAAGGGGCCCAGGGGACAGACGCGCAGATCGTTGATCGTGTCGCCGAGGCGAGCGCGGGCGACGACCGCGTCGAGGCCGATCGAGCCCGCGACGACCCAACGCAGGGGTGTTTCGGAGTGCGTGGGCGCGCTTCGCAACTGTCTGAACCAGTTCAAGAAGTTGCGTGTTCGCGGCAGCTCCGGGGTCTTCGCCTGGGTGTCCTCGCGGATCAGCGTCAAGACGAAGATCGGCAGCTCGTCGACCAGCACGAGCCAGGGCTCGCCGAGCCGTTCGATCGCTTCGGCGGTGACCTCGGCCAGGGTCGCCCAGCGCCCTTCGTCGGGCGTAAGCTCGAGCGAGAGCGGCCCGGCTTCGACCTTCGCCCGAAGGCGTGAGAAAAAGCGCTTGTAGGGCCCCTTTTGTAGGCGCCGCCAGATCGGATCGGACGCAGGATGCGCGGCCAGCGCCGCGATGAGCTTGCGCGTCACGTCGTCTTCGCTGCGCGCATCGGCCACCGACACGTAGACCGCGTGGTGTCCGTGATCGGGCGCCTCGTCGGCCATGCGCATCAAGAGCGAGGTCTTGCCGACGCGACGCGGCGCGAGCAGCAGCACATGGCTCTGACGCAGATGCTGCCAGAGGAGCCGTCGCTCGTCCTCGCGGTCGAAGAAGTTGATGCCGCGCACCGGCCGACCGACCGAGCTTTCGATGCCACCCATGGGCTGGCTATACATCACTCGCGCACGCATTCCACAAACGCCGCTTACCGCCTAAGGTCGGCGCGATGTCCGAGCTATCACCGACGCGGCGCGTGGCCCTCTGGATTGGACCCATCGTGGGGATCGCGGCGATCGCGCTGGCGCATGCGGGCCTTGTCCCGTTCGGGCTGACGCCGCCCGCGTTCGCGACGCTCGGGGTGACGTTTTGGGTGGCGCTCTGGTGGATTGCCGAGTGCCTGCCATTGGCGGCGACCTCGCTCCTGCCGGTGCTGCTCCTGCCAGTGGCGGGGGTGATGCCCGCGGGCGTCGTGGCTGGGACCTACATGGACCGCTTCATATTATTGATGATGGCGGGCTTCATGGCGGCCCTGGCGATCGAGCGATGTGGGCTGCATCGCCGCATCGCGCTCGGCGTGCTGGTTCGCATCGGGGCCTCGCCGCGGCGGCTCGTGCTCGGCATGCTGGTCGCGACCGGGTTCATCTCGATGTGGATCGCCAACACGGCGGCGACGCTCATCATGTTGCCGATTGGGCTCGCGCTGCTCGCGCGGCTCGAGCCGGAGATGCCCGACAAGGCTGCGTTCGCGCGCTTCTCGGCGGCGCTGGTGCTGGCGATCGGCTACGCGGCGTCGATCGGTGGCATGGGCACGCCGCTCGGCACGCCGCCGAACATGATCTACCTCGGCGCGGTCTCCAAGGAATTCGGCAAGGCCCCGGGCTTCCTCGAGTGGATGTCGTTCGCGCTGCCGATCGTGATCGTCATGACCATCTTCCTCTACTTCTACTTCGTACGCATCGCGCGCCTGCCGCCGCGCGACATGTCGGGGGCTGGGCACGAGGTGCTGTTGCGCGAGAAGGCGGCGCTCGGGCCGATCTCCGGCGACGAGGTGCGGGTCGCGGCGATCTTCGGGCTGATGGTGGTCTTGTGGGTGACGCGCCAGTTCGATCTGTCCGATGGCACGTCGGTCGGCTGGGCGCCGCTGTTCGGGCTCGAGAAGTTTGTCGACGACGGCACCGTTGCGGTGCTCGGGGCGACGCTCTTGTTCCTGTGGCCATCGCAGCAGCAGGGCGAGCGCCTGCTCGACTGGCCGACAGCCCGGAAGATCCCGTGGGAATTGGTGATCTTGTTCGGCGGCGGGCTCGCACTCGCGAAGGCGTTCGAGGTCTCAGGGCTCTCGGACGAGATCGCCGCGGCGCTCGGAGGGCTGCAGGGGCTGCCGGTGATCCTGATGATGCTGCTGCTGTCGCTGTCGGTGGCATTCTTGAGCGAGGTCACCTCGAACACCGCGGTCGCGACGATACTCATGCCGATCCTGGCACCCTTCGCGAAGGCCTCCGGGCTCGGGCCCGAGGTGATCATGCTGCCCGCGGCGCTGGCTGCGTCGTGCGGCTTCATGCTGCCGGTCGCGACCCCGCCGAACGCGGTCGTCTACGGCACGGGGCGGATCCCCATCGACTTCATGGTGAAGACCGGCTTCTGGCTCAACATCGTCGGGGTCTGCACCGTGACCCTGGTCCTCTGGCTCTACTCAGTCGCGCGCGGCCTCTGAGGCGGTCGTCGGGCGTGCATCGAGCAAGCGCCGCATGAGTTCGGCCAACAGGCGTGTGCCGAAGGGCTTCTGCAGGAACGGCACACCGGCCTGGACGAGCGCGTGGGTGACGTCATCACCCGGGTTGCCAGACATGAGCACGATGCGCGTGTCCGGCCGCTCGTTCTGCAGCATGAGGGCGAGCTCGGCCCCGGACATGCCGGGCAGACCGATGTCGAGGAGCGCCAGGTCGACCGGCCGCTCCGCCCCGGCGAGAAGCGTCAGCGCCTCCTCGGCCGAGGTGGCACTCAGCACGCTGTAGCCGCGGCCACGCAGGTCGCGCGCAATCAGGCTCCGCAGCGCAGCGCCGTCTTCGACCACGAGAATGGTCTCCCACCCGCCGCGCTCGCTGACCACTGCCCGCGGTTCCCGCGGCGCCCGCAGAGTCGCCTGCTCGGTCGCGGGCAGGTACACCCGAAAGGTCGCACCGCGGCCAGGCTGTGACTCGGCAGTGATGGTGCCGCCGGCCGCGCGCGCGATCCCGTGGCAGGTCGCGAGGCCGAGGCCGGTCCCTTTGCCATCGACCTTGGTCGTGAAGAACGGCTCAAAAAGGTAGGGCATCACCTCGGGGCCGATGCCGCTCCCGGTGTCGGAGGCACTGATGACCACGTAGGCCCCTGGCCCGAGATCGGCCGGACGCGGGCCGGAACCGGCTGTGAGGAGGCTCGCGACAAGACGGAAGACGCCGCCGGTCGGCATCGCGTCCCGCGCATTCATGGCCAGATTCAAGAGCAGGATCTGCGCCTGGCTGCGATCGATGGTGACCCCGAGGCCGGCGTCGGGCATCACCACCTCGAGCGAGATGCGATCGCCTAGCGCGCGGCTGACGACAGGCTGGGCGCTGAGCAATATCTCGGCAACGCTGATCGGCGTCGCTTGATCGACCTGGCGACGGGCGATGGTGAGGAGCGAACGCGTGAGATCACCGCCGCGCTCGGCCGCTTCGCCAATCGCCCGGACATCCTCGTCCAGCGCGAGCTCAGGGTGGTCGCGCACGAGCAGATCTGCACAGTTCACGATCACGGTCAGGAGGTTGTTGAAGTCGTGCGCGACCGCACCTGCAAGGCGGCCAATCGCCTCGAGCTTGCGGGCCTGCACGAGTTCGGCTTCGAGACGCTTGCGTTGGGTTATCTCGGTGACGCCGCCGACGATGCGCACGACCCTGCCGGCCGCGTCCTTCACAGGTCGCACATGATCGCGCAACCAACGCACGTCACCGGCCGGGTCGATGACGCGGTACTCGTTGACGAGCGATTCGCCGGCCATGAGCCGGTCCTGCAACCCCAACATCGCCTGGCGATCGTCGGGATGCACGGTGGCCAGCCAGCCGCCGATGCGCTCCAGGCTATCAAACGTATGGCCGGTCGTGCGCTCGAAGGAGCCCGCCACGATGGTCGTGCGCGGGGGCCTGCCGGCGACCAGCTCGGCCGAGTAGACGTAGTCGGAAGCGAGCTCGGTAAAGAGGCGGTACTCCTCGGCCTGCGTTCGCAACGTCTCATCGGCGAGCTTGCGCGCGGTCACGTCGATGATGATGCCGGCGAGGCCGGCGCAACGCCCCTGTTCGTTCAGCGCGACGTGGCCGCGCGACTCGAGCCAGGCGAGGCTGCCATCGGCTTTCGTGATGCGGTGCTCGACCACGTAGGTGCGGGCCGACGCGTCGTCCGGTGCGGCTTGAGCGCGTGCGATCGTTGCATGCATGACGCCGGTCATGTGCTCGAGGTCGGCGGGCACGACCCGGGCGAGATAGGCGTCGAAGGTCGCACCAAAGGCCCCGGGAGCCACGCCGAAGATCGCTTCGACCTCGGGGCTCCACTGCACGACATTGGGCACGACCGCCCAGGACCAGACGCCGATTCGTGTCGCAGCGAGCGCGCTCGCGATCGCCTCGACGTTCGGCACCCGATGGGCGCTATTGCCGGTTTCTGTCTGCATGAGCATGCAAATTCGATCGTTTTCGGGACGCGGTCAAGCCGTCGCGCGCGCGCGCGCTGGCATCGCGGTTTTTCGATTTCAACCGCGGTTCTGATTCGGTACGGTCCGCGCCCCTTCGGGAGAAGACCATGTTTCAGCGCGTCTTGCCGCTCGTACTCTGTGTCGGCTTCGTCGCTTGCGGGCAGGCCGCTGTGACAACCGACACCGATGCCTTGGAGGTTGCGATCGAGGTCGCCGAAGAGGTCGCAGCCAGCGCCGAGGTCGAGGTCACCGAAGAGGTCACCCCGGTCGAGCCCTGGCGTCACGTCGGGCCGATCACGACCGATGCGACGCTCCCGGTCGCTGCCCTGCGGCCCCTCTTTTCAGAGCACACGACCGCGTTGTCGGCGGCTGTCACGCTGCCTGAGGGCCGCGCGATGGTGGTCGACTTCGACAGCGACGGCCGCGAGGACATCGTCGTGCTCGGCACCAGCAACGGCATGGCGCCGGTATTCTTGAGGAATGCGGCGACGCCGGGTGGGCTGTGGGCCTTCGAGGACGTCACTGCGGCGGCTGGGATGGACGCACCGATGGTGCTGCTCGTGTTCGGCGACCTCGACAACGACGGTGATGCCGACGCGTTCTCGGGCACCTCGTACCGCTCGGGTGCGGACGGCAAGCATGGCATCTGGCTCAACGACGGCAGTGGCCACTTCAGCTACGCCGGCACCAACGGCCTCGCCTCGCGCAAGGCAAGTGGTCAATACTACAAGGAAATGGCAGCAGCGACGCTTGCCGACTTCGATGGCGATGGGCTGCTCGACCTGTACGTCACGATGTGGAACGTCGGCATGCTCAATGGCAGCCTCGGCCAGGCGAGTGACGATGAACTCTACAAGGGCGACGGCACGGGCGCCTTCGCGCAGTTCGCGCTGCCCGACCAGCACAACCCAATGACATCGCAGCTCGACCCGAGCCTCGCCGGAGTGCCGCGCCGCGGCTACGGCCTGTGCCCGGCGGACTACGACGACGATGGTGACCTCGACCTGTTCGTCAACAACTACGGGGCCGGTCGCCCGGCCGCGGACGACCCACCGCACTACTGGGAATGGAACCTGCTCTGGAGGAACGATGGCAACCTCGCCTTCGTCGACGTCGCCGTGCCCTCGAAGGTGCACGCGACGGTGCGCGGGATCGGCGGCGTACAGGAGGAGGAGCCGGTCGTGATGGGCCGCGTGACCTACCCTGGTCCTATCGGCGGCAACGGCTTTGGCTGCTCGTGGGGCGACTTCGACAACGATGGCGATCTCGACCTGGTCGTCGGCCAGATCGCCCACCCCGATTATCCGCAGACCGACCGGCTCCTGCTGCACGTGAACCCCGGAGGCGCCAGCGGTTCGGCCCGCATCTTCGGCGAGGAGAGCGCCGAACGTGGTCTCGAATATTATGAGGACGAGCTTCACCCGGTGCTGGTCGACATCGACCTCGATGGGCGCCTCGACCTCGCCGTGTCGCGGCTGCGTGGCGGCTCGAAGTGGGAGGTCTACCTGCAGGGCAAGAACCAGAAGTTCGTAAAGGAGACGCGGGTGGAGAGCGGCGTCGACATCGAGAGGCCCGGCCCTACAGTGTGGCTCGACGTCGACGGCGATGGTGACCTCGATTTCTTCATGCCGCAGAGCGCGCGGGGTCGGTTCTTCGAGAACGTGGCGGCGCGCGCGAACCACCTCGTGGTCGAGCTCGTCGGAAAGACGCCGCGCGACGCGACTGGCGCGCGCATGACGCTGGAGACGAGCGTCGGCAAGCATGTTCGCGAGCTCATCGGCGGCACCGGTCACTACAACTCGCAGCAGACGCGGCGACTGCATGTCGGGCTCGGCGCCGACTCGGGTGCGCGCGGCGTGACGGTGCGATGGCCCGACGGAGAGATCCAGGCGATCGGCGACGTGAAGGCGAACGTGCACCTGGTCATTACGCAGGGTGGTGCCATCACCGAGCGATAGCGACGACGGGCGCCTTGCAGAAGCGGCCCGGAGGCCTTGCGCTCTGACGGGGCTCAGCTACCTTGGGGCCCGCTCGTCTCATGGGAGAAACGTCGATGAACATCCTGAACCTCGCCACCCAGGCCGCTGCGATGAAGGGCTGGCCGTCGCGGCGCGAAGCCAACGGCGATCTGCGCATCGAGATCGTCACCCAGGCTGGCCGCTCGCAGGTCGTCAACGTGACCATGGCGACCGACGGCGACCGCGACCCGTGCGCGTTCATCTGGTCGAAGTGCGCGGACGCACAGGCGAAAAACGATCCTTGGGCGCTGCTCCGGCTCAATATGCAACTGAGCTATGGGCGCGTCGCCTTGAAGGGCAACGACATTGTCATCCTGCACTCGCTGCTTGACCGCACGAGCGACCTGACCGAGGTCGGCAAGACCCTGTTCTGGGTGGCCAAGTCGGCCGACGACCTCGAGCAGCAGACCTATGGCGCCTACACCGACGTGCTCTGATCGGCACGCCACCACACACACATCGAAGGAATGACATGAATCGGTCCCGCATCAACCTCCTCTCGACCTTGCTCGTCATGTGCGTGCTGGCCGCCTTCAGCGCAGGCTGTGGCGCTCCCACGCTCGAGTCGCAGGTGTCGCGCTACAAGACGATCAGCGACAAGCTCGACCTGCTTGCGACAAAGCAGCCGCAGTTCAAGGCCGACATCGAGAAGAAGAAGCTCGAGTTCGCGGCCGAGCTCGAGATCGCCAAGGCGAAGCCCGGTGAAGAGGGGCCGCGCGCCGTCGCCGACCTGAACTACCGCATGGAGAAGTTCGAGGCTGGCCTGAACCCGCAGCCCACCAACGCGAGCAACCGCCCTGTCGGCAGCAAGCTCGGGCCACCGCAGCCAGGACAGCCGGGACAGCCGGGCCAGCCAGGCCAGCCCCAGCCGGGTGGCAAGCTCGGCGGTGGCAGCGCGCCTGCGCCCGGCGGCAACCCGGGTGGCAGCGGCTTCGGCACGCCGACCCCGGCGCCCGCTCCGGCCCCGGCGCCGTCCGGCGACAGTGGCTTTGGTACCCCGACCCCGACTCCCGCTCCGACGCCTGCCCCTGCGCCCGTGCCTGCGCCCGCGCCGGACGGTGGGAGCGGTTTCGGCGGCAAGTGACATGGCCGAGCCTGCGGAGTCTTCACCCGAGGTGGACGAGTTCGTAGCCGCGGCGCGCGCCAAGGCGCATCTACTTTATGAGGGCGTCGTCGTGCCCCACCGCTCGTGCGGCATCGCGCTGGCGGAGACGTTCGGCCGGCCGACGGCCGCCTATCAGTCGCTGAGGCGTGGCGGCATCACGGGTCGCGGCGAGTGTGGGGCGATCGTCGCGGGGCGGTTGCTGCTGGGGGAGATCCTGGGCGATCCGGATCCGACGGGGCCGGTCACGCCCGCCTTGCGCCAGGCGATGGAGCGCTACGAGGAGCGCTGGCAGGCGCGGGTCGATCGCGGTGCGGCGCCGGGTAAAGACATCGTGTGCAACACGCTGACGGGGGTCTTCCCGATCTTCCAGTCACCTGAGCGACATGCCTTTTGTACGGCACTCGCAACGGAGGTCGCGACCGCGGTGGCCGAGGTGTTGGCGGAGGCAGGCGTGCGGGTACCTATCATACCCGTGGTCATACCGGCCGGGGCCGGCGTCGAAGGCGGCCCCTGATGTCTCGCACGTCGGCTATTTCAGCCGGGGTCCTGGTATGGCGCCGGGCCCCGACGGCGACCGACCTGCAGGTCTTGATAGTACATCCGGGCGGCCCGTTCTTTGCCAACAAGGACGACGGCGCCTGGTCGATCCCCAAAGGTGAATGCGAGGACGCGGTCATCACCGACGACGCGCTGCGCGAGACGGCCATGCGCGAGCTGCTCGAGGAGACGGGCCTGGCGCCCGAAACGCCGATCACGTCCCTCGGGAGCGTGAAGCAGAAGAGCGGCAAGGTCGTGCACGCCTTCGCGATGGAAGCCGACGCCGAGCCGCCAAGAGGCCATCGCCCGCCGCAAGTGCGGCTCGAGTGGCCGAAGGGCTCGATGCGCGAGCTGGCCTTCGACGAGGTCGACCAGGTTATGTTCGTGCCGCTCGACGTCGCGCGCCGGAAGCTGAATCCGGCCCAGGCGGACCTGCTCGACCGCTTGCTGATGCACCTGCGCCGCTGAGCGATCCGCAGTATCGCCTTCGACTGCCTTGGCCGAGGGGCCTTCGGCGGCCGCTCAACCGACGAGCGCCAGCGCGACGCCGACGCCGGTTGCGCGCGCGCGTGCGACCACGAGACGGGCGACCGCGAGGTCTTGGACCGCGAGCCCGGTCGAGTCGAACAACGTGATGTCGTCCGCGTTCGCGCGCCCGACGAGTCGCCCGGCGAGCACGTCGCCGAGGCCACCGATGATCGCGTCAAGAGCCAGCGCGCCGTCGTGAATCGGCACGTTGACCTCCCCCGAGTGCAGCGCCTGCGCCGGGTCGTCGACGATGATGCGTGCGCTCGCGGTAAGCGCGCTCTCGAGCTCCTGCTTGCCCTCGGCATCGGCACCCATCGCGTTGATATGAGTGCCGGGCCGCACCATGGCACGCATGACGATCGGGGTGCCGCCGGGGGTCGAGGTGCACACGATGTCGCACGCGGCGGCCTCGGCGACGCTACCGACGCGACCGCCGAATTGCGCGACGAGCGCCGCGGCGGCATCCGGCCGCACATCCGCAAAGACAAGTTCGGTGATTCGCGGCTGCGTCACCTGATGCGCCATCGCCATCGTCTTCGCCTGCACGCCCGATCCGACAAAGCCGATCGAACGCGCGGCGGGTCGCCCCAAGGCACGCGAGGCGATCGCCGCCGCGGCCCCGGTGCGAACCGCGGTGAGCCAGGTCGCGTCCATCACCGCGAGCGGCAGCGCGGTCTCGGGATCGGACAGCACATAGAGCCCCATCACCGCGGGCAGCCCATGGCGCTTCGGGTTCTGGGGATGCGAGTTGACCCACTTGACCCCGGCGGCGCCGTCCATGAACGAAGGCATCGCGCGGAAGTCGCCGTGGTACTCGGGCAGGTCCAGGTAGACCTTGGGTGGCATGCGCGCGCGACCGCTCGCGTGCGCGATGAACGCAGCTTCGACGGCGGCAACCGCGTCGCCCATGTCGGTGAGTGACTCGACGTCCTGACGGGTGAGGATGAGCGTCTGCATAGCGCTACTGCAATCACATCCGGGTGGACCGTGCAATCACCCGGCGGCCGCGCGCTGGGTGCGCTGGGTGCTCGACCTTGGCAGCCGCGGCGCGCTTCGGGTAGGCTCACGCGCATGACTCAAGCGACCGATGTTGCAAGCGAGAGCTGGCCCTGGGGGGTCTCGGTACCGCCGGGTGCGGACGAGCTTCCCTGCGACGACGGAGAGCCCATGGAGACGGAGCTGCACAGTCGTCAGATGGACCTGACGCTCGACTACGGGCGCCGGCTGTTGCGCGATCGCGATGCCTATATCGCCGGAAACATGGCGCTCTACTTCAGCGCCACCCAGGCCAGGAAGAATGACTTCAGGGCGCCGGATCTGATGTTTGTGCTGGATGTGCCGCGGCGGGTTCGCAAGAGCTGGGTCGCCTGGGAGGAGAACAGTCGGCTGCCGGACGTGGTGATCGAGCTATTGTCGGAGACGACGCGGGGTAACGATCTCGGCAAGAAGAAGGACCTGTACGAGAGCCTTCTGAAGGTCCCAGAATACTTCGTCTTCGACCCGCTGACGGCGGAGCTGCGAGGCTGGCGCCAGGGTGGGTCTGGCTATCAGGAGATCGCTCCAGACGCGCAAGGACGCCTCGCGTCGATAGCGCTCGGAGTGACACTCGGGGTGCTCGAGCACACCTGGGCTGAGGCCGAGCACAAGTGGCTACGATTCTTCGATCACGAGGGAGCGTTGGTGTTCACCTACGCCGAGGCTGAGGCCCAGCGCGCCGAAGCGGAGACCCAGCGCGCCGAAGCAGAGGCACAGCGTGCCGAAGCAGAGACCCAGCGTGCCGAAGCAGAGACCCAGCGTGCCGAAGCAGAGACCCAGCGTGCCGATGCAGAGACCCAGCGTGCCGAAGCAGAGGCCCAGCGTGCCGATGCAGAGACACAGCGCGCCGAAGCAGAGGCACAGCGTGCCGAAGCAGAGGCCCAGCGCGCCGAAGCCGAGGCCCAGCGTGCCGATGCCGCCGAGCGCGAGGTGGCGTCCCTTCGGGCGCAGCTCGCGGCGCTGCAACAGTCTTCGCGCTGACGCCCGCTTGCGCGTGCCGCGGAGGCCATTGCAACCTTCTCGAACGAGGCGAGCCGGCCGGCCTGGTCGGCCGCGTGCGTCGTCAGCATGATCTCGTCAGCGCACATGCGTTCGGCGAGCTCGGCCATGCGCGCGACGACCTCGGTCGGCGTGCCGATGGAGTCGTATCCCCGATCGGCCGACATCCATCGCGCGTTCGCGAGCAAGCCTCAGAAGTTGGTCGCGCCAGTCGCGCCAGTCCGCCCCACCTCGCCTGTCAGGCCGCCAGCGCCCGTACCACCGCCCGGACCGCCGCCACCTCCGGCGCCGTCGAGGAAGAAGCTGTTGCCCGAGGTCCAGCTCGCGAGCGAGCCGCCGCTGGCATAGAGCGCATAACCCACGCCACCGCTTCCGCCCGCACCGCCGCCACCCGGACCACCGTCGCCACCTTCGCCGCCCTTGGCGCCGGCTTGCGCGCACCAGGCGTTGCCGCTCGGCGCTGCGGCGCCGCCGAACCCACCGTTGCCGCCGTTGCCTGCCGTGCCGCCTTCCCCACCGCGGCCGCCCTGTCCGCCGAAGCCGACGTGCAACTGGTTTGACGCGATGACCGGCAGGTTCGTGCCGAGCCCGCTGGTCTGCACATAGAAGATCCCGAAGGCGCCACCGCCGGCCCTGCCGCCGCCGCCGCCCGTGCCGCCGCATCCGCCGGCCCCGCCTCCACCGCCCGTGCCGCCGAAGTCGCTACTGCCGTAGCCACCGGCCGACGCCGACTCGACGCCGCCACCAGCCCCACCGCCGCCACCGCCCGCGCCGTTGCCGCCGACATTGCCGCCCGCCCCCTGGAACCCGGACCACTCGTCGGCGCCGACCTGGCCCACGTTCGATCCCGCGGCCGTACCCTTCGACCCGGGCCCGCCTTCGACCCCGTTGCCGCCCGCCGCCGCGAACTCGCCGAGGGGGCAGCTCATGATGGTGCCCGGCACGAAGCACACGCCATTCGTGCGGATCTGCTGGTCACAGCCACCGGTGCCGGCGCTTCCGCCGCCCGTTCCCGAGCCGACGACGCCGCCCGACGTGTTCGTCTGGAGCGCGGTCGACGACGATGTGTCGGTGCAGAAGTTGTTGCCGTCACGCCAGTCGGGGCAGCTCGAGTTGCCGCCGCCACCACCCGCCGTGCCGCCACCGCAGGTCGCGTTGGTGCCACCCGTGCCGCCGGGGCTCGGCGAGCTGGAGCATGTCTGGAAGCAGTAGGCTGTCGGCGTGATGTCCTTGGCGACATTGCCCGACGAGCCGCTGCCGCTGTCTCCGCCATCGATACCGCGCGTGCCATTGGCGCCAGGTCCGCCGGTGCCGGGCCAGATGGTATTGTGGGTGAGGTGGAGCTTGGCGTTCGAGTTGCGCACCCAGATCGCGTAGCTGTTCTCGCCGACACCGTTGGCGACCTGACCATAGACGGTGAAGCCATCGAAGGTCGTATCGGTGACGATGATCGCGTCGGCGATGACCGTCTTGCGATGGCCACTCGCTTGGATGCCGAAGATTGCGGTCAGGTTCGACTCGGGCTCGCGCACCCAGTTGATCGGGTTGAAGCCGCCGTAGACATTGATGCCATCGACGAGCCTCACGTTCTCGTTGTAGGCGCCACCAGCCACGTTCACGCGCGTCTTGCCGGAGCCGGCGGCGGCGGCCTTAGTGATGGCATAGCCGATCGTGGCGCACGGATGACGACCACCTCCGGTCTGTGACGGGCCACCACCGCAGGCGGCATTGTCGGCTGCTTGTGCGTCGGACTCCGAGACATAGAGCGTGTTCGTTTCGAGCCGGAACTCGCAGCCGTCATCGGGCACCGCGTTCAAGTCGAAGTAGCCAGCGCTGCACACCATGCGGCAGACCGGGTCACTGTTGGCGTCGCAGGCGCCGCTCGCGTTCGGCTTGGCGTAGATGGTCACGCAATTGGTGAAGCAGTTGCCGCAGGTCGCATCGGTCGCGTACTTGCCCGCGCCGTTCTTGAACGGTTGGTCTGTGACGCCATCGCAGTCGTTGTCGACGAGGTCGCATGCCTCGGTACCAGGCTGGACGGCAACCGCGTTGCACTCGCTGCTGGTGCCGTTGCCAGCGCACGTCTTCGTGCCCGCGCCGCGACAGGCGCCGACGCCGTTGAAGCACACGGCGCCGAGGTCTGGGAACGTCTCGTCGGTGGCGCCATCGCAGTTGTTGTCGATCCGATCGCACGTCTCTGGGCCCGCCGGCCCGGCGACGGCGTTGCACTGCGTGCCCGAACCGTCGGGCTTGCACTCGACGAAGCCATAGCGCTGGCAACCGCCCTGCCCGCTCGAGCAGCTCGCGTAGAGACCGGGGTAGCCCTCGTCGGTCTGCCCGTTGCAGTCGTCGTCTTCGTAGTTGCACGTCTCGGCCGCGGGCGTCTGGCCGATACATTCGAGCGCAGTGCCGCTCCTACAATCCTCGACGCCCAGACAGGTGCCGAACGCGTTCGTGAGGGCGCAGGCGTTGCCTCGGCCGAGCACGTCGTCGACGGCCGAGCTGCAGTCGTCGTCGACGCCGTTGCACACCTCTTCGCCTGGGGTCCGCGCGCTGCAGCCGGTCCAACCGGCACTGGCATCGCATGTTTCCTGCCCGTAACACGTGCCCGAGACGCTGTTGCGAACGCACGTGCGGACCTGCCCGTCGGTCGTTGGGTTGCAGAGGCACGAGCCGCTCACCGGGACGCAGCGATCCTCGCCGCCGACATCCTTACACGCATAGCCGTCCTGGCAGCTGCCGCTGTCGCCACACGGCACGACGCACACCCGCTGCCCGTCGAGCGGCACGCAGCTCCCGTCGAAGCACTCGTCCTCGTCGCTGCACGGTAGGCACGACACGTCCGGCGGCAGGGCGCACTGAAAGCGGTTGAGCTCGACGTAGTCGGGGTCACACGCGGCGACAACGCAGACCGGCGAGGCGCCCGTGACGACCTCGCAGGTGCCGGTGCCGTTGGCGATCTTCTCGGAGCAGTCGCTGTTGCAGGTGCCGCAGTGCTCGGGCAGCGTGAACTCGCCGTTGGCGTCCTTGAAGTCCTCGTCGATCTCGCCATCGCAGTCGTTGTCGCGGAAGTCACACGCCTCGACCTCGGGCGTCTGGGCCGTGCACACGAGGCCCTGGGTGCCGACGCAGACGCTGACGCCGCGGCACGACCCGACGCCGGCGACCGTGTTCTCGCACGGGGTGTTCGTCTCGACGCCGTCGTCGACCAACGCGTCGCAGTCGTTGTCGCGCCCGTCGCAGATCTCGGCGATCGCGTTCGACGCGGTGCAGCCGACCCAGCCGGCGGCCGCGTCGCACGTCTCGACGCCATAGCAGGTTCCGAAGTCATTGGTGCCCGTGCAGGTGCGCACGGCCCCGGCGAGATCGGGGGTGCAGTCGCAAGTGCCCGACTTCGGCAGGCAGAACTTGCCGGCATGGGTCGCTGCCGGGTCGCTGCCGCACTCGTAGCCAGTCGGGCAATCGCTGGTCGCGTCGCAGCCGAAGCTGCACTGCTCGCTGCCGCCGAGTTCGAGGCAGGCGCCGTTGGGGCACTGGTAGTCGGCCTTGCACGGGACGCACACGCGCGCGACGCGCGGCAGGCACAAAAAGACCGTGTCCGCGCTGCCCGACTGTACGCCGCGACAATCGAAGCCGTTGGGGCACTCGGTCTCACAGCCCTTCGTGCACACGAAGCCCTCGGGACCCTCGACGCAGAAGCCGTCGACGCAGTCGACGTTGCCCTGGCACGGCGCGCCGAACTGGCCCGCGCGGACCTCGGCGTTGGGGTCGATGTCGAGCGGGGGATTCGTATCCGCCGGCGCAGTGTCGAAGCCGACGGTTTCGGTGTCGCCGCCAGCGTCACCGGTGCTGTCGGACGTGGCTCCGTCGGCCGGCTCGCTGTCGGGCGCTGGCGTGCCCGTCTTGTCGTCGCTACAGGCCCAGAGCGCGAACGACGTGAGGGCGATGAGGCGTGCGTTGTGGTGCTTCATGCTGAACGGATAGCACAGTGTGGAAGCTCGTTTCGAGCCGAGCTGGCAGGCAAATGCAAATCCGGTCGAGAACCCCTGGATTTATTGCTGGGTGGAGACAACGCGCGCCACCTCTTCGCGTTGTGCCGCTTGCCGAGGCGAAAAAATCCCGGACGCGTCGCGCCGAGTTGTGATCAACTAGGGTCCGCTCGCGAACGGCGTTGGCCAACGGAGACGCGCAATGCAGACATATCTCGACCTCCTGCAGAAGGTGCTCGACCACGGCGAACGCCGGGCGGATCGCACGGGCACCGGCACGTTGTCCTTGTTTGGCATGCAGGCGCGCTACGACCTGCGCGAAGGCTTCCCGCTCGTCACGACCAAGAAGGTGCTGTTCGACTCGGTGAAGAAGGAGCTCCTCTGGTTCCTGCGCGGCGAGACGAACACGAAGACGCTCGGCTGCGGGATCTGGGATGCCTGGGCGGGTCCCGACGGCGAGCTCGGCCCGGTCTACGGCAGCCAGTGGCGCGACTGGGGCGGTGACGACGGGCTCCCTGGCTGTGACCAGATCGCATCGGTCGTCGCCCAGATCCGCGACAACCCCACCTCGCGCCGGCTCGTCGTATCGGCCTGGAACGTCACCGAGCTGCCACGCATGGCGCTCGCCCCGTGCCACGCGCTGTTCCAGTTCTACGCCACCGACGATGGCCGCCTCGACCTCCAGCTCTACCAACGCTCGGCCGACATGGCGGTCGGTGTGCCCTTCAACATCGCCAGCTACGCGCTCCTGCTCGAGCTCGTCGCGGCCGCAACCGGTCGCACCGCCGGCTACTTCGTGCACACGCTGGGCGATGCGCACATCTACTTGAACCATGTCGATGGTGTGCGTGAGCAGCTCACGCGCCAGCCGCTTCCCCTCCCTCGCGTGCGCATCGCGAAGGTCCCCGACTTCTCGTCGCCGGCCGCCTTCGACCTCGTGCCCGACGACATCACGCTCTTGGGCTACCGCCACGGCGCCTTCATCAAGTTCCCGATCGCGGTCTGACGATGCCCCCTTCCCACCCCAACGCACATCCACCGATCACCTGCATCGTGGCGGCCGACAAGAACAACGGCATCGCACGCGGGACCGAGTTGCCGTGGTACCTGCCGTTGGATCTCGCGCGCTTCAAGCGCCTCACGCGCGGCGAAGGCCACTCGGCGGTGCTGATGGGACGCGCGACCTGGGACACGCTGCCGCCGCATTGCCAGCCGTTGCCGCGTCGGAAGAACCTCGTCTTTACGCGCGGCACGACCGCCTTCCACAAGGCGACCCGGGTCGCCACCTGGGCCGACGCCCTCACGGCCGCAGCCGGTACCGATCACCTCTGGGTGGTCGGGGGCGCCCAGATCTACGCGCTCGCCCTGGCCGAGCCCGAGACCACAGCGATCGAGCTGACCCGCATCGACCACGACTTCGACTGCGACGTACTGTGGGCAGGCGTGCCGGCCGACTTCGCGCTCGTCGCCAGTGAACCCCACGACGCCGACGGCATCGCCTATGCGTTCGAACGATGGGAGCGCCGCGTCACTTGACGATGTTCTGCAGGAACATCATCGCTATCTGCTGCATCGGATGCGGCGGCGACTTGCCGATGATCGTCACCATCTCGGCGACCTTGATTGCGAAGGCCGGGCGCTGACGCAGCTTGCGCAGCCGCAAGAGGGCCTGGTGGTAAGCGGCAAAGTCGTTCGGGTCGAGGTGCACGAGCTGCGCCTCGGCGTCGCCGAGCGTCGCATCGATGTCGGCACCACGCACCGGCGTAAACGCCTTCGTCAGATCGAGCGCGCTCACGAGCAACGTCTCGACCCGTTCATCCCGCAGCGCGAGGCCCACGACCGACGGCAAGAGGATCACGTGCTTGACGTGGGCGAGGCCGGGCGAGTCGTCGTTGTAGAGCTCGATCACCTCGTTGCGGATCGCATTGACGAGGTCATAGTCGGGCGCCAGCGCACCGACGAACCCCTGCGCCGCGAGCAGATTCTGGTTCATGATGGCGAAGCCAGGGTGGCTCTCGACGCGGTGCTGCTGCACCGTCGTCAGGAACTTCGAGAGCAGGGTTCCGAGCGGCAGCCCCTGCGTGCTCGAACCGCCGCCGACCTGCTGGTTGATGGTGCCGACCAGGATGTCGAGATCGGCGATGAGGTCCTTGCGCTTCTCGGGGGTGAGGCGCGGCGGGGTCGGTGCCATCGAGATGAGCGAGCGCGCGACACCCTCGGCGTCACCGCCCGCCGTCGACAGCAACCCGGCTGCGAGGCGCAGGCGATCGACCGCGATGATGCGCGAGCAGAGGCCGAAGTCGAGCAGGATCACTGCGTCGTCCGAGAAGTAGACGTTGCCCGCGTGCAGATCGCCATGGGTGACCTCCTGCCGCAGGCTGGCCCACACGGCCGCTTCGATGACCACCTCGCCGTGCGGTCGGTAGCGCGCGATCACCGCGTCGCGCTCGGGGCTCTGCGGCTCACGCGCCTGGGCCAGCACCTTGGTCGCGGCGACGCCGTTGATCCAGTCGACGATTAGGATGTCGCGCGACATGAAGTGCACTTCGGGGATCCGGATCGTGAGTGGCGAGCTCCGCGCCGCGAGCCGCTTATTGAAAGGCGGCGCGAACTCCTCGTACATCAGCTTGCAGTTGCCACCCTCCTCGCGGAGGTCGAGCTGGGCATAGTAGCTGTCGGCGATCTTGCGCAGCTGTGTCGGCAGGTTCATGCGCCGGAAGGCCGGCACGATGTTCAGCATGATGGCCGTGCCGCGAAGGAGCGCCCGGTCCATCGTGTACTCGATGCGCGCCGTCCGCAGCGTGACTTTGATTGCGACCGGCACGACCTCGCCCGACGACTTCTTCCAGGTCGATTTGTAGACTGCGCCGCAGCTCGCCGCCGCGACGGAAGGCCCGGTCGACGAGAGGTCGAGGCGACTCATGTCGATGCCCGACTTCTTGAGGCTGCGATCGAGGATCCGGCGCGGGCGCGGCCGACCACGATCCTGGAGATGGCTCAAGGAGTCGGCCGCCGCACGCCCGATGAGCTGCGGCTGCTGCGCCAGCACCTGCGCGAGCTTCTGAAAGGCGCCGCCAAGCGTCGAGAGCGCGAACTTGAGAAGCCACGCCCGGGGCCGTCCGGGCAACAACAGGATCGGCAAGATCAGCACAAGCGCGAACACCAGCACCTGTCCGAGCCGGATGAGCCCAAGCGGGAAGGACAAGAACCAGGGCGGCGGGGCGGAGATCTCGGTCGGGTCTGACATCACGCGAAGTGTCGCTCACCCCGGCCCGCCCGTCGAGGCGAGAAACGGCGGGGTCAGGCCTGCCCGATAGACACCTAAAGACTTGAAATCATTAGCCGCTAGCGCGCACCCGACGCGTTCAAGCCGCTTCGAGGAGCCCGAACTGCCGCGCCAGCGCCCGCACGCAGGTGGTCAGGCGGCCTCGGTTGACGCGCACGTATGGCAGCCCGCACGCCTTCGTCTCGCGTCCGAGGGTCGCGTCGATCGAGTGCCCCTGAAAGCCGGTCGCCGACATCACGAGGTCGTAGCTCATTCGCCGCACCGACTCGATGCGCGCCTGAATGCGGCGGGGGTCGATCTCGGCCCAGTCGATCAGCACCCCGAGCTCGCGCTCGAGCCGTTCCTTCAGCATGGGGTCGGCGCGGTTGGAGACGAACAGCGCCGACTTGCCCTCGATGCGCTCGCGCACGCGTGCCAGCAGCCGGCGGAATGCGAGGTCACCCTCGTCCGGCTCGAGTGCTTTCACCTCGCCCTCGAGCTCGACCTCGCTGGCAGCTTCACCCGGCGCATCGCCGCGCTGGCGACGCTCGATCTCGTCCTGCAGGAGCTTCAGGCGGCGGCGGTATTTGCGGTCCTTGTCGACCGACTCGTCGGCGGCCAATGCCAGCACGATCGGATACCACTCGGTGATGCGCTCGGCGATCTCGGCGGTCGAGAAGCCATCGCCCAGCTCGAACGCCTCGCTGAGCCAGCGGCTCACGGCGTCGGCCGTCGCCTTGTCGCCTTCGGGCTTCTTCTGCAGAAGGGCCTTTCTCAGCTTCTTCTTCGCCTTGGCGATCGGGTCTTCGCCGAGCTCATGTGCCCACGGCTTACTGGGCCGGTACTCCTCGTGCAGCACCATGTCGATCATCGCTCGATGGTCACGCGGCAGTCGCGTCGCCGCCCATCGCAGGCGACCTATCGCCTGCCCCCAGCGCACCCGATCTTCGACATGCGGCCGCAGCCAGCGAAGCTCCTTGCCCCACTTCACCAGTTCGACGACGAACTTCTCCGCGCCCTGCTGCAGCTCGCGATCGGTGTCCGACGGCGACTTCTGATCGAGCCGCCCGAAGTGCTTCTCCATCGCATGACGCAGCACCTCGAGGCGCGCCTCGGGATCGTTGGGCGCCGGATAACAGCGCTCGAGATCGGCCCACCCCGCCTCGTCGAGCCCACGCTTGTCGAGTGTCAGGCGCTTCTCTTCGATGAGTCGCTCGGCCGACTCGGCAGCCTCAGCCCAATCGTGGAGCCGGCCACCCTCCGGCAAGTCCATGTCCGCGCCCGCCTGGAGCGGCGTCGCCCGCAGTTGGAGAGCGCGCACCGAGCCGGGCCAGAACTGCTCGGCCAGCTCGCCAAGACGCCCCGCGATGCGCCGGACGATCGTCTCGACCCGGGGGTCGGAGGTGCGCTGCGAAATGTGGCGCGCTCGCGCGATGAACGCGATGAAGCCCAGCCGCTGGAGGTCCCGCGAGAAGCCGGCCATCTCGGGCAACAGCGCGCGCAGCCGCTCGTCGATCACTTCGAGCTCGGCCACATCGTCGTCCGACCGCCGAATCGCCACAGCCGGCGGTCCCGGAAAGCGCTTGAGGCGCGACTCGCTCGCAGCCGCCCCATTCGCGGGCGCCGGCACCACTGGCGCCACTATCACGGCGGTGGCCAGGGGTAACGGAAGCTCACTCGGGGCCGTCTCGGACGCCACTTGCGACGAGACACCCACGGCCACGGGCGCCAGCTCGACGACCGGCGTAAAGGCTTCGGTCACGGACGAATCCGCAAAGACAGCTTCGCTGGGCGAGGCCTTCGCGAACGCATTCGCAGCGACGAGCGCCGCGGCGCTGGCGAGTTCGACGGGTGCCAGTGGTGCCTGCACAATAGAGCTCGTGGGCACGACATTGGGCATAGGCGTCGGAACCAGCACGCGCGGCCGCGACACCAGCCGGCGCGCCAACGCCGAGGGCAACATCTGTGCAACGGCATCCTGAAGGGCAGCCGCTGCCGTCAGACCGCTACCGCGCCAGCGTTCTGCGTCCCGGACAATGAGACACTCGAACCAACCACTCTCGCGCACTGACCAAACGTAGCCATGGCTCGCTAGTAGCGCGTATAGCTCGGGTTCCGACCATGCCCAATCCCCAATCCCTCCGTCACTTTGCGACGACGTTCTGGTGTCCATGCGGCCTCCTGGCTTTTCAAACCGAAAGCGCAATCCGCTCCCGGTAAATGTGCCCGCCCACCGTGTATCGGGGGGCGGCGACGATGACAGGAAGCCACAGATCCCGCCGCCATGCCAGGGCCAGGCCGGGCCAGGTCGGCAGATCGGGCGACCTGGGCGGGGCCGAAGCGAGGGTCGCAAGCCCGCGACAGGCCGCGTTCAAGCGCCTGGTGTGCAGTCGCGGACGCATCACCTCTTCCCCGGTGGCGCACTTTCGGGCATGGTGCGCCGGGTTCGTCGCTGCCGAGCGGCCGCTGCGAGCGCATTTCCCTTCGTATGTTGGCTGGTTAGCTGGCCTCACACGACCGCACCCTGCCGGGAAGGAGCCCCCGATGTCCGAAGAAGAGCAGCCCCTCATCCTGACCCCGACCGACGATCCCGAAGTGCTCGAGGAGTCGCTCCACGAGGCGCGCCAGATCCTCGAGGACGTGCTCGACCAGGTCGCCGAGGCGGCCTACACCATCGGCGTCGTGCGCGGGCTCCTGCCGACCACGCCCGAGGGTGACGTCGAATTCGACGAAGAGGACCTGAAGAAAACCAACCACCCGTCGCTGCTAGCGATCGCCAAGATCGCCGAGGCGATCTATGCCGCCCTCGAGACCCTGCCGGAAGGCGAGGACGACGAGGACGACGAAGGCGACGAAGGCGACGAGGAGAAATAGTTCGCGCGAGGAGCGGCGGTCCTCATCGGGCCGCTCGCTGCTCGTCGCAGGTGCCGGTGCCTGGCCCCGTTCGCAGGCTCGGCACGCATCGAGATGCTACTCGACCTTGTAGTCGACCGAGTCGTAGACGTGCCCGTTCGCGTCGACCACTTCGACCCGCCAGTCGCCAGCATCCTTCTTGGTGATCCGCTTCTCGGCCCAGGTGCGCCAGTTCTTGCCGCTCCCGACGCTGGTCGGGAACCGCCAGTTGACGGTGCCGTTCTTCTTCCAGACGAGCTCGAGATCGACCGCGGCACCGGGATTCTTGAACTCGAACCAGCCGATGAGCCGGGCGTCTTCGCCTATCTTCCAGGCCGTCTTCCGTTCCGAGGGCATGCGATCGACGATGGCATCGGTCACCGCCTTGTCGGTGACGACGAGATCGGGGACGAGGGCCTGCACGCCAGCACCGTTGTTGTCGTCGCCGGGCCTCGGCTCGGGGGTTGGCACCGCGAGCTTCGGCTCAGGCACGGGCTCCGCGAGCTTCGGCTCAGGCACGGGCTCGACCAGCTTCGGCTCGGGCACGGGCTCCGCCAGCTTCGGCTCGGGCACGGGCTCGACCGGCTTTGGCGCGACTTCGATCGGCTTGGCTTCGGGCACAACCGGCATCGGCGCGGGCGTGGACTTGATCTCGGGCGGCGCCGCCGGTGCCTCGGTCTTTTCGATGACGGCCGCGGTGCGGCCAACCGGCTCAGCGGCGGGCTTCTTGTCACAGGCGAACACAACCAGCGCCGCCAACGGCGTGAGCCAACGAACGTTCATTTGGATCTCCCTGAGATGAGTCGTGGGAACTCTTGGATCGCCTCACAAGCGGCGCGCACTTCTGAGTCGGCGCACACCACGGCTTTGCTGCTCGATCGTGAGCCCGGGCTTACAACGGCCGACCCCTTCACGTCCATCCAAGTGATCACGCGAGAACTGGCCCGGCCGACCGAATTCGTCCGCGAGGCCGCGCAAAGACGACCCTTGAATCAAGCCTCGGCCCTGCCCTCACGAATCTCGCGAGTTCCACGATTCCATGAAAGAAGGACCCTCACGACCGCGGCATGCGGGGCGTGGCATCGAGCGCCGAGGTCCGTTAGTCTCCCGTGAGTCGTCACTGGGGTGGTCGGTTGAGTCCATCGCTCGGCAACCCTGAGCCGAGCCCTGGAGGGAAGTTTCATGCGCCAGGTCGTATCACCATCGGCAGCCTCGCCCGCGCCGTCACGTCCGTCCGGCCGCTGTCGACGCACTGTTACCTCCCCGCTCCTGACGAGCCTCGTCCCTGCACTGGTCCTGCTCGTCAGCGCTTGCGGCAGCGACGACACGAGCGGGGCCGACGTGCATCCCGACGGCGTAGCGCAGGCTGGCTTCGGTCGCCCCTGCACGTCCGACGAACAATGCGAAGCCAACGCCTGCGTGCCCCACATCGGCAACACCGTTTGCAGCCAGCATTGCGACCCCGACGCGCCCTGCCCCGACAACTGGACCTGCTGGACGCCGCCCGCCACCTCCACCGCCGACGGCCAATCGATCTGCGTGTCACCCTACTGGTCCTTGTGTCGCCCCTGCAGCGCCGACGCTGACTGCTCGTCGCTCGCCGACGACGACCCGGGCAACTGCATCGACTACAACGGTAGCGGCACCTTCTGCGGCACCGACTGCGCCGCCGACGGCGACTGCCCCGACGGGTTCGCCTGCAACGAGGTCGCGACCCGCACCGGTCGCCTCGTGCGCCAGTGCGTGGCAACCGCGGGCATGTGCGAGTGCAATCCGTACATCGCGGGCCTCGGCGAATCGGCGCGTTGTGCTACCGAAAACGACTGGGGCCGCTGCCTCGGTGAGCGCTTGTGCGACTCGAAGCTCTGGAGCCGCTGCGACGCCAGGACGCCAGGCCCCGACGCCCCAAACCTCATCGACGACGACTGCGACGGGCTGACCGACGAGCTCGTCTGCCTCTGCGGCGACAAGGTGTGCGACGGCGCCTGCGGCGAGACGCTCGCGAACTGCCCGTGCGATTGCGCCGCCGAAGGTGACGGCGTCTGCTCGCCCTGCGGCGAGAGCCCCTCCACGAGCCCGGTTGATTGCTGCCGCGGCCCCGGTGGGACTGCCGGTTGCGGCGACGGCTTCTGCATCGGCTTTGGCTGCGGCGAGAATCCGGCGACCTGCCCGCAGGACTGTTCAACCCCTTGCGGTAACGAGCTGTGCGAGCCCGGCGAGAACCCATTCAGTTGCGCCGAGGACTGCAAGCACGAGGTCTGCGGCAACAACATCTGCGAGTCGAGCGACGGCGGCCCCGAGGCGTGCCCACAAGACTGTGACGCCTACTGCGGCGACTGCGAATGCGAGGCCGTGCGCGACGAGTCGGTGTTCAACTGCGCCATCGACTGCGGCTACTGCGGGGACGGCTCGTGCTCGACCTGCGCGCTCCTCAACGAGAACCCGACCACCTGCGCCGTCGACTGCTGCCAGCCCTCGCCCGAAGCCTGCAACGGCGTCGACGACGACTGCGACGGTGAGACCGACGAGGCCGACGCGATTGGCTGCCGGCTCTTCTATCGTGACGACGACGGCGACAGCCTCGGTCGCTGGGACGACGCGCGCTGCCAGTGCGCGGCGGCCGGCGCGTGGGGCGCCTCGGTGCTCGGCGACTGCGACGACGCGGACCTGGCGGTGGGCCTCGGGTTCGAGGAGGCCTGCAACGAGGTCGACGACGACTGTGACGGCGTGACCGACGAGGACTTCGATCTCGGCACCAGTTGCGCCCCGCCCGGCGGCGTCTGCGTGAGCGGCATGGTCGCATGCGACGGGCCCGACCGCACGGCCTGCGGCAACGGCCCGGCGGTCAGAAAGGGCACCTTGTGCGGCGCGCTGACCTGCCGCGACGGCATCATCCAGCCGCCGTCCCTGTGCGATGGCGCGGGCGCATGCGTGCCGCTGCCGCTGGTGCAGTGTGACGGCTACATGTGCGATGACAGCGGGCGCTGCGACGACCACTGCGATTCCGATGCCGAGTGCCGCGACGGCTATGCCTGCGGGGCAGACGGCGATTGCGAGCGGGTCGACACCCCGTGCGAGGCCGACGCCGCGTGCGTCGACCAGGACTGGGCGACCACCGACTTCTGCGTGATCGTCTGCGGCCACGGTGAGCGCGAGGACGCGTTGCCGGACGGCGATGTCGACGGCGACGGGGTCCCAAACGACGTCGATGTGTGCCCCGAGACGCCCGACCCGCTGCAGCGCGATCGCGACAGCGATGGGCGCGGCGACCTGTGCGACGCGTGTGAAGGCGCGGGCGCGGCCGAGACCTGCAACGGCCAGGATGACGACTGCGATGGTCAGACCGACGACGGCTTCGGGGTCGGCGCGAGCTGCGTCGCCGACACTGCTACCTGCCGCGTCGGCGTGCGCGTATGCAACGCCGCCGGGACGACCTCGTGCCCGGCGACGGGCGATGCGCCGGCCGGCCTCGCGTGCGGGGCTGCGGCCTGCGTCGGCGACGATCTGCGGCTCGCGTCGCGCTGCGATGGTGCCGGCGCCTGCACGCCAGGGTTCATCGTCCCATGTCAGGGCTTTGCGTGCGAACCCGGCGCCCCACCCACCACGGGACCTGGCTGTGCGACCGACTGTGCGATGACGCCGGGGGGCAGCGACTGCGCGGCTGGCTACCATTGCGCGACGACGCCGGGCGGCGGCGCCTGCGCGCCCGATCTCGCCAACGGCGAGGCCTGTGGCAGCGACATCCAGTGCGCCAGCGGCATGTGTATCGACGGTCATTGCTGCGCGACCGACTGCACGGCTGGTTGTTTCACATGCGGCTCGGCCAACGCTGCCGGCCAGTGCGTGCCGGTCGCCCCCAACACCGATCCGAAGTCCGCCTGCGGCCCTTGCGCGGCCTGCAATGCGGTCGGCGTGTGCACCAACGTCGCTGCCGGTCCAAGCCCGAAGAACGCCTGCCCGGTCGAGCTGCCCTGTGGCACGACCGGCCTCTGCGACAACCAGGGTGCCTGCCGCGTCGCGGCCGCGGGCACTGCCTGCAACACCGCGACCTGCTTCAACGGCAGCGTCACCGCCGGCACCACCTGTGACGGGCTCGGCGACTGCCGCGATGCGACGACCAGCGCATGTGCGGGCGATCTGTTGTGCGCCGACGCGAGCGCTTGCCTTACCCGTTGTACGACTGACCGCGACTGCCGGGTCGGCAACTTCTGCGACGCGACCGGCGTATGCCTGGATCTCAAGGCGCGCGGCCAGCCGTGTACGGCCGACCGCATGTGTACGAGCGGGATCTGCGCCGACAGTCTGTGCTGCGACGGCCGCTGCACGGGTCTCTGCGAGTCCTGCGCGACCGCGGCGGCGCCCGGTACCTGCAGCGCGCACACGACCGGGACCGACCCCGAAGAAGACTGCGGCGAATGCGGCACCTGTAACAGCGGCGCGTGCCTACCCCATGCGCGCGGCACTGACCCCGACGACGACTGCGCCGCGCGTGCTCCCTGCTTCCAGACCGGCTTCTGCGACGGCGACTTCGGCTGCGCCGCGGCGGCGAGCACCGCCACCTGTGGCGACGGTGCCTGCATCGGAACGGTGCTCGTCGCGCCGCGCCTGTGCGATGGGGAGGGCAGCTGCAACGACCCGGTGATAACGCCATGCGTCGCCTATCGCTGCGACAATGGCGGCGCGGCGTGCCGCACTGGTTGTTCGAACGGTGCGCACTGCCAGGACGGCTTCTTCTGCGCGGGCGGCCAGTGCGTCCCCAAGCACACGAAGGGCGCGACCTGCGCCAGCGCGTCGTCGTGCCTGAGCGCCTTCTGCAGCGACAACCGCTGTTGCGATACGTCCTGCGGGAACGTGTGCGAGACGTGCGCCGGCAACAACCCGGGCACCTGCAGCGACATCGACGGTGCACCCGATGGTGCCTGCAGCGGCGAGTTCACCTGCGAGTCCGGCGAATGCAGGCTGACCGACGGCGCGAGCTGCAGCGCCGACGGCGAGTGCGCCAACCGCGACTGCGTCGACGGCGTGTGCTGCCCGACCTCGTGCAACGGCGAGTGCGAGACCTGCGAGAGTGGCGAGTGTCAGCCGATCTCCAGCGAACTCTACCCCGGCGAGTGCCCAATCAATCAATGGTGCGGCCTCGGACAGAACTGCGAGCCGGTCGCCGGTTCAGATTGCACCCCCACGCCAGGGTGCCCCAACGGATTTGTCTGTACTGGCGGAATCTGCGACTTGCCGGCACCGCTTGGCACCACCTGCGGCGCCGACCCGGAGTGCGCCAGCGGTCAGTGCACCGATGGCGTCTGCTGCGAGTCCGAGTGCCTTGGGATCTGCCGCAAGTGCAAACCCACCGGTCGTTGCGAGAACTTGCCCGCGGGCACAGAGGAAGCCGGCGATTGCCCGGACGCCAGCGAGACGTGTGGTCCCGACGGCGGTTGCAAGAAGGCCACGGGCGAGACCTGTAACAGCAACACCGACTGCGCAAACGCGCGCTGCGTCGACAATCGATGCTGCCCGGAGCTGTGCAACGGCGAATGCGAGAGCTGTGCAACAGGGGTCTGCCTCGGTGTGACGAGCCCGGCGACCGACCTCGCGACCTGCCCCGCCCCCGGCCTCTGCGCCGGGCGTGGCAATTGCGTGAACGCGACCAATGGTGTCTGCGCCGTCGACGGCGATTGCAGCTCGAACGAGTGCATCACGTTGGCGCCGGGGATCGGCTTCTGCTGCGCGTCGGCCTGCACGGGCGACTGCAGGTCCTGCGTGCGCAATGGCAACGGCACCTGTTCGGACGTCGTCGCGGCGGAGAATCCCGGCATCTGTGAGGGTACCCGTTGGTGTGATGGCGCAAAGTCGTGCGTCACGAAGGTCGGCATGAGCTGCGCCGCAGGCGAGACCTGTGCGCCTGGCACCTGGTGCGAAACCGGCACCTGCCAGCCATTGGTCGGCCTCGGTGGGCTGTGCGTCAATGGCGGCTCGTGCGCGGGCGGGCTGCCTTGCGTGGACGGTCGCTGCTGTGAGAATGGCTGCGCCGACGAATGCGAGAGCTGCAATCAGGCGAGCGCCTTGGGTCGCTGCGAGCCGCTCGCAAACTTCGCGACCGACCCAATGTGCCTCGCGGGCGAGGTTTGCTCGCGTGCGGCGGGCGGCTGTGCGTTCGCGACTGGAAAGGGATGCGCCGCTGACGACGAATGTGCCAGTGGCTATTGTGTCGACTCGCTGTGTTGCAACCGCGCCTGCGACGGCACCTGCGAGTCGTGCGCGGCGGCGGGTATCTGCGCGCTCGTCACCAATGCCGAGGCGCCCCGCTGCGGCGACGACTTCGCGTGCAACAACGCCGGTGCCTGCTCGCTTGCGGCCGGTCGCCCGTGCCTCGACGCTACCGATTGCGCCTCGGGATCCTGTGGGCCCGGCGACGTCTGCTGCGCGGTCGGTTGCGACGGTCAGTGCGAGCGCTGCGAGGTCGACGGAAGCTGCACCGAGGCCCTGAACCACGAAGAAAACCTGGGTCGTTGCGACGACTTCCAGTGGTGTGACGACGGACTCTGCGTGGGCAAGAACAACCTGTGCGGCCGCGACACGGACTGCGCCACGGACTACTTCTGCGGCGCCGGCACCTGTGCCCCCGACAAGTCACTCGGCGAAGACTGCTTGGCGGCCGCGGCCGGTGACGACCCGAACGATCAGTGTGCGAGTGGGTTCTGCGCCTCTGGCATCTGCTGCGAATCGGAGTGCGACGGCATTTGCCAGATCTGCTGGTTCGACGAGTTCCCTGGCCAGTGCATCCCGGCGCCCACGGGCGACGACCCGGGTAATCTATGTGGCGTTGGCATGGCCTGCAACGGTCCAGAGCGGAACGGCGATTGCGGTCGCGACGACACCGCGGTCTGCGCCAATGACTTCGAGTGCGCCTCCGGGCAATGTGACAACGGCAAGTGCTGCCACAAGGCGTGCGATGGCGTGTGTGAGCGCTGCACCGCCGACGGCCAGAACTGCGAGCCGGTGCCTTCGGGCGACGACAACGCCACCTGCCCTTCGCCGCGCGCATGTCTCAACGGCGTCTGCAAGGATGGCCTCGGCGAGCCGTGCACCGCCGACGGCGAGTGTGCCAGCGGCTTCTGCGCCAACGTTACGGTGGCGAGCGGCTCCGTCGGTGTGTGCTGCAACAACGCCTGCAGCGACCCCTGTCGCAATTGCGATCCGCTCGACGGGCAGTGCAAAATGCTGGTCTTGCAGGACGAACCGGGCTGCACCCCGGCGTCGAACTGGTGCGACAAAAATGGTGATTGCCGGCTCGAGACCGGCTCCGGATGTGGCAATGACTCGCAGTGTCCGCTCGGCTTCTTCTGCTCGAGCCTGCTACTCTGCGAGCAGCGACACGTCGGCGGCCAGAGCTGCATTCGGGTCGACGGCAGCGATTGCGAGACCGGCTTTTGCGCCAACAATGTCTGCTGTCAGGCCCCCTGTGAAGGTCCATGCGAGACCTGCGACCCCGGCGGTGTCTGCCGCCTCGATCCCGTCTTTAGCACCGGTGGGTGCGGTGGCGGCCTGCAATGCAATATCATCGGCAATTGCACCAAGGTGAAGGGGAGCCCGTGCCTGGCGGATTCGGAGTGTGCCAGCGGATTCTGTGGCGACGTGCCGGCCTCGGGCGGCGTCCGGGTCTGCACCGATACGCGGTGCGACGGCTTGTGCGAGGCCCCCGGTCTGGATGGCACCTGCAACCCGGTGGTGTCGGGCGTGGACGAAGCCTGCAACGCCCCGTTCGAGTGCGCCGGGAGGAACCAGTGCAAGCTGCAGCTGGCGCAATTGTGTGGTTCCGACAACGCCTGCGCCAGCGGCATCTGCGAAGATGACATGTGCTGCAGCGCCACCTGCGCCCTGGGTAACCATTGCTCAGGCGGAAACTGCCTACCCAACGAGTGCACCAGCAATACGCAATGCGGCCTCGAAACGTGTGAAAATGGCCAATGCTGCAAGGTTGAGTGCGGTCGCTGCCAGCGCTGTGGCGGCCTGAACATGGACACCTGCGTCCCGGTCTTCAATCGCGACACAACCGATTGCAATGGCACGGTCGGTTGCAATGGCAGTGCTATGTGTACCCCCGACGCTGTGAACACGACGCGTCTGTAGGTCACCGATCAGTTCTTTGGGCGACGAGGCAGGGTCACGATAGATTCGCAAACGTCCTCATGCCCCAGCTGCAGATCTCCGTGTCCTCCGTGTCTCCGCTCGCGCCACTGTCGCGCCACTGTCGTGCCCCTGGCTTCACCGCACGCGCGCGCGCCAAATCGACCCATCTAACTCGAGGATGTGGGGCTCAGAAATCGTCGGGCGTGAACTCTACGTCCCAGGGCACCCACGACTCGACCGGCTTGTCATCGAGGGTGGCGGGCGTGAAGACTGCGCGCAGGCCGACGGCGCGCGCCTCGCGGTCGAAGGCTGGGCCGGCGGCGCGTACGACCTTGACCTGCTTCACGGCTCCGTCGACGCCGACCAGCAGCGACAGGCGCACCAGCACGGCACCGGCGCGCGGCGGGGCATCGGCCGGCCACTCGCCCTTGGGCCGGCTCTTCACTTTGGCGGTGGTGCGCTTGGGAGGTGCGGCCGGGACGACGGTGATACCGGTCCCGCCGACCTCCCCCCCGATAACACCGACCTCCGAAGGGCGATTGGTGATCTCGTTGACTTCGACGCCAGCGTCCCCGAACGTGTCGTAGTCGCCCTTTTGGATGCCCATGCCGCCCTCGAGATTGGTCAGCCCGGTCAGCGCCAACGCGACCGGGGCCTGGACCTCCTTGGGCTTAGGCGGGTCTTTGGGCCTGGGCTTCGGGCTCGTGTCGCCGAGCTTCGGGGGCGGCTTGACCTCGGCTACTTCGGGCGGCGGCTCGGGCGGTGGCTCGAACACGGGGGGCACCTCGACGACGGCGGGCTTGGGCGGCACCCAGGTCACGTCCTCGGGCGGCGGGCGTTGGACTTCCAGTGGGCACCGCACGGTCTCGTCATCGAGACGCACCGTGCGTGGGCCGAGCGTCCATGACACCGCCTGGCCCGCCGGCGCGTTCACGACGAAGGCCGCGAGCGGAAAGGCCCCGCTCGAGCCGGGCAGGAACGAGGTCGTCGGGGTGCCTGCCGGCAGCACTTCGTTGCGAGAGCCGATCGGTTCGCTGACCGTCTCGTCCGACTCGTTACTGTAGCCAAAGTAGACGGCAAAGCCGCCGGTGCCGAGCGGCATCGCACACAGGATGCGCGGTCGTACCGGATGGTACGCTAGCGCCACCGCCACGCCGAGCGCCGCCATCACGGCCAGACCCGCGCCCAGTGCTACCCCGAATCGGCCTCCTGTCTTCACGTCACTCGATCTCCATCGGCTTCGTGTTGAGGCCTACGTCCGAGACGCCCAAAAGGCGCAACGTATCGACCACGGTCAGCACCGCGCCGTGCGTTAGCCGCTCGTCAGCGGCCACAAAGGCTTGTAATTTCGTGCCATTGCGCTTGAACTCCGCGATGCGCGCCTTGACCCCATCGAGGCTTGAACGTTCACCATTGAGGTAGAGATCGCCCGCCCGGTTGAGTGCTATCGACATGAGCGACTTGTTCGATTCCTCTGAGGAGGCGGCCTTCGGCAGCTCGATCGGCACGTTCTTGGGGAGCGCCTTCTGGATCTCGGCCTGGTCCTGGCGGATGAACTCCGTCGTCACCATGAAGATAATGAGCAGCACGAGCACGATGTCGACGAACGGAACGATGTTGATGTCGTTGAAGCCCTCGTCATTGTCGCCCTGAGAAGCGCCCGCCATCAGTGGGCTCCCCGTCCAGGCTTCTCGTCGCCGCGCGGACGCGACTTCAGGTGCGCGAACAGGAGCCGCGCGACGCTCTCGGTCTCTGAAGAGATGACCTTGATCCGGTTTTTGAAGATGTTGAACGCGACGACCGATGGGATGGCGACCCCGAGGCCAACCGCGGTCGCGACCAGCGCCTCACCGATCTTGCTCATCACCTGACCTTTCAGCTCGCCCCCTTCGAGCCCGCTGCCGAGCGCCGAGAAGGCGGCCAGGATGCCGATGACTGTGCCGAACAAGCCGATGAACGGCGCTGAGTTGCCGAGCGTGCCAAGCACCGGCAGCCAGCGATCATAGAGCGTCCGTTCGCGCGCGATGGACGCCGCGACGACTTCCTCGACCGCGTCGACGCCATCGTCCCAGGCATCGAGCGCTGCGTGCAAGACGCCGCCGGTCATGCCGCCGACGCCCTTGATGCGCTCGCGCGCCTGCTGCACGCCACCTTCGCGCACGGCGGCGATCACCTGCTTCGACAGCGCCACCGAGTCGACCCGGTAGCGGGTGAAGTAGATGGTGCGTTCGATCATCACGACTATCGACAGGAAGAGCAGACCGAGAAGCAGCCAGAGGACCCAGTCGGCACCGAGAGACTCGAGGAACTGCGCCAGATTGTCCGTTAGCGATGCAAGCACGAGCAGTTCCCGGAACGAGAGAAGCCGGCCGAAGGTATAGGTCCCGACTCGGAGCGTTCCAGCAGAAAGTCCAGCCGTTCGTGGTTCGCTTCGTGCCAGTACGGTAGGCGGGGCGTTGCGGGTAACCGGAAGCGGTGACACCGATCGGCGCGCGTGTTAGCTCATCGGCCATGAAGGTCCTAGGCGTCGACCCCGGCACGCTCGCGACTGGCTGGTGCATCATCGAGGCCGTGCCCGGCGGGCGCTTCGTCGCCCATGCCTACGGCGTCGTGCGAACGAGGCCGGCGGACCCGTTGTGGGACCGGCTGGCGTTGATCCACTCACAGATCCTCGCGGTCGCGCTCGAACATCGCCCGGCCGCGCTGTCGATCGAACAGTGCTTCGTGTCGAAGAACGTGCAGTCAGCGCTGAAGCTCGGGCACACCCGTGGGGTCGTCATGGTCGCGGCCAAGGCGGCCGGGGCGGACGTGTTCGAGTACGCGCCGAGCCAGGTGAAGAGTGCGGTCACCGGCAGCGGCCGGGCCGAAAAGCACCAGGTGGCCGAGATGGTGCGGATCCTCCTGCGACTCGAGGCGACCGCGCCCGCCGATGCCTCGGACGCGATGGCGGCGGCCATCTGTCACATCAATGGCAGCGCACGGCGGATGATGGAGCTGGCCGTGGTCGGCAACGGGGCGCGACGATGATCGGCTGGCTCGCTGGCAAGCTGAAGGCACGGGACGCGGACGGACGCCTCATCATCGATGTGCAGGGCATCGGTTACGTGGTGGCCGTGCCATTGTCGGTCGGCGCCCAGGTCGAGGTCGGACACGCACTCGAGCTGTGGGTGCACACGAACGTGCGTGAGGACGATATCGCGCTGTTCGGGTTCGAGGACGAGATTCAGCTCAAGACGTTTCGCGCGCTGATCGCGGTGTCGGGGGTCGGGCCGAAGGTGGCACTCGGGGTGTTGTCGCAGACGCCACCATCAGAGCTGGCCGCGGCCGTCGCCGAAGCCGACATCGCGCGCTTGTCGCGTGCCAAGGGAGTGGGTAAGCGTCTGGCGGAGCGGCTCGCGGTCGAGCTCAAGGGCAAGCTCGACTTCGTGCCGGTGGCTGCGCTCGAACCGAAGAAGGCGACCCCCAAGGTCGGCCGCAAGACGCCGGTCGAACGCGTGTGGGATGACCTGCGCAGCGCGCTCGCGAACCTCGAGTATCGCCCCAAGGAGATCGACGCGGCACTGGCCCAGGTCCTGGAAGAGCTCGACGACGCGCCGCCGGAATTCGCGAGCGCACTACGTAAGGCGCTGAGCATACTCAGGAAATAACGATGACGAGCCCCGCACCAGAGCGCGAGATAACAGCCGTCACCAAGGACGACGACGCGCGCTTCGACCGGGCGCTGCGGCCGCGCAGTTTTGAAACCTACGTCGGCCAGAAGAACCTCGTCGACAACCTGCGGGTGTTCGTCAAAGCGGCGACATTGCGCGGCGAGGCGGTCGACCACATGCTCTTCTCGGGGCCGCCGGGTCTCGGCAAGACGACGCTCGCGTACATCATCGCGAACGAGACGAACGCGAACCTCGTGATGACCTCGGGGCCGGCGATCGAACGCAAGGGCGACCTGGCCGGCATCCTCACGAACCTGCAGCCGCGCGACGTGTTGTTCATCGACGAGATCCATCGCCTGCAGGCGCCGGTCGAGGAGAACCTCTATCCCGCAATGGAGGACTTCCAGTTCGATCTGATCATCGGCGAGGGCACTTACGCGCGCAACATGAAGATCCAGTTGCCGCCGTTCACGCTCATCGGGGCGACGACGCGCGCGGGGCTGTTGACGTCGCCGCTGCGTGACCGCTTCGGGATCGTGGCGCGGCTCGAGTACTACGACGTGCCCGACCTCGTGACGATCGTGCGCCGGTCAGCGGGATTACTGGAGATCCCGGTCGAAGAGGGCGGCGCACTGGAGATCGCGCGCCGGTCCCGCGGCACGCCGCGCATCGCGAATCGGCTGTTGCGGCGGGTGCGCGACTTCGCCGAGGTCGAAGGGCGCAAGTCGATCGACGAGGACATCGCGCGCTACGCGCTCGGTCGCCTGAACGTCGACGCGCTCGGGCTCGACACGATGGACCGCCGCTACCTCGAGACGTTGATCGACTTCTACGCGGGCGGGCCGGCTGGAATCGAGACAATGGCGGTTGCGCTGTCCGAGGAGAAAGGCACGCTGGAGGATGTGTACGAGCCGTACCTCATCCAGGAGGGCTTCCTGCAACGCACCCCGCGCGGGCGCGTGGCCACGCCCAAGGCGTATCTGCATCTCGGGCGCGCGGTGCCGCGAGGCGGCGGCGGCCAGGGGACACTGGTATGAGCGCTGACGCGGGTGCCGAGGCGGGCGCGGGCGCGGGCGCGGGTGTGGGTGTGGGCGCGGGCGAGCCTCGGCTCCTCCGCGCTGAGCTGCCCCCGGAGCCGCTGGCGCTGTTCGATCGCTGGTACGCAGACGCCGCGACGAGCACCGAGCCCGAGGCGATGACGCTTTCGAGCCTCGCCGAGGATGGGCTGCCCGATGCGCGTACGGTGCTGATGCGCGCCATCGAGCGTGAGCCGGGGCATGAAGGCTTCGTGTTCTACACGAACTTCACGAGTGCCAAGGGTCGGGGGTTGGCGCTCTTTCCTGCGTGTGCGCTCCTCTTCTATTGGGGTGATCTCGGCGGCGCGAGCCCGTTCGGAGGGCGCCAGGTGCGCGTACGTGGCCTCGTCGAAAAGGTGCCGGCGGCGACCTCGGACGCCTACTTCGCGGGGCGGCCACGACTCTCGCAGCTCGGCGCGTGGGCCTCCACCCAGAGCGCGGTCGTCGCCGAGGGCGAGCTCGACCGCGAGCTGGCACGCGTCGCCGAGCGCTTTGCGGACAAGGATGTGCCGCGCCCGCCACACTGGGGCGGCTATCGCGTCGTCATCCAATCGATCGAGTTCTGGCAGGGCCGCGGCGGGCGCCTTCACGATCGGTTCCGCTACACGCGCGACGCCAACGAGGCAGGCGGCTGGCGCCGCGAACGACTGGCGCCGTGAGCGCGCATCAAGAGTTCCTTACAACCTCGACCGAATAGGCCGCGGTGGGGACCGTCCCGGGGTGCGTTCGCCACCAAGGACACCGCGATGCGCGCCCAGATATTGTTGCCTCTCATCGGATTGACGGCCTTCGCTTGCGATGGGCAGTTCTCGACGCCCAACGGCCACCCGGTGCCCCTCGACCGCGACACGCGCGATTCCGCCACCGACACCAACAGACCTGTCGACACCGCCGCCGATAGCGTCAGGCCTGACGCTGCCGCCGCTGACAGCAGCAAGCCCGCCGATACCGCGAGCCCGCAGGACACCAACCGCCCGCCCAGCGACACCGCAAACCCGCAGGACACCAACCGCCCGCCCAGCGACACCGCGAACCCGCGCGATACCGCGTCGGGCCCTGGCCCGAACGACACGAGCAGCCACGACACGAGCCCCCCGCAAGACACCGGACCGGGCCCCAGCTGCGACCCGGACTATTACGCCTGCACCGCGAGCGAGGACCTCGAGTACTGCGATGGCGGCAGCGTCGTGGTCGCGAACTGCGGCAGCGTTTGTCGTGACAGCGGCTACGCCTTCACGACCGGTTGCGGCTATGACGACAACTACGGCGGCGACGTGTGCTGGTGCGATGACGTCGAAGGCCCTCCGCCAACCCCGACCTGTAACGCCAACGCTTGCGCCGACAGCTGCATCGCGCGCGGCTACGAGCCGGGGGCCTGCACGAACGGCGCGTGCCAGTGCGGCGCTCCGCTGCCGCCGGCCGCGACCTGCAACCCGGGCTGGAGCTGCCAAGGTGAGACGCTCGCCTATTGTGACGGCGCGTCCACCCAGCGTTGGAGCTGTGACGACTTCTGCCGCGGCGAGGGCTACGCGTTCGCATCGGCGTGCGGCTGGGACCCGAGCCTTGGTGACGAAGCCTGCTTCTGCGAGGACGACGCGTGCACCGGTGGGGCCGACATCTGCCTCGGTTCGGACTACCTCGAGACCTGCACCGGCTCGGGGGTCGGCACGCCGGTGACGGTCGACTGCTGGGACGTCTGCCAGGACGCGGGCTACGACAGCGTCGCGGGCTGCGGCGCCGACGGCAATAGCGACGCCTGCTTCTGCCACAACGAGGTCTGCGGGGCGGGACAGTTGACCTGCTCGGACGGCCGCTGCCTCGACAACGCCTACATCTGCGACGGCATCGCCGACTGCGCGAGCGGCGACGACGAGTGGGGCTGCCCCGCGACCTGCATCGAAGGCGACAGCGTGTGCATCTCAGGCTATGAACTCGAGGTGTGCGGCGGCGGCGAGCAGCTCGTCTACGACTGCGACGACTTCTGCCGCAGCGAGGGCTTCGACTACGCCGAGGGCTGTGGCTACGACGCCGGCTCGGGCTTCGACAGCTGCTACTGCGCGTTCGAAGTGCGCTGCGAGAGTTGGGAATTCCAGTGCGACGACGGACTCTGCCTCGACGAGGTCTACACCTGCGACGGGGTGCTGGACTGCACCTACGGCGAGGACGAGTCCGGCTGCATGTATTGAGGTCAGTCGGCCGAGCGAACTCGGCCGTGACTTCTTCAAAGAATCAATCCTCGCCGGCGCCCGACCCGTCGTCCGACTCGCCCGCCTGCTCGGCCTCGTCGACCCACACCATGAGCGCCGCGCAGAGCGACTTGGCCTGCGCGATCGACGAGATGTTGAACTTCGACTGCTGACGGAACACCCCGGACTTCTTCTGGTAACGCCGGATGGTGAACTTGGTCTTGCTCCACACCTGGGTGCGCGTGTTCTGCTCGCGGTACTTGAACAGGATGGTGGCCCAGCCACCGCGCGAGAGGATCACCTTGTCGAGCTGCTCGACCGTGACCGTGCCGCCTTCGTCCCAGTTGACCGAGAGCTCGTCGATATCTTCCGCCATCGTACATCCCCTTGCCGACCCGGCCTCTGCGTCCGGGGGACGACGGATCTAGCAGGGTCGACCCGCGACGTCATCCCCTGCCGTGATCTACGTGATCTACTGCCCGGACCGTATCGGCGATGAGCTGATTTACGCGCGCCGGGCTCTCCTCATGCGGGCAATGCCCCGCTTCGGGCACCAGCACGAGCCGGGCGTTCGGCAACCGCCGCACCAGGCGGTGGGCACCCTGCACCGGCAGGAGCACATCCTGCTCGCCCCAGATCACCAGGGTCTCGTGCTGGATCTCGGGCAGGCGCGCGTCGAGCGACGCTATTGCAGCCGGCAACGCGCGCGCGGTCGCGACCAACGTACGCATGGATCCCGGCACCCTGAAGGGCGCCCAGAAGCCCGCCATGTAGTCGCGGTCGATCGGCAGGTTGCGATAGGCGATCGCCGCGAGGGGAATGCGCAAGAGTGTCGGCCCGACCAGCACCCGATAGACCGGCGCCAGCGCCGCGACCTGGCTCTTCAAGGCCGACCACGGCAACTGGTCGACATGACACGCGGGGTTGATGAGGATCAGCCGGTCGACCCGCTCGGGCGCGTGCAGCGCGGTCCAGAGTGACACCCCGCCGCCGAGCGAGTTGCCGACGAAGGTCGCGCGACCGACACCGAGATGATCGAGCGCCGCGAGCACAAAGCGCGATAACGTCGGCAGATCGAAGCCGCCCTGCCCGCGCCCGCTCCAACCGTGGCCCTTCTGGCAGATCGCGATCACGCGAAAGCCCATGGCCGCCAGCGGCTCGAGGTTCTTCCGCCACGCCCACGAGGACACAGCGATCCCGTGCAGCAGCACGATCGGCTTACCATCGCGCGGGCCGACGTCGACGACGTGGCAACGCTCACGCGGATGAGACCCAATGACCAGGTCGAAGATCCGCGAACGTGCATGCCAGCCTGACACAGCCTGAGAGTGCGCGCGTCGCACCCGGCATTCAAGCCAGCCGTATCGCCTTCGGCTGCCGTTGCTGGCAAGCCAGCACGACGCGGACCGAGCTCAGGAGTTCGAGGTCTTGTCGAAGCGCTTGCGCTCGTTGTGGTCGAGGTACTTCTTGCGCAGACGGATGCTCTTCGGGGTGACCTCGACGAGCTCTTCCGAGCCGATGAACTCGAGCGCCTCTTCGAGGCTGAACTGGCGCGGCGGCGTGAGGAAGATGTTCTCGTCGTTGCCGGCGCTGCGGATGTTCGTGAGCTTCTTGACCTTCGAGGGGTTCACCACGAGGTCGTTCTCACGGGCGTGCAGGCCGATGATTTGTCCGTGATAGACCTGCTGCTGTGGGTGCACGAACAGCTGCCCGCGCTCCTGCAGGGTGTTGAGCGAGTAGGTGATGGTCTCGCCATCGTCCTGCACGATCATCACGCCGTTCTTGCGCATGCGCGTGCGCCCCTTGGTCACGGCGTAGTGGCTGAAGAGGTGCATGATGGTGCCGGTACCGCGCGTGTCGGTCAGGTACTCCGAGCGGTAGCCGATGAGGCCCTGCGACGGGCAGTACCAACGCATGCGCACGTGGCCGTCGAGGCTCGCCTGGAGGTCGAGCAGCTCGCCACCACGGGTGTTGAGCTTCTCGATGACCGAGCCGGAGTAGGCTTCAGCGCAGTCGATGGCGACCTCTTCGATCGGCTCCTCGAGCTTGCCGTCTTCGTTGATGCGGGTAATGACCTGCGGCGGTGACACCGAGAGCTCGAAGCCTTCGCGCCGCATCGTCTCGATCAAGACCGACAGATGCAGTGTGCCACGGCCCGACACGACGAACTGCTCGAGCGAGCTGCCCTGCTCGATCTTCAGGCCGACGTTCGACAAGAGCTCGCGGTCGAGGCGGTCGCGGATCTGGCGCGAGGTGACGAACTTGCCTTCGCGCCCACCGAACGGTGAGTTGTTCGGCGAGAACGTCATGCTCATCGTCGGCGCGTCGATGGCGATGGCGGGCATCGGCACTGGCGACGCCGCGAGGCAGATCGTGTCGCCGACGGTGGCGTCACCGGCCCCGGCGAGTGCAATGATGTCGCCGGCCGAAGCCTCATCGCAGTCGATGCGCTCGAGACCCTTGAAGGTCATGAGCTGCGACACGCGGAACTGCTCGCGTGAGCCATCCGGGCGACACACGACCGCCTGCTGGCCACGCTTGATCTGTCCCGCGTAGATGCGCCCGACCGCGATACGGCCAAGGAACGGCGAGTGCATCAGGAGGCCGACCTGCATCTGCAGCGGCAGCGCCGGGTCCGACGTCGGCAGCGGCACGTGGTCGATGATGAACTGGAACATCGGCACGAGGTCGCTCGACGTCTGCCCAAGCTCATTGACCGCCCAACCCTCGCGCCCGACGGCGTAGATCACCGGGAAGTCGAGCTGCTCGTCGTTGGCGCCAAGCGACACGAAGAGGTCGAAGACCTCGTCGAGGACCTCCTTCGGGCGGGCATCCTTGCGGTCGATCTTATTGATACAGACGAGCGCCTTGAGACCGAGCTCGAGCGACTTGCGCAGCACGAAGCGGGTCTGCGGCATCGGGCCTTCGGCTGCGTCGACGAGCAGGAGCACGCCGTCGACCATACGCAGCACGCGCTCGACCTCGGAGCCGAAGTCGGAGTGGCCCGGGGTGTCGACGATGTTGATGCGGGTGCCGCGCCACGTCACAGCCGTGTTCTTGGCGGTGATGGTGATGCCGCGTTCCTTCTCTTGATCGTTGAAGTCCATCACGCGTTCGTTCGTGTCGCCGCCGCGATTGTCGCGAAGCGTACCGGACTGTTTGAGCAGGCCGTCGACGAGGGTGGTCTTGCCGTGGTCGACGTGGGCGATAATGGCGATGTTGCGCAGGTCCATAAGCGCGCGCCCTCTACCAGCGGGTTTCGGACAAAGCAATCAACATCGCTGAACGGGCGTGTCCCTGGCCTCGGCAGGACAGGTGATGGAACTTGCGCCGCGGGATGGTTTCAGACCAAAGACGGGCCGGTAGGTCCGCTCGGGAGCGACGATGCGAAGCTTGATCGGTGTGATGTTGGCGGTGGTGCTCGGTGCCTGTGGCGGCAACAAAGAAGAGCCGCCTCCGACACGGCCCATCAGCGCGCGGCCGGCGCCCGACCGGCCAAAAGACCAGTCGTACAGCGACAAGGTCGAGGCGCTACGGCGGCTCATCAAGGCCGGCGAGCTCGAGGCGAGCCTGAAGGCGGCGCGTGAGCTGGTCGATGATCACCGCCTCGATGCCGAGGGCTGGGTCGTGATCGCGACCGCGTATCAGGTCGCGGGCAATGGGGAGGAGGCGCTGCGTGCCGCGACGGTGGCGACCGAGCGGGACGCCAAGAGTGCCGATGCGTGGCTTGCGGTCGGCGCGGCCGAGCGATCGTTGGGGCATCCAGCGGCGGCCGAGACGGCCTTGAATAGGGCGCTGGAGCTCGACCCGAAGTCGCGCGCGGCGCGCTTCAACCTGGCTGGACTGGCGGCCGACAAGGGGCAGCACGAGCTGGCGCGAAAGGAGCTGACGGCGCTCGTCGAGTCGGACCCGGACGACTTCGAGACGCGCTTTCTGCTGGCGACGACGTTCCTCGAACAGAAGGAGCTCGGGCCGGCCAAAGAACAGCTCGCCAGGATCATCGAGCGCTACCCGCAGCACTTCAAGGCGCAGCGGATGCTGGCCGCGCTCGCCTGGGCCGAGGGCAACTACAAGAAGGCGTTCGAACGGGCGACAATCGCGTCACGCATCCGCGCGGGCGACCCGGAGACCGATCGGATTCTCGAAGGCAGCTTTTACCTCGTCGCCGCGTCGCGCCTGGTCTGTCGGGCCGGTGCGCGGCCCTGGCCCGCCGACAAGGTGGTCGCGGTGCTAAACCAGCTCGAGCATGACGAGGGCATCGAAGGGGCCGCGAGCTTCGTCGAGCTCGATGAGCGTTACGGCAACGACGCGGTCGTGCAGGGGCGGATCTCGAAGGCCGCAGCGGCGGCCGGATGCGCTGTCCCGACCGCGGGTGACGCGGACGCGGGCACGATGAAGGCGCCGGCTGCGGACGCGACCCCATGACCGCGGTCCGTGCGGGCAGCTCGCCACGGCACCGCCCGCGTGCTCATCACAACGTCAGCCCTTTCACGGTGTAGCGCGGCGCCTGACGCAAACGATCCGCGGCCCAGTCGAGGTCACGCAACCACAGCGTGTTGCCACGTTCATTGCAGGCGGGGGTGGCCAACGGCACCAGACGGCGCGAGAAGGGTTCATAGCGCACAGGGTGGAGGCCGGCGGCGGCGAAGGCTGCAAAGACACGCTCGCCATGTTTGGAGACCTCGGACACGACCGCCATCGTCCTGCCAAGGATTGCGCGGGCCCCGTCGAGCACAGCAGCTTCGAAGCCCTCGACATCGATCTTGATGAAGACCGGGTGCGCGTCTGGAAAGAGGCTATCGAGTGCTGCGACCGGCACCAGCGCAGTCGCGTTGGAGCTCGTTTCGGCGCTTTCCAGGACGCGGTTGGTGGTGTCCTGGTCGACCTCCATCCGCATCTCGCCATCCTCTGCGCCAACGGCGACCGCATGCAATGTGACGCGCGCCTCGAGCCCGTTGAGGCGCACATTGTCAGCGAGCCGGGCGTGACTCGTCGCGACCGGCTCGAACGCATGTACGGTGGCACCGGCAGCACCGGCCGCGAGCACGGTGTAGCTGCCGATGTTGGCGCCGACGTCGAGCATCAGGTCACCGGGTCGCAGTAAGTGGAGCGCGAAGGCCATCTCCTCGATCTCGTGCAGACCGACATAGAGGTTGCCGGTCGCGCCAGTCATGCCGGGCGCCACGATCAAACGCGTCCCGCCGACCCAGGATAGGATCGCCGGTCCCGGCAGGATGCGGCTACCGACCTGCCATTTCACCCAGTCGCCGAGGCTGCGAAGCGGCGCGCGCTGCCCGATAGGGTGCTGGAGGATGAAACGAGCGGTACTCAAAAGACCCATGGCGTCCAGTCGACCCTGGTTGAAGAAGGCTCGGCTCAGCCAGGATTGCGAATACCATATCGTTGGCACCACGCCGAGAGCGCCACCAGCGACAGCACGCGTGACGCGACGACACCGCCGCGACCATGGTTGAAGCGCTGCACCTTCTCGCCGACGACCGCGGGATCGAGCGCGCCCGTCTCGGCGAGGATCCCAGGCGCGAGGTGGCTCGCGGTCCAGTTCGCGAGCGGCCCACGCAGCCACTGTTCCCATGGGATGACGAAGCCGCGCTTGGGTTGTCGAAAATGCGCGTGAGGCAGGCCCGCCAGGTCGACCAGGAGGCGCTTGTTGATGCCCTTCGAGGGCACCCTGAAGCTGCTCGGAACGGCCAGCACTGCGGCGATGAGGCGATCATCGAGGAGCGGGGAGCGAACCTCGAGACCATGGGCCATCGACATGGTGTCGATGTCCCGCAGTTGCGTGTCGACGAGATAGCCGTCGAGCTCGAGCAGTGAAAGCTGTGTCTCGGGGTCCCGCGCGGACGCGGCATAGGCAGCGGCGAACCGCGGAGGTGAGGAGTGGTGCTCGGGCTGCGCGACCGTATGGCCCAGCAGTCGCTCGATCGCGACATGCGAGAACATCTCGCGCAGGACCGCATAGATGGCTTCCGGTCGCCCCTGACTGCCTGCGAGCTCGATGACCTTCTGGATGCGGGTCGGGAACCCCGAGTGAAGCCCGTTGCCGAACGACCGGCGCAAGGCGGCCGGTAGGAATCGGGTGGCCGCGCCGAAGCGCTGTAGGATCTTGAAGCGCCGGAAGTGCGGATAACCCGAGAAGAGCTCGTCACCGCCCGTGCCGGCCAGCGCCACCACGAAGCCATGGGCACGCGCGGCACGCGTGACGAACCAGGTGTTGAAGCCATCATGAGACGGCAGGTCCTGGGCAGCGAGCGCGTCGTCCATGTGAGAAAGCGCTTCGCTCGCGGTGAGGTGACTCGCGTTGTGGTTCAAGCCCAGTCGATCCGCCATCGCCTTGGCCCGGGCGCCTTCATCCCAGGCTTCTTCGTCGAATGTCAGCGTGAACGTCTCGAGGCTCGCCCGTGCATGTCGCACGGCGATCGCAGCGATGGCGGAAGAGTCGACCCCACCGGAGAGAAAGACGCCCAACGGTCGGTCCGCCAGGAGGCGCAGACGGACGGCATCATCGAGTGTCGCTTCGAGCTGATCGCGCCAGTCGAGCGGGGCCGGTGCGAGGTCGAGCGTCCAATAGGCGCGTTCATGCTCGCCCGACGCCGAGACGGTCATGACGTGGCCGGGTCGCACCGAGCGCACCCCACGGATGAGAGTGGTCGGTTCTTGCGAAGACCCGCGCTCGAGCCAGCGCACGAGGCCCAGCGGATCCAGCTCGCGCGGCGCCGCCCCGGTTGCGAGCAGGGCGCGAACCTCGGAAGCGAAGACGAGGCCACCGGTCGGGTGTCGCACCCAGTAGAGCGGCTTCTTGCCGAGCCGATCACGCGCCATGATGAGCGTCGCGGAGGCGGGATCCCAGAATGCGAATGCAAACATGCCGGTCAGGCGGTCGAGCGCTGCCACGCCTTCCTTGATCAGCAAGTAAAGAAGCGTCTCGGTGTCAGAGGTGCCGATGAAGCGCACACCGTCGGCTTCGAGCGCTGGACGCAGCTCGAGGTGATTGTAGATCTCGCCGTTCAGGACGAGCATCTGTCCGGCCTCGCCAAGCATCGGCTGGTGTCCGGCCGCGGACACGTCAAGGATCGACAGGCGCGTGTGGGCGAATCCGATGGTCCAGTCTCCGGCGCGGGCAACCGCCGTGCCCTGGTCGTCGGGACCTCGGTGATGGAGCGCCACGAGTGCTATCGGCAACATCGCACGCGCCTCGTCCTCACCCGAGCGTCGCAGAAAATATCCAAATATCCCACACATCGGGGCGCAAGCTGGCACAGCTCGGGGCGGCTGGGAAGCCGCAACACGTGCTCTACCAGCCCCGCTTGCGACGCTTGCAACGCCCGGTGTCGCGTTGCGCGACGATTTGTGATTGCTTGCCGGGCGATGCGAATCCTGCACGTGATCGCCGGTGTCGCGGCTGAGAGCGGTGGCCCGACCGAGGTCCTGCGGCAGATGACCGCGGAGCTGGCCCGGCGCGGGCATTCGGTGTCGGTGTTGACGACGGACGCGGCGGGCGCAGGTCGACGCTACCAGCCGGGTGGCCCGGGCCAGGCGGTCTTCGATCCTGCCGTTCACATGGACGTCCAGCGCGCTCTCCGGGCCTGGGTCCCCTACCCCTCCGGCGGCCATTTGTTGGGCAGTTGGCGGGCACCCACCGCCTTCGATGTGGCCCATGTGCACGGCGTCTTCACGCTGCCCGTCAGCCTCGCGATGGCGGCCTTCCGGGCGCGCGGATTGCCCTATCTGCTTAGGCCCTGTGGCATGCTCGACAGCTACTCGTTGCGCCAGCGGCAGCATCTGAAGGCGGCCTGGATGATGGCACTCGATCGACCGAACCTGCTCGGCGCCGCTCATATCCAGGCCTCGACCGAGCATGAAGCGGAAGCCGTTCGCGCGCTCATGTCCAAGCCCCTGCACTCGCGCATCGTCGTCCTGCCGCAGGGCGTTGCCACACCGCTTGCCGCGTCGGGCCGCCGCCCGCATGCGCGCCCGTACCTGTTGTTCCTCTCACGCATCGCCCGCAAGAAGGGGCTCATCGGCCTCGTCGATGCGTTTGCGCTCATCGTGCACGCGCATCCCGAGCTCGACCTGGTGCTGGCGGGACCCGACGAGGCGGGTCATCGGGCCGAGGTCGAAGCCAGAGTGCAGGCGCTCGGGATCGCGGACCGGGTGGTCTTTGTTGGCTCGGTCGCGGGCAGCGACAAGAGCGATTGGTTTGCCGCCGCCGAGGCATTCGTGCTGCCGTCGCTCGACGAGAACTTCGGAGTCGTGGTCATCGAAGCCGCGCACCACGGCACACCCGTCATCGTCTCGTCGGAGGTCGGCCTCGCGCCCGCGGTTCGCCGTCATGGCGCCGGTCGCGTCACCACGCTGGCGCCCGCCGATCTCGCGGCGGCGCTGAACGACGTGCTCGCGACCGGGCGTACACGCTTTGCGGCCGGCCTCGCAGCGCTCGCGGCCGAGCACGCCTGGCCGCACCTCATCGAACGCTTGGAGACGCTCTACCGCGACGCGCTGGGAAACAGCCGCCCAAAGATCCCGTAGAGCAAACGCGTGCGCCGCGCCGGTTGCGAGCGAGCGATCCCGGCGAGTTCTTCACCGAGCGCAAGGCGCAGGGAGTCTCCTGGAAGAGCCACCGTAACCTGCCGCCGCGCCACGACAATCGCCTCTTTCAGCGCGCCTGTGAGTCGTTCGCCAGCGAGGTCCTCTATCGGCACGACCCGCTCTCCGAGCGCCGCGACCAGCTCGAGCTGATGATCGTTGACGTGCTCGGCATGGCGGGCGAGCCGCGCCACGACGATCGGCCGATGGCCCGCGGCGAGCGCGTCGCGGATGGTACCAGAGCCACCGTGACAAACGACCGCGTCGGCCAGCGCGAGCTCACGCAGGACCTCTGCGCGCGGCAGCTCGCGCCAGCCCTCGAGCCCGCTCGGTAGGAGGTCGCTCGCGTGCTGGACGCACACCTGCCAGCCGGTCTCGGCAGCGAGCAGCGCCAATGCCTCGATGAGGCGCGGGAACGGGCCGCGCGTACCGACGACGGCGAGCACCCGCGTCACAACAGGCCTCCGACATAACGACTGCCTGGCAGACGCTCAGCCAGCGCGGCCCACTGCACGTAGCGGCGCGAGGTCAAAAAGCGCATGAGTCGCCCCGTCAGGGTCGGCACGCGCACCGCCGACGAAGGCTCGATATAGATGACCGGGATCCCGACCAGGGCCGCCACCAACGCGGCCGGCACCGCGGGACCCGCGCCCATCGAAACGACCACGTCGGGCCGCTCGCGCGCGAACAACGCCGCAAACTCGACGAGATTCCAGGCGACCTTCCAGTCCCGCTCGGCGTGGCTCACCCGACGCGACTCGCGATCCGCGGGCAGAACTGGGGACGCATCGTTGAGGACCCACAAGCACGAGTGATCGGCGAACGCCGGCTCGAGCTCGAGCAGCTCCGCGAGGTGCCCCCCGACCGACGACACAAGCGCAATCCGCAACCTGCGAGGCATCAGCCGGCCCAGCCTTCACAGCGCTCGAGCAGCCTCATCGCCCATTCGCGGTAGGTCCAAGCCAGCGCCCGTCGATGCCCCTCGGCCGCCACCGCTGCACGCCCGGCTGGGTCGTCGAGCCACCGGCGGATTGCCAGTACGAGCTCATCGGGCGTCCCGAAGTCCCCGCACGCCACATCGGGTGGAAAGATCGCCGCCGCCTCGGCCGAGCGTTCATGCAGCATGAAGCCGCCGGTGCACGGGATCTCGAACGTGCGCATGTTGGTGGCGCCCTTGTTCTGAGTGCGCAGCACGTTGACCATGATCCGGCTCGCGCGCGCGGCCTTGGCCTGCTCGACCCCGAACAGCGGCCGTCCCCGCCAGGCCTTCTTGAGACCGTCGTGTTTGCAACGATCCCGCCAGTACTCGGCGCCCCAGATCGCCAGGTCGATACCCGCATCCGCGACCGGTCCGAGCCACGCCTCGCGCTCCGCATCCCAGTTGCCGATAAAGCACACGTCGGCGCCGAGCTCCCGCTGCTCCTCCGTGGTCACCGCATCAACCTGCATATGCAGTGCTGGGTCACACGCGAACGGCAGATAGAACGCACGCTGCGCCCCCTCGGCCGCTGCCCGCTGCACGAGCGCCCGCGACCACAGGAACATCGCATCGACCTGCCGGATCTGGAGTTCGGCCCGCGGGTGTGAAGGGCCTCGCCGAAACGTGGTGGCAAAGTTCCACGGGTCATCGGGATGAAAGGCGACGAGCGGCGCACCCGTGGCCCGCCGGATCGCGGTGTACGTCGTTGCGTGGAGGTCATCACACTTGATGAAGAGCACGAGGTCGGGCCGCAGCGACTTCAGCGCAGCGACCAGGCGCACCTCGATCGCCGGTCGCGTCAGCGAGGCGATGCCACGATTGATGATCCCCGACCCACGAAACGATGCGGACCCAAGCTTCGGCAGCCAGTCGAGATAAGGCAGGTACGACACCCGCCGCCCGAGTGCTTCGAACGCCCGCTTGACCGACAGCCCGATCGCCCCTTCGGCCCCACTGGACACGATACAGACGTGTGCGAGCCGCGGCGATGGCCC
>Ga0105049_10000287_pt1 | contig 52876 bp, 48 predicted proteins | sample MAT06_FD_78087 | JGI IMG/M metagenome (GOLD analysis project Ga0105049, IMG submission 78087) | Freshwater microbial communities from Lake Fryxell liftoff mats and glacier meltwater in Antarctica - MAT-06 | ecosystem: Environmental > Aquatic > Freshwater > Ice > Liftoff microbial mat | place...
GAACCGGCGCGGATCTGCTGACATATCTATAGGTGGCGGCAACTCGCTCGGGCTGGGTATCTGGGAAGCGCCAGCGAGCTGAGGGTTTGGAGAAGTGTGCAAGATTGTGCCGGGCCGCCAAGAATAGAAGCAGTCTGCCATGCGTGATACCGAGTTTGTCAAAGTTGCTAAAGCCCTTGCCGACCCGACCCGGCACCGAATTTTGCTTGAGATTCGCGCTAAGGGACAACTGACCTGTTCACAGGTGTGTGAGTGCTTCAGCCAGAGCCAGCCGACGATCTCGCACCACATCAAGACGCTTGAGGCGGCTGGGGTGATCAACATTCGTCGTGAGGGGCAGTATCACATTCTGACGGCCAACGAGGATGTTCTGGCGTCATTTGCCGGTGACCTGGCGGGACCTGTTTCGGAAGCTGACGATGCACCAGTGCCAGCGACGAAGGCAGGGCGGGCACGGGCCAAGAGTTGAAGGTGATTCCTTCCGCCTCCGCTCCGTCCCCCGCCCCGCCCCCGTCTCGTAGCCTGTTCCCGTTTCATAGCCCGTCGCCCGCCCCGGCCTTGGCCCCGGCCGCGGAGCGGAAAGACGCGTTAGTCGGGGCGTGATGCCAGATTGGCAGCAATGTTGGGGCGGTCGGGGTTGTGAAAACCGCTTTCGGCAGGAATCACGGGAGGCGCGAACATATCGATGCTCATCAATGTATCAGAATCGGCAATCGGCCGACTCTGACGGTGCTCCACGGTCTGGCCCGGCGATTGCCTTGACGGTCCTGACGTGTCCGACATGTTCACGAATGACCAAGCGAGGAAGTTGACGAAGGAACGAACGATGAGCGCAGCCCTTGATGACTTTCTGGCCTTGGCATATGCGGCGGCGCTTGGGATTTTGCCGGGACCTGTGGCGCAACCGCCGGTGCGCCAGGAGCGATCCGAAACCACCATGAACGAGCGTGCGCCCGGTGCAGCCGCGCTGACAGAGCGGACGATGTTGACCGCGCAGCGTGAAGCGCCGCTGGAATGGAACATGCCCTCAAACGTGCGGTGAGGGACGCGGGGACGACGGACGAGCATTCAATAGGGACCCAACTGAAAGGGAGTTTGCAATGGCAACGACGAACAAGGTGGCGCTGATCACTGGCGGAAACAAAGGCATCGGCTTCGAGACGGCCAAGCAACTGGGGCGGCAGAGCATCACCGTGCTGATCGGTGCCCGGGATCAGTCGCGAGGTGAGGCGGCGGCTGATGCGCTTAAAAAAGAGGGGATTGATGCGCGGCCGCTGGCGCTCGAAGTGACCGACGACGCGTCGATCGCCGGCGCGGTGGCGACAGTGGAGAAAGAGTTTGGGCGGCTCGACATTCTTGTCAACAACGCGGGCGTGCTGCTGTACGCCGAGGATGGGCCGGGCAGCAAGGTGAGCCAGACCGCCCTGCGGAAGACGTTTGATACCAATGTGTTCGGGCTTATCGCCGTGACCCAGGCGTTCCTGCCGCTGATCCACAAGAGCGCAGCGGGCCGGATTGTGAACCTGACCAGTATTCTGGGGTCCATCGCGGAGCATGCCGATGCGAACTCGACGATTTATTCGGCAAAGCTTGTCGCTTACGACGCGTCGAAGGCGTCGGTGAACATGTTCACCAACCATCTTGCGAATGAGCTGAAGGGCACCAAAATCAAGGTCAACGCGGCGCACCCCGGCTGGGTGAAGACCGACATGGGCGGCGAGGGCGCGCCGATGGACGTTGTTGATGGCGCCAAGACAAGCGTGTGGCTGGCCACCCTTGGCGAAGACGGTCCAAGCGGCGGATTCTACCACAAAGACGTGCACATGCGGTGGTAAGGCGTGGCTACTGTCGTTCACCTCGCGGGAATCGAGGCTGCTATGAAAACATGGTTTGTGACCGGTTCGTCGTCGGGCTTTGGCCTTGAAATCGCCAAAGAGATTCTGTCGCGTGGGGACAATCTGGTGGCCACTGCGCGCGATGTTTCAAAGCTGGGCGCGCTGGTGGAAGTCGGTGGTGAGCGCGTTCGCGCCGTTGAGCTGGATGTGACCCGCACCGGCGAGGCGGAACGCGCGATCGGCGAGGGCGTGAAGGCCTTCGGGCGGATCGACGTGGTCATTAACAACGCCGGGTATGGTCTGCTCGGCGCACTCGAAGAGTGCGACGATGGGCAGATCGCACGCAACTTTGAGACCAACTTCTTCGGAGCGCTGCGGGTCATGCGGGCGGCCGTGCCGATCTTCAAGGCTCAGCGATACGGTCGATTCATCAACATGTCAGCCGCGGCGGCGATCAGCAACTACGCGGGTTTCTCCGTATACGGAGCGGCCAAGTGCGCGCTTGAGGGGCTGAGTGAATCGGTGGCACTCGAGCTGGCGTCGTTTGGAGTTCGGGTGACGATCGTGCAGCCGGGCCCGTTCCGGACCGACTTCATCGCTCGATCAATGGAGCGCGGCAGCAAGAGCAACCCCGATTACAACGGCACGGTGGGGGCGTTTGCGAAGGTGCTTGAGAAGGTCAATGGCAGGCAGCCGGGCGACCCGGCCCGGGCGGCGAAGATCATTTGTGGGACGGTTGATGACGACGCCCCGCCGATGCGACTCGTGCTTGGAAAATATGCGGTGGGCAAGGTACGGAAGAAGATCGCCTCGCTCGATGCGGAGCTTTCAAAGTGGGAAGCCTCCGGTGTTTGGGCAGACTATCCGCCGGGGACGTGAAGTCCTGTTGGCAGTTGTTCAATGGTCTTGTATGCAAGGATCCGTATGGCATCAGTTCTCGACCCGCTTGCGTTCGGTTCGCTCAAGGCTCGCAACCGCGTTTTCATGGCGCCGCTTACGCGGTGCCGCGCGGATAGTGACTTTGCGCCGGTGGCGCTCAACGCCGAGTACTACCGCCAGCGCGCTTCGGCCGGGCTCATCATCAGTGAGGCGACGCAGATCAGCCAGCAGGGGCAGGGCTATCCGAACACGCCGGGTTTGTACTCGGAGAAACAGGTGGCGGGCTGGAAGCACGTCACCGACGCGGTTCATGCGGCGGGCGGATTGATGTTCGCGCAGTTGTGGCATGTGGGCAGGGTTTCGCACCAGATGTATCAGCCGGGGGGCGCGGCGCCGGTCTCGAGTTCGGCCGTGGCCATGCCGGGCGAGCTTCGGTTGCCCGATGGCACGATGGCGGCGCGGCCCGTGCCCAAGGCGCTCACGATCGAGGAGATTCGCGGCGTGATGGGCGACTATCGCAAGGCCGCGGAGAACGCCAAGCGCGCCGGGTTTGACGGGGTTGAGCTTCACGGAGCGAACGGGTATCTCCCGGATCAGTTTCTGCGCGATGGGGTGAACGGTCGGACGGATGAATATGGCGGTTCGATCGAGAACCGCGCGAAGTTTCACTTGCAGGCTCTGAATGAGCTTGTGAGTGTGTGGGGGCCGGGGCGCGTGGGTGTGCGGCTCTCGCCGAGCGGGACGTTCAGCGACATGCGCGATTCGAACACGAAGGCCACTTTCGGCTACCTCATCACCGAGATCGGGCGGCGGTACCACGGTGAACTGGCGTATCAGCACATCATGGAGGCGATGGAGGGCGACGGGCGGCACGGCGATGGGGTGATCGCGGGCTACGAGAAGATCCCGGTGTCGTATTTCCGGCCGATGTTCAAGGGTGCGCTGGTGACGAACGCCGGGTTTACGTTTGAACGGGCGCAGGCATACTTGAAGGAAGGGTGGGCCGACGCGGTTGCGTTCGGCGTGCCGTTCATCGCCAACCCGGACCTTCCGGCGCGGTTCGCTCGTATGGCGAGCGGGCAGATGGCGGTAGCGATGAATCCGCCGGATCCTTCGACGTTTTATGGCAATGGAGCCAAGGGCTACACCGACTACCCGGCTCTGGTCGGCTGAACCGGGCCGCTGGGCGAGTACGTGGGTGAATGAGTGGGCGTGTCGGGAGGCCTGGGTGTGTATTGTTCTGTTGCGAAATCCGCGTTTAGGAAATTGGGAGATTACTGATGTCTGTGAAAGTTGTTGTCGTCTTTCACTCGGGGTATGGTCACACCAAGGCGCAAGCCGAGGCTGTTCACAAGGGCGCTTCGGAGGTAGCCGGGGTGACGGCGACGATTATCACGTCCGATGATGCGCAGAAGAACTGGGACTCACTCAACCAAGCGGATGCGATCATCTTCGGCTGCCCGACGTACATGGGGGGGCCGTCGGCACAGTTCAAGGCGTTCATCGACGCGGCGAGCCGAATCTGGTCGGCGCAGGGCTGGAAGGACAAGCTCGCGGCGGGATTTACCAACAGTGGCAGCCCGAGCGGTGACAAGCTGAACACGCTCAACTCGCTGTACATCAACGCCATGCAGCATTCGATGATTTGGGTCGGTCTGGGCGAGATGAACACAGGCAAGGGTGCGGGCGATGTGGACGGGATCAACCGCCTCGGCTCGTATTCGGGCGCCATGGCTCAGTCGCCGCAGGGCGAGGCGGTTCCCGTGAAGTCGGACCTTGAGACGGCGAGCCGACTGGGCAAGCGGGTCGCGCAGGCGGCAGTTCGCTGGGCGAAGGGCCGCTGACGGGTGGACCAGACCACGCGATTGACGTGGCTTCGACCGCTGTCAGCCCAGCGGCCGCAGGTGCTTGGACACGCTCGTGCTGTAGGCCATGACGGCCGGAACGATGCCGGCGAGCGCGGCGATGATAACCGCCCCTGCGATAACCGGGATCGTGATGGGGGCTTCGAGCGAGGCGTTGACGACGAGTCCGAGTTGCCGCTTGAGGGTGAGCGCGACGGCCTGCAGGCTGAGAAGGCTCAGCAGCACGCCGCCGATGGCTCCGAGGAAGCCGATGATGGCCGATTCGGTCAGGACCAGGCCGAAGACGCGCAGGCGGCTGGCGCCGAGCACACGGAGCACCGCGATTTGGCGCCGCCGCTGGGCCATGGAGTTGTAAAGTGCGAGCATGATCGAGAAACCGCTTGAGACGAGCACAGCCGCGGCGATGGCGATGATGATCTTGTCGATGCTGCCGACGATGGCAAAGAGGCGCGTAATCTCGGCCCCGGGGAGTGCGACGGTGAGGGTGGGATCGGCGCGGAGCTGAGAGAAGAGCGGACCGATTGAGGAGGACACGTCTGAGCCGGGGCGAGTCCGGGCGGCGAGATAAACGCCTGTGATGAGCTTTTCGTCGTTGCGGAGGTTGGCGACCGTCGGCTCCTGGGCGTTGGGATCGACCGCATGTCGTTTCTCATCGGCGTGAATGAGCCAGGTTGCATGGAGGTGGACAAAGACAGCGCGATCGTGGGCCGAACCGGTGGGTTTGAGCACGCCGACGACGGTGAAGGGGAACTCGGCGTGAATCTCTTCCTCGTTCTGACCGTCGGGCACGGGCGGCGGGCTGTCTGGTCCGTGGTTGTGTTTGTGCGCGGGCGCGGCCGGCTTGCCCGGGATCGGCGAATCACCTTTGGCCGGGCCGTGCCCGCGGCGCGATGAGTAACCGTGCGTGACAAAGAGCTGTTTTCCCATACCCAAGCCGGTGATGGCGGCGACCTCACTCCCAAGCACCACGTCGAAATCGCCAGCCGGGGCATTGCCGGCGGCAAACTCGAACTTTTCGCCTTGGGCCGGGGCGAAGGAGGTGAAAAACTCTGGAACGGTGGCCATCGTGGGAAAGCCGCGGAACGAATCGCCCTGCTGAACCGGTAGGGCGAAGTCGATACGGCGGTCAACGAATCCGCCAGCATCGCGCGGGAAGAGCGATTGGTACTTGGTCCACAAGATGGGTCGCTGGGGGGCGTTGGCGTAGAACACGCTGTTGAGCACGCTGGTGAGCGGGCTTGAGTCGGCGCTCACGAGGATGTGCATATTGCCGGTGCCCCGGTCAAAGGCACGTTTGCCCGAATCGCGCATGGCGAGCAGCACGAGCATGAGCGCGACGGCGACGGCGACGAGCGCAATGGTGATGATGGTGGAAAACAGACGCGCGGTGAGCGAGCGCCGGACGATGGTGAGATCGGTGAGAGCCATGCCGACCAATCGTATGGGCGAGTCTGACGGATTGGCGAGGCCCGGCCGGAGTTCGGATACGATTGGGGTATGAAGAGCACCGCAGCAGGCGATACGACCGGAGCGTCGAAACCGGGCGCAAAGCGGACGTGGAAGCGAGCCGTTGTGCGGCTGGTAGTCATCGGGCTTGCGACCTGGTCGCTGTGTGGATGTGCACTCGTGTCGATGCAAGAACGCCTCATCTTCCCTCGCGACATGCCGGGCGTCCGCGATGCCGGGAAGGCCGTGCCCACGGATTGGGAGCAGATGACGGTGGCGGCAAGCGATGGCACGATGGTGCCGGCATGGCTCAGAATGCCGGTGGTGCAGAACCTGGCACCGGCGAAGGTGCCGCTGGTGGTGTTTTTCCATGGCAACGCGGAGGTGATTGACGATATTGCGGTCCAGGACCCGGCGGTGAGCATCTACGCCCCATGGGGGTACGCCGTGCTGTTGATTGAGTATCGTGGGTATGGCCGGGCCTATGGGGTAGATGGCGGGCCCACGCAGAAGGGCATCGTTGCCGACAGCGTGCAGCTCATTGACCTCGCCACTGCGCGGGCGGATATTGATGGCGACCGGATGGTGTATTACGGAAGGTCGCTGGGCGGTGGGGTGGCGTGCGCGGTCGCGGCGGAGCGGCCGCCGAGTGCGATCATTCTTCAATCGACCTTTCGATCAATGACGGCGATGGCGGGTCGGTATCTGGTACCGTCATTCCTGGTCCGGCATCCGTTCCGCAGTGAGAAGTTTCTGGCCGGGTTTGGCGGGCCGGTGCTGCTGTTTCATGGAACGCGAGATGACATCGTCCCCTGCTCGCACAGCGAGTCACTTCAAACGACATGCCCGCACGCCCGCTTGGTGACGCAGGCGTGCGGGCACAATGATTTTCCGGCCGACTTCGATGCGTATGAGCGGGAGATCAAGGCATTCCTGGATTCGCTGCCACCGACCAAGCCCTGAGGGTGCCGGTTTGGAGAGATCGATCGTGTTGTGGCGATCGGGCGATCAGGCCTTGCGTTTGTATGTGAAAGCGACCGGTGCCGGAGGCGTGCCCTTGGTGAAGTTCGTCCACGTCGCAACCAGCGTGTTTTTGTCGGGCATGGTGAGTTTCAGCCCGCCCATGAAGTGCTGGTCGGGGGACGTGAAGTTGGTGATTTCATCGAGCTTAAAGTCGAGTTCGCCGGGCTTGGCGGTGGTGCAGCGGAGCCGGGGCTGGTTGCCGGCGGCGCAGTAATGCGTCATCACGATGGAGTCTCCGTCCATGTGATAGACGTTGGTCATCTCGTGCTGCTGGCCGCCCCACATGATTTCGCGGACAACCGAACCGGCCGAAGAGACCGCAAAGACTGAACCGGGGATGAGGTTGCCCTTTTCATCAATCTGGTCCCATGTGCCGGCGAGGGCCTTGAGCTGGTCGAGCATGACGGCCTGCTGAGCCGCGCTGGCTTTGGACACGACCTTGGGCGAGGGGGTGCCATCAGCCGAGGTTTTGGTTGACGTCGCACAGCCGCCCGCGATGAGGGCGATGGCGCACACGATTGATCCGCACAGAGCTTTCATGAACAACTCCCGCAAGGGGCCAAGGTTCGGTCGCCGCACCGCTTAGTGCGACGGCCCTGAACCGGTGAGATGATTGACCTTGAGATTAAGATACCAAGCGTGGTGCTCGAGGTGCCAGGTCGTGAGTTCGAGCATGGCGCGAATGGAAATCGCGCCGCGATCGGGATGCAGGCCGCAGCGGGCCCACGAGGCGGCGTCGAGCGTGCCGAGCCACTGGGAGATCCATTGCCGGCCGGTGTGGAGACTGGCGAGGAACGCGCCGATGGGGTGCGCTCCACCGGTCTCTGGGGTGCCGTACAGGCCGGCGTCGATGAACGAGTTTTCGTCCCAGAGCGAGAAGACCGGGTTCATCTCGCCCACGGCGCGGCGGATGCGATGGTTCCAGACGAGGTCGGCATCGGCCATGTGGCCGATGAGGACCCGGCAGGGCCAGCGGCCGATGTTGGTCTCGGGGCGGAAGGCGGTGTCGAGCTGGGCATCGGGAAGTTCGACGACGCGTCGGTCAAAGTTTTCGACGCCGATTTTGAACCGGGCCACCAGTTCGGCGTTGCTGAGCGGAGCGAGTTCGGATCGCTCGGGATGGTGGGTGGGGAGATGATTCAACGGAAACTCCGGCCCGGCGAAGCCGGAAGGGGTCAGATTGGAGCGAGGATGCTATCCGGCGTCGCAGTGAGAGACGTTGGCACGATGCCGCATCCGATGACCCTACGCTCGCCCGATGTTGGCTGCCTCGCCGCTCGAAGCAACTCGGTGGTGGTCGTTCCTGGGTCGTCGGTTCGCGACGGCGTTGGTGGTGGCGATCGCGTTTGTATCGGGGCTGGCGGGGAGTTTTCGTGACCGGCCGCTTGAGACGCACGAGGTGTATGTGGCGCAGACGGCCCGGGAGATGATGGCGGCGGGGGATTTCGTACGGCCGGTGTTCAACGCGGTGGCGCGGCTTAACAAGCCCCCGTTGATGTATTGGTGCGTCATTGGCGTGGCGAAGATACTGCCGGGGTCGGGTGCTGCGTCGGTGCAACCCTGGGTTGCGAGGCTCCCCTCAGCGTTCGCTTCGGCGCTCATGGCGTGGTTTGCTGTCATGCTGGGGACGGCGGTCTACGGACGCGGGTTCGGCCAGTTTGGTGCTCTGCTGGGCATTGGCACCGTGGGGTGGCTGAGCTATTCAAACAATGCGCGGCCGGAGATGCTCTACGCGGCGTTGAGCGTTGGGATGCTGGCATGCTGGGCAACGGCGCTGGGGTTGAACGGCGGGGAGGGAGGAGTGGCCCGAGCGCGCACGAGCCGTTTCTGGGCCTTGGCTGGCTGGGTGTGTGCCGGAGCCGCGCTGCTGGCCAAAGGGCCTCAGATTCCGGTTTGCCTTATGGTGGGCGTGGCGACCTTTGCCTTGGTCGAGAGACGCGGACGCGAGGCTTGGCGGACGCTCAGGCCGCTGCTGGGCGTGCCGATAATGCTGGCTGTAGCGATTCCCTGGGTCGTCGCCGTGCTGCTTCGCGAGCCGGGCGCGGCGCAGGCATGGACGAACGACCTATTCGCCGGCCGCCAGGCGGATGAACACAAAGGTGTTTTGAACTACTTCGATCCGTTTTATCTCTACGCCGTCCCCGGATTAATTCTGCCTTGGGCACTTCTTTTGCCGTTCGGCATAGCGAGTGTGTTCGTGAAGGACCGGGCTGACCTGCGTGCGGGGCGGGTGCTTTTCTGGCCCACGGTGGTCACAGTGCTGATCATGGGGTTCTCGGTTCACCGGCGTGACTACTACATGCTCGCGCTCATGCCACTGATGACACTGCTGTGTACACGCGGAGTGCTCGACTGGATGGCGAACTGGAAATCAGCGGTGGCCCGTGGAATGGGACCGCTCGGGCTGCTCTGGGCGGCACTGATTTGTATTTGGGTGTGTGTTGGATTGGGATCCACAAGTTTCGTGTGGGGCACGAAGCGGTTTCGCGATGCTTCCTTTGCGGCCGCGGCGGCGGCTCAGATTCGCCCGGGCGACGAGATATGGTGTTTTCGCACTGATTTTGCCAAGCTCGTGTACGCGTTGAACCGCCGGGTACAAGTAGTAGACGACGAGGCCGCAGGATTTCCCGAGCTTTCTCTGCCCACGATGGGGGATCAATTTGTGCTGACCACAATAGATGCCTGGGAGGCCGAAATGGCCCGCCGAAGGTCCGTCGCCGGGCTCGCTTGCATCAGCACGACCGAGGTAGCTCGGGTCGAAATGCACCCGGGCGATAACCGCGACGTGCTGTTGAAGGTGACAGCGCCGCGATCCGCAACGCCGCCGCCCTAAAATCGCCAGCCCCGTTCCTGCCGACCCGAGAATAGTCGCTTGCTCATACTCACTGTCATCCAAGGGCCCGACAAGGGCAAGACCTACGAACTGCCGGACAACGAGCCGCAGCTTCTTGGTCGGTCGTCTGAGGCCCTGCCCCTCACGGACAACACGGTTTCGCGCCGGCACGCCGAGCTGACGCCTGATGATGGCGACTGGTGGCTGCGGGACCTTGGATCGCAGAACGGCTCGTGGGTGAACGGCGTGAAGATCAGCGAGCGAATCAAGCTCAGGCTCGGTGATCAGGTCCGAACGGGTGCCACGCTTTTTGTTTTCGGCAAGTCGGCGAAGAACGCGTCGCCGACGATCCGGCTGGTTCGGCCCGGGATGATGGATACGTCGGTAGAGAGGACGCTGCCGAGCAATGAGGACTCTGTGATTCTCTCGGAGCCTGAGCCCCGGCAGGCGGCCATTGATCACCTGCGCATCATCTATCGGGTCACGACGCTCACGACGCGGCTGTCGAGCCGCCAGGAACTTCTCGACGGCGTCATGGATCTGATTTTTGCGGAGTTCCGGCCTGAGCGCGGGTTCATTCTGCTGGTCGGTGAGGAAGACCCGGAAACGCCGGCGCCGGCGGTGGTGCGCTTTGCCGAAGGAGCGCCAGTTCACGACCGGGATCGGTTCGCGGTGCCGCGGACGATCGTGCAGCATGCCCTGAAGCGGGGGGAGGGAGTGCTGAGTTCCAATGCCATGAACGATCCGCGTTTTAAAGCGGGTGACAGCGTGCAACATCTGGCGGTGCGGTCGGCCATATGCGCGCCGGTGAAGTTCCGTGAACGGACGTTTGGTGCGATCTATATCGACTCATCAATCGCCAACTACACGTTCACGGCCGAGCAACTGGCGCTGATGAACGCCATCGGGCAGCAGACGGGCCTGGCACTGGCCAACGCCGAGCTTTACGCCCAAAAATTACAGGGCGAGCGGCTGGCGGCGATGGGCGAGACGGTTGCGTCGCTCTCGCACTCGATCAAGAACATCCTGCAGGGGTTGCGAGGCGGTGCCGATGTGGTGGAGATGGGGCTGAAGCGGAGCGACCTCAAGATTGCCAGCGGAGGGTGGGGGATCCTGAAGCGAAACCTCGACCGCATCATCTCGCTCACCATGAACATGCTGGCGTATTCACGACCGAGAGCCCTTGAAGTCGAACTCACGCGGATTCCGGCCCTGCTTGACGACTGCGCGGCGCTCATGACCGATCAGTGTGCTGCGCGTGAGGTGGCGCTCATTGTCGATGCCGATCCGGACATGCCGCCGGTTCCGGTGGATCCCGGACAACTGCACCAGGCCATCATGAACCTGCTCACTAACGCTGTGGATGCGGTCGAAGCCAAGACGGGCGTGGTGACGGTTCGCGCTGAGATCGTCGCGGCCCCCGAGCTGAAACCCGCCCGTGCTCGCCAGCCAGTCGAACCAGCCCACATCCGCATCGAGGTTATCGATAACGGCCCGGGAATTGCGGCCGACAAAATGGCGAGGATGTTTGAACCGTTTTTCACGACCAAGGGCATTCGTGGTACGGGCCTGGGTCTCGCGGTGACCAAGCGCATCGTCGATCAGCATCGCGGTCGGATCATGGTTGACACTCCGCCCCCGAGACCGCCGGGCGTAACCGGAGGTGCGGGAATCCTTGGTATTCCCGGAGCGCAGGCAGCAACCGGGAGCGGTGCCGGTGCTCGATTCGCAGTTATTTTGCCCATGGACGGAATCGCAACGATCGATCCATCAGAGACGGCCCACGCTCGCTCTGCGGCGGCACAGCCGCTACGCTGAGTGTCCAAACTTGCGCACCGCGTGATTGATTTTGGAGGTTTCAGCCTTGGCGATGACAGCAAAAGCACCTAAGTCCGCCTCTGCTGCCCAAACGGCGGGGATTCATGAAGCCAAACCGATTCGTGGCAGCACGCGCGACTTTGTGATGGCGTTCATTCGCAAGCCAACGACGATGGGCGCGGTCCTCCCGAGTGGCGAGCGGCTGTGCCGCGCGATGGTCGACACCATCGACCTGAAGCGGACAACCAATGTCATTGAGTACGGCCCCGGGACGGGGGTGGTGACGAAGGTGATGTGCGAGCGGCTGTTGCCGCACAACCGGTTCTTCGCCATCGAGATCGAACCGAAGATGGTCGGGGTGCTTCGGCGGCGTTTCCCGAATCAGACGATTGTCGAGGGCAGTTGCGAGGACGTGGAACAGATCTGCAAGCAGCAGGGCTTTGGGACGCTTGCTGACGGTGGCGGCGTTGATGCGATCGTCAGTGGCCTTCCGTGGGCCTCGTTTCCCGAACCGCTCCAGCGGGGCATTCTGAGCGCAACGATGAAGGTTCTCAAGCCGGGCGGGACGCTGGTGACGTTCGGCTACAGCATCGGACGGCTGACTCCGGCGGGCAGGCGGTTTGCGCGGTTACTTCCTGAGTACTTCAGCACTGTTTCGCGGAGCCGCGTGGTGTGGCAGAACGTGCCGCCGGCGTTCCTGCTGCAGTGTCGCCGCTAAGCAGTGGTTCGACTCATGGCTGCCTCGGTTCACGCGCAGGGCGTGCCCACTGTCGTTTGACGTTCATCGGTTGCGTGGGCCGGGAGCGGCTACTGGCCCTGGGCCATTGAGTAACCCTTCACGCCGTCGAATGTACGGAGCAGCTCATAGGAGCAGACTGTGAACTTCTCGGCGATTTTGTCCATGAGCGCGACGCAGCGGCTCTGGCCGAAGTTACCCGAGGCGATGCCGTCGCGCAGTTCAAAGCGGACGCGGTAGTAGTCCACACACTCGGTGTAAACGCTGCCGGTGGGCCAGACCTGCGTGCCGCGGTTGGAGATGAGACTGAGACGGAACGGGGTATCCTGGCAGGCTCGCATCATTTCGTCGGCGACGGCGATGCTGCCGAGCGGTGAATCGAGATAGATGTCGCACCCTACCACGTTGGTGACCATGTTCGTAAACGTGCGGATGACTTCCTGATGAATCGGCCTGGTCCGCGTGCTCACGGCCGGCACCGCCTCGCCCGAGTCCGCCACCGGCGGAACGGTCTTGGGTTTGCTCCCCAGAAAGTCGATGAGTTTCCGCGCATACTCGCGCGTCCCCAGCGTGGGCTTGGTCGCGTCGCCAAAGTCGCCGGTGTGGGCCCCGCTCTCAAGCGCGGCCAGCAGCCCGTTCTCGATCACGGCGGCCTGCTTCATCATGCCCAGGTGCCGGAGCATCATCACCCCGCTCAGCACCAGCGCCGTCGGGTTCGCCTTGTTCTGCCCCACGATATCGGGCGCGGTGCCATGCACGGCCTCAAAGATGCTGATGTGCTTGCCGATATTCGACGACGGCGCAAAGCCCAGCCCCCCGATGAGTCCGGCGGCCAGATCGCTGACGATATCGCCCTGGAGATTGGGGAGCACCACCATCTGATACTGCTGCGGCTTCATCACCAGGTTCATGCAGAGCGCATCAACGATGACGTCGGCGTGTTCGATCTCCGGAAAGTCCTTGGCCGCGGCATTGAAGCGGTCGAGAAAGAGCCCGTCGGTCATCTTCATGATGTTGGCCTTGTGGCCACAGTGCACCTTCGTCAGCCCCATCTTCCGGGCCGTCTGGAAGGCAAATCGACTCACCTGATCACACCCCGGCGCGCTGATGAGGCGTTTACACTGGATCATGTCGTTGGAGAGCCGGTGCTCGACGCCGCCGTAGGTGTCCTCGATGTTCTCGCGAACGATCGTAAAGTTCACGTTCACGCCCGCCCGCGTATAAATCGTCTCCACCCCCGGCAGCGTCCGGAACTGCCGAAGGTTCGCAAACGCGTTCCAGATCTTCCGCGCCGTCACGTTGATCGACTTGCCGCCGGAACCCTTGGGGGTTTCCATCGGCCCCTTGAACAGCGTCCCGCAGTCCTCAGTCGTCTTCATCGCGCTGTCGGTCATGCCGCGCGTGTTGCCTTGCTCAAACACCCCGCGTCCCATCTCGACGGGTAAAAAATCGCAGTGCTCCATCACCCCCGCCGCTTTGAAAACCTCAAGCGTGGCATCCATGATTTCAGGGCCGATACCGTCACCCTTGGCAAGCGCGATGGTCACACGAGACGACATGCAAAGACACTCCAGAACTGGCGGGAACGGGCTGGCGCGCGTCAATCGCGCGGCCGGAGTTAAGGATAGACTCGTGATCTTCCAACGCAACGCGCACGATGGTGGTCATCGGGCGGATGGTTCGTTGGGCGATTCGTCGAAAGGGCAACAGATGGCAAAGAAAACCGCCGGAATGTCCGGGAAAAAAGCGGTCTCGCGCCCGGCGACCAAGAAGACTGCTGCTCGCCCGCCTGCCAAAACCGTCAAACGTTCGACCAAGCGAGTGGCGAAAAAAGGCAAGGCTACCGCCGATAAATCCGCTTCCGCGCCGAGGTCGACCCGCCCCGTCGCGGCAGGCCCATCGGCCAAAGCGCGTGCACTTGATTTGCTGCAGTGGGTTCACGGCATGACGAACCTGCTGATCGACGGTGTTCCCGAATCAGCGTCGACCTTTCAGACGTCGCCGGCGGACAATCATGTGCTGTGGAACATCGGTCATCTGGCAACCTCGTATGCGTGGTTTACGTCGCTTATCAACGGTCGCGCGGTCGAGTTGCCCGAGGGCTATATGCAGCTTTTCGGGTACCAGAGCAAGCCAAACCCAGACCGGTCGGTGTATCCCCCGCTCGAAGAGGTTCGCCGGGCGTACTCGGCGGCGTTCAAGCAGCTTGCCAGCACCGTCGAGTCGCAGAGCGATGCTGAACTCGCGATGCCGACGAAAACCGATTCGGGTGGTTTTGCCAAGGATCGCCTCGATGCGATCTATAAGGCAGCGTGGCATGATGGATGGCACGGCGGCCAGATCAGCACGATACGTCGTGCTCTGGCGTTGCCAAGCGTGATGTGACCGTCAGGGCTCACGCTCCGCGGGCCAGCCGGACGAGGCGGCTGGCGTGAAGGGCTGGGGCATGGAGCGAATCGAGCGGAGCACCGAGCACGGCGGCGGCGGCCGAATAGCCACTTCGCGCTGCACCCTCCATTGTGGCGGGCCAGCCGGTGGCGGTGTAATCGCCGGCGAGAATGAGGCCGCTGTTGCCAATGGCGCTCGGGCGGGACTGTTCGACGAGCGGAGTTGGGGCGAACGTCGCCCGCTTTTCTTTGACCGGGCGGGCGCTGAGCAGCGTGGCGGGCGCGCTGCCTGGCAAATAGGCCTTGATATCGGCGCATACGCGCGACGCGATCTCGGTCTCGCTGAGGCCCATCCACTCATCGGCAGCGCTGATGACGGCATGCACGTGATGGCCAGCGGCGTCCTTGCGGAAGAGCCACTGGGTGGGCGCATCGACGAGCACGGCGTGGGGGGTGCTGATGACCGGGCGGTCGAACGCCAGATGTACGCCGAGGATCGGACTGAACTCAAAGCGCTCCATGAGCACATGGCGGTCGTCGCGGGAGGCGGGGTCGATTACCTCGCGGGCGCGCTCCACCGGGAGGGCGCAGATGACCGCTCCGGCACGGAGAGTCTCACCGGCGGAAGTGACGACCGATGCCGGCCCAATACGGTCAACTCCGCAACTGAGGCGGATCGTGCCGCCTGCTGCGGCGATAGCGGATTCGGCACGGTCGTAAAGTTGCACCAGCGGCACCCGTGACAGGCCGATTGAAGCCGCCTTGGCGTGCGCAAAGAATCCATCCTGAAACACATGCAGGGCGCTCGATGCCGCCACTTTGTCAACGTCAAGGTTGCACGCGCTCACCACCACCGGTGACCAAAACCGCCGGATCAGCCGCTCCGACTGCCCGTGGGCCCGCAAATACGCTCCAAATGTTTCGCCCGTGTGTCTGGTCCGATCGGTCCGCAGCATCGCGCCCCCGATGCGAGCCAACTGGGCTATATCGCCAAGTGAAAGAAACGAAGCGCCAAGCATGGCCCCGGTGAAGTGGAGCGGGGCAGGCAGCCAGCCGGGCCGGATGATGCTGGTGCGGCCGCCGCGCTCGATCCAGTATTGTTCGTCGTGCCATTCGAGCAGATCAAGGGCGCCAAGTCGGCCCAGGAAATCCAGATAGTTGACGCAGCAGCCGAGCGTCACATGCTGGCAGTTGTCGAGCATTTGGCCGGTGCGGACGTCGACAAAGCTCGTGGCACGCCCGCCGAGCTTGCGGCGAGTTTCGAGGAGCGTGACGCGGACGTTCTGCTCGGCGAGCCGAAGCGCCGCCGCGATGCCGGCGATGCCGCCGCCGACAATGAGCACATCGGGCGAGGTCATGCCCACACCCCGGTGCGCTGCCGAACGGCAGCGGTGAGGGCGATGAGGCCTTTTCGCGCGGCGCTCAGCGAGACCCGCTTGGTGCCGAAGACGGCCGACGGATCGGCATCGATGACGTCGAGCAGGCGGGAGTAGATCTGGGTCATGCCCCAGAGGGCGGGTGCGCAGGCCGGGTCGATGAGCGATTCCAGCGGGGCGGACTGCGCGTACAGATCACGGGCTCGCTGCGCGGCATGGTGCATGAGTGCTGAGCAAATGGCCGGGCCGGACCACGCGCGAAGGGATTCGGCGCTCAGCCCGTGAGCGCTCAGCAGTGATTGGGGGAGGTATACCCGTCTGGGCGTGTCGTCAAAGTCACGGGCAACGTCCCGCAGGATGTTGGTGAGTTGGAACGCCCGGCCCCGCGCCGTTGAGAGTTCTTCCGCCTGCGCGAGCGACGCCGCTGGTCTGAGGCCCCATATGCGGATGCAGACGAGCCCGACGGTTGAACCCACGCGGTAGCAGTAACGGTCGAGCGACTCCCAAGAGTCGTAACCGGCGTGGTCGAGGTCTTCGGCGAGGCCGTCGAGCATGGCCGTGAGGTGCGCGTGATCAATCGGGTAGCGGGCGAGTGTGTCAACGAATGCTGGCCAGAAGGATGGCCCATCATCCGAGGTTGGCACCTTTCCGCCGAGTGCGTCGGCCGTCATTTCGCGAAGCGAAGCCAGTCGGACCCGTTTGGTCGCCAAGTCAGCTGCTTCGTCAACCTGATCGTCGGCGTATCGCATCCAGGCGTAAATCGAGTACACGGCGGAGCGGCGCGGCTCAGGGGTGAGCCGTAAACCGTAGTAAAAATTCCTCGCTTCGCGGCGCGTGATCTCGCGGCAGTGCGAGAAGGATGCTTCCACTTCGGAGCTGGACGGCGAGGACGGTGCGGGCGTGCTCACGCGGCGACCCCCTTTGGCGAAGCGGAGCGCCTGCCAAGGCGGGCCTTCAGCCAAGCCTGAGCGACGAGTGAGACCTTTTTCAATTTCGACAGACGCGGGCGTGACCAGAGCGTCGCACAGCCGGTACTCTGGACGGCCTGAAGCACAGCGCGGCCACCGGCACCGAAGAGCCACACGACCGGGCCGATTCGCGCCTCAAGCATGGCGGGGAGTGGGGCACCCAGATCAAAGAGCAGTAGCGTGCGGTCAACCAGCGGGCGCATGGCCAGAATGTATGGCGTTCGGGCGGCCGGGTCATTGGGCCGCGCGAGCCAGTCTTTCAGGATCGCGGGGGTGATGCCGGTCTCATGGCGAGGGATGTACACGCGATCGCGCTCAAGGAGATCGCGCCGAACGTCCTGCCAGAAGTTGATGAGTTGAAGCGCTGTGCAGGTCGCATCGCTCAGGCGGTATCGCTCGGCATTGGCATCCGTGTTTGGATAGCCGCCCAAGTGGAGCACGATCCGGCCGACGGGGTTGGCACTGCGGCGGCAGTAGTCGAGGAGCTCGGGCCAGTTGGCGTATTCGCGGACGGTTTGGTCCTGCTCGAAAGCGCTGATGAGGTCGAGGAAGGGCTCGGCGGGCAGGGTGTGTTTGCGGACCGTGGTTGCCAAGGCGATGAGGACCGGGTGTGAGGCGGTGCCTTGAAAGCACGCCAAGGTTTGCTCACGCCACCAGCCAAGCAGGGCGAGCGAACGGCTCCGGGCCGCTTCGTCGCTGCCTGTTTCATCGCCAAGATCATCTGACCAGCGGCAGAAGGCATAGACGGCGGCGAAATCGGCTCGAAGGTCAGCCGGGACGAGCGAAGAGAGTACCGAGAAGTTCTCGTAATGCGAGGTGGCAAGGCCGGCGACATACGCGAGGGCGTCGGCCTCGCTGGGGGCGGGCGTGGCGGTCCCCGGCCCGAACTGTTCGAGCATCCGCATGACGGGAAGGGCAGGATCGAGAGCGGAGGGAGGCAGAGAATGCTCGCAGGATGGCTAAACGCGGGAGAAGATCGATTTTCGAGGGCACTGGTCAAGCCCGAAGGGGCATTGTGCCGGGGCCAAGGCGCGACACGGCAACCAATACTAACCGATTGCAAACCTCGAGCGTAGTGAATCGCCGTGATAGATTCGGGGTGATCGGAACCCGATAGGATTCAGAACGGTATAGAAGAGGCCGAAACCGCCTTTTGTGAGGTATTCAAATGCGCCCCGCCACCACAACCACCATGCTGCTGCTCGCTTCCACGGTTGGGTTCAGCTTGTTTGCCGCTTCGGCAAGTGCTCAGAATGCTGGGATGGGGATGACGATGCCGGGCGTTCGCGGTGCATCGACGACATCGACCCGCTTCGTGACGGCTCCGCCTGATGGCAGCGATCCTCGGCTGAAGGAGGTCCGTGAGGCCAACCGCAAGCGGGCCGTGGCCGATCGCGAGATGCGTCGGATCAGGCTCAAGCATTTTGGGCAGATCCGGAAGGTGGAGATTCGTCAGGAGGGTATCGCACTGCTTCGGCAGTACACCGATCCGGCGGTCTTCCCGGCTCTGCTGAGCGTGTTTGAGCGCGAGGGACAGGATGTCAAGGACGCGATACTCGACCACTTCGTTGATCAGGCCAGTGTAGAGGGCGATGCCACGCTGGCGTGGGCTGCGGTTTTTGAGCCGACGAAGGACACGAGGGCCGGCGCGACCGAACGGCTGATCAAACGGTGCAAGGCGCAAGGTGGCGAAGTTCCGACGGCGGTTGCGGCCGTGGTGGCTGAAGGGCTGGCTCGCGACAAGCCAGAGCAAGTTGCTGGAGCCGCGAACCTGGCCAATGTGCTGAAGCTCTATGAAGCGATCCCGATGCTGATTGCCCAGCAGGTTCGCCCGCCGAGCGCAGGGTCGGGCGAACCAGAGGGCGACCTTGCTTACATCTTCGTGGGCACGCAGCGGTCGTTCGTCTCGGATCTGACTCCCGTTGTGGGCGACAGTGCCGTGGCCTTTGATCCGGAAGTTGCTGTACTCAACGAGGGCGTGATTCTGCGCGTGATCGACGCCTTCGTTTTCCAGTACAACGTGGAAGTCCACAACTCGCTCGTTGAACTTTCATCGGCCGGATGGGGCAAGCCGACGGCAGGCCTCGGATGGGACACGGCGGCGTGGACGAAGTGGTATCACGAGGATTTCGCGCAACACCGGCAGGCGCTGGCGGATGCGGAAGTGCGGGCAAAGGCCGGGGCGAAGCTGGCGGAGCCACCGCCGAGCAAGCCAGCCAAGTAAAGCCAGCCAAGTAAAGCCGTCCAAATCAAGCCGGCAGGATCGCGATCGATTGGGCAGTGATGGCTCCCGCTGGCGAGCGAATAATCGTCACATGGCGAACGATTCGATTCATTGGCTGGACGTTGAGGAAATCGGTCTACGACTTTTTGAGAACTTTCCGGCGATCGACCCGCTCAAGGTGCGCTTTACCGAGCTTCGCCGAATGATTGAAGGTCTGGAGGGGTTCGTGCCCCAAGCGGGCCACCCGGTCAACGAGAAGATTCTCGAAACCGTCCAGCGAATCTGGAATGAAGAGCGAGAGGACGCGGCGGACCGGGCCACGGGCCGGCCCTCGGACCCAGATCGCGATGACGACGACTGAGCGCCATTGCCCCGGGCAACGCTGGCTCAGTTGGAAGTTGCGACCTTGCCCGTGCGGGGCCAGCCGATGCCGGTGAGCAGAATGCCGATGACTATCCCCATGACCGAGAATGCGGTGACCGGGAGCGTCCAGCCCATGCCCGGAGCTGCGGCCGACCCGGCGATGGCGTCGGTTTTGTACCGGTAGTTGGCAATCTGCAGCTTTGGGATCGCGTAAAGGACGGTCTGAAACTCCCAAGAGCGTTCTTCGATAGCTTCAACGGTGCTGGTCGGGTCCTGCCGCCTGGAAGGCAAATAGGCCTCGCCGGTGCGATAGTCCGTTGCCTGAAACTGCATTGTCCGGAGAGGAGCAACAGAACCGTTGGGAAGGAACTCGAGAAGATCGAAGGTCCAGAACTTGCGGCCGACCATGCCGCCCATATCGTCATCTCCGCCGGGGGCGGCGTTCCGCTTCACGAGCGCGACCCGGCCTTCGACTCGATTGTCTGAGCCGACAAGCCTGCCCGCATCGACCGGCAGGATCGCTACGAGCGCGACCCACTCGTCATAGACATGCAAGTCGGTGGGCTTGTTGATGCGCGTGCTCACCTCGCCCGGGGCCTGGCTGACGGCGGGCGGATGGGTCGGCAGGAGCAGGTTCGAGGAGCCGTAAGTGATGTTGAGGGCGGCTCGGCCGTCGGGCATCTTCCCATCGGTGATCGAGAGATCGTGCTCGAAGAACCGGCCGGTTCGGCTGGTCAGTTGTTTGAGCTCGAACTGGGCCGGAGGGGCGGCCTTGTAATAGCCGCCGACGCGCCGGGCCATGGAGTAGCCCCCGTAGAGGAATATCGCGGCGGAGAGGACCATGACAGCTACGCCAAGCCGCAGCAGCTTTGGGGATCCGTTACTCATGGCATGATCTCGATCAGGTCGCGCGAGGCCGAATCAGTCGATTCATTCCGAGCGGGGAGGCGGGGGCCGACAGATCCGGCCAGATCGTTCTCTAAGGACGACATCAACGACAGCGCGACTTTACTTTCCGCCGCTGGAATGCCCGGCGTCATCTTTTTTTTCCGATTTCGGAGCTTCGTGCTTGTCGGCCCCACCGGGGGCAGCCTCGTGGCCGTGTTCTGCTCCGTGAGCCGAGGTGGCTCCGAGTTCGGCGAGCGTGATCCCGGTCTTGGGGCGGCTCTGCCCGGCGGTGTTGTCAGTCGAAGGACCGTGGCCGTGGGCCGGGCCATATTTGGCTTCTCCGAGTGCTGCGGCCTTGACGAGGTATGCCGGAATCTCTTTCTTCGCAACGTGCAGGCGCTCCATCTCTTCGTGGGCGAAGTGGTAGAGGAACTCCGCGGGAAGGAGGAGATCGGTTTTGGCCGCGGCGCGGCGCTCATTTTCTTTCATCATTTCTTCAAGCGTTGCCGTAGCGCGTTTGCGAGCCTCTTCGGGGAGAGAGTTGCTCAGGTTCACGACGGTGCCGGTGCCGCCGATCTTGATCTCGCGGCCCTTCCAGTCGTAAATCGCCGAGCGATTGCCCAGATCGATCATGATGAAGCCAAAGAAAAATGCCAGCACAAACACGGTGAACACCGCGATACAGGTGTTCATCGGGTTGTCATAGCGGAGCTGCATGAAGTAGGCGGCGACGATCACGCTCTTGACGACCGCGATCGAGAGCGCCACGAGCACGTTGACCCACTGGGGGATGACGATGTTAAAGGTGTGCGAGAGCCACGCTTCGCTTTGAGCTGCGAAGACCGTGAGGAGTGTGAAGAACAACAGGATGCCCAGGACCGAGAGCAGCACGCGCTGGCTCACGATTACGTGGCTGTGATGCACGTGATCGGTGGCGCGGCCGTGGGCATGATCGACAGGCGAAGCCGCAGCGGTTGAGTGATCGTGTGACATGGCGGAGTGGGGAGGGAGGGTTGGGGGGTAGGCGGGTGGGGGGCTGAGACTGCCGGCTCGCTCAGGTGAGCGAAGGGATGCGACGCACGGTCAACACGGGGATCATCGGCGGAAGGACGCCTAGTGGATCAGGTAGAGCATTGGGAACAGGAAGATCCAAACGATGTCCACGATGTGCCAGTAGAGGCCGACACCCTCAACGGCGTTGTAGTGCTTGGGACCAAAGTCACCCTTGCGGGTGCGAAGGTAGAGCCATACAAAGAGTCCCATGCCGACAACAACATGGCTGGCGTGGATGCCCGTCGAGCCCCAGTAGAGGCCCCACCAATGCTGCTCATAGGGGCTCTCCCAGTTGGGGTAGGAGTACCACTTGCCGGGAAGCTTGCCTTGGGCGTACTTGGGGAAGTACTCGAAGACGAACTTGATGATGAGAAAGAGCACGCCGCAGATGAAGGTCACGATGATGTTGTTGAGCAGGGCCTTCTGCTTGCCGAGCTGCGCGGCCCGAACTCCGTTGGCAACGGTGTAGGATGAGATCAGAAGCACGACGGTGTTGAGCAAGCCCCAGCGCCAGTCGAGCAGCTTGGAGCCGTGGATGAAGGCCTCGGGGTAGAGCATGCGCATGACGGCGTAGTAAACGAAGAGCCCTGAGAAGAGGAGCACTTCGGTGGCAAGAAAGAGCCACACACCCATCTTTACAGCGTCGAACTCGTGATCGCGATCACGGAAGTGCTCGGCCGCTTTGTAGGACTCGTGGGGCGCGAGGCCGGTCATTTTGGGGGCAGGAAGGGTTGTCATGGCAGACTCAGAGCGGGACGATCAAAGAAAATCGAAATGACGAACCGGACGAACACTCAATGGGCCTTGGTGCCGGGCGGGAGCGGAGCGGGCATGGCAAACTCGCCGGGCCGGGTTTGCGGGGGGACCACGTCGTCGAAGTCGTACGGCCCGTGCGTGACAACTGGCTCGTGGTGGAAGTTGTGCGTGATTGGCGGGCTGGCGGCGTCGGTCCACTCAAGTGACAGGCCGCCCCACGGGTTGGCCGGGGCCTTCTTACCGGCGACCAGAGAGTGCACAAAGACCACGAGGTGAACAAGGAACCCGGCGAGCAGGATGAAAGAACCGATCGTCGAGATCTGGTGGTAGATCAGGAACTCGTCCTGATAGGACGCATAGCGACGGGGCATGCCGTGCACGCCCATGATAAACTGCGGGAAGAAGGTGGTGTTGAACCCGATGAACACGAGCCAGAAGCCGATCTGGCCGCCAAGCTCGTTATACATCTTGCCGAACATCTTGGGCCACCACATGTGGATGCCGCCCATGAAGGCGATGATGGTGGAACCCATCATGACATAGTGGAAGTGGGCGACTACGAAGTAGGTATCGGTGAGGTGCAGGTCGGTGTTCAGGGTGGCGAGCGGCAGGCCGGTGAGACCGCCGATAGCGAAGAGAAACAGGAAGCCCAGGGCGTAGAGCATCGGCGTGCGGAGCTCGATGCTTCCCTTGTAGAGCGTGACAATCCAGTTGAAGACCTTGACGGCCGAAGGGAGCGCCACGAGGAACGTGAGGGCGGAGAAAATCGTTGCTGAGAGTTCGCCCTGGCTGGCGAACATGTGGTGACCCCAAACGATGAACGAGATTGCCGCGATGGCGAGCGTCGAGAAGGCGACGGCGCGATAGCCGAAGATCTTCTTGCGGCTGAACACGGCGATGAGCTCGCTCATGATCGCCATGCCCGGCAGAATCATGACATATACCACGGGGTGGCTGTAGAACCAGAAGAAGTGCTGGAACAGGACCGGATCGCCGCCGATGCTGGGATCGAAGATGCCGATGTGGAAGAGGCGCTCGAAGATGAGAAGGAGCAGCGTGATGCCGATGACCGGCGTCGCGAGCACCTGGATAATGGCGGTGCCATAGATACCCCAGACGAACAGCGGCAGATCGAACCAGCCGAGACCGGGGGCGCGCAGCTTGTGGACGGTGACGACGAAGTTGAGACCGGTGAGAATCGACGAGAAGCCGACGACGAATGCCGCGGCGATCATGAAGACGACTTTCCAGTGGCCGGGCTCGGTCATCGTGGAGTACGGGGTGTAGAACGTCCAGCCGGTGTCGACACCGCCGCTTATGGCGGCGCTGATGGCAAATGCGGAGCCGAGGAGATAGATGTACCACGATGCGAGGTTGAGCCGAGGGAATGCGACGTCTTTAGCGCCGATCATGAGGGGCAGGAGAAAGTTGCCCAGCGATGAGGGCACGCTGGGAACGATCATCAGGAACACCATGATGAGACCGTGGAGTGTGAAGACCTTGTTGTAGTTGTTGTTGAGATCGGCAAGCGTGCCGGTGTTGAGCCAAGGAGTGGCCCCGACAATGGTGGCCTTACCGTTGACGACCAACTCGCGGGTCGGCTCGAAGAGCTCCATGCGAACGGCCAAAGCGGCGATGCCGCCGAGGAAGAACATGAAGAGCACCGCGAACAGGTACATCACGCCGATCTTTTTATGATCGACGGTGGACATCCAGTCCCACACGGTGGCGAGTTTGGTCGCCTTTGGTGCCAGGTAGGATTCGTCGTGGCCACCATGACCGCCGTGGTCGTGTTCGTGGATTTTGCCGGGATTACTGCTGATCGTTGACATGGTCTTGCTCACTGACGGGGCTGCCCGCCGACAGCCACCGAAAAATGTACTCGCGTTCTCAAAACTACCGACCTTTGTTGCCGCTCGGCTCACCGCACACAGGCCCGCGGTCCGCTGACCTTACTTCTTCTCTTGCTCGGCTTTCTTCTTGGCCTCGGCCTCGAGAGCGGCGGCCTTGATCAGAGCGCCGCCATCGTCGCCCTGATTCTTGGACTTCCACTCCTCCGAAAGTGAACGGAAGTACGCCACTAGGGCCTGGATCTTTACTTCGTTCAGCTGGCCATCGAAAGACGCCATCTGCGAGGTGGTATAGGCCTTGTGAATCTTGGCCTGTGGCCGAAGGACTGATTCGCGGATGTAGTTGTCCCAAGCCAGGAATGGGTCCTTGGCGAACTCGGCTGCGAAGTCGATCCCCTTGGCACCGGGCTCGAACTCGACCGGCCGGCCGTACACGTTCAGCCAGGTCGGACCAGTACCGGCCTTGCCGTCAATCGAGTGACAACTGCCACACCCGAAGACCTTGGAAACCTGGAGCCCAAGCGCGACCGGATCCTTCTTGATGTTCGAGTCAATATCGCCCCACTGGGCCTTGATGGCGTCATAGTCTTCCTGGGGAACGACGCGGATCACGCCGGCCATTTCGGAGTGATCCTGGCCGCAATATTCGGCACAGTAGATGATGTGATCGCGGTGACGGGTGTCTTTCTTGTTCTCGAGAAGCGAGACCTGATCGAGCTGGCTGATCATGTTGGTGCCGGTGTCCACGATGGCGGCAGAGACGCCCTGTGGACCCTCGAAGGACTCGGCCGTCACGGTGAACGAGGTGTAGCGGTTGGGCATCACGTCCATCTTGATGCGCATGTCCGGGATGAAGAACGAGTGAATCACGTCGTCGCTCTTCATTTTGAACTTCACCGCGCGACCGGCAGGGACCACAAACAGTGGCATGTCTTTAATACCACGGAGGATACCATCGCCCTTTTTGCTCACATCGAATCGCACAGTGACCGGGCTGATGGCGCCGTTGGGATACTCCGCAGTCCAAATCCAGCGTTTGCCGGTGATGAGCAGTTCCTCGGCGTTGCCCGCGGCAATCTGGCTGTCCATGTAACCGTGAAAGCCTTTGAAGAACATGAACGTTAAAACCATCAGCGGAACCACAACCCATGTGATCTCAAGAAACAGGTTGTGATTCGGCGTCCGCTGTGCCGGCACCCCCGCCCGCCGGCGATACTTGAACACCCAGAACGTCATAGGGATCATCAGCATGAAAAACGAGATGATGCTCACCCACAGGATGAACATGAACGTCCAATCAACGTCCGCCGTCAAGTTCGAGTTGCCGGGCTTGAACCAGATGCGGTGGAGCCACGTGCCCTCACCGATGAGGGATGCGGATGTCGCTGCAAAGTTCATGACGTTCATAGGAGCACTCATCGAAGGAACCTCAAATCCGAACCCGCTTTTCCCAACCACTAATCACCTACACCGTTCACCATTCACCGTACCGAGGCGAGCCAACTACCCATCGAAGCCACCAATCTATACGGTCTTGACGCCCAGCGCGGCCGTTGTTGCCGAAACATCCGCGATAGGGGGTGGGGCCGAAGGGCCGTCGGACGGCATGGTGGACTTGCGGCGACGACGCCGGTCGATCGACCAGAGGATCATCATGAGCCCGCCAAGGCCACCAAGCGTCAGCGCCCCACCGAGTTGCATGACTCGAACCGCCTGAACGGTGTAGGCCCCCGCGTCAGGATCGTAGTGAAAGCACCACATAAAAACTCGGTCGATGGTGGTGCCGATCTTGCCGTCAGACGCTTCGAGCAGCGCCAGTTTCAACTGTTCGGGGGGATAATCAATCCCGTAGAGATAGCGGGAAATCTTGCCCTCGGGCGTCAGCACGAAGATGACTGTGCCGTGCGAATATTCATTCGAGTCCGGGAGATACCGGTAAGGGAATCCGAGCGAATCGGCGAGCGTGCGAGCGTTCGCGCCGTCGGAAGTCATGAATCTCCACGACTCATCGAGCGTCGGCGGACGCTCACGTGTGTAGAGCGTGAACTGCTCGGCCTTGGTCCGGGCGGCGGCATCGCGTGACTCGCTCGGATCAAACGAGACCACCGCCACGTTGAAGTCGTCGCCGATGGTGAGGTCAAGCTGATCGAAGCGGTTGGTGAGCTTGTAGAGAATCGTCTTGCACTGCATCGGGCAGCGGTAATAGACGAGCGCGACCACCACGGGCTTCTTACCGCCGCGCTTGGCGGCTTGACCGAACATCGACTTGAGCGGAAGGCGAGTACCCGATGAGTCGGTGAACTCAAGATCCAGCGGGACCGTCGCGCTCAGGTGCTCGACGATTTCGAGGCCCTTGATCGCCGATGGCGGGTCTTTGAGAGCCAACTGACCGTTACCGGTCGAGGGCAGCAGGAGCGCCGCAGCGCAGGCCGTCACGGTCGCGAAGGCGTGCCGTAGTCGTGCGGTCAAGATGGGGGGCAGGGGGAGCATGGCGTCAGAGCGGAACGGTTACTTGGCGAGGGACTCGGCGATCTTCTTCTTGGAAAGGTCAATAGGGGTGGAGGCGGTCTTCTTGGCGGCATCGATCACGTTGTAGTTGGCGAGTTCAGCCTCGATCCGCTTGCGATATTCGCTGTACTCAAAGTCAACCCGCGCGGTATTGGAGTAGAGATCGGCCCGCTCCACCTTGCGGATGAGAAGCCCGTTGGCGTACCAGTTGAAGTAGATGATGGTGGCGACGATGGCGGCGACGATGAGCAGGAAGCCGGCGATGCCGACGGCGATTACCTGAGGAACGTCCACCGCCTCGGCGTGAGCGGACTGTGGAACCTCGCCGGGGCCGTGCGCGTGCCACGTGTCAGGAGCTTCGTGGTTCTCGGCGCTGTGCTGGTGGTGACCGTGAGACATATTTGGACTCGATAGAACGGAAACGAGAATCAGAAACGTACCAGACCGACCCGGACAGGCAGACAACATAACCGCGATCAGACGTAGTTCTTGTGCCCAAGGGCTTCGGGCAGGCGCGGGTCTTTGAGGGGAATGAGGATGCCCGAGCGGACCTTCATCAGGAGCAGCCCGAGCACCAGGAACGGCGCGCCGATGACGCCGGCGATGTCGACCCAGGACAGACCCATCACGCCGGCGTTGTTGTAAACGTCGGGGCGGATTTGCCAGAAGATGTCAAGCGCGTGCATGATCAACTGCCAGCACCCGACCAGCGCGAGAAGCATCGGCACCCGTTTGGTGGCACGGAAGAGCAGGACGAGAAACGGAGCGACGAAGTGGCCGAACATCAGGATCTTGGCGAACGTCATCCAGCCGTGCGACAGTCGCACGCCGTACCAGGCGGTTTCTTCGGGAATACCGGCGTACCAGATCAGGAAGTACTGGCTGAAGGCGATGTAAGCCCAGAAGACGGTGAAACCCAGCATGAGTTTGCCGAGGTCGTGGAAGTGTTCGCTCGTCACGATTCCTTCGAGCTTGCCGCTGGCGCGGAGCAGGGCGAGCACGACGGCCAGGAGCGAGAGCGAGGCGATCATGTTGCCGGCGAAGAAATACACCGGGAACATGGTGCTGAACCAGTGATGATCGATCATCATCACAAGATCGAAGCCGCCGAAGGCGACCGAGAGGGCGAACGCGAGCAGACCCCATGCTGAGGTGAACTTGGCCCGGTTGGTCAGCCACTTGTCGCCGGTAGCGTCCTGCTCTCGCGAGAGCGAGTTGAGCCGCCACGAGAGGAGGAACCAGACCGCGAAGTACACGGCGAGGCGAACGTAGAAGAAAGGGTAGTTCAGGAACAATGCCTTGTTGCCAAGATCATCGGCGTGCATCCAGTGCCACAAGTGGGTCACGGGGCCAAGGCCGGCGCTGATGGCGACCATCAAAATCGCGTAGGGCATCATGGCGGCCATGTTCTCAAGCTGGCGGCGCACCGAGACCGCCCATCCGGCAGCGACCTGGTGGAGGATCATGATGATGCCCAGCGGCCCGAGCGTGAGCCCCAGGGCGATGATTGCACCGACATGGAAGCTCGCCGCGGCGTGGCGACGGAGCGTTTCAACGCTCACCTGACCGGTGGCCGTGGCCATGAGGCCGAAGGCGAGACAGCCGACGATGCCGATCACACCAAGGGCAATCAGGCCCATCGAGAGCGGGCGGGCGAAGTCCGGGGCGTAGATATTCTCTTGCGACAGCAGCTTGCGCTGATCGACGCCGTGACCGTGAGGGCCGCCGGCGTGGCCGCCGGAATGACCGACAGAAACCTGACTCACTTGGCACCTCCGGCTTCCGGCGTCGGGGCCGGCATCTTGTTCATGAGTTCCTGACGCAGCTTCTCGTCAGGGATCGCGGAGATCGCTCCGCCTGTGTAGGTTTCCTGCAACGCGCGAATGTATGCGACCACCGCCCATGCGTCACGCTCGTTCAGAGCGTGGGCGTAAGAAGGCATCTTCAGCTCGCCCGTTCCAGGATCCATCACGCCGTTGCGGATGGTGTAGAAAAGGAACCCATCGCGCCACTTGAACTGTTTGGGGTCCTTCCTGGCTTCGCCGGCACGCTGATAGGTGTCGAGCTGGAAGCTGAAGGTGCTGAGCTGGTAAGACCACTTGTTACCCACCATGCCGTTGCCTTTACCGTCATAGCCGTGGCAGGCCGTGCAGTAAATGTTGAACCGTTCCTGCCCGCGATCGAGCATCGCGGCCGCCGCGGACGCTTTGTCTGTCGCTTTCGGGCTCATGAAGGCTGTCACGGCCGAAGCCGGGATCAGTTCAACGTACTGGGCTTTGTCACCCTCGCCGGTCATGCCGCGGGATAAGGCCTCGTCGGCCTTCAGATAGGTGGCGTTCTGGTCGCTCGCCATCGAGCCGGTGCCGAACGCGACTGTGCCGGTGGACGGCGGACGCATGGCACGACCGTCGACAAAGAAGTCGGTCTTGGTCTGCGGCTTGAACTTGGGCGAATCGTCCATGTCGGGGAAGATTTGCCGTGGCGGCTTGTCGGAGCGCTCACCTCGGCAGGCGGGCAGGACCAGCAGGCAGCCACTCAGGGCGGCAAGGGCGAAAATCGGGAGTTGGGGAAGAGCACACTTCATGATCAGCTCGCTCGGCGATGCGTTGGTCGAAACGGGAGGTCAGTCTTCAACAACTTCGACGCTCGTGGCGCCGGCATCGGTGAGAAGTTTGCGGGTTGCTTCGGGGTTGAACTTCGGATCGGCGGCCTCAACGGCGATGATGAACCGATCGTCGCTGGTGCGGAGGAAGCGTTCCTTCGCGAGGAGGGGGTGGTGCCACCGGGGGAGTCCGTTAAAGGCCAGCATTCCCAAGAGCGCCGTAAACGCGGTGAAGAGCACGCCGATCTCGAACGTCACGGGGACGAGGAGTTGCCATGCATCGGCTGGCTTGCCCTGGTGGATCAGGGGGTAGTCGATGAAGCGAACGAAGTACTGAAAGCCAAAGCCGGCGCACGCCATCGTGAGGCCAACGGCGGCTACCACCAGCGGGAGCTTGGTAGCCGGAAGGCCCATGGCTTCTTCGATGCCGTGGATTGGGAACGGCGAATATACGTCCCACTTACCAAACCCCGCATCGCGGACTTTCTCCGCAGCGTGGTAGGTATCTGCGGGTGTCTTGAACTCGGCCATGAGGCCGTAGACATTCTTGCCCGCTTCAGTTTTGTAGATCTTGGTCGTGCTCATGGATTGCCTCCGTTGGTGGGGGCTTCTGGCGCGTGGTGGGCACCGGGGAGGTGGCCCGCGCCGTGGGCCTGACCGGCGTGGTCATCGTGGAAGTGGGGGCTGGCCTGGGGCATGACGTTCTTGATTTCACTCATGGCAAACTGCGGCAGGAACCGCGTGAAGAGCAGATAGAGCGTGAGGAACGTGCCGCACGAACCGACGAAGAGGGCGATGTCGATAAGCGTGGGCGAGAACATGCCCCAGGAGCCCGGCAGGAAGGCCCGGTGCAGGGATGTCACGATGATCACGAAACGCTCGAACCACATGCCAATGGTGACGAGGAGGGAGACGACGAAGATCACCGGAATACTCTGACGCATCTTCTTGAACCAGAAGACCTGCGGCGAGAGGACATTGCACGAAATCATGGCCCAGTAGGCCCACCAATACGGAGCGCCGCGCGGATCGATGAAGTCGGGGATCACGCGGTTGTAGAGGAACACGTCGATTTCGTACTGGTTCTGCGAGAACCAGGCGATGAAGAACTCCATGGCGTATGCGAAGCCGACCATCATGCCCGTCGTGAGGATGATCTTCGCCATGTTCTCAAGGTGGCGACGGGTGATGAGATCCTTCATGCCCGGGAAGAGTTCACGCGAAGGGATGAGGAGCAGGAGCACCATCGCAAAGCCACCGAAGATGGCACCAGCGACGAAGTAAGGGGGGAAGATCGTGGTGTGCCAGCCGGGAAGGATCGAGGTGGCGAAGTCGAACGACACGATCGAGTGCACGCTGAGCACGAGTGGCGTGCTCACGCCGGCGAGCATGATGTAGGCCTTCTCGTAGTTCAGCCAGTGGCGAGTGCTGAACCGCCAGCCCACGGCGAGCAGGCCGTAGGTGAACGCCATGATGCGATCAATACGGATGTTGACGATCGGGAGCGTCTGGCCTTCGGGGCTCTTCATGAGGCGGAGCGCGGCGCGGTCACGCAGCGTGGCGAAGTCGGGGATCATGCCCATGTACCAGAACAGGAGCGAGACGATCGCGTATGTCGAGACGGCGAACACGTCCCACAGCAGGGGCGAAGCGAAGTTCGACCAAATGTTGTTGGCGTTGGGAATCGGGAAGAGCATCCATGCCATCCAGACGCGGCCGACGTGCACGCCGGGGAAGGTACCGGCGCAGATGACCGCGAAGATGGTCATGGCCTCGGCGGCGCGGTTGATGCTGGTACGCCACTTCTGCTTGAAGAGGCAGAGAATCGCGCTGATGAGCGTGCCGGCGTGGCCGATACCGATCCAGAACACGAAGTTGGTGATATCCCACGCCCAGTCGACGCGGTTGTTCAAACCCCACACACCGACACCGGTGATGATGAGGTAGATGATCGACAACGGCATGAGGCCCGCCACCGACGAAGCGATGCCGAAAGCTGGCAGCCACCAACGCCCGGGACCCTTCTCGATATAGCCGCAAACCGTCTCGGTCACGTCGTTGAACGAACGCCCGCCGAGCACCAGCGGGGCGCGAATGGCCGGATCGTCAACGAGCGAACCGTCGCCCGTTTGAGGGTTCATCTCCGGCGGGGACGGTGGCGGCTTGATCAATCCGGCCAACCGCTGCGCGGCTGTCTGATCGGGCTGAATCGCGCTCATCGTGCACCTCCGAGAACGGCCAAGCTCAACTTGTACCCTTGTTCACCTGATCGGGCCGGGTCGACGAACGCACCCTTCTTTTCTTCGTGATTGTGTCCGTGCTCGCCTTCGTGGCCGTGATCGTGATCGTGATCGTGATCGTGATCATGATCATGATCATGATCATGACCGTGCCCATGCCCGCCATGATGGGAGTGGGGGTCGAACGGGTTGTCAAGCCACTTCACGCGCTCGGTTTGGCCGAGGGCGACGAGCAGATCGCGGTTGAGATTGCTCACCCGGGCCAGATGGGTCGTCCGGGGGCGCGTGTTGAGATAGCCCAGCAGCATGTATGAGCGGTTGTGCTCGCGCATGAACCGCACGCGGCTGCCGGAGAACTTCGTGCCATCGGGGTGGGTGTTGTCGCTCTTGGTGTCGAGGATGTCACCAAAGACAATCGAATCAGTTGGGCATGCCTGCTGGCAGGCCGTCTGCACGATACCGTCGGGCATGCCGTCTTCGGGGCGCTTGCCGGGATTCTTGAGCTTGAAGTCGATCTTGACCTCGTTGGTGCGCTGGATGCAGTACGAGCACTTCTCCATCACGCCGCGCGAGCGAATCGTGACGTTTGGGTTCTTGCCCAGACGAGTGATCTCGTCAAGTTTTTCGCGGAGGCGGGGCGGAACAAGGTTGGGATCAAACTTGTGAGGCTTGCCCTTGGCATCGAGGGGCAGCGCGGCCTCAACGGTGTCTTGGCCGAAGTAACCGCCCTGATACTTGGTTACGCCGTAGTCAAACCAGTTGAAGCGGCGAACCTTGTATGGGCAGTTGTTGGCACAGTACCGGGTGCCGATGCAGCGGTTGTAGGTCATGTAGTTATGACCTTCTTCGCCGTGGACCGTCGCATTGACGGGGCAGACCACCTCGCACGGGGCGTTCTCGCAATGCACGCACGGGAGCGGCTGGAAGACTGCGCCGGAGGGCTTGTTGCGATCGTCGCCGGTGAAGTACCGGTCAACACGAATCCACGACATTTCACGATATTCGCGAACGGCCACCTTGCCGACGACGGGGATGTTGTTCTCCGCCTGGCAGGCGATCGTGCAGACATTGCAGCCGATGCACGTCGATAGGTCGATCGTCATACCCCACTGCGGCGAGATGCTGTACCTGCTGCCCGGGGCGGCATCGGTCTCGGAGTTGTTGAAGGGGTTGACGTAGGAACCGACGTTCGCGGGCATGTGATTGAGCTCGCCGCCGTCGAGCTGCTCGGCGAGGGACATGCGCTGCGTGCGGCCGTACGCGTCTTCCTTCATCGCGGCGGGCTCGCCGCCGTGCTCGTTCCAGGCCTTCAAGTCGACCTCGCGAACAATGGCACGGCCTTCCATGCTGCCGTGCGTCTGGGTTGATGAGATCGGATACGAGCTGTCGCCGGAAGCAGCGGCCTTGAGCTGAGCGCCGCTGGCCACCCACGGGGCTGCCGAACTGCGAACCTCAAACACGTTGAAGCCGCAACCCTGGCCAACGAGGCCCACGGCCTTGCGGCCCATGCCCGTCAGGAGCACAACGGTGTCATCGGCAATGCCCGGGACGGCCCAGACGCAGATCTGCATCGTGCGGCCGCCGAGGGTGAGGTCGGCCATCTTGCCTTTGATCACCGTGTCGGTCATCGAACTGGGCTCAAGGCCGAGCTTCTTGGCCGTTGCGGGGCTCACGAAAGCAGGGTTGTCCCAAACGACATGCGATGCCGGCTCGGGAATCTCTTGCAGCCAGCCGTTATTGGCGAACCGGCCGTCATGGTTGACGCCGACAACCCACTCAACATCGAGCGACGTGTTCGTCGGAGCGGCACCAAACTTGAGCGTGCTGAGGGCGATAGCAACGCTGCTCGCGGCGAGCTTCACGTCTGCCGGCTTGCGGCCGCTGTTCTGGATCAGACCGTTCCAGAGCGACTGCCGCCACGCTTTCTCGAAGTCCGCCGCGCCGGCGATCTTCTTCCACGTTTCGCGAACGATCTCGTATCCATCCACACGCTCGCGGCCGACAATCGCCGCGAGGACTTCGATGGCCGACTGGGCCCGGTAGAGCGGGGCGATCATCGGCTGGATCGGCGCGATGGTGCCATCGACGCTCTCGGTGTCTCCCCACGCCTCGAGCACGTGCGTGCTGTTGAGACGCCAGCTCGAATCCGCGACCGTTTCGTTGTGGTCAACGCTGTGGGTGATTCGGTTGGCAACCTTTTCAAACGCCTTGGCGAACTCGAGGTCGGCCGGAGCGGTGAACACGGGGTTGCTGCCCAGCGTGACGAGCGTGTCGATCTCGCCCGCGTTCATTTTCGCGACCAGGGCGGCGAGCTGCTCGCCCGAGCCGCTGGTGCTGGTGAGGGCGTAGTAACCGATCGTCGACCCGATGGCCTTGAGACCATCGTTGAGCGCGGCCACAAGGGCATGCACCGCTGGCGGTTGTGAGGCACCGCAGACGATGAGCGAAGTGCCGCGGCTGAAATCCGCCGCAAGGTCTTTGGCGATGTGCTCGGCGTAGACCGTCGCCTCTTTGCCGAGGTCGGGCGTCGCGAGCGCGTCAACCGCGGCCTTCACGCCGGCGGAGAGCCGCGACGAAAGGGCCTTGGCGAGTATGACGACGAACGCGGGAATCTGAGACGGGGGCAGAACGAGCCGGTGATCCGACGCGGCGCCGGTTGTTGAGAAGAACGATTCGACGCTGTACAGGCGGGTCATCTCGTCGGTGAGCTTCTCGCCCGCCTTCTTGGTTCCAATTGGCCGACGCATGGCGGCAAAGCCACGGCAGTTGGCGAGCGAGCCCGCTTCGTACTGCAAGAAGTCGCGGTCGATCGACACAACGAGCTTGGCCTTATCGAGCATCAGCCGGTCGCGCATCGGCGTGCCGAAAGCCATGGCCGTGCCCGCCGCGGCGTTGGCGTTCTCAAGCGCGTCGAATGAGACAACGATCGCCTCGGGCATCTTGGCTTTCACCTCGGCGAGGAGCGCCGAAGTGGTGGGGCCGCCGCCCTTGTCGAGCACGATGGCGAGGCCCTTGCCCTTGCTCTCCCAGAACTTGGCGAAGTGTTTTTTGCTCCAAGCCGACCAGTCGTCCCACGTGACGGACTGGTATCTTCCGGCGCCGCCCATCTGCGGCTCTTTGAGCCGGTCGGGGTCGTAGAGATCGAGCACGCATGACTGCGACCACGTCGATGACTTGCCAAGATTGGCCGGATGAAGCGGATTGCCTTCGATCTTGGTCGGCCGACCCTCGTGTGTCTCAACGAGAATGCCCTCTGCACCGCCACCGGGGAGGGGGATCGAGGTCGCATAGAACAGCGACTTGCCCGGCACGATATCTTCGGGAACGTTTTTGCTGTAGGGCAGGATCTTGTGGTCGGGCCGGCGGCAGGCGGGAATCGTCGCTGCGCCAGCAAGGGCGAGGCCAGCGCCCATGACCTTCAGGAACGAACGGCGCGACGAGTCGAGCAGCTCGGAAGCGCCGCTGGGGAACTCGCGCTCGAGAAACTCGCGGAACTGAGGAGTGTCGGCGAGATCATCGAGCGAGCGCCAGTACGCCTGACCGGTGCCGGCACCAACTTTGGTGTGGGCCACGCGGTCCTTCGCGACCGGCTTGCCTTCTTTGGCGCTCGTTGGGCATTGATCAAGAGTGCTCATTCACAGTTCTCGCTAACATCACTGGCGGCTTCGGGGCCCGAATCTGCCGGTGATGAGAAAAGTCAGTTGCTCGTTCAGAAGCGTTACAAACACGTGCAGCGGTGGTGGGCGGAGGGGGGCGGGGGTCGGGCGGTGGCGGGGGTCAGGCCTCGCCCGGCTCAGTAGTGACAGGCACCGCACCCTTGAGGCGGGTTGAGCCGGCGCTCGTCGACCTGTTTCTTGCCTTCAGCCGTGCGGGCGGCGAGCTTGTCGGGCATGAGCGAGGCTTCAACGTCAAAGAGTTTGGTGTACGGTGTCCGACCGTCGGCATTGGGCTTGAGGATGTGCTTGTCGGGCTCGCGGTGGCAATCCAGGCACCAACCCATGCTGAGGGGCTCATTCTGCCAGACCACGGGCTGACGCATGATGTTGCCGTGGCAGGAATAGCACGAAACACCGGCATTGAGGTGCGCGGCGTGCGGGAAGTTGCGAACGTAATCGGGGAGTTTATGAATGCGGTTCCACTCGATGGACTTGTTCTCCGCATAGGCCTCGCGGATGAAGCTGGTCTTCTCGGCGTGAAGCGGGCTCTCGGCGAGCACGCGCAGCTTGTTGGGGCCGTGGCAGCCTTGGCAGGTGGCCACGTTGGGGATGTTGGCCTCGGAGGAATCTTCGACTTTGGTGTGGCAGTAGCGGCAGTCCATGCCCAGCGTGCCGGCGTGAATTTGGTGATTGAAGCCGCCTCCGGGCTGACGGGGCATGTAGCCGACATCGTAAAACTTGGGTGTGGCGTAGTACCAGAACCCGCCCACGACGAGTCCCAGCGTGCTGACCGTACCGCCAGCCAGCACCGTCGGGAGCGCGTTGATCCAACGTGGAAAAATGGTTGACACCGAAGAATCTCCACAAAATCAGCCATAACCAGACAACATTCCATCATTTCCGGGCATGCTCAACACCCGGAACCCCGACTGACTGATAACCTCAAACCGACCCGAACTGCTACCGCTATTCTTGCAGGACTGTATACCGTTCGTCAAATCTGCACATCAACATCGACCGTTTCTTGTCAAGCGAGAATTTATTGCTCCCCATAGTAATCATCTCATTCTTCGGCGGCTACTGTCTGCACGTTCAAAGTTTCAAAAAACATTGAAACATTGACGTCCGAGAACTAAAAGGACCGCCCCCATGATGACCATAAACTTGCAGCCCGAAGGCTCCGAATCGAACCAGGGTTCGAATCTACCAAGTTGGGGGCCGGTCATCGTGGGCGGGTTTTCGACTGCCGTCGGAATGTGGGTCATCGCGTTTGCCATACACATCGCGGCACCGGGCATGCCCCGGGCGGCGATGGGGGCGATGTTGCTCGTTGGCCAACTCGTCGGTGCGGTGGCTGCCGGGCGGCAGGCAAAGCGGATGGGGAAGACGCCGGTTCTGATTGGCGCGCTTGCCGGATTGCTCGCCACGCTTTTGAACATGCTCGTGCTTGGTTCGATTTTGACCGAAACGCCGGCCCCCGGCGGCGAGTCACTCGTGCCAAACGCCGCGACGTTTGTGCTTGGGTTTGTTGGCCTCGGGGTGCTCATCGGCGCCGTCGGCGGATTCATCGGGGGCCTGCTCGCGAAGGCGGGGAGCGAACTCGCGACTCGTCAGGTGTGGCTGGCGCGTATGGGTGTCGTGACATGCATGGCCATTTTGCCGCTGCTCTTCATCGGCGGGCTGGTGACGAGCACCGGAAGCGGAATGGCGGTGCCCGACTGGCCGACCTCGTATTCGGCGAACATGTTTCTCTACCCGCTCTCGCACATGACCGAGCAGAGCGACCGCTTCTTTGAGCACAGCCACCGGCTCTTCGGCTCGCTTGTGGGGCTTACAACGCTCACGTTCATGGTGCTGGTCCTCATGTTCGAGCCGCGGCGGTGGGTGAAGTGGATGGCGGTGGGTTTGTTCCTTGCCGTGTGCGGACAGGGCTTGCTCGGCGGTGGCCGAGTTGTGCTCAACAAGACCGTGCTCGCGATGATCCACGGGATCGGCGGGCAACTTATTCTCGCGCTTTCGGTCGCGACAACGGCATGCCTCGCGCCGGCGTATGTTCGTGCCAAGGCGACACCGAGCGTTCCGGCCAGGCTCAAGACGCTGGCGACGATTCTCATCGTGTGCTTCGTGCTGCAGCTTTCGTTCGGGGCCGCGCTGCGACACTTCCCGCGATCGATGCACTCGGCGGTGAGCCATGTTCTGTTTGCCCTGGTAGTGATGGTTCTGGCGATGCTCATGAGCTTCGCGCTCACGAAGCTCTACGCCGCCGCGGCCGATGGTGAAAAGCCGTCACTCAAGGTGCTCCGCGTATATGGTAAGGCCCTGCTGCACGCCACGAGTCTGCAGATCGTGCTGGGAATCGCGGCACTTTGGGTGCTGCTGGTGCTGGCGGCTGAAGACCCGACCAAGAGCACGGCGCGGGCGGTGGTGGGAACCATCCACCAGTTCAACGGCGCGGTGCTGCTGGCGATCGTGACGCTGAGCGTGGTATGGGTGCGGAGACTTGCGTGGGCAAATCGGTAGAGCACAGATCACGAATTGTTGGCCCCAAGTCCGCTGGGTGCCCAGTGGTTGGTTTGCAACGTCGCAGTTCGTTCAGGAACCCGCCGTCGCAAGCTCACAGAACATCCGCACACCCAGCGGAATTGCGTCGTCGTTGAAGTCGAAGTCGGGCTTGTGAACGGTCGGATACGTCGCGCGCCCGATGGGCTTGATGCCCAGGCAGAAGAACACCGCTGGAGCCTTCTGGCCGTAGTACGAGAAGTCTTCGCCGCCCATCACCGGGTCTGGAATGCGGACAATGTGCTGATCGCTGGTCACCGACCGGGCGACCTTGAACCACTCGTCGGTGAGCGCCGGATCATTGTGGGTGACGGGGTAGCCCTCGTTGAGTTCGACGTGCGCGGTGCAACCCATCGCGAGGGCGGTGTGCTCGCAGATTTCACGCACGCGCTGGCGCGCGAGTGTGCGGGTTTCGGCGCGGAGAGTGCGGATGGTGCCGATGAAATGCGCCTCGACCGGAATCACATTGGTAGCAGTGCCGCCTTCGAACTTGCCGATCGTCACGACCACCGAGTCGAGCGGGCCGACGTTGCGGGACGCGATGGTTTGAAGGGCGATGATGCACTGCGCGCCGCACACGATCGGATCGCGTGAATAGTGCGGGAAAGCGCCGTGCGCGCCCACCCCCTTGATGGTGACGCGGATTTCATCGGTCGCTGCCAGCAATGGCCCGGGCTTGGTTCCGATGACGCCAAGCTCAAACTCCGGCCAGCAGTGCAGCCCGAACATTCGGCCGACCTTGTTACCAAGCAGACCGTCGAGTGCGCCCTCTTTGCACAGGCGATCGGCGCCACCGCCGCCCTCCTCCGCAGGCTGGAACACGAGCGTAACCGGCGAGGGTCGGTGCACCTTGCTTAGCACGCGCGCAGCGCCGAGCAGGATGGTCGTGTGGCCGTCGTGCCCGCAGGCGTGCATGAGGCCGGGGGTGGTCGAGGCGTAGGGAAGGCCCGTCTGCTCGGTGATGGGGAGCGCATCCATATCGGCCCGAAGACCGACCGCGGGCTTGCTGTTCCCGGCCGTGTCGGTGGCGGGTAGATGGGCGACGAGGCCGGTGCCGCCGGCGAGGCCGGCGATGTACTTGATGCCGAGTTTATCGAGTTCGCGGCGGACGATTCCGGCGGTGCGGTGCTCGGTGTAGCCAAGCTCCGGGTGAGCGTGGATATCGCGGCGAATGGCCGTGAGTTCGGGGAGTTCGCGGGCGATCAGAGCATCGAAATCGGGGTGGCCAGCCATGCTGGGAGGGTAGGGGATCGGCGGCACCCTCGGCCGCGGGCCGGGACGAGTATCAGGTGCCGTACATTCGGTCGCCGGCGTCACCGAGGCCGGGGAGGATAAAGCCGCGGTCGTTGAGTTCGCGGTCGAGGGCGGCTGAGTAGATGGTGACGTCGGGGTGGCGGAGGTGGAGGCGGCGGACGCCTTCGGGGCTGGCGACGAGGCAGATCATGCGGAGGTCTTTGGCGCCCGCCGCACGGAGGAGGGAGATGGCTTCGGCGGCGGAGCCGCCGGTGGCGAGCATCGGGTCAACGAGGATAACAGGGCCGGCATCGAGGTCTTTGGGGAGTTTGCGGAGGTAGGTGACGGGCTGGAGGGTTTCTTCGTCGCGAGCCATGCCGAGGTGGCCGACGCGGGCTTCGGGCATGACTTCGAGGATGCCTTCGGTCATGCCCAGTCCCGACCGAAGGACGGGGACGACGGTGATGGTGCCGGCGAGTCGGCGGCAGGTGGTGGTTTCGAGCGGGGTTTCGACGCTGACCTCATTGGTGGGGAAGTGGCGCGTCACTTCAAAGACCATGAGCCCGGCGATCTGGTAGAGGAGGGCACGGAAGGGTCGGTGGGTGACGGTCTTGTCGCGGATCCAGGAAACCTTGTGCTGAATCAGAGGATGATCAAAGACGACGAGGTTTGGATGGTCTGGATGCTGCGAGGGCATGGCGAGAGCATAGACGCTGCGGGGCTGCGAGCATCACTCGAAGTGGATTCGAGTGGAAGCGGCTCGTCAGCCGGCAGACTTGCCGAGGCCGAGTTTGACCATGGCTTGCTGGAGATCGGACCAGACTTTCTTGCGGTTCTCGTCGGTGTAGGCCCGGAGCACAAAGGCCGGGTGGAAGGTGGGCATAACCGGGGTAGAAAAGCCCTCGAAGCGGTCGGTACCCGGGTGGGTGAAGGTGGCCCAGATGCCGCGCATCGACCCCATGCTCGCCGTGGAGTTGAGCACGGTGCGGGTCGCCGGGAGGCCCAGGGTCACAATCACGTCTGGTCTGATGATGCCGACCTGCTCGTAGAGGTAGGGCTTGCACGCCTCGGCCTCCTCAGGGGTGGGCGTCGCATTGTCCGGAGGGCGGGTTTTGAGGACGTTGCAGATGTAGACGGTTGACCGCGAAAGGCCCATCGCCTTCATCATTTTGTCGAGTAGTTCGCCCGACCGGCCGACGAAAGGCCGGCCCGTGCGTTCTTCTTCCGCGCCCGGGGCTTCACCGATGAAGAGCAGCCGAGCACTCGGGTCACCCTCGCCAAAGACGATTCGGTCTGAGGAGGTGACGAAGTTCTTGTGGGGCGCTTCTTGCTCGTAGCGGGCCTTTAGTTCGTCGAGCAGTTGTTGTTTGCGGGCGCGGACCGGATCATCTATAAACGAGGTCGGTGCAATGGCGGCGATACCGGTGTTGGCCGCCGCAATGGCGACGGCCGGCCTGGTGTCCGCGAACGACGTGCCCGCGAACGACGTCTCCGCTGGTGTTTGGAACTGCGCCGCAGCGGTAGTCAAGATCGGCGAAGAGTCCAGCGCCGATCGCTCACGTCGCTTCACAGGCATGAAGTCCACGCCCATCAGTTCATCGGTGAGCGCTGCTTGAGCGACCAATCGTGCAATGTTTGCGTGGCTGCCGGACACTTCAGTCTCCCCGCGACGGTCGAAAAAAGTCAGCTTGCGGTCTTCGGTGTTGCGTCCGGAACGGCCGGCGCAGGAACGACGGGCTTTTCGGCCGGGGCCTCCGGTGCCTTGCCGGGCTCGGTAGCCTTTGGCTCGATCACGGGAACCGCCGCGGGTTCGGGCTGCGGGTCGCGGGGCTCCTTTTTGGCGGGCGTGCTACTCGTAGCACCCGTCCGGGCCGGGCCGGTGCCGAGCATGGGTTCAATGATGGGCAGCGCGTAGGCGGCGATGAACATTCCGATCACGAGGCCAAGAACAAGCCCACCGAGGAAGGTGGGGAACGAAAAACCCGCGCCGACCTGTTGCACGATCGTGACGGGCGCGGGCGAGTGAGCGGCTGGAGCTTGGGTAGACATTGGCGAGTTCCTCAGCAGTCATTGATCGGGGGATGAGTGTAACCCGGCGGTGGCATGAAGCGCGTGATCGTCTTTGGAGTTGGGGACTACGCATTGCAGGATCGGGCTCAGCGTCGTGCCGCCCGTCGGGTCTGGTGCATCCATCGGCCATATTCGAGCACGGAACGGAACATCTCCGTGCGTCCCGGCCGTCCGGTTCCGAAGGCCGTACTCATCCGCCACTGCCAGTAGGCACCCCGCAGCCTGAACCCGCTGAGCGCGGCCAGCCGCAGCAGTTGCCAGAGTCCGCCCAGGTTGTCGAAAAGTCGCCCCATATGACCATGATATCGGATCGGGGCGACTTGTGATACCCTCTGTGCAATGCACCAAGAGGTTCAGCCTACCCGCCGTGAACTCCTCGCCGACTGGACTCGCTCGGCCGCGAAGTTCGCCGCCATCGGTGCCCTTGGGGTGCTGAGCGCGATCGGTATTTCTTCATCATTGCTTGGCCGACAGCCTCGGCCGGATCTGGTGGCCCGGCCGGCGACCGAGGTCAACCCCGATGAGCGGGCCGCGACCCCACGCCTTGCCGAAACCCCGCGTGCCAAGGCGGTTCCCAGCAAGCGCCAGGCGAGCGACCCAGCCGCAAGTATCTCCCAGCCGATCAACATCAATACCGCCAGTTTGAAGGAGCTTGAGACGCTCCCTGGTATTGGTCCCGCGCTCGCCGCGCGGATCATCGAAGATCGTGAACAGTTTGGGGCCTACGAGAGCGTCGAGCAACTCGACCGCGTCCGTGGGATTGGCCCCAGGCTCATGGAAAAACTCCGGCCGCTGATTCGGGTGCGATCGGTGCCGTCCGAGGCATCGGATTCGCCCGAAAATCCCACGGAAAGCGACGATGCTCCTCCGGAGCGTTAAAACGAGATGGTCACGACAGAGCCTGTCGACGTTATCGGTGCTCATGGCCGACGGTGCGCTTGTGTGAACCCGTTTTTCATTTCATAGTCAGCATAAGCGTGTCCGCGCTGAGTTCGGCGCCGCGCCAGCCATCCAAAGACCGCGCCCGCGATCCCGCCCGGTCAGTCTTTGGAGGTATGCCTTGAAGTACACGTCAATCACAGCGCGCCGCCACGAAGTTGATGGCCAGTTCGAACTCCTTGAATCACGAACCTTGTTGGCGGCGATCATCGCCAGTGAGTCCCTCCTCGATCAGTTTGGGGTCACCTCAACCTCGTCATCGCAGTCGATCCTGGCTCCGCTGGCGCAGCGATCCTTCACCTCTGATACTTCGAGCACGATATCGGCAAATGCGTCGGCGTACCGCTCGCTCATCAGCCTCGACAAGTTCGCGAGCGATTCGCGATTCGGCGCCATCACAGGGCGTGGCTTCTCGTCGGTCATCCTCGACACGGGCATCGATCTCGACCACGCGTTCTTCGGACCCGATGCCGACAAAAACGGGGTCGCAGATCGAATTGTCTACCAGTATGACTTTGCAGACAACGACGCCGATGCGTCGGATCGATCCGGGCATGGTTCCAACGTATCGAGTATTGTCGCATCGAGCGATGGCGCGTTTCCCGGCGTGGCCCCGGAATCGAACATCATCGCCCTGAAGGTCTTTGGCGATAACGGGAGCGGCAGCTTCAGCGCCATCGAGCGGGCCCTGCAGTGGGTCATCGCCAACGCGTCGAAGTACAATATCGCCAGCGTCAATCTCTCGCTTGGCGACGGCGCGAACTTTATGCGCAGCACGCAGCGATACGGCATCGGTGATGAGCTCGCCGCTCTCGCCGCTCAGCGGGTCATTGTTGTGGCCGCAGCTGGCAACTCGTTCTATGAGTATGCCGGCGAGCAGGGAGTCAGCTATCCCGCCGCGGACCCGAGCGTGATTGCGGCCGGCGCGGTCTATGCATCAGGCAGCAACGGGTTCAGCTACGGAAGCGGTGCCAAGGCCGATTCGACAGCTCCGGATCGGCTGACACCGTTTTCCCAGCGGAGCACCACGATCCAGACGATCTTCGCCCCCGGCGCACCGATGACGGGGGCGAATCAGAGCGGGGGTACCGTCACCATGCACGGCACCAGCCAGGCCTCGCCGGTTCTGGCCGGCGTCGCCACGCTCGCGCAGCAACTTGCGACCTCGATTCTGAATCGGCGACTCAGTCTGGCAGAGTTTAGAACGGTGCTGGACTCGAGCGGCGCCTCGATCGTTGACGGTGACGACGAGCAGGACAACGCCCTCAACACGGGCAGCACGTTCAAGCGGGTCGATGTGCTCGCGCTTGGCAATGCGATTATCAATCTGGTGCCGCAGACGAGTGAGGGAGACATCACGGGCGGGAGCGCCGCCCCGGTGCGGCCAAACCGCGCGCCAACGCTTTCAAACGTCCGCACGCTGGTGGGCGCTCAGAGCGGCCGCGCTGCCACGATCTCATATGAACTTCTGGCCGCCGCGGCCAATGAGATGGACGCCGACGGCAACGCCATCAGCTTCCGCCTGTCGGCCATCTCGGCCAAGGGCACGCTCGCCAAGAACGGCGTTCCGGTCGTCGCGGGCGTCACGCTCGCGGCCGGGGAATCGCTCGTGTTCACGCCCGCGGCCAACTACAAGGGCACGCTCAACGCTTTCTCGATCGTCGCGACCGATGGCCAACTGAGTTCGAAAAAGGCCATTGCGGTGGCCATCAAGGTCACCAAGCCGGCTTCGTCGGTGAGTGCGGTTCCTCTCATGCCCAAGAGCGTCGATGCGGTCGCGCCGGCGACCCGCGCGGCCGCGGCACCATCGATCGACTTTGCGGCATCGGGCTCGTTTGCCCAAACGCATGGTTCGCCGGTTCTGGCCAGTAGCGACCCCTTAGCCCCGTTCGCGGCGCTCTCGGCCTCAGGCCCCCTTCTGCGGGCGTCCTGATGCTGGCTTTGACGCCCCACGCGCGTGGTCGCGCTAACCTCAACTGGTGACAGACTCGGCCCCGCCAACATCGAATCCCTCCGCTGATTCGGCGGCGACGCGCCTGCCTTCGGCCCTGGCGGTGGTCTCTCGCTTTGTGCACCTCGGGCCGAATCGGGTTCCAGCATTGCTCGCGCACCCTGACTGGGTGACCCCCGCTCCAACGGTCATTTGGATCCACGGCCGCACCGTGAGCAAAGAGCTCGACAACGGCCGGTATCTTCGCTGGATGCGTGCCGGCATCGCGACCTGTGCGATCGATCTTCCGGGCCATGGCGAGCGATTCGACCGGGCGATGCAGGACCCCGCGAACACGCTTTTGGTGATTGCGCAGGCTGTGAGCGAGATCGACGGTGTCGTCGCCGCCCTCGGCCATCCGCAATGGGGCGGGGCCTTTGATCTTGCCCGACTTGCTCTCGGGGGCATGTCGGCCGGCGGCATGACGTCGTTACGGCGACTGTGCGATCCACATCCGTTTGTGTGTGCGAGCGTTGAGGGAACGGGCGGCAACCTCGGAATGCTGTACGGCGATCTGGCCCGGCCCGGCGCGATCACGCACCCGCCAGCGGCCATCGCCGCGATCGACCCCATGGCGCACCTTGGCACCTTTCGACCGATCCCGCTGCTCGCGTTGCACAGCGAGCTGGATCAGATCGTGCCGATTCGGTACATCCGATCGTTCATCGAATCGCTACGCGCGAAGTACGGGCCCGCGCTGGTTCATGCCCCAATCGAACTCCGTACATGGCCCGAGACAGGCGCGCCGATGGAACACAACGGCTTCGGCAGGGTCGCCAACGACGCCAAACTCGCGCAGCTTGAGTTCCTGCAGCGATACCTTTCGCCGGTCGTTCCAGCGACGAAATAGGACCAAGGACATTGTGCAGCCGGTTTTCGTCAGTGCCGTCCGCGCCAACCTCGTTTCTGGATCATCAGGGGCGGCAGTTCGGATCGCGCCATCCCCAGACATGCGGCGCGGGGGGCGGGGGGAGCCAATCCCCCAACTCGGCCCATTCGCCCCGGTTTGACATCCATTCCGTGACAAACCGGCGTGAGGTGGAAGATCGAGCACGGGGTCCGGCTTTGTCCCGAGCCGAAAGTTTGGTACACTTACGCCCATGCCGCTCCCACAGACACTCGCACTGGTAATAGCCACCTTCCTCGCTGCGCCGCCGGAACCCGGTCCCGAACCTTCAGATCCCCCGTCAACCCCGTCCACTCCGGACCCCGGCAAGCCGGATCCGGCCAAGAAGGACGCGCCTCCGAAGGACGTACTCAAGATTCCCGTGGCGTATCCGCATCCGCTGATTACGGAGATCCTGTACGCCGTTCCCAGCGGCGATGACGGCGACGCCAACAAGGACGGTACCCGCCACGCCACCGGTGATGAGTTCGTAGAGATCTTCAACCCGCACGACCGCAGCATCAACCTCCGCGGCTATTCATTGCACGATAAGAGCAAGGGCAAAAAGGGTGCGATGCAGTTCATTTTCCCCGATTGCACGCTCCGCCCGAAGCAGACGGCGGTCGTCTTCAATGGCTACCAGGCCAACATCACCGGCCCGGTGGGCGACTCGCAGCGCGAACCCGACCAGCCATCGGTGAAGTTCGCGGGGGCACTCGTCTTCAGCATGAAGAACGCCAAGGAGAATATCGGGCTCGCCAACGCCGGCGATGCGGTTATTCTGGTCGCCCCCGACGGCACCCCGGTCGAGATCGTCAAGTGGGGCAAGTTCAACGAGAAACTGACCGAGTGCCGGTTGGTCGATGAAGCCCCGCCGGTCTCCAAATGTTCGGTGCAGCGGCGCGGATTGACCGGGTCATTTTCGGCTCACACCGACATCGACGGGCTATCCTCGTCGCCGGGGAAGTTTGAGGCTTCACCCCCGGCGGCCAAGCCTGAGGCGCCCAAAGCCAAAGAACCCGCGGCCGAGCCCAAGAAGCCCGAAAAGCCGAAGAAATGACCGGGCGTTTGCGGTCTTCGGCACCTTCTGTCCCGCGGTACCAGCGAGCAACCATGGCCTGGATCAGCAAGAACTCGGCAAGCATGAAGATACCTCGTCGCAGTGAGCCCTATCTCACTGATGCGATGAAGGCCCACTTGAGCAGTGTGATGCTGCCGCGCTACGAAACGAAACAAGGTGCGCTCCTTCCCACGCTTCACCACGTGCAGGAGCACTGGGGCTGGCTTCCTTGGCAGGCGCTCGAAGAAATTGCCGGGTTTCTTGATTTGAAGCCCGCCGAGGTTTGGGACACGGCCAGCTTCTACGAGGAGTTTTGGTTGTCGCCCAAGGGGGCGCACGTCATCTCGGTCTGCCGCTCCATCACCTGTGAAGTGTGCGATCACAAGTCGATCACCGACGCGTGCAAGGTCAAGCTCGGGATTGAGCCCGGCGAGACGACCGACGATGGCAAGTTCACGCTTGTGGAACTTGAGTGTCTGGGCTTGTGCGAGATGGCACCTTGTGCCCTCATTGATCATGATGCGCACGGCCCGCTCACGGCCGCGAGCATCACCAAGCTCATTGATGATGTCGCCTCCGGCAAGGCCGGGCATCATGGCCATCACTGATGTTTGGTCCGGCCGTCGTGGCCGCTCCCGCGACCCTCATCTACAGCTCGGAGGAGCGTGACCAATGGCCGATCCGAAACGCTCGAACTCGGTGGTGACGACGGCGGGTGATCTGAACGCGACGCGCGTTTCACCCGCGCTGTTCACGCTCTCTGACATCACGGCCCATCTCGTGTGGCCGCGGCTGCTACGCGCCCCACGAATGGCCTTTTCGCCTCATCGCATCGGCCTCGTGCTGGTGGGCCTGGCGATCGTCGGCCTGCTCGATAGCGTGGGCGGCGCGATCCTCAGCCGGGGCCAGCTTGGTGGCCCGCTCAGCAATATCGCTCGCGAGTTTCTCGCCGGGCTTGACCGGCTGATTCTTGCGGCGCGGTCGCTTGATGCCGGGGCGGCGGGCAGGGAGTTAGTGGCCATTTTTACCAAGAGCGGCCTGGGCCTGATCCAGAAGCCAGGCGGCGGCCTCGATTGGGGTGCTTTCACCCTGCTCGTGTTGCTCGTGCCATTAGCGGTAAGCGTGCTTGGCGTTGTCGGCTGTGCGGTGTCCCGGTCTGTGGCGATGGAGTTTGCGCTCGCGCGCCATGCCCGGTGGACAGAACACCTTTCCTTCGCGCTGGCACGGTGGAAGGCCGTCGCGGGTGCCATCATCCTGCCCCTGGTCGCTGCCTGGGTGCTCTGCCTCGTGCTGGCCATGCTGGGCGGGCTGCTCAAGGTTGGTGTGCTGGGGGTGATCGCGGCGGCGCTACTGCCGGTGGCATTTGTGATCGCCGGCGCATGCGTGCTCGTGTTCTGTGGCGTGCTCGGCGGCTCGCTCATGATCCCGGCCTGTGTTGCGTGTGACGATGCCGATGCGTTCGATGCCGTCTCGCGGACGTACGCATTTGTGTACGCTCAACCGCTGCGATTGATCCTGTACGTCATCATCTCGACGATTGCCGCACTCGGTGGGGTGTTTGTAGTAGGCATGCTGGTCTCGGGAATTTTGGCGCTCATCGAGCGCTGCACCGGTGTCCCGGTCGGATCTTCGAACGTTCCCGAATCGGTTTCGCAGCTCGGTGCAAATGCACAAGCGATTACACGGTTCTGGGCGGGCGTGCTGACCTTGGGGGTCGCGTCTTACGCTCTCGCCAGCGCCTTCGCGGCCGGAACGCTTGTGTATCTCGCTCTCCGCCGAACTGTTGACGGCCAGGACGAAGAGCAGCTCGCGCTCGCCGGGGCAAACTAAGCAGCGGTGGCCGCTGGCCCGCCCGGCAGCAATTCAGAGAATCACTTGTTAACTGATCTTGGTCATTCCGCCCATATACGGACGGAGGACCTCGGGGATGTTGACCGTCCCGTCACTCTGCTGGTGAATCTCAAGCACCGGGATCATGAGCCGTGGGCTGGCACCGACGGTGTTGTTCAGCGAGTGACAGAACGTGGTGCCGCCCTTGCTTCCCGCGGCCTTGTACCGCATATTCAGGCGGCGGCATTGGAAGTCGTAGAGCCGCGACGCAGAGTGGGTTTCACCAAACCCGCCGCTGGGAACGCCGTCCTTGTCCACCTCGCCGCGCCCCGGCATCCAGCACTCCACGTCGATCATGTCGGCATTCTTGGGGCCAAGGTCGCCCGTACAGCACTGCAGCAGCCGATACGGCAACTCGAGCGACTGCAGGAGCGCTTCAACGAATCCGAGCATCTGCTTGTGCCATTCGCGGCTTTCAGCCTCGTCGGCGCGGCAGATCACCACCTGCTCGACCTTATCGAACTGGTGGATGCGGTAGAGCCCCGCTGTGTCCTTGCCGGCCGCTCCGGCTTCGCGTCGGAAGCAGGTGCTGACGGTCACGTACTTCAGCGGCAGCTGCGCCTCGTCGAGAATCTCGTCTTGATGCACGCCCATCAGGCCGACCTCGCCGGTGCCTGTCAGATACAAATCGTGAGTGCCGCCGCGGCTTGATTCGGCGATGTGATACGCCTGCTCGCGTCCGGTCGGGAAGAATCCCGTTCCCACCATGCATTCCTCGCGGACCAAGACCGGCACGCTCATCGGGGTGAAGCCATTCTTATGCACCATGAAGTCAAAGACGTAGCGGAGCAGGGCCTGGTGCAGCAGCATACCCGCCCCTGTGAGCACATACGACCGCGACCCCGCCATCTTGACGCCACGAGGAAAATCGGCGAGCTTGAGATCGCGGACGAGCTCGATGTGCGTTCGTGGGCGGAAGCCCTTGTTGGCCTCAAACGACTTGGCGAGATCAAAGCTGTTCGAGCTCCACATGCGGACCTGCACGTTGTCATCTGCGCTAGAACCAACTGGCACGTCGCTATCGGGCGGAAGGGGGACCGAGAGCAGGAGCGATGCGAGGTTCGGCTCGATGCGTTGGGCGATAGCCTCGAGCTCAGCAATCTGCTCCTTGAGGGCCGCTGGTTTCTCGAGCAGTTCGGCCAGTTGGGCTTCGAGCGCGGGCTTTTCAGCGGGGTTGGCCTTGGCCATCGAGCCCTTGAGTTTGCCGATGAGCGGGCCAGATTCCTTCTCAAGCCGCCGCTGTTCGGCCCGAAGGTTCTCGCGCCGTGCCGTGGCCTCGCGGAGGTCCTCGTCGAGGCGGAGGATTTGCTCGAACTGGACCTCAATGCCCTTCTTGGCCGCGCCGTCCTTGAACTTCTGGGGATTTTCGCGCAGTGCTTTGAGATCGATCATGGGAGCGGAGGGTACGGGAGGTGAGTGGGGGTGGCAAAGGGGCCACGGAGTTGTTTGGATTTTGATGAATCCCGCCGGACTTCCGATCGGCTTACCACTGGTATGCCCCCTGAGCAAACGGTGGGATCACACTGCTTGTCGAACGGGGTGACATCGCCTCGGTCGCAGGTTCGATCCGCGCGAGGTGAACTGGTTTCCGGCATGAGGGGTAAGCGAGGCCGAACCTGATCAAACAAAAAACCCCGGACCTGCGTCCGGGGTTTTTCATGTACGTCAATCTACGAACGCTGGCTCATACGAACGCTGGCTCAATAATCCATGTCGTCCATGCCGCCGCCGGCCGGGGCCTTCGACTTCTTTTCCTTGATATCCGTGACGGCCGCATCGGTCGTCAGGAGCAGACCGGCGATGCTGGCCGCATTCTGCAGCGCCACGCGCTCAACCTTGGTCGGAACGATGACGCCCATCTTCATGAGGTCGCCGTACTCGTGGGTGAGGGCGTTGAAGCCGAACGCCAAATCGTTCGACTCCTCAACCTTGCTGAGGATGATCGAGCCGTCGAGGCCGCAGTTAGCCGCGATCTGCTTGATCGGATAAACCACGGCGCGGAACACGATGTCCATGCCGATTCGCTCGTCACCCTTGGCGCTCTTCTTGAGCTTGTCGATGACCTTGCGAGCCTTGAGAACGGCCACGCCGCCGCCGGGCAGAATGCCCTCTTCAACGGCCGCACGGCTGGCGTGCAGGGCGTCTTCGACGCGGGCCTTCTTCTCCTTCATCTCGACCTCGGTCGCCGCGCCCACGTTGATCTGGGCAACGCCGCCGGCGAGCTTGGCGAGTCGCTCTTCGAGCTTCTCGCGGTCGTAGTCGCTGGTGGTCACTTCGATCTGGTGGCGGATCTGGTCGATGCGACCCTTGATTTCGGCCGCCTTGCCGGCACCCTCAACGATCGTGCAGTTGTCCTTGTCAACGGTGACCTTGGCGGCCCGGCCAAGGTCAGCGAGTTCGACCTTCGAGAGCTCGATGCCGAGCTCTTCCATGATCGCCTTGCCGCCGGTGAGGGTCGCGATATCGCCGAGCATTTCCTTCCGGCGATCACCGAAGCCCGGGGCCTTGACGGCGCAGATCTTCAGGATGCCGCGGAGCTTGTTGACGACGAGAGTCGCAAGGGCCTCACCCTCGATATCCTCGGCGATGATGAGGAGCGAAGCGCCTGACTCGGCGATCTTGCCGAGCAGATCAAGCATGTCTTTGGCGCTGCCGACCTTCTTCTCGAAGACGAGGATGTACGGCTTCTCAAGCACGCACTCCATAGTGGTCGTGTTGGTTACAAAGTGGGGGCTCAGGAAGCCCTTGTCAAACTGCATGCCTTCCAGCAGCTCAACCTCGGTCGTGAGCGACTTGCCCTCTTCGACGGTGATAACACCGTCCTTGCCGACCTTGTCCATGGCCTGCGCGATGATTTTGCCGATCTCACTGTCCTGGTTGGCCGAGCAGGTGCCGACCTGGGCGATTTCCTTGCTGTCCTTCACGGGGCGCGAGAGCTTGACCAGCTCGTCAACCATGGCCGCCACGGCCATATCGATGCCGCGCTTCACCTCGTTGGGGTTAGCGCCGGCGGTGATGTTCTTGAGACCCTCGGTGAAGATGGCCTCGGCGTAGATCGTCGCCGTGGTGGTGCCGTCACCCGCGTCTTTGCTGGTCTTGGAAGCCACTTCTTTCACGAGCTGCGCACCCATGTTTTCGAGCGGGTCCGCGATCTCGATTTCCTTCGCGACAGTCACGCCGTCCTTGGTGACCGTGGGGGCGCCGAACGACTTCTGCAGGACCACGACACGGCCCGAGGGGCCGAGCGTGACCTTCACAGCGCGGGCGAGCTTGCGCACGCCATTCAGGATTTTTTCACGAGCGTCGGTATCAAAGGTGATCTGTTTGGCTGACATGGATTGGATTCCTTGGTGTGCCCGTAGGGAGGGTCGTTCCCCGGAGCACGGAGTTCAGGGTCTTAGGTAAGTGCGAAAAAGTCGAGTCAGTATCCCGCATACTCATGCGGGTACAAATGCAGGCTTGGTCGGCGATCAGCCCTCGATGACGGCGAGAACTTCGTCCTCGCTCATCACGAGCACTTCCTTGCCGTCGATTTTGATCTCGGTGCCGGCGTAAGAGGAAAAGAGGACCTTGTCCCCCTTCTTCAAAGTGAGGGGAATCAACTCGCCCGTCTCGGTGTTGAGCGAACCCGTGCCCACAGCCTGCACGATGCCGATCTTCGGAGTCTCTTTGGCCTTCTCGGGCAGGATGATGCCGGCCGCGGTCTTCGACTGAGCTTCCTCGCGTCGAACGAGGATTTTGTCGTGGAGCGGGCGGAATGAGGCGGTGGTCGATGATGTGTTCTTAGCCATTGATGACTCGCTTACCAGGAAACAAAGACAATCGTGACCCGGAACGATCCCGGGACGCGTGAGGAAACTCAGGTACACAATCCAGAACCGGGTGCGGACCCCGGCCCGAAGCCGGTGGGCCACTTGTTGTCGTAAAACTTGCCGACGCAGCGACGCAGGATGTCGAGCATCATCTCGATCTCGGCCGCAGAGCGGTCAACTACCGCAAAGGCACCGCACCGGAGCGCGGCGTGCATGCATCGCGCGCCGTCGCGGTGGGTACGGGGGCTCTGCACCACCACCGTGGGCGGAGGGCTGGGCATTCGGCTCAGGAGTTCAAGAATGCGCGTCCCACCCTCTTCCGCCGCGGGATCGGGCCCCAGCGCACTCGGCGACGAAGCGGGACCAGAGGCATCATTGAGAGGAATACCCAGATCGACGATCGCGATGTGAATGGTTGCCGACCGAATGACGCGTTCGGCCTCGCGGGCGCTTGACGCCCGCATAGACTGAATGCCCATCGGCTCGAGCAGCCGCGGCAGCCGATCAGCCCATGAATCTGCTCGCCAAGAGCCGTATGAAAGGAGCAGGTTGAGCCGGTTGGGTCCACAACCAGCGTCGCCGGATTTGTGGCCTGCTTGGCTTTCCAAATCGCTCCCGGCGCGCACATCGCCGTTACCACCGTCCGAGGCGTGCCCGGCGGGGTGAAGAGCGCTGGGTTGGTGGCGTGCAAAGAACATGACGTACTTCTCAGGTGGCAACCACCGTGCCGAACCGGTCCGAGGCGACTCGGTACAAAGTCGGTGTTTGGAAGGGTATTGGATGGATCGTGAGGCCCTCCACATGTGTGCTTGCAGCGAATCTAAGCGGATCGCGGTGTGAACAGGTGCCGAAATGGCAGAGTGTTGAGAACCGGTTTCCGATGCGACGCGTCCCCTCCGCCGCCCCGCAGTTCCCGGACGACCCCTGCCGAGCATGCCGCTTGCGCCGTGTTGGGAAGATCGGGTGTTGGCCGGGCTCGATTGGCGGCGTTCAGCATGCCACGGCGGGAGACGATGAATCCAAGACGGTGCCCCGCCGCTTGGTGAGTAGGGGGCCGGCGGAGGCTCGCACCATGCTCGGACTGGACCGATTTAAGTCGATGAAGTCGGGGCTGATGACCAGCAACGGCTA
>Ga0105049_10000290_pt1 | contig 52736 bp, 53 predicted proteins | sample MAT06_FD_78087 | JGI IMG/M metagenome (GOLD analysis project Ga0105049, IMG submission 78087) | Freshwater microbial communities from Lake Fryxell liftoff mats and glacier meltwater in Antarctica - MAT-06 | ecosystem: Environmental > Aquatic > Freshwater > Ice > Liftoff microbial mat | place...
CAGGACACCGATTCGTCATCGACCACCGGACCATCGTCATCGCAGCACCGCATGCACGCAAGATCAGCACAGATGATCAGGATCGTCGTGTGCGACACGCCGACGGGAGCCCTGTAGTACTAGAACGGTTCCACGGACTTCTGAACGGCCAGGGGCGGTGCGGCAGAGAAGCACCCGTCCACCCCGGACAGGGCTCCGTGTGCGGAAGTCGGGCACTCCACCCACAGCACGGCCGCGGGAGGCATGTCGTCGTGGGCCTGCGTACCGGGACGCCGGACGCCGAGGCCGTTCCACGACACGTAGTGCGCGCTGGATCCCGAAGTTCGCGCGCAGCCGGGCGGTGCTTCCGCGAGGAGGCGCCGCCCGACTCATGTCCGGGCCTCGGCGATCGAGGTCCCCTCGCGCGCCCCGGCCTCCCACTGCGCGCAGCAGTGCAGAAGCCACGCGGTGAGGCCGTCGCGGGTTCCGGCCGCGAAACCGGCCGCGCGACCGCGGTACTCGGCCGCCCTGCGCAGGTGCCCCACCTCGGGCACCGCGAGGCCCTTCGGGTCCAATCCCGCCGCGACCGCCGTCAACCGGGCGGCGCCCCGCGCCACCACGCCGTTGGCCGAGGAGAACGGTGCCACCGCCAGCAGCTCGCCGTGTACCACCGCGACCAGCACCGGTGCGGGCGCGGACGTGCCGCCGGTGACGAGTTCGGCGAGCAGCGAGAGCCGCTCGGCGACCCCGGCAGAGGTGTGTGGCCGGCCGAGTTCGGTGTCGTGGCGCTCTGCGGGTACGAGGTCGGCGGCGGCCAGGAGGTGCAGCCTGGCCAGAGCCTGCAGCGGCGACGTCCGCCAGACGCCGAGCAGCCGCCCCGACTCCTCTGCCACCCGCACCGCGCCGGCGAGCACCGGGTTGGTCACGGAGTCGGCGGTGGCGTCGGAGGTGTCCAGCGGCGCCCCGTCCAGCGCGGCCGACGCACGGGCGGCCCGCATGCTCGCCTCCGCGGCCGTGGCGGGCCACCCCCGCCGGTTGACGGGATGGTTGTGGACGCCGACCAGTGCCTCGCGGGCCCGCGCGACCGCATCCTCGACGCCCGGGAGTCCAAGTAGCGGCGAGAGCGGATCCGACGTGCGGGAGCGGGTCACCCGACGATCCTGTCATCGGGCGCCCCTGTCCGGACCGACGGTGCGCCGAGGGGCCTCGAGCGTCTAGCGTCGTGTCTCGACGAGCACCGCCGGCTGTGCCGCGCCCGGCGCGCGCCCAGGAACAGGAGGGCAACGAATGGCCGACTCAGGACCCACGCTGAGCAACCTGTCCACGGAGAGCCGCACCTTCCCGCCGAACGAGGAGTTCATCGCCCAGGCGAACGCGGGTGCGGACACCTACGACCGCGCCGACACCGACCGTGACGCGTTCTGGGCCGAGCAGGCCGATCGTCTGCACTGGAACCGGAAGTGGGACCAGGTACTGGACTGGCAGGCCCCGTCGGCCAAGTGGTTCGTCGGCGGGCAGCTCAACGTCGCCTACAACTGCGTCGACCGGCACGTGGTCGACGGACACGGTGACCAGGTCGCGTTCCACTGGGAGGGCGAGCCGGGCGACACCCGCACCATTACCTACGCCGACCTGCTGCGCGAGGTCTGCAAGGCCGCCAACGCCCTGACGGTGCTCGGCGTACAGCCGGGCGACCGGGTGGCGATCCAGCTCCCGATGATCCCCGAGGCCGTGTTCGCGATGCTGGCCTGCGCACGGCTGGGCGCGGCGCACAGCGTCGTGTTCGGCGGGTTCTCCCCGGGCGCACTGCGTTCCCGGATCGACGACGCCCAGGCCAAGCTCCTGATCACCTCCGACGGGCAGTACCGGCGCGGCAAGCCGGCGCCGATGAAGGAGAACACCGACGAGGCCGTGGCCGGCGAGACCACGATCGAGAAGGTGCTCGTCGTCAAGCGCACCGAGACAGAGGTGCCCTGGACCGAGGGCCGCGACCTCTGGTGGCACGAGGCCGTCGACGGGCAGTCGGAGACCCACGAGGCCCAGCCGTTCGACGCCGAGCACCCGCTGTTCATCCTCTACACGTCGGGCACGACGGGGAAGCCGAAGGGCATCCTCCACACCTCCGGCGGCTACCTCACGCAGGCCGCGTACACCCACCATGTGGTGTTCGACCACAAGCCGGGCGAGAGCGTGTTCTGGTGCACCGCCGACATCGGCTGGGTCACCGGCCACACCTACATCGTCTACGGTCCGCTGGCCAACCGCGCCACGTCCGTCATGTACGAGGGCACGCCGAACACCCCCCACGAGGGCCGGCACTGGGAGATCATCCAGAAGTACGGCGTCTCCATCTACTACACCGCCCCCACGCTGATCCGCACGTTCATGAAGTGGGGTAAGGAGATCCCCGAGAAGTACGATCTCTCGTCCTTGCGCGTGCTGGGCTCGGTCGGCGAGCCGATCAACCCCGAGGCCTGGATGTGGTACCGGGAGAACGTCGGCAGGAACAACTGCCCGATCGTCGACACCTGGTGGCAGACCGAGACCGGCGCGATCATGATCGCCCCGCTGCCCGGTGTCACGGCGACGAAGCCCGGTTCGGCCATGCGGCCGCTGCCCGGGATCGCGGCCGATATCGTCGACGAGTCCGGCACGCCGGTCGGCCACGGAAACGGCGGATACCTGGTGCTCGACCAGCCGTGGCCGGCGATGCTGCGCGGCATCTGGGGTGACGAGGAGCGCTACCGCGACACCTACTGGTCGCGCTTCGCCGACCAGGGCTACTACTTCGCGGGAGACGGCGCCAAGTTCGACACCGACGGAGCCATCTGGTTGCTCGGTCGTGTCGACGACGTCATGAACATCTCCGGGCACCGCATCTCCACGACAGAGGTTGAGTCGGCGCTGGTCAGCCACCCGACGGTGGCCGAGGCCGCGGTCGTCGGCGCGGCGGACCCGACCACCGGGCAGGGCATCGTCGCCTTCGTCATCCTCCGTGGCAACGCCGCGAAGGACGGGGGCGACGCGGCGATCAAGGCGTTGCGCGACCACGTCTCCAAGGAGATCGGGCCGATCGCGAAGCCGCGTCAGATCCTGGTCGTGGAGGAGCTGCCCAAGACCCGTTCGGGCAAGATCATGCGGCGGCTCCTTCGCGACGTTGCGGAGAACCGCGAGGTCGGCGACGTCACCACCCTGGCCGACTCCGCGGTGATGGACCTGATCTCCTCGGGCCTCAAGGACGGGAAGTCGGAGGACTGACGCCTGGGTGCAGGTTGGAATGGCTGCACCACCCGGTCCGCTGTCGGGCATCCTGTAGCCGTGGCCGGAGGCGATGTTCACGTGCGTGGACCGCTGGTGCTTCCCGAGACGGAGTTGCACTGGCGGTTCTCGCGCGCGTCCGGCCCGGGCGGGCAGGGCGTCAACACGACGGACTCGCGCGCGGAGCTGCTCTTCGACGTCGCCCGGTCGGACGCCCTGCCCGACGACCTGCGCTCCCGCGTGTTGACCCGGCTCGCGAGCCGTCTCGTCGACGGGGTCCTGACGATCGTCGCGTCCGAGCACCGCAGCCAGCTGCGCAACCGGGACGCCGCCCGTGACCGCCTCGCCGCAACTCTGCGCGGAGCCATCGCCCCGGATCCGCCCAGGCGCCGGGCCACGCGCCCGTCCGCCGGAGCGAAACGGCGACGTCTGGAAGCGAAGACCCGGCGTGGGCAGACCAAGCGCCTGCGGGGGCGGCCCGACGAGTAGGCGTCTACAGCTCGACCTGGACGCCCCGACTCGCGCGCATGCAGGCCCCGACTCGCGCGCATGTAGGCCCCGACTCGCGCACGCAGGCCCCGACTCGCGCACGCAGGCCCCGACTCGCGCGCACTCAGGCCCCGACTCGCGGGTGTGAGCTGGGTTCCGGTCGCGGCCCGCGCAGCGATTCTCCGTTAGGGTTCCGGCAAGGTGCGCCGGGAAGTCTGGTCGGCAACGTCGTCGCCGTACCCTCTTCGCCGGAGCTGCCCGTGATCTCACGTCGTCTCACCGCCCCCGCCGGCGAGTTCGCCCGGTACCTGCGTACCGAGACCGTCGGCGGGATCGTCCTGCTCGGGGCCGCCGCCGTCGCACTCGTCTGGGCCAATTCGCCCTGGTCGGGAACCTATCGGGCACTGCGGGACACCGTAGTGGGCCCGGCCGCCCTGAACCTGGACCTCACCCTCGCCCAGTGGGCCACCGACGGGTTGCTCGCGGTCTTCTTCTACGTCGTGGGGTTGGAGCTCAAGCGTGAGCTCGACATCGGCGAGCTGTCGAGCTGGCGGCAGGCGATGCTGCCCTTGGCGGCCGCGCTCGGCGGCATGGTCGTGCCGGCGGGTGTCGCGCTGCTCGTGGGCGGCGGTGCGCCGGGGATGGACCAGGCGTGGGCCATCCCGGTGGCCACCGACATCGCCTTCGCCCTCGGTGTCCTCGCGCTGGCGGGCTCGGCGCTGCCGGTCACGGCGCGGGTGTTCCTCCTCGGGCTCGCCGTGGTCGACGACCTCGGGGCGATCGCCGTGATCGCCGTGCTCTTCAGCTCCGGACTCGACCTCGTCGCCCTCGGCGGTGCCGCACTGGCCGCGGGGCTGTACTGGTGGCTGCAACGCCGCAGGGTCCGGGCGTGGTGGATCTACGTGCCGCTCGGCCTCCTGACGTGGGGGCTGGTGCACGAAGCGGGCATCCACGCCACGATCGCCGGGGTCGTGCTGGGGCTGCTCACCCGCGTCCGCGCCGACGACGGGGAGGACCTGGCCCCCGGGCTCCGCCTGGAGCACCGGCTGCAGCCGTGGACCGCCGGAGTGTGCGTGCCGGTGTTCGCGCTGTTCGCCGCCGGGGTGCCGATCGGCGGTGACGCCCTGCGTGCGGTGTTCAGCGAGCCCGTGCCACTCGCCGTGATGGCCGGGCTGCTCGTCGGGAAATTCGTCGGCATCCTCGGTGCGTCGTGGCTCGCGATCGTCCTGACACCCGCGTGCCGGCCGCGGGGGCTCGGATGGTGGGACATGGCCGCGGTGTCGATGCTCGGTGGGGTCGGCTTCACCGTCAGCCTTCTGATCACCGAGCTCGCCCTGGCCGACGAGCCCGCGGCGCTGGAGTCGGCGAAGGCCGGTGTCCTCATCGCCTCGGCGGCCGCGTCGCTGCTCGCCGCCGGCATGCTGGTGCGGCGGGGACGGGCTCACGACTCCGGGCATGAGGCCGTCCGGTCCTGACGGCGCGCCTGGTCGGGCATCGGGTGGCCGGCCGTGGAAGGATGACGGCCCGATCATCGTGTTCGCCCACGACGTGCAGGAGGGCCCCGGTGGCCAGCCCGACCAGCTCCAGCGGTGCGGAAGTTCCGCCCGTGCTCCCGTCGATCCCACTGGCTGCGGAGGCCGTCTCGGTCCCGACCGATCGGTCGATCGGTGACCTCGTCCGGGACGCCACGGGTCAGGTCTCCATGCTGGTCCGAGCCGAGGTGGAGCTCGCCCGCGCCGAGGTGACGTCGGAGGTGAAGAAGGGTCTGCAGGGCAGCATCTTCTTCATCGTCGCTCTCACGGTCCTGTTGTTCAGCCTGTTCTTCCTGTTCTTCGCCCTCGGCGAGCTGCTCGCCCTCTGGTTGAACCGCGCGGCCGCGTTCGGGATCGTCTTCGGAATCATGTTGCTGGTCGCCGGCCTGTTCGGACTCCTCGGCTACCTCCGCGTCCGCAAGATCCGCAAGCCGGAGCGGACGATCTCGAGTCTGAAGGAGTCGGCGCAGGTGCTCTCGAACCGTGGCCGGAGCCCCGAGGACGGGCCGCCCGAGTTCAACGGCCACGGCGTCCGCTGACCGGGGGCCGGGTGTTCCGGTCCCGCCCGTCGGGGCCCGACCCTTCGACGGTCCGGCTGCCCGGACCCTGGGTCCACAGTGCTGTCTCGGCCAACGGGATCCGGCTGCATGTCGCCGAATGCGGCCAGGGACCGCTCGTCGTGCTGCTCCACGGGTTTCCGGAGTTCTGGTGGTCGTGGCGCCACCAGCTCACCGGGCTCGCCGCACGGGGGTACCGAGCCGTGGCCGTCGACCTGCGGGGTTACGGCGACTCCGACAAACCTCCGCGCGGATACGATCTCTGGACACTCGCGGGTGACGTCGCCGGGTTGATCCGGGTGCTCGGCGAACCGCGCGCGCACGTCGTCGGGCACGGCTGGGGTGGCCTCGTCGGCTGGACGCTCACCGCGCTCCATCCCCGTCTCGTGCAGTCGCTCGCCGTTCTCGGGGCGCCGCATCCGTTGGCCGTGCGTCGGGCCGTCGTGCGTGACGTGCGAGGTCAGGGCCGGGCCACCACCGGCTACGCGGCGGGCTTCCAGCTGCCGTGGTGGCCGGAGCGTTCCCTGCGCGGGGACGACGGTGCCCGGGTCGGACACATCATGCGGTCCTGGGCCGGTGGTGAGTGGGCTGCCTCGGCCGAGTTCACCGACGCCGTGTCGCGGTACCGGGCGGCGATCCGGGTGCCCGGGGTGGCGCACTGCGCGATGGAGTACCACCGCTGGGCGTTCCGGTCGCAGTTCCGCGCCGAGGGGCCCCGGTTCGCCGCAGCCGTGGCCCGCCCGCCTGCGGTCCCGGTGCTGCAGATCCACGGAGCCGACGACCCGTGTGCACTGGTCCGTACGGCGGCGTCGTCGAGGAGGTGGGCAGGCGCGGCGTACCGGCTCGAGGTGGTTCCCGGCACCGGACACTTCCCGCACGAGGAGCAGCCGGGAACCACGACCGCGCTGCTGACCGAGTTCCTCCGCGACTGATCCGACTCGCGCGCACGTAGGCCCCGACTCGCGGGGTCAGGCCCGAGCGCACTCTCCACGTTCGCGTCGTCGAGGCACCGCCGGATCCGGTGCACGACCCAGCCGATCGCCAGCCCGATCGCCGTGCCACCCACCGCGGCGAGCAGGAACATCCCGGTCGCGCCGAGCACCGTCACCCCGGTGCCCGCCGCGGCCGCGACGAACACGCGGAACAGCGTCAGCGCCGTCGCGTCGTTGATCAGGCTCTCGCCTCCGAGGATCGTCATGACCCGCCGGGGGAGGCCGAGTCGACGGCCCACGGCCAGTGCCGACACCGCGTCCGGAGGTGCGACGACGGCACCGAGGACCAGCGCTGCGGCGAGCGACAGCCCCGGCACCACCCACCACGCCACGAGCCCGACGACGACCGTGGTGAACGCCACCAGCCCGACGGCGAGCAGCCCGATGGGCCGGGCGTTGGCGCGGATCCCGAGGTAGGACGACTCCAGCGCCGCCGAGTACAGCAGCGGGGTCAGCACCACGAGCAGGACGACGTCCGGTTCGACCTCCACGACCTCGACGCCGGGCACGAACGACGCCGCGATCCCGACGACGACGAGCGCCAGGGGAGCGGACACGTCGAGGCGCCGGCAGACCCGCGTCACCGCCAGCGCGCCGACGACGATCGCGAGCAGCGTCAGCTCGCCGTTCACAGGTACCTACCGGAAAAGATTCTCACGGGGAGCGGAATGGCCGACCTATGAGCAGGCTTGCGAACGGATCATCGACACGACGCCCGCGCGCCGTGACCTCCGAGCCCGGGCCGACCGGGAGCAGGGAGCGCGGGCGATGAGCCGCACACACACCTCGGCCTTCGGCGGGCCTGCGTACACCGAGCCGCTCCCGAGGCGGTCGCGGGCTGCGCCGACTGCGTGGCGCTCGGCGAGGACGTGTGGTCGCACCTGCGTCTGTGCCTCACGTGCGGCCACGTCGCGTGCTGCGACTCCAGCCCGCACCGGCACGCGGCCGAGCACCACCGCCGCTCCGAGCACCCGGTGGTGAGGTCGTTCGAGCCGGGTGAGGCGTGACGGTGGTGCTTCGTCGACCACCGGATCGTCTGAGTCAGCGGGTCGGGCGCGCCTGCACAGCGGTGTCGGGGTTGTCGGGCCCCCGGACGCGGCGGACGCGCCCGGGGCGACGATCAGGAGGCCCGCGACGGCGACCGCGGACAGGGTGGCCACGGCGAGTCCCCGGAGGTGACCGTGGTGGGAGCGAAGGCACATGGTGCGCGGACCCTCGCCCGATCGGGCCACAGTGGGCACACGCGGCTGTCGGAGCGATGAACGGCCGACGCATGGCGGACCCCGCGAGACCGGGGTCCTACGATTCGGACCGTGCGCGTACTCGTCGTCGGGTCAGGTGCTCGAGAGCACGCCATCGTCCTCGCGATGGCGGGTGACCCCGAGGTGACCGCGCTCGCGTGCGCACCCGGCAACGCCGGCACCGCCGCGGTGGCCGAGCAGCACGGACTCGACGTCACCGATCCCGCTGCCGCGGTTGCGCTCGCGCTGGACTGGCACGCTGATCTCGTGGTGATCGGCCCGGAGGCGCCGCTGGTCGCCGGGGTGGCCGACGCCGTCCGCGAGTCGGGGGTGGCCTGCTTCGGACCGGGTGCGGCGGCCGCCCGCATCGAGGGTTCCAAGAACTTCGCCAAGGACGTCATGGCCGCCGCCGGCGTCGCCACGGCGACCGCGGAGATCGTCGACAACCCCGCCCGCCTCGACGCCGCGCTCGCCCGCTTCGCCCCGCCCTACGTGGTGAAGGACGACGGCCTCGCGGCGGGCAAGGGGGTGGTGGTGAGCGAGGACTTCGACGTCGCCCGCGCCCACGCACGCACCCTGCTCGGCGACGGACATCCGGTGCTGCTCGAGTCCTACCTCGACGGTCCCGAGGTGTCGCTGTTCTGCCTCGTCGACGGCGAGACCGTGGTGCCGCTGCTGCCCGCTCAGGACTTCAAGCGCGTCGGTGACGGCGACTCGGGCCCGAACACCGGTGGCATGGGCGCCTACGCGCCGCTGCCGTGGGCGACACCGGAGCTGGTGGACGACCTCGTCGGGAACGCCGTGACGCCCGTCGCGGTCGAGCTGACCCGCCGGGGCACGCCCTTTCACGGATTGCTCTACGCCGGCCTCGCGCTGACCTCCTCGGGCCCCGCCGTGGTCGAGTTCAACTGTCGCTTCGGCGACCCGGAGACCCAGGTGGTGCTCGCGCTGCTGCGCACGCCCCTCGCCCGGTTGCTGCACGCCACGGCCACCGGCGCGCTGGCCGGGCAGCCCGCGCTGGAATGGGCGGACGGCGCCGCGGTCACCGTGGTCGTCGCGGCGGAGGGCTATCCCGGCGTGCCGCGGGTGGGTGACGTGATCGGCGGTGCGGAGGCCCACGGGGTGCTGCACGGCGGCACCCGGCGCCGCGACGACGGGGCCGTGGTGTCGAGCGGGGGCAGGGTGCTGTCGGTGCTCGGTATGGGTGAGGACCTGGAGGCCGCGCGCTCGGACGCCTACCGCCGCGTCGACGCCGTGCACCTGACGGGCTCGCACCACCGCACCGACATCGCTCTGCGCGCGGCCCGCGGCGAGGTCGCGGTCCCGACCGGTTGACCGCGTGCGACGTGGCGGTACGGACGAGCGGCGCCACGCACTGCTCGCCAGGTGGCGCCGTTCGTGGGGGCCGGGCGGACCGGCGACCTAGGCTCGGTGTGGTGACGACGCACGCAGAAGGCCTCGCGGTCGCCCGCCGCGCCATGATTCCCCCGTTCCACGTGATGGACGTGTGGTCCGCGGCGGCGGAGCGCACCCGCACCCACGGTGACCTGGTCAACCTCTCGGCGGGCCAGCCCTCCACCCCGGCGCCTGCCGCCGTGCGGCAGGCGGCGATCGCGGCCATCGACGGCGACGTCCTCGGCTACACCGTGGCGCTGGGCGTCCCCGAGCTGCGAGCCGCGATCGCCGGGCACTACGGGCGCGCCTACGGGCTCGACGTCCCGCCGGAGCAGGTGGTGGTGACCACCGGTTCGTCGGGTGGGTTCCTGCTCGCGTTCCTGGCGGCGTTCGACGCCGGTGACCGCGTCGCGATGGCCCGGCCCGGCTACCCCTGCTACCGCAACATCCTCACGGCGCTGGGCTGCGAGGTCGTCGAGCTGCCGTGCGGGCCGCAGACCCGCTACCAGCCGACCGTCGCGATGCTGGAGGCGCTCGACGAGCCGGTCAAGGGCCTGGTGGTCGCGAGCCCGGCCAATCCGACCGGCACAGTGCTCGACCCCGGGGAGCTGGCCGCGCTCGCGACGTACTGCGAGCGCACCGGTGTGCAGCTCGTGAGCGACGAGATCTACCACGGCATCTCCTACGACGGCGCCCCGGCGACGTCGTCGGCGTGGAGCACCTCGCGCGACGCGATCGTCGTCAACTCGTTCTCGAAGTACTTCTCGATGACGGGCTGGCGGCTGGGCTGGCTGCTGCTCCCGCCACGCCTGCTGCGGGCGGCCGACTGCCTGGCCGGCAACTTCACCGTCTGCCCGCCCGCGCTCGCCCAGCGGGCGGCCCTCGGGGCGTTCGCGAGCTACGAGGAGGCCGACGGCCACGTCACCCGGTACGCGGTCAACCGCGGCCTGCTGCTCGACGGGCTGCCGCGCCTGGGCATCACCCGGCTCGCGCCTGCCGACGGCGCGTTCTACGTGTGGGCGGACGTGGCGCACCTGACCGGCGACTCGATGGACCTCACCTACCGGCTCCTCGCCGACACCGGTGTCGCGGTGGCACCAGGGCTCGACTTCGACCCCGTGGACGGGAACCGCTGGATCCGGCTGTCCTGCGCGGGAACGACCGAGGACGTCGCCGAGGCGCTGCGGCGCCTGGAGAGCTGGTTGGGATGAGCGTTGCCTCCCTCGCCGAGCTGCGGTCGATCAGCGCCCTGCGCGACGCGCCGGCGCGTGTCCTGGAGCCGCCTTGAGGGTGCCGTTCGCCGAGCGGGCCTGCTCGACCGGCCCGATGCGGTCGAGCGCGGCCGCGATGTCGGCGTCACCGATGTCGGCGTGGGTCATGAGCCGGACCCGGCCCGACATCGCCGAGGCCCGCACACCTGCGGCCTCTAAGCGCTGCAGGGTCCTGTCGAGATCGGCGACCGCGACCATCACGATGTTGGTCTGGGGCGGGTCCGCCTGCCAGCCGCGTTCCCGCAGGCCGGCCGCGAGGACGTGGGCCCGGTCGTGGTCCTCGGCGAGCCGGTCGATCCGGTCGAGCGCCACGAGGCCCGCCGCGGCGAGGACCCCGCCCTGGCGGACCCCGCCACCGAGCATCTTGCGCAGCCGGCGGGCGTTCTCCACGAACTCGGCGGACCCCGCGACCACCGACCCGACGGGCGCCCCGAGGCCCTTGCTCAGGCAGACCTGCACGGTGTCGGCGCCCACCGTCAACGCTGCCGGCGGGACGCCGAGCGCCACCGCGGCGTGCCACAGCCGGGCGCCGTCGAGGTGGACGCGCAGCTTCGCCCCACGGGCGGACGCCACGACGGCGGCATGTTCCTCGGGGGCGGTGACCGTGCCGCCTGCGGCGTTGTGGGTGTTCTCCAGGCACAGCAGGGTGGTGCGGAGCGTGTAGTAGGGCCCGGTCGCGCCGGCCGCGCGGCGCACCGCGTCCGGGGTGACCTTGCCGGGGCCCCCGTCGTGGACGAGCGGGCGCGGCATCCCGCCGGCGAGCCACGCGGCGGTGCCCAGTTCGGCGTCGAGCACGTGCGCGCCGGCCGGGGCCAGGAAGGCGTCGCCACGGCCCAGGTGGTGCATCAGTGCGATCAGGTTGCCCATCGAGCCGCTGGGGGTCCACAGGGCGTCCGCGGCGCCGAGCAGGCCCGCGACGCGGAACTCCAGCTCGCGCATGGTCGGGTCCCTGTCGAGGACGTCGTCGCCGACCTCGGCCGTCGCCATCGCCGCGCGCATCTGCTTCGTCGGACGGGTCACCGTGTCCGAGCGCAGGTCGATCGGGCCGGGATCGGCCGCAGGCCTCCTGGCCGCCCGTGATGTGGCACGCACGGGACCCGATTCAACCAGCATGCGACGGTGCGGTCCCACCTGGGTCACGGAACGGTCACGACGTTGGTCCGTTCGAGGGAACGGTGCGGAGGCGTGCAACCGTGTCCCCCGGATCCGACGTCCTGGTGGCGAAGAGAAGAGGTGGTCGATGGACGAGGCCGCCGAGCGGGAGTTCGAGGAGTACTTCCGTGCGCGCCGTGACGCGGTACGCCGCACCGCGTTCCTGCTGTGCGGCGACTGGCACCGCGCCGACGACCACGCCCAGGCCGCGTTCGTGGCGCTGCACCGCCACTGGCGGCGCATCCGCGATCGGGCCGCACTCGACGCGTGGGTGCGGCGCACACTCGTCCGGGCCGTCGTCGACGAGTCACGGCGCCCCTGGCGGCGGGAACGGTCGGTGGCCGAGCCCGCGGACGTGGCGGTCGTGGCGTCCGGTTCGGACGCGGTGGCCACCCGGCACGTGCTGGTCGACGCGTTGCGGTCGGTGCCGCCGCGGCAGCGGGCCGTGCTGGTCCTGCGCTTCCTGGAGGGGCTCGACGTCGCCGGCACCGCGGTGGCGCTGGGCTGCACCGAGGGCACGGTGAAGAGCCAGACCAGCCACGGGCTCACCGCTCTGCGCAGCGTGCTCGGTGACGCCCTCGACGACCTGCGACCGACGGCTTGATACGGAGGTGACCCACATGGACGACGACGAACGTCTTGCCACGCTGTTCGCCGCGGCGGCGTCCGAGGCGGGCGCGCCGCCGACGGCCTTCGACCACGGTGATGTCCTCGCGGCGTCGCGGCGCATCACGGTCCGGCGCCGCACGGCGTTCATCGCGAGCGGGTTGGCGGTGTTCGCGCTGCTCGGCATCGGGTCCGCGGTGCTGCCCGGCTACACGCAGCAGCCCGACGCCACCAGTGCGGCCGCGCCGGCCGTCGCGCCGGAGGCGGCGTCGGGGTCCGATCAGGCGGACGCCCCGGCCGGTCCGGGGTCGGGCGGTTCCGAGCTGTCCGAAGGACTGCGGAGCGCGCCCACGGATGTCGCGCCGCCCGGCTCGGGCACCGGCGTCTGCGCCGACCGCCAGGATCGGGCACTGCGCGCCCTCCTGGAGCAGGTCATCCCGGAGGTGTCGGGGGCCCGACCGGGCGCCGTCACCGACATCTGCCTGCCGGGTGGGCAGCGCTACGTCACCCTCGAGGTGGACGACACCGGCGTCGCGGGGCTGTTGGTCGTCTCCTACCTGCCGCCGGGGACGGTGGCCGACGCCGTTGCGGGCGAGCTGACCGCGCCGACCGCGTCCGGCGGAACGGTGATCGTCAGCTCACGGCCGGCGCAGCCCGGCGGCCCCGTCCCCTTCGAAGCCCGCCTGGACACCGCGGCGGCCTACCTGGCCGCCCGCCTCTGACGACGGCAGTGCGGGAGGATGCCCGCGTGGGCACCGCGAAGGGCGAGCGGCGGCGGGCGGAGCTCGTGGCCGCGGCTGCGGCGTTGCTGCGCTCCGGCGGTTTCGACGCGGTGCGCCACCGGGCCGTGGCCGAGCTGGCCGGGCTGCCGCTGGCGTCCACCACCTACTACTTCGAGTCGCTCGACGACCTGGTCACCGCCGCTGTCGAACGCACCAGTCACGACGAGCTGGCCGAGGGTCGTGCCCGGCTCGACGCCCTCGCCGCAGGGCCTGCGGGAACCCCCGACCTGGCCGAGCTGATGCTCGACCAGCTGCTCGGGCCGGAGTCCCGCGACGGCGGCCTCGACGCGGTGCTGCTGCGCTACGAACGCCTGGTGGGGGCGGGTCGCCGCCCCTACCTCACCCCGCTGATGCGGGCGTTGCGCGGCGAGCTGGACGCCCTGCTGGCCGAGATCCTCGTCCGCACCGGGCGCCCGGTCGAGGCTGTCGCGCTGCGCGATCTCGTCGCGCTCGTGGACGGTGCCGTGATCAGCGCGCTGATCGAGGCCGCCCCCGATCCGCGCGCCGCCGCCCGCGAGGTCCTGCTCCGCGGCCTGTGATCAGCGGGGACGCGCCGGCCCCGACTCGCCCGCCTGCATCGTCCACCGGCGCCGACCCGACCGGACCCGCAGCTGCCCCTCGACCATGGTGAAGGTCGCCCGCGCCCGCGGGTGGACGTGGGCGGGCGGGGCGTGGTGCGCCGCGTCGAGGACGAGCTCGACGCGCACCGGGTCCCCGTCGGTGCGCGGGTGCACGATCATCATCTCGCCCGCCGCGGGGTTGAGATGGACCACCTGTTGCTCGGCGGCGCTCACGCGGCGGCCCTCGCCCGGTCCTGGAACCACGCGACCGTCGTGGCGACGGCCTCGGCGTGCGGGGTCGGTTCGAACGGGGCGATGTCGGTGGTGAACCTCCGGTCGTCGACGACGAAGGGGGCCGTGAACTGGTAGCGCGTGCCGAGCAGCTCGCGCAGCATCGGGTGGAAGACGGCCAGCCCGCGGTGCAGCGGGCCGGGCAGCACCGAGATCTTCACCGGTCGCCCGGCGGCCGCGGCGGCCGCCGTCGCCAGCTCGCACTGGGTCAGTGCGGGAGCCACCGGGAGATGCCAGATCCCGCCCGACGCCTGCGGGGCGTCCGCGAGCAGTACGAGAGCGCGACCGACGTCGGGCAGGTAGCTCCAGCTGTGCGGCTGGTCGGGCGAGCCGACCATCTGGACCGTCGAGCCCTTCGTCGCCGCGCCGAAGAGTGTCTCCCCGGCCGCGGACATGAGGCCACGCGGCCCGTAGTGGTCGCTGACACGGCCGATCACGACGTCGAGCTCGCCGTCGGCGTGCCGCCGGAGCAGGCGGTTCGCCATGAGCGTGCGCACCATGCCCTTGCGGTCGGTGGCCGCGGCGGGCAGATCCTCGGTGAGAGGACCGTCCACGGGCCCGTAGGAGTAGAGGTTGTCCGCGAACAGCAGCCGCGCGCCGGTGCCGGCGACCGCGTCGGCGACGGCGTCGGTCAGCGCCGGGAACTCCTGCGACCAGCGGGTGTAGGCCGGTTGTGCGGCGTGCACCACGACGGCGGCCCCGTCGATCGCCGCGCGGAGCTGCCCGGCGTCCATCAGGTCGGCGACGGCCCCGTCGACGCCCGGTCGGGCCGGGACCGCCCTGCGGGTGACGGCGCGGACCGGACGGCCCTGATCGACCAGGGCGTCCACCACGTGGGAGCCGATCGCTCCGCCGGCGCCGAGGACGACGACCGTGCCCGGGGCGCTCATGCCGCACCGCCCACGGCGACGCGAGCGGCGGGGCGGGTCGACGAGGAGGTGGTGCGCAGCAGTCGCAGACCGACGGCGCCGAGCCACAGGAACCAGACGCCGTACGCGGCGAACGCCGCGGTGGCCACGACACCCTCGGCGAGTGCGAGGACGAAGGGACCGACCAGGAACGACAGCGCCCAGACCCCGGTCAGCACCACTCCGACCAGCGACGTCGCCACGCCCACGACACCTGCGCGTAGCAGCAGCACCGCGATGCCGAGGGCCCAGAGGGCCTGGAACAGCCACCCGAGGTACTCCCCGAGCGCCGCGCCCGCGTAGGAGTTGATCAGCTCGTAGGAGGCCTCCGTCGCGGTGCGCAGCTCCGGGCTCGTGGCGGGATCGAGGTAGGCGGTGGCGAGGCCCGGGACGACGAGCGGCCAGCGGATCCAGCCCAGCGTCTGTGCCAGGCCGCTGACGATGCCGACGGCGGTGACCGTCGGCAGCCACAGCCCACTCGGGCGCCGGTCGGCGATCTCGCGGTGCAGGCCGATCGAGATGGGGATCAGGGCCACCGACAGCAGCGTGAACAGCATGAAGCCGGTGACGACGGATGTCTGGGCGCCGGCGAATGCCGGGAGTACGACCGCGGCGGGCTCACCGAGCACGGCGGGCCACCCGAAGGTCGTGGCCAGCAGGGCGACGGCGACCAGGTTGAGCGCAGCGAACACCACGAGCAGGACCCCGGTGGATCGCGATGTGGACATGTGCGGACCTTTCTTTTGGGAGAGTGATTGCTCTCTGTTGTGGAACAGTGCTCTACAAGATCAGCGTTGTCAAGAGCAGGGGCTCTCATCTGTGCGATGATGCTCTGGTGACATCCACGGAGAGGTCAGCCCGCCGCCGGACGCCCCGCCAGCGCGCTCGGGCCGAGGCCGACGCCGAGATCAAGCGGATCGCCCGCCGACAGCTCGCGGACGGGGGTGCGGGCGCGCTCTCACTGCGCGAGATCGCCAAGGAGATGGGGCTGGTCAGCAGCGCCGTCTACCGCTACGTGGCGTCACGGGACGCCCTGCTCACCGGTCTCATCGCGGACGCGTACAACCGGTTGGGTCAGGCCGCCGAGGCCGCGGACGCACCGTTGGACCGCGACGACACCGCGGGCCGCTGGCGTGCGGCCGCCTGCGCGCTGCGGGACTGGGCGCTCGCCCAGCCGACGGACCACACGCTGGTGTTCGGCCCGCCGGTACCGGGGTACGTCGCCCCGCCGGAGACCTACGCGCCCGGCCAGCGCTGGGTCGACATCCTCATCGACATCGGTGAACGGGCCGCACGCCGAGCCGGTGCGCCCGATCCCCCCGCGGTCCCCCCGACCTCCGGGCTGCACGCGGACCTGCAGGCACTGCGCCTGCGGCGCAGCCCGGACACGCCGATCGCCTCGCTCGCCGCCGGACTGCGGGCCTGGGCCCAGCTGCACGGCCTCGTGGCCCTGGAGATCCACGGGCAGACGGCGTTCGTGCTCGACGGCGGCGCTCCGGAGTTCTTCCGGCACTGCGTCGAGCAACAGGTCCTGGAGCTCGGGCTGCGGTCCCCGGACTACCCTGACCCCGCGTGATCCCCAACGTGCTGGCCGACCGCTACGCGAGTCGTGAGGTCGTGCGGCTGTGGTCGCCGGAGTACAAGATCGTGCTGGAGCGGAAGCTGTGGATCGCGGTACTCCGCGCGCAGCGCGACCTCGGCGTCGAGGTCCCGGCCGGGGTGGTGGAGGACTACGAGCGGGTCGCCGGGCAGGTGGACCTCGACTCGATCGCCGCCCGCGAGCGCGTCACCCGCCACGACGTCAAGGCCCGGATCGAGGAGTTCAACGCACTCGCCGGACACGAGCACATCCACAAGGGACTGACCAGTCGCGACGTCACCGAGAACGTCGAGCAGCTGCAGATCCGGCTGTCGCTGGAACTGGTGCGCGACCGGTCCGTCGCGGTGCTGGCCCGGCTCGCGCGGCGCGCCGTCGAGCACGCCGAGCTGGTCATGGCCGGACGCAGCCACAACGTCGCGGCGCAGGCCACGACGCTGGGAAAGCGGTTCGCGAGCGCGGCCGATGAGATGCTCCTCGCCTACGCGCGGCTCGAGGACCTGCGCGCCCGCTACCCGTTGCGCGGCATCAAGGGCCCGGTCGGCACGGCGCAGGACATGCTCGACCTGCTCGGCGAGCCCGCCCGGCTGCTCGAGCTCGAAACCCGCGTGGCGTCGCATCTGGGGTTCTCGGGCACGCTCACCAGCGTCGGGCAGGTCTACCCGCGCTCGCTGGACTACGACGTGCTCACGACGCTGGTCCAGCTCGCGGCCGCGCCGTCGTCACTGGCCACGACGATCCGGTTGATGGCCGGCGTCGAGCTCGCCACCGAGGGGTTCCGGCCCGGCCAGGTCGGCTCGTCGGCGATGCCGCACAAGATGAACTCGCGCAGCGCCGAGCGGATCAACGGGATGCTCGTGCTGCTGCGCGGCTACGCCGGGATGGCCGGTGAGCTGGCCGGGGCGCAGTGGAACGAGGGCGACGTCTCCGACTCCGTCGTGCGGCGCGTGGCGCTGCCGGATGCGTTCTTCGCCCTCGACGGGCTGTTCGAGACGACACTGACGGTGCTCGACGACTTCGGCGCCTACCCCGCGGTGATCGCGCGCGAGCTCGACCGCTACCTGCCCTTCCTCGGCACGACCGCCGTGCTGATGGCCGCGGTGCGCGCGGGCGTCGGGCGGGAGACCGCCCACCAGGTGATCTCCGAGCACGCCGTGGGCGTCGCGCTCGCGATGCGGGAGAAGGGCCAGGCCGAGAACGACCTCCTCGCCCGGCTCGTCGGCGACGAGCGGCTCGGCCTCCCGACCGGGCTGCTCGACGAGCTGCTGGCCGACCCGCTGCGGTTCACCGGTGCGGCGACGGCACAGGTCACGGCGGTGGCCGCGCGCGTAAAGGAGATCGTCGACGCCCACCCGGCCGCTGCCGCGTACACGCCCGGAGCCATCCTGTGAAGCTCTTCCACAGCGGGAAGGTCCGCGACCTCTACGCCGACGGCGACGACCTCGTCCTCGTCGCCTCCGACCGGCTGTCGATCTACGACGTGGTGCTCCCGACGCCGGTACCGGACAAGGGTGCGGTGCTGACCCGGCTGTCGCTGTGGTGGTTCGACCGGCTCGCCGACCTCGTCCCGCACCACGTCCTCTCGGCAACCGACGTGCCCGCCGGGTTCTCCGGGCGGGCGGTCCGCTGCCGCCGCCTGTCGATGCTACCGGTGGAGTGCATCGCGCGCGGTTACCTCGCCGGGCTCGGCCTGAAGGAGTACGAGAAGCAGGGCACCGTGTCCGGCGTCGCGCTGCCGCCGGGGCTCGTGGAGGGCTCGAGACTGCCCGAGCCGATCTTCACGCCCACGACCAAGGCGCCGGTGGGGGAGCACGACGAGTTCCTGACGTTCGACGAGGTCGCCGCATCCGTCGGTGTCGACACCGCGGCCCGGCTGCGCGACCTGACGCTGGCCGTCTACAGCCGGGGCGCGGGCATCGCGGCGGCCAACGGGATCATCGTGGCCGACACGAAGCTGGAGTTCGGGCTCGGCGCCGACGGCGAGATCGTGCTCGGCGACGAGGTGCTCACGCCCGACTCGTCCCGGTTCTGGCCGGCGGAGGACTGGGAGCCCGGACGCGCGCAGTTCTCGTTCGACAAGCAGTTCGTCCGCGACTGGTCGGCGGGGTTGGACTGGGACCGCACGCCGCCCGGTCCCGAGGTCCCCGACGACATCGTCGCCGCGACCAGGGCCCGCTACATCGAGGTGTACGAGCGCCTCACCGGCACCGACTGGTAATCGCAGCACGCCCCACACGAGCACGTCAGCCCCCGTTCATCGGCGTGTGCGTTCATGAGCAGCGTGGCCGCACGCCTGATCGTCTCCCTGTCCGGGTTGTCCGACGATTCACCGGAGTCGCTGCACCGCGGAGCCGAGTTCACCGCGGAGCTCGACGCACGCGGGGTGCCGGTGTCGCAGCTGTTCCGGCCGCGCGGGCCGAGCGGCGTGGTCGAGCCCGACTCGCGACTGGCGCGGTGGATGCACGATCGGCGCGCGGTCGGCGACGCCGTGGTGCTGCACGGCTACGACCACGCGTCCGACCCAGTCGGGCGGCCGGTCACGCGGGTCGGTCGGCGTGCCGAGTTCGCGGCGCTGCCCCGCCACGAGGCCGGCCTGCGGCTGACCGCGGCCCGCCGCGCGCTCACCGCGGTCGGTCTGCGCACCGACCTGTTCGTGCCGCCGCGCTGGCTCGCGTCCACCGGCACCGTCGAGGCGCTCCACGAGCAGGGCTTCACCGTGCTGGCCGACGAGAACGGCGTGCGCACCCTCAACGGCGCGTCGGCCGGCGCCGTGGCCCGGGCCCGCGTGCTCGGGTTCCGCGTGTCGGGGGAGCGCGTGCCCGTGGCCGACGACCGCAGGTCCGCCGAGGCGTTGCGCGCTCGGATGCTGGAGGCCGAGGTCGTCCGGACCACCGGCCGCGGCGGACTCGTCCGGATCAACATGCGGGCCAAGGACCTGCGCCGACCCGGTCGTCGGGCCGCGGTACTGGGCGCCATCGACACGGCGCTCGAACTGGGCGCCGAACCCGGCACCTACCGCCCGCCCGCCCGCGCCCGAGTGTCCTGACCCACCCCGCGAGTCGGGGTCTGAGCGCGCGCGGGTCGGGGTCTGAAGGCGCGCGAGTCGGGCTGTGCGTGCGCGCGGGTCGGGGTCCGGCTGCCTCCATCCGCATGGTCGCCGGGTGGGGCACCGCGGCGGTACATGGCGCCGTTCCCCGGCCCGAGCCGGTGATCACGAGGAGCGCAGCTCCGTCGCCTCGCCGCGGTTCAGGACGCGGACCGCGGTGCCGGCGGGGGCGAGCCTCTCGAACATCCCGTAGTGCATCTGCGGCATCGCCAACACGGCTTCGTGGATCGGCACGGCCGTGCGCGGAGCGACAGCGCGCAGGTAGTCGACGGCGTCGGCGAGCCTGAGCCACGGCGCGCCCGTCGGCAGGAACAACACGTCAACGGGTGCGGGCGGCGGCGTGAAGGCGTCGCCGGGGTGCAGGAGGCTGCCGTCCACGAGATAGGAGTTGTTGCCCACGGTCGGGATGTCGGGGTGGATGACCGCGTGCTCACCGCCGAGGACCTCGACCTGCGAGCCGCCCACGCGGATCGATGCGCCCGGCGCGACGACCTCGTGCTCGAACCCGGACAGCTGACCTGCCGTGCCGGCGTCCACGATCAGTCGGGCGTCGGGGTTGGCGTGCAGCAGCGGGGCCAGCCGGTCGATGTCGAGGTGGTCGGGATGCTGGTGCGTGACTAGCACGGCGTCCAGCGCGGTGGTCAACTCGAAACCGGAGGAGAAGGCACCCGGATCGATCAGCAACCGGGCGCTGCCCGTGTCCAGCAGCACGCAGGCGTGGCCGAAGTGGGTGATCTGCATGGGACCACTGTGCCCAGACCCCGACTCGCGCGCACTCAGACCCCGACTCGCGCGCACGTAGAGCCCGACTCGCGCGCACCGGCGGGACGGTGGCAACGGTGTTCGCCGTAGGCTCAGCCGCGTGGCGAAAGTGGTGGTGGACGTGATGCCCAAGCCGGAGATCCTCGACCCGCAGGGTCAGGCCGTGGCGGGCGCGCTCGGGCGGCTCGGGATCGCCGGGGTGACCGACGTGCGGCAGGGCAAGCACTTCGAGCTGGTCGTCGACGACTCCGTCGACGACGAGACCCTGCACCGCATCGCGGGACAGCTCCTCGCGAACCCCGTGATCGAGGACTGGGTGGTGACCCGCACGCCATGAGGGTCGCGACACGTGCTGGTCGGGGTGGCGTCCCGAGGATCGGCGTGATCACCTTCCCCGGCACCCTCGACGACGCCGACGCGGCCAGGGCGGTGCGGTACGCGGGCGCCGAGGCCGTCGCGCTCTGGCACGGCGATCACGACCTGCGCGGTGTCGCCGCCGTGGTCGTCCCCGGCGGTTTCTCCTACGGGGACTACCTGCGTGCCGGGGCCATCGCGAGCCTCGCACCGATCATGTCCGAGGTCGTGGCCGCGGCCGGGCGGGGCATGCCGGTGCTCGGCATCTGCAACGGGTTCCAGATCCTGTGCGAGGCGGGCCTGCTCCCCGGGGCGCTGGTACGGAACAAGGGTCTGCACTTCGTGTGTCGCGACCAGCGGCTCCGTGTGGAGTCGACCGCCACGGCGTGGACCAGCGCGTTGCGCAACAGCCAGGAGATCGTGGTGCCGCTCAAGTCCGGTGAGGGGCGTTTCGTCGCCGACGCCGCGACGCTCGAGGAGCTGGAGGGCGAGGGCCGGGTCGTGTTCCGCTACGCGGGCGTCAACCCGAACGGCGCCGTCGCCGACATCGCCGGCGTCAGCTCGGTCGACGGACGCGTCGTGGGCCTGATGCCGCATCCCGAGCACGCCGTCGATCCGCTGACCGGCCCGTCGCGCGACGGGCTCGCCGTGTTCGAATCGGTGCTTCGCGTGGCCGCGTGAATCCGGGAGTTCCGCACTCGTCAGGGAGGGCTCCACGCTTCCGCGTCCCCGTCCTGCCGTGCGGTCCGTCCGGGGCACGGTGAGGGAGGTCGTCCGAGGTGAAGCGCACCGAGCCGACGAGCGGCGTCCGGGATGTCCTGCTGGTGGAGGACGACCCCGGTGACGTGTTCCTGGTACGCGAGCTGCTCGCCGAGGTCGATCCGCGGCTGCGGCTGACCGTTGCCGGTTCGGTCGCCGAGGCCATCGCCCGGGTGGCGCAGAGCGACTGCGTACTGCTCGACCTCAACCTGCCCGACACGGTCGGGCTCGAGGGCCTCCGCGAGGTGCTGCGGGCCGACGGGTCGGCTGCCGTGTGCGTGCTCACCGGCCTGGACGACGAGCACCTCGGCACCGCGGCCGTCGCCGCCGGCGCGCAGGACTACCTGGTCAAGGGCGCGGTGGACGGTCCCGTCCTCATCCGGGCCATCCGGTACGCGGTCGAACGCCGGCGGGCGGAGGCGAGCCTGTTGCGGTTGCGCGAGGAACAGCTGGTGGCCGCGGAGTCGGCCCGGCTGGAACGGGGCCTGCTGCCCTTGCCCCTGCTCGCCGGCAGCCGGGTCCGGGCCACGTCGTTCTACCGCTCGGAGCGCACCCGCGCCGTGCTCGGCGGCGACTTCTACGACGCCGTCCTCGGCCCGACCGGCACCGTGCACGCCATCGTCGGCGACGTGTGCGGCCACGGGCCCGACGAGGCCGCGCTCGGGGCGCTGCTGCGGGTGTCCTGGCGGGCGCTGGTCCTCGCGGGCGTCGACGAACCGCAGCTGCTGCCCAAGCTGCAGCAGGTGCTGGAGAGCGAACGGCACGACGACTCGCTGTTCACGACGGCGTGCACGGTGGCGATCCGTCCCGACAGCGGCGGGGTCGGCGGGGTCGAGGCGCTCGTCCGGGTGGCCGGGCACCCCCCGCCGGTGTCGCTGCGACCCGCGGTGACGCCGATCGCGCCGCCGATCGGGCTGCCGCTGGGCATCGGGCCGGACGTGGGGTGGGAACCGTTGCTGGTCCCGCTCGCCGCCGACTGGGCGTTGCTGCTCTACACCGACGGCTTGATCGAGGGCCGCGGGCCCGTAGCCGGTGAGCTGCTGTGGCCCGAGGGGCTGCGCGAGGTGCTGGGCGAGGAGCGGCGCACCGGGTTGCCCGAGCTGCCCGCCCGCCTCGTCGAGCGCGCCGAGGCGTTCAACGGCGGCCCGCTCGGGGACGACGTGGCGATCCTGCTCCTGTCGGCCGATCCGGCCCGGCGCGACGTCGAGCCGGTCCTCGGCGATGTGACGGCCGCACGGTGACGGCCGGTGACGGCCGCACCGTGACGGTGACCGCGCCCGCCGCCGACGTCGCGAACGGTGCCATCGTGCCTGCGGACCGGCCCGACGTGCGGGCCCGTCCCCCCGCCACCGACATCGCCCGGCGGTGGTCGCTACGCCGCTGGTTCGCGGTCGGCGGAACCGTGACGGCGCTGCTGGTCGTTCTCGGGATCGGCGTGGGTGGCTTCGCGCTGGCGCGCCTGACCGAAGCGCGCGGCGCGCTCCTCGACGAGGTCGCGCCCGCGCTGGAGGCAGGTCAGGAGCTCTCCGTCGCGCTTCTGGACCAGGAGACCGGGGTCCGCGGGTTCGACCTCAGCGGGCGCCCCGAGTTCCTCGACCCGTACCGGGCCGGGCTCGCCGGGGAACAGGAGGCGGCCGCGACGCTGCGGCGGTTGGCGAGCGCGGGTGCGTCCGACCAGCTCGAGGACGACGTCGCCGACGTCCTCCGGGCGGCCCGGACCTGGCGGAGCGGGTTCGCCGAGCCCATTGTCGCCGCGGGCGCCACCCCCGGGGCCGAAGGTGTCGACCCCGTGCGCGGGCGGGAGCTGTTCACCGAGGTGCGCCGGGCCGTGGACGTCCTCATCGACGACCTGCGGGCCGAGCAGCTGGCCGCGCGTCAGCGCGTGGCGGACGCGGCGGCTTTCGTGCTCGGCGTCTGGATCGCGATCGCGGTCGTGCTGGTGGGCTTCCTGGCCCTCGCCGGGATCGGCCTGCGCCGCGGCGTACTCGCGCCCGTGTCCGAGCTCGCCGGGCAGGTGCGCGAGGTCGTCTCGGGCGACACGGCGCAGCGGGTGAGCGCAGGCGGGCCCCGCGAGATCGTCGAGCTCAGTGAGGACGTCGAGTCGATGCGGACCCACATCCTGCGCGAGCTCGCCCGGGTCCAGGAGGTCGGCCGGCGTCTCGACGAGCAGGCCCGCGAGCTCGAGCGCTCCAACCGCGACCTCGAGCAGTTCGCCTACGTAGCGAGCCACGACCTGCAGGAACCCTTGCGCAAGGTGTCGAGCTTCTGCCAGCTCCTGCAGCGACGCTACGGCGGGCAGCTCGACGATCGCGCCGACCAGTACATCGAGTTCGCCGTCGACGGCGCGTTGCGGATGCAGCGCCTGATCAACGACCTGCTGGCCCTCTCCCGCGTCGGGCGCTCCACCGAGGGCTTCGTGAAGGTCGACCTCACTGCGACGGCCCACGCCGCGGTGTCGCAGCTGGAGGCGGCGCGGGGCGAGGTCGGGGGCGAGGTCCGGGTCGGTGCGCTGCCCACCGTGCCGGGCGATCCGGTGCTGCTACGACAGTTGCTCGTGAACCTGGTGGGCAACGGTCTGAAGTTCCACCGCGACGGTGTCCCGCCCGTCGTCGACGTCTCCGCCCGCCGGGACGGGGGCGGGTGGGAGGTCTCCGTGGCCGACAACGGGATCGGGATCGAGCCGGAGTACGCCGACAAGGTCTTCGTGATCTTCCAGCGGCTGCACGGCCGCGAGGTCTACCCCGGTACCGGCATCGGGCTCGCGCTGGCGAAGAAGATCGTCGAGTTCCACGGTGGGATGATCCGGCTCGACCGGGGCGCCGCGCAGGGCACCACGGTCCGCTTCACGCTCCCGACCGCCGCGGCACCGACCGGTTCCCGGAAGGAGACATCATGACCGACCCCGGAGTTCGCGTCGTCAACGTCCTGCTGGTGGAGGACGACCCCGGCGACGTCCTCATGACGCGCGAGGCGTTCGACGAGTACCTCCACAACCGGCTCGACGTCGTCACGGACGGCGCGGCCGCACTCGCCTACCTGCGTCGCGACGGACCCTATGCCGACAGCCTGCGGCCGGACCTGATCCTGCTCGACCTCAACCTGCCCCGCCGCGACGGCCGGGAGGTGCTCCATGAGGTCAAGGGCGACCCGGACCTGCGCCACATCCCCGTCGTGGTGCTGACCACCTCGCAGGCCGAGGAGGACGTGCTGCGCAGCTACCAGCTGCACGCCAACGCCTACGTCACCAAGCCCGTCGACTTCGACGGTTTCGTCGAGGCGATCAGGCAGATCGACCACTTCTTCGTGAGCGTGGTGCAGCTCCCGACCGACCGCGGAGCCACGTGAGCGCGGCCCGGGCCACCGGTGGTCGGCGGGTCGCACCGCGGTCCGTAGGCTCGACCGCCGTGACGCCCGTTCCCGCCGGTCCGCCCGCCGGTCCGCCCGCCGGTCCGCCCGCCGGTATCGACTCCCTCCGCCCGTCCGCGCAGGTCGACACGGTGCAGCACGCCACCACCGACCCGGATCGCGCCCAGCCCCATCGCGAGCTGGGTCTGAAGGACGACGAGTACGGGCGTATCCGGGAGATCCTGGGCCGTCGGCCGACCGACGCCGAGCTGGCGATGTACGCGGTGATGTGGAGCGAGCACTGCTCCTACAAGTCGTCGAAGGTGCACCTGGGGTACTTCGGTCGGACCACCACGACGCAGATGCACTCGACGATGCTGGCCGGGATCGGCGAGAACGCGGGCGTCGTGGACATCGGCGACGGGTGGGCGGTCACGTTCAAGGTCGAGTCGCACAACCACCCGTCCTACGTCGAGCCCTACCAGGGCGCGGCCACGGGCGTCGGCGGCATCGTGCGCGACATCATGGCCATGGGTGCGCGGCCGGTGGCGATCGCCGATCCGTTGCGCTTCGGCCCGGCCGATGGCCCCGACACCCGGCGCGTCCTGGCCGGCGTGGTCGCCGGTATCGGCGGTTACGGCAACTCCCTCGGCCTGCCCAACATCGGCGGCGAGGTGGTGTTCGACCCGAGCTACGCGGGAAATCCCCTGGTCAACGCGCTGTGCATCGGCACGATGCGGGTGGAGGACCTGCATCTCGCGTTCGCCTCGGGCACCGGCAACAAGATTATTCTGTTCGGCGCCCGCACGGGCCTGGACGGCATCGGCGGCGTCTCGGTACTGGCCAGCGAGACCTTCGACGGTGACGAGGGCGGGAAGGGCAGGAAGAAGCTGCCGTCGGTGCAGGTGGGCGACCCGTTCACCGAGAAAGTTCTCATCGAGTGCTGCCTGGAGCTGTTCCACGCCGGGTTGGTCGTCGGCATCCAGGACCTCGGCGGCGCCGGCCTCTCGTGTGCGACGTCGGAGCTGGCCAGCGCCGGTGACGGCGGCATGCGCGTCGACCTCGACGCGGTTCCGCTGCGCGCCACCGGGATGACCCCGGCGGAGATCCTCTCCAGCGAGTCGCAGGAACGGATGTGCGCGGTCGTGACGCCCGACGACGTGGACGCGTTCATGGCCGTCTGCGCCCGGTGGGACACGATCGCGACGGTGATCGGCGAGGTGACCGACGGCGACCGGCTGGTCATCGACTGGCACGGTGAGACCGTCGTGGACGTGCCGCCCCGCACCGTGGCGCACGACGGCCCGGTCTACCGCCGCCCGGTTCGGCGCTCGGACGCCCAGGACGTCCTGGTCGCCGACGTACCCGACGCGCTTCCGCGCCCCACGGCGCCGTCCGAGCTGCGTGCGGAGGTCCTGCGGATGGCCGCGAGCCCGAACCTGTGCAGCCGCGCCTGGATCACCGACCAGTACGACCGCTACGTCCGCGGCAACACGACCTCCGCCCAGCCCGCCGACGCCGGCATGGTGCGGGTCGACGAGGAGTCGGGCCGTGGGGTGGCCGTGTCCACCGACTGCAACGCTCGCTTCGTCGCGCTCGACCCCTACGTCGGTACGCAGCTCGCGCTCGCCGAGGCCTACCGTAACGTCGCGACGTCGGGTGCGGTGCCGGTCGCCGTCACCAACTGCCTCAACTTCGGCTCGCCCGAGGACCCGCACGTGATGTGGCAGTTCGAACAGGCCGTCCGGGGCCTCGCCGACGGCTGCGCACAGTTGGGCATCCCCGTCACCGGCGGGAACGTGAGCTTCTACAACCAGACCGGTGACCGGCCGATCCTCCCGACGCCCGTCGTGGGGGTCCTCGGCGTGATCGACGACGTCGCGTCGGGGGTGCCGTCCGGTTTCACCCGCGACGGTGACACGGTGCTGCTGCTCGGCGACACGCGCGAGGAGTTCGGCGGAAGCGAGTGGGCGCACGTCGTGCACGGCCACCTGGGCGGGCGGCCACCGACGGTGGACCTCGATGCCGAGCGTCGCCTCGCCGAGCTGCTGGCCGATGCGTCGGTGAACGGCCTGCTCACGGGTGCGCACGACCTGTCGGACGGGGGTCTCGCGCAGGCGCTGGTGGAGGCGTGCCTGGTCGGCGGCCGCGGTGCCGAGCTGCGGCTCGAGCCGCAGGTGGACCCCTTCGTCGCGCTGTTCGCCGAGTCGGCGGCGCGCGTACTCGTCACCGTCGCGCCCGACCGGGTCGAGGACGTGCGGGCCCGGGCGGTGGCGGCCAGGATACCGGTGCACACCCTCGGCGTCACGGGTGGGCCCGCGCTCGACGTGGAGCTGATCCCCGCGTTGAGCCTCGAGGAGCTGCGGTCCGCCTGGGAGTCGACCCTGCCGTCGCTGTTCGGGGACCGCGCGACCTGACCGACGGGCGACTGCCGGGCCCGGCCCCTCCCGAGGTGGAGTCCGGCTATCGTCGCGACGTGCCCGAGGACCGCGACGACCCGGCGCTCGCCGAGGTGCTCACCTGGCTGGGCGGCGGCACCGCTCCCGACCGGTCGGTGCTGCGGGCGGCGGTCAAGGAGAGCCTGGCCGCGCTGGTCGCGGCCGCGCCGGGGCACAGCGTGGAGGTGCGTGTACCTCCGTTCGGGGCGGTCCAGTGCGTGAGCGGGCCCCGCCACGGACGGGGTACGCCGCCGAACGTGGTGGAGACCGACACCCGCACCTGGCTGGCGCTGGTCACCGGGCGGTTGAGCTGGGCGGAGGCGCAACGCGCCGGCACGCTGAGCGCCTCGGGCAGCCGTACCGGCGAGGTCGAGCGACTTCTGCCGCTGCGGTGACGGCCGGCTCGGCGTACCGGTGACACCGGTCCCTGGGGGCGGGTGGCGGGTCTGCGGCGGCGTAACATCGGCGTTCGAGTAGCCGTCTGCGCTAGGAGCGTGTTGTGGGCCCGAGTTCCGTCCGGAACCAGCCGACCGATCCTCCTCCTGACGACGGCCCCCGCGAGGAGTGCGGTGTCTTCGGCGTGTGGGCCCAGGGTGAGGACGTGGCCAACCTCACCTACTACGGGCTGTACGCGCTGCAGCACCGCGGCCAGGAGGCGGCGGGCATCGCCGTGTCGGACGGACGCCGCACAGTGGTGTTCAAGGACCTCGGGCTGGTCAGCCAGGTGTTCGACGAGCAGGTACTGGCCTCGCTGAAGGGCCACATCGCCGTCGGGCACTGCCGCTACTCCACCACCGGGTCCGCGACCTGGGAGAACGCCCAACCGACGTTCCGCACCACCGCCACCGGGAGCGCCATCGCCCTGGGGCACAACGGCAACCTGGTCAACACCGCCGAGCTCCGCGACGAGGTCGCCGCCCTTGTGAGCGGGACCCCGGCATCCAACCGGGCCCACGTCCGGGCGAGCACCGACTCCGACCTGATCACCGAGTTGCTCGCCGCCACGGCCGCCGACATCGGGGTCGAGGAGGCCGCGATGCGGCTGCTGCCGCGCGTGCGTGGCGCGTTCTCCCTGGTTTTCGCCGACGAGCAGACGCTCTTCGCCGCACGCGACCCCCACGGTGTGCACCCCCTCGTGCTGGGTCGCCTGGAGCGCGGCTGGGTCGTGGCCAGCGAGACCGCGGCGCTGGACATCGTCGGCGCGTCGATGGTGCGCGAGGTCGAGCCCGGGGAGCTGCTCGCCATCGACGCCGACGGCATGCGCAGCTCGCGATTCGCGGCGCCCGAGCCCAAGGGCTGTGTGTTCGAGTACGTGTACCTCGCCCGCCCGGACACGGCGATCTCCGGACGCTCGGTGCACGCCACCCGCGTGGAGATCGGTCGGCGCCTGGCCGGCGAGCACCCCGTGGACGCGGACCTGGTCATCCCGGTCCCGGAGTCCGGCACGCCGGCTGCCATCGGGTACGCACAGGGCTCCGGCATCCCCTACGGCCAGGGCCTGGTGAAGAACGGCTACGTCGGCCGCACCTTCATCCAGCCGTCGCAGACGATCCGTCAGCTGGGTATCCGGCTCAAGCTCAACCCCCTGCGCGACGTGATCCGCGGCAAGCGCCTCGTCGTCGTCGACGACTCGATCGTGCGCGGCAACACCCAGCGGGCCCTGGTGCGGATGCTGCGCGAGGCCGGGGCGCTGGAGGTGCACGTGCGGATCGCGTCACCCCCGGTGAAGTGGCCCTGCTTCTACGGCATCGACTTCGCCACCCGCACGGAGCTGGTCGCGGGCGCGCTCGACACGGAGGGTGTCCGCCGTTCCATCGGAGCCGACTCCCTGGGTTACGTTTCCCTGGACGGCCTCGTGGGTGCCACCGAGCAGCCTCGCACCCGGCTCTGCTCGGCCTGCTTCGACGGCGAGTACCCCATCCCGCTGCCCGACGACGCCTGGCTCGGCAAGCACCTGCTCGAGGACCTGCCCGTCACACCGGGGGTGGTCGGCTCCGGTGCGGACCGACCCGCCGGCGCCGTTTCGGTGTCGGGTGCGGCGTCCGGCGACGTCGGTGGGTTGCCGGTCGACTACGGTCCTGCGCCGGGCCGTCCCTGACCGGGACCCCGTATCGCATCCCCGGGCGCCACCCGCGCCCCGCACACCGCCAGGAGCGAGAACGACGATGTTGCCGAGTAGTGATGGGCCGCCGAGTAGTGATGGGCCGCCGAGCAGTGATGAGCCGCCGAGCAGTGACGGGTCGCCCGGCAGTGACGGGTCGCCGAGCACGTCCGGGCCTTCGAGTTCGTCCGGGCCGCCGACGACGGCCGGGGCGGCCATGACGTCCGGGCCGTCGACGACGACAGGCCCCCGGCTCGCGGCCGGGTCCCGCGGAGTGGGTGTCAGCTACGCATCCGCCGGCGTGGACGTCGAGGCCGGCGAGCGTGCGGTCGAGGCGTTACGGCCGTTCGCGGAGAAGGCCACCCGGCCGGAGGTCATGGGGGGCATCGGCGGTTTCGCCGGGCTGTTCGCTCTCAAGATCGGCAAGTACACCGAACCGGTCCTCGCCGCGTCCACCGACGGCGTCGGCACGAAGGTCGCGATCGCCCAGGCGATGGACAAGCACGACACCATCGGGCTCGACCTCGTCGCGATGGTCGTCGACGACCTGGTCGTCTGCGGCGCCGAGCCGCTGTTCCTGCAGGACTACATCGCGGTCGGACGCCTGGTGCCCGACCAGATCGCCACGGTCGTCAAGGGTATCGCGGAGGGTTGCCAGCAGGCGGGGTGCGCGCTGCTGGGCGGCGAGACCGCCGAGCACCCCGGGTTCATGGCGGACGGTGGCTACGACCTGTCGGCGACCGGTGTCGGCATCGTCGAGGTCGACGCCATGCTGCGCCCCGAGCTCGTCCGCCCCGGCGACGTGCTGATCGCCATGGGCTCCTCGGGCCTGCACTCCAACGGCTACTCGCTGGCCCGTCACGTGCTGCTGCAGATCGCGCGGATGCCGCTGGAGGGGCACGTCGAGGAGTTCGAGCAGACCCTGGGCGAGGAACTCCTCGTGCCGACCACGATCTACGCGCGCGACTGCCTCGCGCTGGCCGCGGAGACCGGTGTTCGCACGTTCAGTCACATCACAGGCGGCGGCTTGGCCCGCAACCTCGCGCGGGTGCTCCCGAGCGGTCTCGAGGCCGTCGTGGAGCGGGGCACGTGGACCCCGGCCCCGGTGTTCAATCTGATCGCCTCTCGCGGCCGCGTCGAACGCGCGGAGATGGAGGGGACGTTCAACATGGGCGTCGGGATGGTGGCGGTGCTGCCTCCCGACGACGTCGACCGCGCCCTCGCGGTGCTGACGGCGCGCCACGTCCCCGCATGGGTGCTGGGTGAGGTCCGCCGTGGTGAGCCCACCACCTGCGGCGCTCTGCCGGTACGTCTGGACGGCCGGCACCCCCGCTTCTGACGTGGAACTCAGGAGAGTGTGATCGTACGTACGCCTGGTCGGCGGGGGCGGTCTCGCCCGTCGTCGCCGGTCAGGCCAGGCGTGCCCGGCCGTCGTGACGACAGGTGTCGTCTGCGAGGTGCGACTGCTGGAGGTCCTGGGTGACACCTGGCACGACGCGAGTCCCGCAGGACCCGCGCCGAGCCAGGATGATCATCGCCGGCGTCGCTCGCCGGCGTCCTCGTCGTCGTCCCCGACGGGGGCGTAGGGGTCGACGAAGTCGTCCTCGGGCTCCACCTCCTGGAGGGCCGCCCCGACACCGATCTCGCGCTGGAGAGCGTCGAGATCCATGGTGGGGGAGCTGTACTTGAGCTCTCGGGCCACCTTCGTCTGCTTGGCCTTGGCTCGTCCGCGCCCCATGGCTGGTCCCCCTTACAACAGGGAAGGGGCGGCCGGATTGCTCGGCGGCCCCATTCATCTCATGAATGTCCTGGTGCCCACCGTACCTTGCGAACCGGCCGGAGTGCGACGTGGCATCGCCGGTGCGACGGCGCAGGTCGCCGCGGGCGGTGGCGGGTCGGACGGGAGTCAGCCCGCCTGGCCGCTCGACACCCGGCCCCCACTGTGTGGCCCAGGGTCTGGCGCCGCCTCGGTGAGCCCGCGCAGGGCCAGCACGGCCCCTGACGCGGCGACCGCCCCCAGCGCGAGCATGGCGGGCCACCCGGTGGACTGGGCGACCAACCCGCCGACCAGCGGGGTGGCGGCGGCCACGTAGTTCGCCGTGTTCGACACGGCCATCGCCGTGGCGGCGCGCCCGGGCGGGGCGAGCTCCCCCGCTGCGGTGAAGACCAGGCCGTTCCAGCTGATCGCGAGGGCGCCGGCGAGCACGAGCACCGTGGCGAGCAGTGGGACAGGCCCCGGCTCCACCGCCGCGGCGAGCCCGAAGCCGGCCGCGATCGCGACGGCGACGATGCGCAACGGCCGGAGGCGGCTCGACGCGCGGTCCGACCGCACGCTGTTCCCCAACCGGCCGAGCGCGCCGAGGACCTGCGTGAGCGACGGCCGCCGCGGCCACCAGGCTGGTACCGGCGAGTACGGCGAAGACGGCCGGGACACCTGCGACGCCGGCGACGGCGGGCAACGCGACAGCCGCGAGCGCGGCACCGATCGGCACCGACGTCTGGCGGACCGCCATCGCCATGCCACGGTTGCGCGCGGGGAACCACGTCAGTACCGCGCGCCCGCTCGCGGCGTTGACGCCCGCCCCGGATGCGCCCGCGCACAGCAGCAGCGCACCGGCCGCCAAGGGATCCCGGACGAGCGCGGTGGCGCCCAGCAGCACTGCGGCGCCGACGAGTCCGATGGTCATGACGCCGCGCTCGCCGAACCGGTCGGCCGCGGCGCCCCAGGCGATGAGGGTGGCCACGAGACCGACCGAGATGACGCCGATCAGCGCTCCGACACCCGCGAGGTCGAGTCCGAAGTGGTCTCGCAACGCCGGTGTGACGGCGGCGAGGCCGAGGAAGCAGGTGGCGGCCTGCACCGCCGTGCCTACGACCAGTACCACCCAGCGGTAGTGAACCCGGCCGACCGCGACACGACCCTACGCCCGTTCCCATGGAGCAAGAAGATCGTCTAAATATCTGAGACGCGATCCGGCCCGGTCCCGGGTCGGCCGCGATGTCGTCAGGTGCGGCGGCCGCGGATCCGGGCGGCGCGGCCGGGAGGCGGCGCGCCGTCCTCGGGAGGCATCGAGTCGGGGTCGATCCGGGCGGGTGCGGCGCGCTCGTCGACTCCGGCGGACAGCTCGGCCTCGACGGGCACCGAGCGTTTGACCAGGGCGAGCGCCACCGGTCCGAGCTCGTGGTGCTGCACGACCGTGCCCACCCGTCCCACGGCCCGCCCCGCGAGCGAGACCGGGTCACCGAGGGCCGGGAGGTGCTCGTCGCCGGAGTCCAGGTGCAGCAGCACCAGCCGGCGCGGTGGGCGGCCGAGGTTGGCCACCCGCGCGATGGTCTCCTGCCCGCGGTAGCAGCCCTTCGTCAGGTGGACGGCCGAGCCGATCCAGCCGACCTCGTGCGGGATCGTCCGGTGGTCGGTGTCGAGACCCGGTCGCGGGTGCAACGCCTCCACCCGCAGCGCTTCGAACGCCATCGTGCCGGCCGGGAGGGCACCCGATGCGGTGAGCCGGCCCCACCAGATGTCCCGCTCGCCGCGGGGCACGACGACGTCGGCTGCGTCCACGCCGGGCCAGTCCATGCGGCGCACGAACCCGCCGCCGGCGACGGCGAGCACCCCGTGTGGACGTTGCGGCACCGGCAGGCCCGCGGCCGCGAGCACGGTGGGGGTGTCGGGCCCGACCACGCTGAGCACGGCGAGCTCGGCTGTGGCGTCGCGGGGCGTGACCTTCGACCAGAACACCATCTTCTTCAGGTAGTCCAGCAGTTCGGGGACGCCGCCGGGTTCGGTGTCGAGGAACACCGTGCCGCCCGCGTGCGCGACGACCATGTGGTGCAGCACGCGACCGTTGATGTCGAGTACGAGCGCCTCGGTGCCGGTGTCGTCGGGCAGCTCGCTGACATGCTGGGTGAGCAGCAGGTGCAGCCAGCCGAGCCGGTCCTCGCCCGGCACCGCGATCACCCCGCGGTGGCTGCGGTCGACGACGGCAGACGTTCGGGCCATGGCGCGTTGTTCGGCGAACGGGTCCCCCCGGTGGGCCGGGACGGCGATGTCGGCGTCGTGCTCGGGAAGGCTCACTGCTGCTCCTGGTCGGTCACTGCTGGTCGGTCACTGCTGGTCGGTCGACGTACGCGTCTCGGCAGGAGGAGCACAGACCTGAGAGCGCGACGTGGGTGGCGTCGAGGTCGAACCCGATGTCGCCGCGCAGGCGCTCGGCGAGGCCGTCCAGCAGGCCTGGGGAGGTCTCGGTCACCGCGCCGCACGTGTGGCAGACCAGGTGGACGTGCTGGTGCTCCAGCTCGGAGTAGGTGGGCGCGCCATGGCCGAGATGGGTGTGGCGGACGAGACCGATGCGCTCCATCAGGTCGAGGGTCCGATAGATCGTGGTGATGTTGACGGCGGGCGCGGAACTCTGCACCTGGCCGCAGATCTGTTCCGGGGTGGCGTGGCCGAGTTCGCGGACGGCATCGAGCACGAGCTGCCGCTGGGGGGTCATCCGCAGGCCGCGCTGGTGCAGGGTGTGACGCAGGGTCGAGGATCCGCTCGCACGGTCGAGCGTCGACGATGATTCCACGGAGCCGATGATAGGCCGTCCCTCTCGTAGCTTCCGATCGTTGGGCTGGATGACGCGGAAAACACCGCGACGGGTCGATCCGCCTGCCAACGGTATACTCCGTCAGGGTGAACGACGCGGCATAGCGGCGACGATCTACCTATCTTCGACGAAGTACAGGGCGTGAGCATACGTGGAGGACCGAGCGATGACGACTGACGCGGGCGCGCCGCGCGCCCAACGTTTCGACGTCGTCCTCCGTGGTTATGACCGCCGGCAGGTCGATGAGCACGTGACGCGGCTGCAGCGGGTCCTGGCCCGGATGCGGGCCGATCTCGAGCTCGCGCGGAGTCAGCCGATCCCCGTGGTGCACCAGCCGGCGGGGTTCGCAGGTGGGTACAACGGCCAGGGCCAGTACGGTCCGGGGTCGAACGGTCCCGGGTCCCAGGGCCCCGGGACGCGAGGTCCGGGCCAGCAGGGCACGCCCGGAGGCCGGTCCCGTCCGGCGCCCCGCCCACGGCCGGTCCAGCCGCCCGCCGGCGAGCCCACGGACATGATCGGAACCTTCACCGACCGGATGCAGAGCATCCTGCAGAGCGCCGAGGAGGAGGCCGCGGAGATCCGCAGGAAGGCCTCCGCCGCCGCCCATGCCGACTCGGAGTCCGTGCGCGCCGAACTCGCTGGTCTCGTCCACCAGCGCGATGCCGTCCTCGCCGAGCTGACCCGCCTGCGCGCCCAGCTCGAGGGCCTGCTCGGTGGGCCGACGACACGCATCACTCTCCCGCTGCGGGACGCCGCACCCGGTCCGGAGCGGCCGAGGGACGCGGGCGCGCCCCGGCCGACCCCCGTCCTGCGGCACCCGGGCGCCGACGGTATGACGGCCGCCGAGCAGTCCCCCGACGGCAGGGCGGACTCCACACCGGCCGTGGACGGTGCCCGTCCGTTCGCGTCGGCCGCCGGTTCCACCCAACCGGGCTCGGACCGTGATGCTCCGGTCGGGAGCTTCACCGACCTCGGGGCCCCGGACTTCGGCGCACCCGACCAGGCCATGACGACGCCGAGCGGCGCGAGCCCGCGGCAGCCCGCCCGGGACACCGCACCGCGTCCGACACCCGTCCGTGTCTCGCTCACGCAACCGCCGTCCCCGCGGACGACAGAGGCCGACGGCGTCGAGCGGGAGGGATCGAACCCGCGTGAGGACCGGGCGCAGGATGCCGGGACGGTCGCGTCATCGAGCCCGGCCGCGGCGACCGGATGGTCCGACGCCGCGGCGACCGGGTCGGGTCCGGCACCCGGGGCAGTTGTGAGGCAGGCGGCCCACCGCATGCCGACCGGTGCGTACCCGGCCGTGCTCGGGAGGCCGTCGATGCGCCCCCGAACGGAGCCGGATGCGGAGCCGGCAGATCTGTTCCGGCCGGCCTCCGAGACGGCAGGCCGAGCCGAGGCCGACCCGCCGATGGTGGACGACCGGACGGCGATGGTCCCGACCGTGGGTGCCGTCGACGACGCCGAGGATTCCGCGGAACGCGATTCCGCAACCGACGGCGACCTCGCGAGCACCCCTTCGCCCCCCCCGGACCAGGTTCCGATCATGGTCAAGCCGCCCCGTCCGGCGGCGCCGTCGGACGCCACGGTGCTCACCCCGGTGGTCCAACCCTCGGCGGCTCGGACCGCGAAGAAGGACGTACCCACCGAGGAGCCGGTCGCATCGGCCGGTCCGGCGACCGACGAAGGGAACGGCGCGGCGCGGGTGGACCCCGTCCCCTCCTCGTCACGCTCCGGCTGAGGAGTGGACCGGCGACGACGACGCGGCCGGTCAGCCGGCGACGCGGCTCAGCAGGGCCGAGAGGTGCGGTTGCAGAGGCTGACCCTGCATGGCCCGCTCGTCGACGTAGGCGAGGTCACCGCCCTCGACCAGGCCGTAGAGCCGGTGGGACGCCGTGACGTCCTTCGCCGAGGCCGTGCGCACGACCGCGTCGGTCTCGATCTCCCACGAGGTCAGGTTCCGCGCGCGCCCGTAGAAGATCTCCGAGATGCCCGTGGCGTGGGTGATCAGCACCTCGATCTCGCCGCCGGGCCGTGGACGCCAGAACCCCGTTTCGCGGGCCGCCGCGCGCAGGATCTCGCCGTCTGGCCCGATGAGCCACGAACGCGACTCGTAGGACATGAACGGGCGCCCGTCGTGGGCGAAGACGATCTGCTGGCCGAAGTTGTACGGCCCGTCGATCGTCGGGTAGACGACCTCCCCCGAACCGCGCCACACCCCGACGAGCGGCAACAGGCCGAGGCATTGTTCGTCGAGGTCCGGACCTTCCCGGAGGTTGGCGGTGTCATCGGGAACCGGGAGGTCGTCGAACCGCGGGCGGTTGCGGTGTGACGAGTCGGGCGCGGCATGGGCCGGCCCGGTGACGGTGTCGGGCGGTTCCGCCCCGGGCCCGGTCACGAGGCCGGCTCCGTGGGCTCGTGACCGGGCCCGCTGGGCTCGGTGGTGAACAGCCGTCTGAGCAGATAGCCGCAGAAGCCGACGATGCCCGCGCTGACCGCGATCAGGAGGCCGGTGTAGAACCAGTGCACGGCGGATGACCTTAGCCCCGCACCCACACCCCGGGCCCATCACCGGTTCAGGAAAGCCACCTTCCCGCAACGAGCGGGCAGGAAAGTGGCTTTCCTGGAGGGTGGGCGCCGGTGTCAGGCCACCATCACCTCCGTCGTGTGCAGGCCCGGGGCCTGAGCGTTCAGGACCGTCTCGCCGTTGCCGGCGCGTGAGAGGGCGCGCAGCGTCCAGGTGCCCGGTGCGGCGAAGAACCGGAAGTCGCCGCTCGCGGACGCGACGACCTCGGCGGTGAACTCACCCGTGCCGTCGAGCAGCCGGACGAACGCGCCGCCGACCGGTTGCCCGCCCGCGAGTACGCGCCCGGTGAGCACCGTCTCCCGGTTCAGGTCGGTGTTCGGCGGCAGCGCGACGGCCTGGTCGGGGGCGGCGCACATCAGCGACCACTCCCCAGCTCGATCGGCACGCCGATGAGCGAGCCGTACTCGGTCCAGCTGCCGTCGTAGTTCTTGACGTCAGCGTGGCCGAGCAGTTCGTGCAGGACCACCCACGTGTGGCTCGACCGTTCGCCGATGCGGCAGTAGGCGATGGTGGCCCTGCCCTCCTCCAAGCCGGCATCGCCGTAGAGCTTCGTCAGGTCCTCGTCGGACTTGAAGGTGCCGTCCTCGTTGGCGGCCTTGCTCCACGGGATGTTGATCGCGGACGGGATGTGGCCCGGCCGCTGTGACTGCTCCTGCGGCAGGTGTGCCGGGGCGAGGATCTTGCCCGAGAACTCGTCGGGCGAGCGGACGTCAACAAGGTTCTTGGTGTCGATCGCGGCGATGACCTCGTCGCGGAAAGCCCGGATCGACAGGTCGGCGTCCTTCGCCGTGTACGTGACGGTGGGGCGCTCGGTGGCGTCGGTGGTGAGCGTCCGGCCGTCGAGTTCCCACTTCTTGCGGCCGCCGTCGAGCAGTTTCACGTCGGCGTGGCCGTAGAGCTTGAACTGCCAGTAGGCGTAGGCGGCGAACCAGTTGTTGTTGCCGCCGTAGAGAACGACGGTGTCGTCGTTGCCCACACCCTTGGCGGACAGGAGTGCGGCGAACCGAGCGGAGTCGACGATGTCGCGGCGCACCGGGTCCTGCAGCTCGGTGGTCCAGTTGACTCTGACGGCGCCGGGGAGGTGCCCGCCGTCGTAGGCGGTGGTGTCCTCGTCGACCTCGAGGAACACGATCCCGTCGGTGCCGAGGTTCTTCTCGGCCCATTCGGCGGTGACCAGGACGTCCTGGCGGCTCATGCGGTTGCTCCCTGCGTGTTGGTCTTCCGGCGGTTCGTGGCGGATCCGTGGACGACGGCGGACGGCCGGCGCCCCGGGCGTGGGCGCGAGGGTGGCTCCGACCGGGCACGGGTCGGGCGCCGGTACGGGACGGCGGTGGTGGTGGTCAGGCCCGCGGAGATACGCGGATCGACGGGTGTATCGGCGCGGCGTGGGATGGGGCATCTCCTGAGGCGTGCGGGGTTGCACACGTCGCGTGCGTGCGCCGGATGCTCAGGAGGTGCGACACAGGCTGCTGCCGACGCGGCACAGGTCTACTGCGCGTCGTCGGGTCAGCGGCCAGAACACGACGCCGAGAGTATCCGAGGTTCCCGGTTCGTGGGAGCGGAATCCCGGCCGGCGGAACGGACGAGCCCTCACGTCGATCCGGTCAGGCGGGGGTGGGCGCGCCCAGGACGAGGTCGGACGTGGTTCCGCTGATCTCCAGCATCCCCTCGCGCGCGAGGAATGTGCGCGGGGTGACCTGCAACGGGAGCGCGCCGGTGTCGATGGGCACGGAGAACCGGCCCAGGATCGCGCGTTGGGCGGACGAGGGGATCGGCAGCGGGGTCCCGTCGGCGAGGCGCACGTCGCGTGGCGCGATCTCGGCCTGCCCGTCGGTCAGCTCCAGGACCGCGATGACGGCGACCTCGAGCTCCTGCCCGAGCAGGGTGTAGGTGCCGACGAACCGGGCTGCGCGGTCGGGGTCGATGTCGGCGAGCGACGCATCCCCTTCCTCCTCGACGGCCTGCGCCAGCGCGTCGGCGTCGACGGTCTCGATGCGCATGCCCGTCAGCCCGGGGACGAGGCGCTCGACGTCGTTCGCCCCGATGCGGACGGTGCCCTCGGCCCGCGTCACCAGCAACGACTTCGGTCCGGAGCCCAGCAGCATCGGCAGGGGTGCGGCGACGTCGTCGAGCCGGGCGTTGATCTGCACCTCCCGCAGGTCACCGACCGTGATCCGCTCGGCGTCGATGTCGATGCTGGAGTAGCGCCCGGCGAGAGCCTGGGTCAGGAACGGGAAGCCGTTGATCCGGACCGATGGATCGTCGGGGAGGGCGAGCTGCTCGCGCATCTGTCGCGACACGGCCGACTCCGCGAGCGCGGCCGCACCGAAATCGGCTGCCACGAGCAGTCCCGCGAGCACGAGCAGCCCAATGACCAGGCGCCTCATCCGACCTCCGAGCACTGCCGCCCGGCGAGATGCCGGCCCGTCGCGACGACGGTAGAGCCGGGACCGCCGGACCCGACGGGCGGCCTCTCACTCGGACGGGGTCGCGGGGTGCGATGTGCCGCGGCTCTCGCGGCGGTCCCGTTTCGCATTCGCTCGCATCTACGCGGGCGGGCGTCCACCGGGTTATCCTGCACCGATACGTGTGGTGGCGTTCCGACAGGGTCACACGGATGTGAACGGTGAGTCATCGTCGCCCGCCGTCATCGGACGAGGCGCGCCGACCGGGTGCGTCGGTTCCCGGCGCTTACCCAGGGGCCCAGAGGCCGTCCTCTGGTGGAGAGGAGACCGTGTGGAACTCCTTCTGCTGACGGCCGACCCCGATCCGGGATCGGTGTTGCCGGCGCTGACGCTGTTGCCGCACGGAGTCCGGACGGCGGCGCCCGAGGTCGCCGCGCTGCTGGACGCCGGGCCGCACGACGCCGTCCTCGTCGACGCGCGTACCGACCTCGTGGCCGCGCGCAGCCTGTGCCGCCTGCTCGGAAGCACCGGCATGGACGTACCCGTGGTCGCGGTGCTCACCGAAGGTGGTCTGGTGGCCGTGTCGGGCGAGTGGGTGGTGGACGAGATCCTCCTGCCCGGTGCCGGTCCGGCCGAGGTGGACGCCCGGCTACGGCTGCTGAAGTCCCGTCCGGGCGCCGAGACGGGCCGCGACAGCGGCGCCCTCGTGCTGGGCGAGCTGGTGATCGACGAGGCCACGTACGCCGCGCGGTTGCGCGGGCGGCTCCTCGAGCTCACCTACAAGGAGTTCGAGCTGCTCAAGTACCTCGCGCAGCACGCCGGGCGGGTGTTCACCCGCGCCCAACTGCTGCAGGAGGTGTGGGGGTACGACTTCTTCGGCGGCACCCGCACGGTGGACGTCCATGTCCGACGTCTGCGCGCCAAGCTCGGTACCGAGCACGACCAGATGATCGGCACCGTGCGCAACGTCGGATACAAGTTCGTGCGGCCCAGCCGTGGGTCGCTGGCGGTGCCGGCCGTCGTGAGGGACAGGTCCGAAGATCCCGAGGACCCCGGGGACGACGGCGGGGACACCCATCGGGTGCCCTCCGTCCGTGTGTCGGGCGTCGCGGGAATGGCCTGACTCCCTCCCGGCCGGCGGTACCCTGGGTCGGGTGATCGAGTTGTCGTGGTCGGGCGGGTTGGACGAGGCCGAGATCGCCGAGGTGCAGGCCCTGGTGTCGACGGTTGCCGACGCCGACGGCACGGCTCCGCTCTCGGAGCACGTCCTGTTGCATCTGCGCAGCGGCGGCGACGACGAGGCCGCGCACCTGCTCGGCCGCGACGCCACCGGTGCGCTGGTGGCGTTCGCGCACCTCGACGTCACCGACCCCGTGGCGGGTGGAGCGGGTGAGTTCGCGGTGCATCCGGCGCAGCGGCGTGCGGGGGTGGGTGGGCGCGTCGTGCGCGCACTGCTCGACCGAACGGCCGCGTCGGGTTCCCCCGCGGGACGGCGGCTGCGGCTGTGGGCCCACGGCGAGCACCCGGGGGCGGTGGCGTTGGCGGTCGGGCTCGGGTTCACGCGGGCGCGCGTCCTCCTGCAGATGCGGCGCAGTCTCCTGGCGCCTCTCCCGTCGCCGGAGCCGGTGCCCGGCGCACGGCTGCGGCCGTTCGTCGTCGGTGCCGACGAAGCCGAGTTCCTGCGCGTCAACAACGCCGCATTCGACTGGCATCCGGAGCAAGGCGGTTGGGATCTGGAGCAGGTGAAGTTGCGGGAGGCCGAGCCTTGGTTCGACCCGGCCGGTTTCCTGCTCGCGGTCGACGAGGGCGACGACCATCTGCTGGGCTTCCACTGGACCAAGGTGCACGGCGCGTCCGGCTCCGGGGAACATCCGCACGAGCCGATCGGTGAGGTCTACGTCCTGGGGGTCGACCCGAGCGCACGCGGCAGGCGGCTCGGCTCGGCGCTGACGGTCGCCGGGCTGCGGCACCTCCGCGACCGCGGGCTGAGCCAGGTGATGCTGTACGTGGAGGCCGACAACGCTTCGGCCGTCCGTGTCTACCGCGACCTCGGGTTCACCCGCTGGGACGTAGACGTTTCGTACGTCCGTTGACTCCCGTTCACGTCTCGGCCATCGCCGCGGGAACTCTGTCACTCGCGTAGTCCCAGGTCACAGCGAGGTCACAGACAGTTCACGTTCCGGTGGGATGTCTCACGACCGCTCAGGTGTTCACCTCCCATTTGCCTGAACGGGGGAGTGCGTCCACCGTCGCTACCTAGCGTCGCACCACGAGCGGCCGCCCCGAGCCGCACGCCCCCTTCCGGGAACTGACTACGGAGGAATACAGAGTGAAGATCGTGCGGCACAGTGCTCGTGCCCGAGTTGCCGCGGTGGGTCTTGCCACCACCGGGGCCCTGTTTCTCGCCGGTTGCGGCGCCGCCAACGAGACCGCGGCCCCCGCCGCCGGCGGCGACGCCGCCGGCGCCGGGCTCTCCGGCTCGCTCGCCGGTGCCGGTGCCAGCGCCCAGGCATCTGCCATGGAGGCATGGGTGGCGGGCTTCAACGTCGCCAACCCCGGCGTGCAGGTCACCTACGACCCGGTGGGCTCCGGTGCTGGCCGCGAGCAGTTCGAGGCCGGTGCCACCGACTTCGGCGGTTCGGACGCCTACCTCGACGAGGAAGAGCTCCCGGGCACGATTGAGCGCTGCGGCGGCAACGTCCTGGAGCTCCCGGCGTACATCTCGCCCATCGCGGTCGCGTTCAACCTCGAAGGTGTCGACGCCCTCAACCTGGGGCCGGCTACGATCGGCGGCATCTTCGCCAAGCAGATCACCAACTGGAACGACCCGGCCATCGCAGCGGACAACGCGGGCGTGACGCTCCCCGACCTGCCGATAACCGTGGTGCACCGCTCCGACGAGTCCGGCACCACCGAGAACTTCCAGGAGTACCTGGCGGCCGCGGCACCCGAGGCGTGGACCTTCGAGGTCAGCGGTGACTGGCCGGCCGAGGTCCAGGGCGAGGCCGCGCCGCAGAACGCCGGTGTCGTCCAGGCCATCGGTGCGGGCAACGGCACGATTGGCTACGCCGAGGCCAGCCAGGTCGGCGACCTGGGTGTGGCTGCCGTCGGTGTCGGTACCGAGTTCGTGGAGTACACCCCGGAGGCGGCGGCCGCGGTCGTCGACGCCTCGCCGCGGGTCGAGGGTCGCCCCGAGGGCAGCTTCGCCATCGACATCGCCCGCGATACCACCGAGTCCGGTGCCTACCCGATCGTGCTCGTGTCCTACGAGCTGGCGTGCGGCACCTACGATGACCAGAACAAGGCCGACCTGGTCAAGGCGTTCCTGACCTACGTGATCAGCGAGGAGGGTCAGGCTGCGTCCGGCGAGAACGCGGGTTCTGCCCCGATCTCCGACAAGCAGCGCACGCAGTTCCAGACCGCGATCGACTCCATCACTGCAGGCGCCTGAGTGCTGAACGTTCACTAGTACGGGCCCGGGTGGCCGTCATCATGAGGTGACGGTCCCGGGTCCGTCCACGACGGGCGCAGCGTTGCGCCGATCACACCTCCTGCGCCCGTGAAAGGGACGACGTGAGCACCACTCTCGAACCGCCGGCGTCGCCGCCAGGCACGGCGGTGAAGACCAAGCCGTCGCGGCAGGTCGGGGACCGGGTCTTCGCCGGCATCGCCACCGGAGCGGGGAGTTTGATCCTGGTCGTACTGGCCGGGGTTGCGGCCTTCCTGCTGGTGGAGGGCATCCCGGCGATCGTCGCCCCGCCTGAGGACGTGCCCGGGGAGAACGGCTTCGTGGCTTTCGCCGGGCCGCTGTTGTTCGGCACCATGCTCGCGGCGACCATCGCCCTGGTCGTCGCCACCCCGTTCGGGGTCGGCGTGGCCCTGTTCATCAGCCACTTCGCGCCACGGCGCCTCGCCCAGGGGCTGGGCTACCTGATGGACCTGCTCGCCGCGATCCCCAGCCTGGTCTATGGGCTGTGGGGAGTGACCGTGCTGGCCCCGGCGACCGTCCCGTCCGCCCAGTGGCTCGCCGACAACCTCGGCTTCATCCCGTTCTTCGCCGGGCCGGCCTCGACCACCGGCCGGACGATGCTCGTTGCCGGGCTGGTCCTGGCCGTCATGATCCTGCCGATCATCAGCGCCGTCAGCCGCGAAGTGTTCCTGCAGACGCCGCAGCTGCACGAGGAGGCGGCCCTCGCCCTCGGCGCCACCCGCTGGGAAATGATCAAGATGGCGGTGCTGCCGTTCGGGCGGTCCGGGATCATCAGCGGCGCGATGCTGGGCCTCGGCCGTGCGCTGGGCGAGACGATCGCCGTCGCGCTGATCCTGTCCGGGCTGGGGATCATTACATTCAACCTGATCGGCGGCCAGAACTCGCTGACCATCGCCGCGAACATCGCCCTGGACTTCCCGGAGTCCAGCGGGCTCGCCGTCAACGCCCTGATCGCTTCGGGTCTCGTGCTGTTCCTGGTGACCTTCCTGGTCAACGCGTTCGCTCGCTACATCATCAACCGTCGTCGCGAGTTCTCGGGAGCCAACTGATGACCACCTCGACCTCCGAACCCACGGGCACCGTGGGCACGGAGAAAGCTGGCGGGCCTTCACCGGCGCGGCGACCAGGCAAGCTCCCGCCCCGCGCAGCGTGGATCGTCCTCGGTGTCGCGACGGCGGTAGCGCTGCTATTGCTGCTGACGGGCACTAACCCCGCACTGCTCGCAGTGGGCCTGGTCGTGGCGAACGTCGGGGGCATCTACATGTGGTCGCGGCTGGTGGAGGGCCCCAGGGCCGCCAAGGACCGGATGGTCACCGCGATCGTGACCACGTCGTTCGCGATCGCGATGATCCCGCTCGTCTCGCTTCTCTACACGGTCGTGTCCCGCGGCTCCGAGCGGATGGACGGGGCCTTCTTCACCAACTCGATGCTCGGTGTTGTCGGGGAGGGTGGTGGCGCGTACCACGCCATCATCGGCACGCTCATCGTCACCGGGCTCGCCGCGCTGATCTCGGTCCCGATCGGCATCATGACCGCGGTCTACCTGGTGGAGTACGGCAAGGGCCGGTTGGCCCGGGCGATCACATTCCTCGTCGACGTGATGACCGGCATCCCCTCAATCGTGGCCGGCCTGTTCGCGGTGGCGTTGTTCCAGCTGCTCTTCGGGCCGGGTATCCGGCTGGGCATCATGGGCGCGGTCGCGCTGACGGTGCTGATGATCCCGGTCGTGGTCCGGTCGGTGGAGGAGATGCTCAAGATCGTGCCCAACGAGCTGCGCGAGGCGTCCTACGCTCTGGGCGTCTCCAAGTGGCGCACCATCGTGAAGGTCGTCCTGCGGACCTCGGTGGCCGGTATCGCCACCGGCATCACGCTCTCCATCGCGCGGGTGATCGGCGAGACCGCTCCGCTGCTCATCACCCTCGGCGCGGTCACCGGGGTGAACCTCAACCCGTTCGACGGCCGGATGGCCTCGCTGCCGGTGTTCTCGTACTACTCTTACGTTGCACCGGGTGCCTCGCCTGAGCCGTCGATCGACCGTGCCTGGGCGGCGGCGCTGGTGCTCATGCTCATCGTCATGGCACTGAGCCTGTTCGCCCGGCTCATCTCGTACCTGTTCTCGCCGAAGACCCGATAAGGAATCATCGTGGCCAAGAGTATCGAGGTCCGTGACCTCAGCATCTACTACGGCTCCTTCTGTGCGGTCGAGGGCGTCAACATGTCCATCCGGCCGGCTCAGGTGACCGCACTGATTGGGCCGTCCGGCTGCGGGAAGTCGACGTTCCTGCGCTCGATCAACCGTATGCACGAGGTCATCCCCGGCGCGTACGTCGAGGGTTCCCTCGAACTCGACGGCAACGACCTCTACGCCGTGGACAGCGACCCGGTGAGCGTTCGGCGCCAGGTCGGGATGGTGTTCCAGCGCCCCAACCCGTTCCCGACGATGTCGATCTACGACAACGTCATCGCGGGTCAGCGCCTGAACAACAAGAAGATGAAGAAGGAAGCGACCGACACCCTCGTCGAGCAGTCGCTGCGCGGTGCGAACCTGTGGAACGAGGTCAAGGATCGCCTCGACAAGCCCGGCTCGAGCCTGTCGGGCGGGCAGCAGCAGCGCCTGTGCATCGCCCGCGCGATCGCGGTGCAGCCCGACGTGCTTCTGATGGACGAGCCGTGCTCGGCACTCGACCCGATCTCGACGCTCGCCATCGAGGACCTGATCAACGAGCTGAAGCTCGAGTACACGATCGTGATCGTCACACACAACATGCAGCAGGCGGCCCGGGTCAGTGACTACACCGGGTTCTTCAACATCGAGGGCACCGGTAAACCAGGGCAGCTGGTGGAGATGAACGATACCAAGACGATCTTCTCCACGCCTACGGAGAAGGCTACCGAGGACTACGTGTCCGGCCGTTTCGGCTGAGCCGACCACGGTCCGGCCGGGCCCGCCCAAGGGGCGGGTCCGGCTGCGCACATGCTCGCCCGCAGCGTCGCCGAGAGACGACAGGCGGGCGTGGACATCTGATGCGGCAACACTTAGCATCACGCGTATGAGGACCACGCTCGACCTGGACGGCACGGTGTTGCACCAGCTCAAGGAACGCCAGCGCCTGGAGGGCAAGAGCCTGGGCCAGCTGGCCTCCGAGCTGCTGGCCAAGGCATTGGCCGAGACGGCCGACGCGCCCCAGCCCGCCCCTCGATGGATCGCGCAGCCGATGCATGCTCACGTCGACCTGGAGGACCGGGACGCGCTGGAGCTGCTCCTGGGCGAGGATCGGTGAGTGTCACCGTCGATGCCAACGTCCTGCTCCACGCCTCGGACACGCGCAGCGCCCGCCATCGCAGTGCCGCGGACCTGATGGAGCGGCTCGCCGCCGGCCCCGGCCTCGTCTATCTCTTCTGGCCGGTGGCCATGGCGTATCTGCGGATCTCGACCCACCCCAAGGTCTTCGACCAACCACTCGAACCCGGCGCGGCTCGGAACAACCTCACCGGCCTCCTCGGCCGTGCCCACGTCCGCAGCCCCGGGGAGGGGAGCGGCTTCTGGAAGGTGTACGAGGAGACCGTCGGTCATGATGTCGTTCGCGGGAACCTGGTCACCGACTCCCACATCGCCGCCCTGATGCGCCACCACGGCGTCGGTGTCATCTGGACCGCCGATCGCGACTTCCGACGCTTCGCCGACATCACCGCCCGTGACCCCTACACCGACAGCGCCGGCTGAGCGGGGTCAGATCGTGATGGTGTCGGGCTGCTGGCCCGTGACCGCATAGACGGTCCGGTGCGCCACCACGACGGCGTGGTCGGCGTAGCGTTCGTAGTAGCGGGCGAGCAGGGTGATGTCGACGGCGGCGGCTACGCCGTGTGGCCACTCCTGTTCCATCAGCACCGCGAAGAAGTGCCGGTGCAGCACGTCCATCTCGTCGTCGTCGGCGTCGAGCTCCATGGCCAGCACGACGTTGCGGGTGCGGACGACCTCGGCGGCCTTGAGCGCGAGCTCGACGGCCACCCGTCCCATCTCGGCGAACTCCCCCCGCACCTCCACCGGGAGCGGGCGGCCGCGCTCGGCGGCCTGGGCGACGTGCAGGGCGAGGTCGCCCATGCGTTCGATGTCGCCCGCGGCGCGGATCGCGGCGACCACGACCCGCAGGTCACCCGCGACGGGCGCGTGGAACAGCAACGCGTCGGTCGCGAGTTCCTCCACCCGTGCGCGCAGCGCATCCACCTTCGCGTCACCGGCCACCACCTGCTGCGCCAGCCGCTCCCGTCCCTCCAGCAGAGCTGTGGTGGCGTGCCGCAGCGCACCGGCGGCGGTGACGCACATCTGTCCGAGCAGGTCGGACAGCTCGACGAGCTGCTGGGGCAGCGGCGCGGGTGGCATGGGCGAGAGGATAGGGCTCAGACGGTCAGCGGGCCGGGCATCTGGCCGGTGACGACGTACACGATCCGGCGGGCCACGGCGACGGCGTGGTCGGCGTAGCGCTCGTAGAAGCGCGCGAGCAGTGTGATGTCGACGGCCGGGCCGACCCCGTGGCTCCAGTTGCGGTCCATGAGGACGGTGAACATGTGCCGGTGCAGGTCGTCCATCGCGTCGTCGTCGCTCTCCAGCTCCGCGGCCCGCGTGAGGTCTCGGGTGCGGATGACCTCGCCCGCCTTCGTCGCCAGCGCGACCCCGACCCTGCCCATCTCGGCGAAGTACGGGGCGACCTCGGCCGGCAGGACGGGCTGTGGGTGGCGACGGCGAGCCGTCTGCGCGACGTGCAGGGCCAGGTCGCCCATCCGCTCGACGTCGCCGGCGCCGTGGATGGCGGAGACGACGATCCGCAGGTCGGTGGCTACCGGTGCCTGCAGTGCGAGGAGCGCGAAGGCCTGCTCCTCGGCGGACGCGCGTACGTCGTCCACCCGGACGTCGTCGGAGATGACCTCTTCGGCCAGCTGCAGATCCGTCTCCAGGAGCGACCGGGTGGCTTTCGCCATGGCGTCGGCGACCTGGTCGCACATATCGGCCAGACCGCCGGCGAGTTGGTCGAGTTGTTCCTGGTAGACGTCGCGCATGGATCCAGGGTAGAGGGGGCCGCCGGATCGGGCCGCGTGCACCGGTGAACCGCCGGTGAACGCTGGGTCAGCACTCGGCCTGGGGTAGGTCCGCACCGTCCGCGGACGCCGCGAGCCCGGCGGGCTCGGTGGGCGCGCGCACGACGTCGTCGAAGGAACTGCCCAGCACCAGCTGCAGGACGCCGGTGGCTCCCGGGTCGGGTACCGAGGTCGCCGACGGCACGGTGGCCGCGAGGAACTCCGCGGCGTCGAGCTGGTCGGGGGAGAAGCGCACCAAGGTCTGGGGTGTCGGCTGATCCGCGTTGACCGGTTCGCCGATGCCGAAGCCGAGGGAGCGCAGCGTCTCGCCGACCTCCGACGCGAGCCCGGCGCGGTCGGAGGCGTTGACGATCTGGACGGTGACGTCCGAGGGTGCGACGCCGGCGTCCGGACCACCCGCCGTGTCGGGCAACGCCGCATTCGTGCGCAGCGCCGTGAACAGCGCCGCGGCGTCGTCCCGCACCACGGCGTTGCCCCGAGCGCTGGTCTCGCCCGTGGTCGGCACGGCCGTGAACGTCACACGGGGGGCGTCGAGCCGCTGCAGGGACAGCGCCACGGCCAGGATCTCGTCGAGCCCGGCGCCGTCGGCGACGACCGCGCCCGCGAGTGCGGACCGCACGGCCGTGAGCTGCCCGACGTCGAGCAGGGCGGTGCCGGACGTCGCGGCGTTCAGCACCCCGGCGAGCACCTGGTGCTGGCGCTCGACACGGCCGAGGGCCGCGTTCGCGTCGGTGTCCACCTCCGCGGCGCGCACGAAGTCGGTGGCGCGCCGCCCGTCGAGCGTGTTGTCACCGGCGACCGGGACGATCGGGCCGAGCACGGCGTCGCGCACCGGCCGCGTCACGCAGACGCCGACTCCGGACACCGCGTCCACGGCTGCGCCGATCCGGTCCAGGTCCGTGCCTACGTAGGCCGTGATCGCCAGCCCACTGAGCTGCTGGACCACCCTGGTCGCACACCGCGGGCCACCGACCTCCCACGCCGATCCCAGCCGCGCCCGGGCCTCCGCGGGCACCGTCTCGTCCGTGTAGGAGCCCGTGGCCGGGTCGAACCGGTCGCAGGGCGGACGGTTGACCTCCAGATCGGCCGGGAACGACACCGCGACCGTGGACTCGGTGCCCGCGGGCACGTGCGTGACCACCACCGACCCCGCAGTGCCGGCCTCGGTGGCGACGAGCAGGGTGTTGCTGTCGCCGTCCTGCGCCTGCGCGTCCACCACCTCGCCCGACCCCGGGTCCAGCGCCGACACCTCCCGCACCGCGGTGCCCAACCAGGTCTTCGCGACCCAGCCGGACGTCGTCGCGCCGACGACCGCCACGGCCACGATGGCGACGGTGACGCGGAGCGCGCGCCGACGGCGCCGCCGCGCGGGCGTCCTGCGCCTCACGTCCGGGTCGGGCTCCTCAGGCTCCTCGGGCTCCTCCGCCGCGCTGACCGGCAGGCCGACACCCGTGTGAGCGGCGGTGAAGCGGGTCATGGTCTCGTCCAACGACCTGGCACGGGCGCGGGTCGACTCGTCCCGACGCGACCGCTCCGCCTGTTCACTGACGTCCGGGTCGACCGACCCGATGTCGTCGCGGCCCGGGCTCGCCGGGACCGGGGCCCCGTCCCGACCCGCGACACCCGGCGCGGGTGGCCGCGGCGGGGACGCCGTCCGATGTGCGGCCGGGACGGCGACACCGTCGGGCGGCGGGACGGTAGGCCCGCCGGGCCGCACCGGCCTGCTCGGCGGCGCGTTGTCCGGCGCCCTGCCGGGCCCGTCGCCCGACGCGTTCCTCGGCGTGGTGCCGGTACCCGGCGGGCGGGCCCCCGGCTGCACCGGTAGGCGAGCGGGGAGACGGTCCCGTGGGCCTCCCGGGGCCGGACGGGCGGTGGAGGGGGTGACGTCTCCGTCCGTCCGGAGGGCGGAGGGGCCACGGACCGCCGCCCCGTTCGCGCTTCCACGGGTCGGCGCGGCGGGAGCGCGCCCGGCGGTCGGACCGCCGCCTGCACCTGGGGCAGGTGTGCGGGCATTACGGGAGGCCGTCGGTTCGCCGGCGACGCGGGGGGCCGGCGCGCGGGGAGGTGCGGGCCTGTGTGCGGGCCCCGGGGCGAGGGGCGCGCGCGCGGACGTCGGCGTCGGCGTCGGCGTCGGAGTACGGCCGGGAGGACGGCCCGGGAGGCCCGCAACCGGCACTGCTGGTGGTGCGGGAGGCGCAGGCGGGCCGAACCCGGCACGGGTGGTGGAGCCGCGCGGGGCGGGCCCGTGCCCGTCAGGGCCACGGGTCACGGACCCGATTCCCGGTGGCCTGCCGTTCGTCGGTTCCGGTGACCGTCGCGGCGACACCGCGCGTCCCGCGTCCCGGGCGGGCGGCGGACCACCGGCCCGGGAGGTGACCGACGGAGCTGGGACGTTCGGAGCTGGGACGTTCGGAGCTGGGAGGTCCGGCTCCGGCCGCCGCAGGTGCCGGGCGCGGCGCGGCTCGACCGCGGCGGGCGGTGGGGGTTCTCCCAGCCGCCGGCGACCTCCGGTGAAGGTCCGGGGCGCCTGGTCGGGCTCCTCGGCCGCTCGGCGACGCGCGGCATGCCCACCGGCAGGAGGCATCGTGGCGGGGACGTTCGGCTGGGCGGGGGAGCCGAGGCCGTGGCGGGCGAGCACGTCGTCCACCGATTCGGGCGGGGCCGGGACAACACGAAGTGTGACGGCTCGCCGCCCTCCGGTGGAGCGCCGAGCACGGTTCCGACCGTCCTCCACGCCACCTCCTAGGACCCCACCCAGGGAGAACCAGGCCCCGGATCGCTCCGATCCGTGGCGATGCCCCCTCGACCCGGCCTGAGCCTACGGAGTCGGGCCGGGTCCGTCACCGCCGGGTCCGCTTCGGGGCCCGGCTCCATCACGGGCCGCTGCGCGGCTGCGAACCCGTCACCGGGAGCTACGGACAGCGTGAACTCCTCACCGCCGCAGGGGGCGTAGAACGCGCCGTCAGGGCAGCTCGGCACCGAGCAGGCGTGCCGGAACCGGTCGTCGATGCGATGACTGAACGTGTCAACGGGAGGTGGTCCACCTCGATGCCGTGGGACGGTCCGCAACGACCGCGCCAGGCGGGCGTCACCCGCCGGAGTGCTCCAACTCCGCGCCGAAGGGCACACCGGTGTCGTCCGGGTCGTCGAGCCAGTGCTCCGGAAGAACGACCCGGCCGGGGCTGCCCTGACGTCCGCGCGGGGCGTCGGCGTCGTCGGGGAAGGGCAGGTCGTGATCGAGGCCGGCGAGCAGCGCGTCGAGCTCGTCGATGCTGCTGACCAGACCGAGGCTGCGCCGGACCTCCGGCCCGACCGGGAACCCCTTCAGGTACCAGGCAATGTGCTTGCGCATGTCCCGGATGCCCTTGTCGACGCCCATGTGGGCCTGCAACAGAACGGCGTGGCGGCGCATCGTCTCGGCGACCTGCCCCAACGACGGCGGCGCCGGCAGCGGTCGGCCGGCGAACGCGGCTTCGAGGTCGCCGAACAGCCAGGGCCGCCCGAGACAGCCACGGCCGACCACGACGCCGTCGCAGGCGGTCGCAGCGACCATGGCCAGCGCATCGGCGGCGCTGAAGATGTCGCCGTTGCCGAGCACCGGGAGCTCGGCGGGCAGCGCGTCGCGCAGCCGGGCGATCGCCGACCAGTCGGCAGTGCCCGAGTAGCGCTGAGCGGCCGTTCGGGCGTGCAGCGCGACGGCGGCCACTCCCACCCCGGCTGCGCGGCGCCCCGCGTCGAGGTAGGTGTGTCGTTCGTCGTCGATGCCGATCCGCATCTTGACGGTGACGGGCAGCGGGCCGGCGTTGTCGACCGCGGCCTTCACGATCGCCTCGAACAGCCTCCGCTTGTACGGCAGCGCGGCCCCGCCGCCCTTGCGGGTGACCTTGGGGACGGGGCAGCCGAAGTTCATGTCGATGTGGTCGGCGAGGTCGCGCTCGACGACGATCCGCACGGCCTGGCCCATCGCCACCGGGTCGACGCCGTAGAGCTGCATCGAGCGGGGACGCTCCTCGGGATCCATCGCGATCATGCGCAACGTCAGCGGGTTGCGCTCCACCAGCCCGCGCGAGGTGATCATCTCGCAGACGTAGAACCCGGCGCCCTGCTCACGGCACAGGCGGCGGAACCCCGCGTTGGTGATGCCGGCCATCGGGGCCAACACGACGGGGGTGCCGGAGACGTAGGGTCCGATCCGGAGCGGGCGGACGACAGCGGGAGCACTCACGCCTGCCCATTGTCCTCGCGGTCAGAAATCGACGCTGATGCAGGCCGCGCGAGCCCCTGCCGAGCCCGCCCGGCCGGGATCGGTGGCCGTCGGCATGGCGTGGAGGATCACCGACCGGGCACGTCGATCGACCGGGAACTCCCAGTTCACAGAGGCTTCCGCGCTTCCGGACCCGCTCGCGTCGGTGGTGAGGTCGAGCCAGATCTCGTTGTCCGGGTTGGCGTACTGGGGGTCGACGCTGGGCTGGACCGGGTCGACGACGTTCTGGAAGTGCGGTCCCGCCGCGTCACCCGTCGGCCCGCAGGGCTCGGCGTGCGCGTGGGCGCCGTACTGACGGTTCGGCTCGACGCCGCGCACCGCCAGCAGCACGGTGGTCCGGCCGGCGGCCGCCTGCGAACTGACCGCCCCACGTCCCCCCACCGCCACCAGGACCGGATCGTAGGTGATCGCCGTCCCGACCTCCGCCGTGAACGTGGCGCTGACCTGCACGTTCCGCGATTCCGTCAACGGGGCGGCAGCCACGGGCACCGCTTCCTCCCCGCACCCGGCCAACATCAGGCAGCCGAGCACGCCAGCAGCGATCCCGCGGGAGGAACAACCCATGCCCATAGAATGAATGCTCACTGAGCGTGATCGCACTGGACCCGTCGTTTGGTCCGCCCCTAGCGATGGGCGGCTGGTTGGTCCGGCATCGTAGGCTGGTCGCCGGTGCACCCGGTTGGTGCGGCGGCACCGGGCCTCTAGCTCAATCGGCAGAGCAGCGGACTTTTAATCCGCAAGCCTCACGCCCGATCTCCTGGGACTTCGTCCTCCTGAGCTGCTCTAACCCCGCAAGCGCGCAGCGGCCTTCGGTGCGCGTGCCACC
>Ga0105049_10000293_pt1 | contig 52222 bp, 38 predicted proteins | sample MAT06_FD_78087 | JGI IMG/M metagenome (GOLD analysis project Ga0105049, IMG submission 78087) | Freshwater microbial communities from Lake Fryxell liftoff mats and glacier meltwater in Antarctica - MAT-06 | ecosystem: Environmental > Aquatic > Freshwater > Ice > Liftoff microbial mat | place...
AAAGGACGGTGTAGTTATTGCCACGGCGGTAGAACGCGAAACCTGACGTAGCACTATTGCCGATCCCGAAAATGGAACTCACCGTGTCACCGGTGACGCTAACGTCCGTACGCACCGAAACTTCAATGCCGAAGTTGTCCCTGACATTCATGCCATTGATGATGCCCGCGAAACGATAGCCGTTAGTACCATTGAAGTTGACACCCAGCCCAGCATTACCCACGCCAACCACATAGCTAGGCGTGCCGACGCGTGACAACGCGGTCGCACCAATGGCGGGCGAGGTAGTCGCCGCTCCGGCAGCACCAACGCTAGCGGCGAGGTCATCCTCGCCCAGGCGATAGTGCGCCTGAACGGTAATAGCCGCACTAGCGATCATGGGTACAACAACGCTGGCAAGGGTGGCGAGCGTGGTGAAGGTGAGCAACAAGATAGCCCGCAATCGAGTGAATGTACGCATTTAATCCTCCTTAGACGTTATACACCGTAAAAAATTGAGTTCTTATTAGGAATATCGGATTTTAAATGCGAAACCTATCATGAGACAAACCCATCAAATGACGGGCGTTTCAGAGCACTTATGCCCCAAAATGCCCGCCCCTGCTTCACTATTTTTTTCATCTGATGCTTGCTGGGCAAGTATTTTGGTGTTAATTCCCGTAGGTTGGACAAGGTTTGTTTGCCCAACAATCGGTTGCCGCCTTACGTTACGTTGGGCTTCGCTCCGCTCAACCCAGCCTACTTGAGATGCGCGATTGGTGCGCACGGCGCACCCTACGCTGGTCACCAACAATCGATCCGATGCTATTCACTGATCATGCTCAAATAGAGCTTGCCGCGCGCGCCGCGACGCGCGTGGTGGTGGTCGCGCCGTCGATGGCGTTGAGACTATTACTGCTGTACTCTGTTACGTAAATCGTGTTGGTCACGTCGTTGATGGCAACAGCACCAGCGCCAGTCGCGACGGTCGAGATGGTATTGGTGATGCCGTCGATGACCGTGATGTTATTACTGGTGCAATTCGACACATAAATCCCGTTGGTCGCCGCGTTGATGGCAATGCCAAAGGGCTCAGACCCTACGGCAACGGTAGAGGTGCTGTTGCTGATGCCGTTGATGACGGTAACGTTGTTGCTGCAAGCATTTGACACATAAATCATATGGGTTAACGGATTGATGGCGATACCGAAGGGTTTAGCGCCTACCGCGACGGTCGAAGTGGAGTTGGTCGTGGCATCAATGACCGTGACGCTGTTGCTGCTGCCATTCACCACGTAAATTTTGTTAATAACCGAGTTGATAACAACGGCACGAGGATTGCTCCCTACCGCGATGGTCGTGGTGGTGTTGGTCGCGCCGTCGATGACGGTGACGGTGTTGCTGGTGTAATTCGTCACATAAATCTTGTTGGTCACTGGGTTGATGGCGAGGGCAACGGGACAAGCGTCTACTTTAACGGTCGTCGTGACATCGGTCGCGCCGTCGATGACAGTGACCTCGCCGTCGTCGTAATTCACCACATAAATCTTGTTGGTCACCTCGTTGATGGCGACGGCACGGGGATATTTCCCCACGACAAGTGTCTTGGTCAGGCGATTGGTCGTGCCGTCTATCACCGATAGCGTGCCGGGTCCACCGTAGCCCACAAGCCCGCCATACCCGTCAAGCCCGACAGGCCCGAAATTCGCCACGTAAATTTTGTCCGTCACCGCATTGATGGCGATGGCGACAGGTCCGACGCCCACCGCGACATTCGTGGTGGTGTTGGTCGCGCCGTCGATCACTGTGACATTGCTGCTAAACGCATTCACCACATAAATCTTGTTGGTCACTCGGTTGATGGCAACGCGCGTGGGGCCGATGCCCGTCGCGACGGACACCTTCGCTGACATCGCAATCTCTGGGTCTAACGTGGTCAATAATGCCAGCACGCTATGCCGGTTTACCCTGATGTACCCCGCGCGGAAAAATTTAGCGTTTTGCCGCCCTAACGCGTGCAAAAACCGCGTACCAGCATGTCGCGGCGATGGCGTTGGCGATGCACTCGGCGTAACGGTCGCGACAGGAGCGGCCTGCGGGACGAACGCGTAATGCAACGCTCGGCGCAAGTTAAGTAACAATTGAGGTGAAAAAAAACGGCGATATAAGCGGCGATATTGATTTGCAAACATAGCAACTCCAGTTATTGGCCGAACAAAAAATAGAACACGCTAATGCGTACAAAACACAAGGGCTGAAAAGTTAGGCTGAGATTCAGTAAAAAGCACCCTCCTACCATCCATAACGTATTTCAATCGGAAAACCTATCATGAGATAAACGCAAGCAAAGGCGGGTGTTTCGAAGCACTTATCCTCCAAAATGCCCGCCCCTTATGCACAGTTTTTTAGCTTTTTATATTGATCCGACAACTGAAAACAGTTATCCCGTCATTCCCGCATTCCCATAAGTGGCCTCCGCTGGGTGAAGCGGCAATCTACGCCCGCCCGTTGCCGACCAATCTATGTTTTACGACCAAGAGGTACAGATTGATCTGAACTTGAATTTCCGCCATCGCGGAAATAACAGCGCTTGAAGTTCAGCGTATTTTCCTGCCGAATTTATCGATGCGAGGTTGGGCAAGATTTTCGGTGTGAACTCTCGTAGGTTGGGCAAGGTTTATTTGCCCAACAATCGGTTGCCGCATAACGTTACGTTGGACCCCACTCCGCTCAACCCAACCAACAACGTGGAGGTGTTAATTCCCGTAGGTTGGGCAAGGTTTGTTTGCCCAACAATCGGTTGCCGCATAACGTTACGTCGGGCTTCGCTGTGCTCAACCCAACCTACAACGTGGTGGCGTTAATTCCCGTAGGTTGGGCAAGTTTTTTTTGCCCAACAATGTCGCCGCGTAACGCTACGTTGGGCTTCGCTCCGCTCAACCCAACCTACTTGAGTGCGCGGCCTACTTGACATGCGCGATTGGTGCGCACGGCGCACCCTACGTTTGTCACCAATATTTGGTCTTATTTTGATCACTAATCTTGCTTAGGTAGGGCGTGCCGTACGCGCCGATGCGCAAGGAATGCTCACCGCCCCCTACGCAATTTTTGCGGGGGCGACGAGTCGATTGAACCAACTTCCGGCCTCGCCCTTACCAACCTGTCATCCCGAACGCGTTGGTGAGGAATCTCACCCTCGTTGCATGACTCGATAGCGGATTGGATTCCGCGATGAATGCTCATTATCAACTGACGCCATGCTCTGCCAAGGCGACAGCATGGCGCGAGCCAACTTACACTTGACGGCGAAAAATCAAGCCGCCTCGCGAATGCGAATTTGCTTCGCACCTGACGTTGACTCAGGTGCGCTAAATTTCACTAGTAAATCATCCCAGCGTTTTTTGGCGTCCGCGTAATGCGCGTCTTTGACGTGACCGAAGCCGCGAATGTGTTCAGGGATTGAGGCCAAATCAATTGCGGTTTCGTAATTTGCTGGGCTGGTGTTGCGCAATAGATCATTCACTAGCGCTTCATAATCAGCGATTAGTTGCCGCTCCAGCTTGCGTTCGGCGGTGTAGCTAAATACATCGAGCGCGGTGCCGCGTAGCCCTTTGAATTTTGCTAACACCTTAAAGGCTGCCATCATCCACGCACCAAACACACGCTTTACCGGCTCGCCCGTATTGGCGTCGGTTGCCGACAAAATTGGCGGTGCAAGATGGAAGGTGATTTTGTAGTCACCTTCAAATTGATCGGCGATTTTTTTGGCGAATCCGCCATTGAATTGTTTGTCGGTATAGAGCCTTGCCACTTCGTACTCGTCCTTATAGGCGAGCACTTTGTAGTAGTAGCGAGCAACGGCAGCCGTAAGTGATTTTTTGCCTTGAAAATTAGCGTGTTCAAAATCAGCGACGCGTTTCACCAGTGCTGCATAGCGATCCGCGTAGGCTAGATTTTGATAGCCCGATAGGTACTCACGACGACGCAAAACCATCTCCTCAACGGACTCCGATAGTTTGTAGTGCCCGCCTTTTGGCTCGACCGGGAAGGCGGCTTTTTTAACGGCACTCAAATCAACAGCGGCGCGGCGCCCCCATTCAAACGCTTGTTTATTTTTATCGACCGCGGTGCCGTTTAGTTCAATCGCACGCAATATCGATGCCGCCTGAAGCGGGATCAACCCTAGCTGAAAACCATAGCCCATCACAAATGGATTGGTAAAAATTGCGTCACCCATCAGCGCGGTAGTGAGCCCTGTCGCATCGACAAACGCAACTTCTTTCATCGTCTCTTTGAGTGTCGCTTCTAAATCACCCACCGGAATATGTAGGTCAGGATTTTTAGTAAATTCACCGGTGGTGGTCACGTCTGCATTGACCACACCACGCGTGAGGCTTGATTGCATCTTGGCAATCGCTTCGTCTGAGGTCGAGACAATCATGTCACAACCGAGCAGTGCGCTGGCTTCGCCTGCCGCAATCCGCACCGCGTGAATGTCCTCCGGTGTGGCGGCAATGCGCACATGGGTATAAACACTGCCGCCCTTTTGCGCTAAGCCGGTCATATCGAGCACCGCCACCCCTTTATGCTCAAGGTGCGCGGCCATGCCGAGTAGCGCGCCGATGGTGACAACACCGGTGCCGCCAACACCGGTAACCAAAATGCCCCACGGCTTATCGAGTGCGGGCAACGCGGGCGCGGGCAAGGCGTTGAGCACTTCTTGCACGACGGCTTTTTTCTTTTTCAGCGTGCCGCCTTCGATGGTGACAAACGATGGGCAGAAACCTTTAACGCAGGAAAAATCTTTATTGCAGGATGATTGATCAATCGCCCGCTTACGGCCAAATTCTGTCTCCAGCGGCACGACTGATAAACAGTTTGATTTTTTACCGCAGTCGCCGCAGCCCTCACAAACCAGATCGTTAATGACGATGCGTTTTTGTGGGTCTGGAAATGTGCCGCGCTTACGACGACGACGTTTTTCAGCGGCACAGGTTTGGTCGTAGACCAAAATCGTGGTGCCGGGTAATTCGCGTAATTCGCGCTGCACCGCGTCTAGTTCGTCACGATGATGAATGGTGACGCCGAGCGCAAAATTTGCCTCGCTCGGATATTTATCTGGCTCGTCCGTGACCACAACGATCCTACCGACCCCTTCCGCGAGGCATTGTTGCGTAATTTGCGGCACATTGAGCGGACCATCAAATGGCTGACCGCCAGTCATCGCTACTGCGTCGTTAAATAATATTTTGTAGGTAATATTGACGTTCGAAGCCACTGAAGCCCGAATAGCCAACAAGCCCGAATGAAAATAAGTGCCGTCGCCAAGATTAGCAAACACATGCTTGGTCTCGGTGAACGGGGCGATGCCTGACCATGGCACGCCCTCACCGCCCATTTGCGTGAAGGTCATGGTGGCGTCAGGCTGAATCCAAGTTGCCATGTAATGACAGCCAATGCCTGCCAATGCTTTAGAGCCTTCTGGCACCCGCGTCGAGATATTGTGCGGGCAGCCGGAGCAAAAGTACGGGATACGTGCCACCTTGGCGCGCGGACGCGCGAGTGCGGCTTCTTTGTCTTCAATAAATTTTAGTCGGGCTTCAACAATGTGCGAGGTATAAAACTTAGCGATGCGTTTGGCAATCACCCGGGCAATCATCGCCGGTGTTAGCTCGCCCGCAGCGGGCAAGAGCCAATCAGATCGTGCCATTTCCCATTCTCCATGTTCATCGTATTTACCGATGACGCGTGGGCGCACATCATCGCGCCAGTTATAGAGCTGCTCTTTTAATTGATATTCAATCAGCTGGCGTTTTTCTTCCACCACCAATATTTCGTCCAGCCCGCTGGCAAATTCACGCACCGCGGTGGACTCAAGCGGCCAAGGCATCCCTACTTTCATCACCCGTAAGCCAATCTGTGCCGCGTGCCGTGCATCAATACCTAAATCTTCCAGCGCCTGCATGGTGTCAAGATAGCTTTTGCCGGAGGCGATAATGCCTAGCTTCGGATTTGGCGCGTCAATGGTGAGGCGATTTAATTTGTTGACGCGGCAATAGGCGAGCGCGGCGTAAATTTTATCGTGCTGCAAACGCTGCTCTTGCGCCAACGGTGAATCCGGCCAACGGATGTGGACGCCATCGGCTGGCATTTGAAAGTCAGTCGGCAATATTACCTTCGGCGAGTCGATATCAATATTGACCGATGCCGATGCATCTACCGTATCGGATATGCATTTAAACGCCACATACAAACCAGAATAACGCGACATCGCAATGCCATGTAGTCCCAGCTCAATAATGTCGGCCACCCCGGTTGGGTAAAGCACCGGAATCATCGCCGCATCAAAGGCGTGCTCTGATTGATGTGGCAAGGTGGATGATTTACAGGCATGGTCGTCACCGGCGATGAGCAACACGCCGCCGTGAGGAGACGTGCCAAATGCATTCGCGTGTTTGAATACGTCGCCGCAGCGATCCACCCCTGGCCCTTTACCGTACCAAATCCCAAACACGCCATCGTATTTAGCGCCGGCAAATAAGCCCACCTGTTGCGAGCCCCACACGGCGGTGGCGGCTAATTCTTCGTTCACGCCGGGCGTGAAAAAAATGTGTTTATCTTTGAGGTGCGATTTGGCTTTCCACAATGCTTGATCGTAAGCGCCCAATGGTGAGCCGCGATAGCCGGAAATAAACCCAGCGGTGTTAAGCCCGGCGGCCAAATCTCGCTGCCGCTGTATCATGGGAAGGCGCACCAGTGCTTGTGTTCCAGTCAAATACACGCGCCCGTGATCGAGCAAATATTTGTCTTCTAAGGTCACTGTGGCGGGTACAACGGGCGTGCTTGAAAACGTGCTTGAAAATACAGCAGACATCGACGAACTCCTCAAATTTTGTTATCGGCTTGTTTCGTTTTAGGTGATGTGTGATTGTGTCACACCTCGACCTCTCAACCTTCATGCAGGTCTTCATGCGGGTCTTCATGCGGCTCGCGGATTTTACAGTAAAGAGGTGCGGCATAATCTTGACTAAAGTAGCCACAACTTCCCCACCTCACACCTCCATCTTGCTCAAAAATGAATCTTCGAAAATTAACAGTGATCTCTTTTGTAACACTCCTAGTTACCGGCTGCACCGTCTTTGACCCTAACCGCATCATTTCGCGCACCAACCTAGCGCAACCAACATCAAGCGTGCCGGTGCCAAGCGCTGACAATAATTGGCGGCAGGCGGCAATCGATTTTGTGTGGACAACCGTAAATGATCGCTACTACGATCCTATGCTAAATGGGGTGAACTGGAAGGCAGTGCGTGCGCAATACGAGCCGCGCATTTTGGCGGCTCAGTCGGACGATGAATACTGGGAGCTGCTCGACAAAATGACCGGCGAATTAAAAGATTCGCACACCCGCATCCATTCGCCCAAGCTAGTGCAGCAACAACGAAATAATGAATCGCATAGTTTAGGCGTGGGCTTCGCGATGTTAAACGGCGTTATTGTCGCCACCTCAATTCATCCGCAGTCTGATGCGTTTTGGGCAGGTGCACGCGCTGGTATGACGATCAAAACCATCAATGGGGAACCCGCACTGCCGCTGTATCAACGCTTAGTCAGTGAATCACGCGATACCTCAACACCTTGGGCGCGAGCGCGTGGGGCAGTCCGTAAAATCAATAGCGGCGATATCGATACAACCGTCAGCATGACCTTTGTTCGCAGTGACGCAACTGAAGTTACCGCCACCATGAAGCGGCGCCGATTTGCCGCACCCGTAGAGATGACGGCACGCACCTTGCCGAGCGGGGTTGGCTATATTCGCTTTTCTGGATTTAACGGCACGTTGACTGATGGCATTTTGAGCGAACTAAACAAAATGAAAAATACCACCGGGATGGTGGTTGACTTACGCAACAATGGCGGCGGCTCTGGTGCAATGGTGCAGCGTTTGCTTGGGGAGTTTTTTAAAGACGATATGACCGGTTTAACCGCTTCCACCCGTGATGGCAAACCGATTAGAGTTTTTTTCGTGCCCGTGATAAAGCTTGATGCATCGATAAAAGGCACGGGGGCAAATGCCTACTCAAAACCTGTTGTGGTGCTAACCAACGAATCCTCCGCGTCGGCGTCAGAAATTTTTTCGGTGGTGATGAAAGAAAGTGGTCGCGCTACGTTAATCGGTGAACGTACCTGTGGCTGCTTAACCGCCTATATGGGCTTAGCGGATGTGCCTGGTGGCGCGCAGATGGCGTACAGCGAGGTCGGCTATAAAACTAAAAAAGGCACACGCGTTGAGGGCGAAGGGGTCGCGCCCAATATTGAGGTGAAGTTGACGCAAGAAGACATATTGTTAAATCGTGATCGAACGCTTGAACGTGCGGTGCAATTTTTAGCAGAAAACGCGTCGTCGAAAAGTGCGTTAAGCGCCGTCGCCGAAAAGTAATTTTTTCAAAAGTTTGTGATGTCCCGATTGCACCGATATTTTCCATTAGCCTAGAAACGGCAGTTGTAGAGGTGTGTCCCACAGGGATAGCGTCCGCGTTGGGGACATAGGTTTGCATTTTTCAGACTTCCTAGCAAGGCCTCATTTGGCAAACACGGACAGAGCAGGCTTTATCCTGCAAGGAGCAGCAACGCGGCTAGGGAGTTTGAACAAAGTGCAATCGCACCGGTAGCGTGCGTCACCGAATAGGTGAACGTGCTAAACCGCTAAACTCGTTTATTCGTGCTCACGTTCAAGCAATTAAAGCGGTCAACTGCCGTTTCTAGGATTAGGCATCCCTTCGCAACTGTTTGAGTGCTAACGGACTGTTTTTGGCGTCTTTCCTGTTTCTTCCTCTTGAATAGCTCGCTATTCATTGGTCAGTCAACAGAAAATACGCGCAAAAATAGCCTCGTCATCGCCTCAAACCCTAATGGAAAATCTCGGTTAAAACTCCAATAACGGCGGGCAAATTCAGCCACTATTGCTCTAAATTACCCGCCGCTATTGGAGTTTTAAAAAACGACAATGGGGAGTCAGCCGGAAATTAATTTGCGATGTTTCACGAAATTGAGGATAGGATTCCTCGTTGCCTGAAAAAACTATGCTCCGTCGGAATGAGGGTTCGCGCGCGCGCACCATTCTTAAAATCTTGTCATTCCGAACGTTTTTTGTGAGGAATCTCAGCCACATTGCAATAGGGCTATCCGTGTCGGGACTTCCAGTCTCATGAAGAACAAACTACTGTCGTCATCACAGTTTGGACGAGCGCTTAGAGAACGGCGCGACGTTTAGCAATTACGCGCCAAACGGATGCTCAATAACAATCGTTTCATTGCGATCAGGGCCCGTTGAAACCAGTGCGACTTTAATACCAACGATCTCTTCCAAGCGACGCAAATACATCTGCGCGTTTTTAGGAAGCTTGTCGAAATCTTGAATGCCTAGCGTGGTTTCATGCCAGCCCGGATGGGTTTCATAAATCGGCTCGCATTCGGCGATTGATTCCGCGCCGTAGGGCAAGATATCAAGCGTTTTACCGTCGAGCTGGTAGCCGGTACACATTTTTAATTCACCCAAGCCATCGAGCACGTCGAGCTTGGTGACGCACAACCCGGAGAGGCCGTTAATTTGCGCCGCACGTTTTAGCGCCGCTGCGTCAAACCAGCCGCAACGACGTGGGCGACCGGTGACAGAACCATATTCGTGGCCGCGATCACGGAGCCGCTGGCCGATGTCATTTTCAAGCTCGGTTGGGAATGGGCCTGAGCCGACACGGGTGGCGTAGGCTTTCGTAATTCCTAATACATAGTTGAGTGCCTGTGGCCCCACGCCTGCACCGGCGGAGGCCTGCCCAGCCAGACAATTAGAGGACGTCACATACGGATAGGTGCCGTGGTCAACATCGAGCAATGCCGCTTGTGCTCCCTCAAATAGTAGCTGACCACCGTTTGCCATGACGCGGTTAAGCTCACCCGATACATCTGCCATCATCGGCATAAGGCGTTCTGCCATGGCGAGTGTGGGTTCGTAGACGGCATCGAAGCTGACCGCTTGAGCACCTAAATATTTCGTCAATACAAAGTTATGATAATCCAACACTTCCAGCAACTTCGCTTTGAAACGATCTGGAAAACGTAAATCATTCACCCGTATAGCGCGGCGCGCTACTTTATCTTCGTAGCAAGGGCCGATGCCGCGTCCGGTGGTGCCAATCTTGGCGTCGCCCTGTTTGATTTCGCGCGCTTGGTCGAGCGCAACGTGATACGGCAATATCAGCGGGCAGGCTTCCGATATTTTTAAGCGTTCCACCACATTTAAGCCGGCGCTCGTTAGCTCATCAATTTCTTTGAGCAATGCTTCGGGCGATAACACCACGCCATTGCCGATGTAGCAAATGACATGCGGGTGCAACATGCCTGACGGGACTAATCGCAAAATCGTTTTTTTGCCATTCACCACCAAGGTATGACCGGCATTGTGGCCGCCTTGAAAGCGCACCACGCCAACGACTTTTTCGGTCAACCAATCGACAATTTTGCCCTTGCCCTCGTCACCCCATTGCGTGCCGATGACCACCACATTTTTTGTTTGCGTCATGATGCGTTTCCCTTGGTTAAATCTGCTGTGCCTTGTGTTATCTGTGCGACCGGTTTGACCGGTGCGTCCCGGGTGATGACCTGCCATTGACCGTCGATTAACATAAGCTCGCGCGAATGCGGATGTGCTTCACCGGCAAATGTAGATACGACCACTTCCCCGATTGCACGTAAGGCGGCAATCGCCAAGCGTGCTGCTGAATCTGGTGACGCTGGTGCGGCGATAGGCGCGTTTTTGTTATCGACATCAGCAATGAATTGAATCAGCGACTTCAAATCCATCGAGAAGCCGACTGCCGGACGCGCCCGACCAAACACGCGACCAATTTCATCATAACGACCACCACGCGCGACCGCGTCGGTAGCACCCACCGCATATGCCGCGAATGCCATGCCGCTTTCATAGTTAAACCCGCCCAACTCACTTAAATCGATCGACACCACAATATCCTGCGCGGCGAAGTGCGCGGCCACGCGTTCAAGCTGATTGATGGCATTAGCGATGCGAGGCGTTTGCGGCAGCAGTGTTCTTGCACGAGACAGCACGTCACCTGTCGCCGCACCGTAGAGCGTTGGGAGTCGTGCTAGATGAGGGTTAGCTGCGGATAGAGTCGGCACATCTTTCGCGGTGACCGCCGCAAAGTGCGCTTCACGTGCAGCGTGACTTAACTTCGCATCATCCATGAGCGCGCGAAAAATATCGGAATGCCCGATGTCGAGCTTTACGTTGGCAACACCCACACGCGCTAACGTATTTAGCATGAGCTGCTGGATCTCAATGTCGGCCTCGATGCCCGCATACCCGTACAACTCAGCACCGGCCTGAAACGGCTGGCGCGATTTACCCAAACTAGCCGGGCGGGTATGCAGCACACTGCCCGCATAGCAAAGACGCGTTACCGTATTGCGATTCAACACATGCGCATCAATACGCGCCACCTGCGGCGTGGTGTCGGCGCGAAGTCCCATCATGCGGCCAGACAATTGATCGACTAATTTGAACGTCGCCAAATCCATGTCGCGGCCAACGCCATTAAGTAGCGACTCAACATACTCCAGCAGTGGCGGCATGACTAATTCGTAGCCGTGCGAAGCGAACAAATCGAGCGCTAGTCGCCGCACGTGTTCTAACTTTTTTGCCTCTGGCGGCAATACGTCTTCGATATTTTCAGGCAATGCCCAGGTTGTCATTTTCGCATCTCAACTTTATTTCAACAAAATTCTCAACAATTACGTTTGCTTCACAACCAACAAAATGATCACTCCAATCACCATCGACGCCAGACCGATAAAACGTAATTGCCCGTCTGAAAGGTTGGTTGCTTGACGCATTGTCTCTTTCCACTTGCTCGGCGAAACAAATGGCATGATGCCTTCAAACACCAGCATCAGTGCGCCAGCAGCAAGTAGTACATCCCAAAATGTCATATCGAGGTAGCGTGATTGCGTTAGTTAACGGGCAAGATTGGCGGGCAACAAAAACGGCGCGCTCTTTTCAGAACGCGCCGTTGGAAAATTATACGCACTTTGCACAGGAAAGACTGTGCGAGCTGTAAACGATGTAACTTACTTACCCCGTCCCGGATTTTTCATATATTTGAAAAAGTCGGAACTTGGCTCGAGCACCATCACATCCGATTTATTCTTAAAGCTCTCGCGATACGCTTCCATGCTGCGGTAAAAAGAATAAAACTCCGCATTGCGGCCAAACGCTTGTGCATAAATGCGTGATGCTTGTGCATCGCCTTCGCCCTTAGTTTTTTGGGCATCACGATAAGCTTCAGCCAAAATCACGGTGCGCTGACGCTCCGCATCCGCCTTGATTTTGTCAGCCTCACCTGCACCGGTCGCGCGTAGCTCATTCGCCACACGTTTACGCTCAGACTCCATCCTTTTATAAACGTCAGCTGAAATTTCAGGCACTAAATCCACCCGCTTTAGGCGTACATCTAGGACTTGGATGCCAATGGCGCGAGAGTCCTTGTCGGCCTTTTCACGTAAGCTCTCCATGATGGCATCGCGTTCACCCGAGATAACTTCAGACAACGTGCGTTTACTAAATTCATCGCGAAGATCGTTGTTGACCGATTGCGCCAAGCGTAATTCAGCCGCGTTAATATCGCCACGTGTAGAGACGAAAAACTGCTTCACATCCACAATGCGGTATTTGACAAATGAATCCACCAATACGTTATTTTTTTCGCTGGTTTGAATGCGTTCTGCATCCTTGGTATCGAGGGTTTGAATGCGGGTGTCGTAGATGCGGATGTTTTCTATCAGCGGAACTTTGAAATAAAGCCCCGGCTCGGTATAAATTTCGACCACTTCACCCAAACGAAACTTAATCGCGGCTTGGCGCTGGTCAACCGTAAAGGCAGTCAACACTAGGGTGATCAATATGCCAATAATAATGGTGGCAATCAGGGGTAGATTTTTTTTCATGGTGTTGTCTCCTGAATTGATTAACGGCCGTCGCGCGAGCGCAAATCGCGGCGTGCGGGTGTGGGGTCGGGGGCGGCGGTGGCTGGCGGATCGCTGAGCGTTACCGATTTCGCAACCGGATCAGTGCTCTGTGAATGCGGCGCATTGGTCATTTGCATAATCTTATCCAACGGCAGGTAGAGAAGATTTTGTCCGCCTTTTTGATCCACCAAAATTTTGCTGGTGTTTTGCAGGATTTGCTGCACGGTTTCTAAATACATCCGTTCCCGTGTGACTTGTGGCGCCTTTTCATACTCGGCGACCACCGCTGAAAAACGTGACGAATCACCTTGCGCGTTAGCCACAACCCGCTCTTTATGCCCGCTTGCCTCTTCAATCAGTCGTGCCGCGAGGCCGCGTGCCTTCGGAATAATATCGTTCGCGTAGGCCTCTCCTTCGTTTTTCAAACGCTCTTTGTCTTGCTTCGCGCGTACGGCGTCATCAAAGCTGCCCTGCACCTGCTCAGGTGGCTGGGCGTTCTGTAAATTCACGTTGGATATGGATATACCGGCTTTGTAGCGATCTAAAATTTGCTGCATCAGCACTTTCACACGCGCCGCAATCTCGCCACGACCCTCGTACAAGACAAAATCCATTTTGCTGCGGCCGACCACTTCGCGCATCGCCGTCTCAGCCACTTGGCGCACTGCCTCATCCGGACTGCGGTTGTTAAATAGAAAATCTTCTGGGCTGCTGAGTAAATATTGCACTGCAAATTGCACGTCCACAATATTTTGATCCTCCGTCAACATCAGTGACTCTTCTTTCATCTTGGTCTTTTGACTATTACGATGGCCGACTTCGATGGCACGCAAATTTTGAATGTTCACCACTTCGACCGTCTCAATCGGGTATGGCCAATGCCAGCGCGGGCCAGGTGACGTTGTTTGCGAATATTTACCAAGGCGCAACTCAACGCCGCGGCTACCCTCCTCCACAATGTAGAAGCCCGTCGCCAGCCATACGGCTAACGCTAAGCTCGCGGCTAACGCAATGCCACCGCCCAACGCGGCACCGGATGGCGCATTAAAGCCACCACCACCGCCACCATTGTTATCGTTATTGCCTTTATTCGGATTCGGCTTTTGCCCGAAAATACTCATGAGTTTTTCGTTAAATTTTTTAATAATCTGGTCAAGATCAGGTGGACCACCATTATTATTGCCACCACCGCCGCCGTTACCCCCGCTACCGCCGCGCTTGCCCCATTGCGGGTCGTTAATCGACATTTCGGACACGCCGTGAGTGAAACCTGATGACGATGACGCAGATTTGCGCGCACGCAAATTAGCGATGTGATAGCGCAACTTAAAAATTGGGGTGGCAACTAAGCCAGCCGACACTGACAAGCATTCGATCAACAACGATCGTGGATTCGACCGCATAGTACGCTCCGAGACAAAAATAAAATTGGTGGAATGGCTAAATTGCGAATACTACCGCTGCTAAATTTCAACGACCTGTTCTTGCGATTGTTGCTGCGTTTGTTAATGAGTGAAGGTCGCGGTGATCAACGTAGTCACGCCACTTCGATATGTCACGTCATCAATAGGTTCAGTGCTAAATGCTAAGGCAGCGTACTCTGCAATTGCGTCGCGTAGCAAGTCAATACCCAAGCCAGTGGCCGCACTCAGTCTAACTTCACAAATTTTACCATCCTCATCACGCATTGCCGACGCGGTTGATTCGTTATAAAGCGAATCGACACGGTCTATTTTGTTAAGTATGCGTATTTGTGGAATGTGCTCGCACCCTAACTCAGCCAATACCTCATCGACATCGCCAATTTGCTGATCCCGCGAGGGGTTTGAGGCATCCACCACGTGCAATAGCACATCAGCCTCCAGCGCCTCGGTGAGAGTGGCATGAAACGCCACCACCAGCCCATGCGGCAACTCGCGGATAAAGCCCACCGTGTCAGACAACGCAATGTTATAAGCGGGTGCTAAAAAAAACCGTCGTGTGGTGGTGTCAAGTGTGGCGAATAATTTATCGGCAACATAGGTGTCTTGACGCGCTAGTTGATTAAATAGCGTTGATTTGCCCGCATTGGTATAGCCAACAATTGAGACCGAAAAGGTGCCCGCGCGCTTTCGCCCAGCACGCTGGGTGGTACGCTGACGTTCCAACTTCGCAAGTCTCACCTTTAACTTTTTAATGCGCTCCCCGACCAAGCGGCGATCAATTTCAAGCTGCGTCTCGCCTGGGCCACCGCGCACACCAATACCGCCGCGCTGCCGCTCTAGATGCGTCCAGCCTTTAACTAGGCGCGTTAATAGATGCTGCATTTGAGCGAGCTCTACCTGTAATTTGCCCTCGGCGGAACGTGCACGCTGCCCAAAAATTTCTAATATCAAATCAGTACGGTCCATCACCCGCACCGTTTCTGCGCCCAATGCGTTCTCGAGATTGCGAATTTGAATAGGCGATAGACGATGATCGACTACCACGAGGGTTGAATTAAATTCTTCAACCAATAATTTCAATTCTTCGACCTTGCCGCTGCCGGCAAACGTCGCCGCATCCGGCTTTTGCCGCTTGCCCGTAAGGCTTGCCGATACGCTAGCACCTGCGGTTATTGTCAATTCACGCGCCTCGGCAATCCGCGACTCGATTTGTCCCTCGCCAAAATCAAGGACAAGCAGTATTGCGTTTACACGATTAGCGGTAGTGGCAGGAAATGGCGGCTTCAAAAATGATGGCGATGTGCGTTATTGGTAGATGTTACGTGGTGGTGGTGTTATAAATAACAATGCCTCACGTAAAATTCATCACGTAAGGCAATCGACTACTTCTGTCGCGAGAAAGCGAACGTTTCTTAAAAAAACTAGCTCTCGCCTGCCGGTATTTCAAATGGCACCGATACGGCTCTGGCTGGCACCACCGTAGAAATAGCGTGCTTATAAACCATTTGTGTGACGGTGTTTTTGAGTAACACCACATACTGGTCAAAAGACTCAATCTGGCCCTGTAATTTAATGCCATTCACAAGGTAAATTGAAACGGGAACGTGTTCCTTACGCAAAATGTTTAGGAACGGGTCTTGTAAAAGTTGCCCTTTTGCACTCATATTCTTATTCTCCGGTTTGGGTTACTCTGGCTCGCCACACGAAAAGTATGCATGTTTGTGCGTGTGATAAAAAGGTAAAGCCAGAAGATTAGCTACTTTATCTAAAATTGCTGCACCACGACAACTTTTTTCCAACTCCTATCTGACCACCTTAAACCGTGTTTGTTCCACGAAGGATTTATTTCTGTCGGCTAGATCGGGCTACCCGTATTTACGCTTCATACGAATGCGACCACGGCGACGTTTATCTTCTTGGCCTTTGGTGAGTGCGGGGGGTTTTCTGTCGCGAAATGGGTTGCTACCTTGCTTTAACTCAACCCTGAGAGGCGTTCCGCGCAGCTTGAAGGTTTCCATAAAGCGTTTTTCGAGATATCGAACATAACTCTCATGAACACCATCAAGCCCCGAGCCGTGAATAATAACCAAAGGCGGATTGTGCCCACCTTGATGGGCATAGCGCATTTTTGGGCGATGCAGGCCATTTAATGGTGGTTGATGTGCAGCAGTCGCCGCAATAAGGGCACGTGTGAGTTTTGGCGTCGATAACTTTGCCATCGCTGCCTCAAACGCGGCATCCACGGACACAAATAACGGGTTAAGTCCCATGCCATCTTTCGCCGAGATGGGGTGCATATGCGCAAAAGCTAAAAAATGCAGCTTACGATCAAAGTCAGCCTTGGTGCGCTCACGGGTGTAATCGTCTAGGTTGTCCCATTTATTGATGGCCACCACTAGTGCGCGACCAGACTCAACAATAAAGCCCGCAATATGCGCGTCTTGCTCAGACACCTCTTGGCGTGCATCAAGAACCAAGATAACCACGTGACAGTCTGCAATAGCCTGCAAGGTTTTGATTACTGAAAACTTTTCGACCGCTTCAAATACCTTGCCACGTCGCCGAATACCTGCGGTGTCAATAAGTGTGTAGTCCTTGCCGTGGCGGTGGAGTGGCACAAAAATAGAATCGCGGGTGGTACCAGGCTCATCAAAGGCGATTACACGTTCTTCACCGAGTAATTTATTAACGAGCGTTGATTTACCAACATTGGGACGGCCAATAATGGCAATTTTTGGATGTTTCGGGTCAACCTCTTCCTCTTCTTGAGGAAAGCTTTCTAGCATGTCTTCAATTAACTGTCTGACGCCTTCACCGTGCGCGGCAGAAATCGCCACCGGCATACCCAGCCCCAACTCATGAAACTCTGCTGTGACCACGCCCTCATCCATGCCCTCAGCTTTATTAACAGCGACCATTAACGGGATACGTGCGCCGTCTTTTTTCGCGGTTTGCCTTAGCCGTTCGGCGATGATTTTGTCTTGTGGCGTTAAGCCTTGACGACCATCCACCACAAAAATAAGCGCGTCCGCTTCGGCAATCGCTTGCAGGGTCTGTTTGGCCATTTCATGCAAGATGCCGTCAGTGACTTTTGGCTCAAAACCACCGGTATCAACAATCAGACACGGCTTTGAAGTCCCGCGACCATGGCCGTAATGACGATCACGCGTTAAGCCGGGCAAATCCGCGACTAACGCATCGCGCGATTTAGTGAGTCGGTTAAACAACATCGATTTTCCGACATTGGGGCGGCCAACGATGACAATAGTGGGTTTCATTTTTTTCTTTCTCAGTGTCCAAACATCAGATTGATCTTTAGCTGAGTGGGTGATTCGACAAACGAATTACTGCAATGATTTTTTTACTTAACAGCGATGGCAAAAATGCCGCCTTTTTCCGTTTGCACAACGGCGCGATTACCTGCGGCCAATAGGGAAATGACGCGACTACCATCGGTGGTAACGCGTCCAATAATGTCGCCAGTATCGGGAGAAATAGCGTGAATAAACCCTAGCCTATCGCCTACCAAAACACGGCCTTTTACAATTGCTGGCGTGCCTAAATCCCGGCGCTGTAATTTATCTTGCTTCCACACGGTCGCCCCCGAGGTTTTATCCAAGGCGCTCAAATTGCCATCCGTATCAGAAACAAACAAATTTTTAACCCCAACCGCTACACCATCTGCACTCGAAATATCGCGTGTCCACAGCACATTACCGCTAAGGGACTCAACGCAACCGGTGCGCCCCTGATAAACCGCCGCGCAAACACGCGAGTCATCAACCACCGGCAACCCTGCCACATCGGCAATGCGCTCCAACTCAGTCGTGCCGCGCGGTAGCGAGATGGTCGCTTCCCAAACCGGACGACCATTATCTAGCTCAATAGCCACAATTTTCCCACCAGGATAGCCTGCATAAATTACCCCGGCGTTAATCGTGGCACTAGCATTGGTCCGCAAGGTTAAGGGTGGCGCACTACGGTTAAATACCCACTTCCGCTTACCATCAGTGCGGTTAAGCGCATACATACGCCCATCGGCGGTACGCACAATCACTAGCCCCTTGCTCACCAAAGGCGCGGCAAGTATTTCACCCGCCAGTGGTGTACGCCATAGAGTGCGCCCAGCGGCATCAAAAGCCATCACGTCCCCGACTGTACTTGCCACGACGACGGTTTCCTCGCCTACGCCGACCCCACCAGAGAGCTTAGCTTTGGTTTCGATGCGCGATACGTTTTTGCCGCCTTCATCCGCGAGTACGTTGACCGTACCGTTGTAGGCCGCGGTGTAAATAGTTTTGTCGCCTAAGCCTGGCGTGAACAAATAACGATTCGATTTGCCTGCGCTCGCTGACCATTCGATCAAGACAACTGAATTCGTAATATTGGCCAGCGGAGGCAGTTTTTTACTATCGCCGAAAAAGCTACAGCCTGAGACCAATACCGACAACATTGCCAGCGCTGTTGCGGGGCGAATCAAGGGTTTCATCATTTTTTTCATTCAGTTTGTGACTCACTAACTTGTTTGATTTACTACTATTTATTTTTTAACCGCGGCATCATCCGCCTTTTTGGCATCTGACTTTTTGTCAGACGGTTTTTCGGTAGCGCCACCGAATGCATCGAGCTTTGCCTTCGATATTTCTTTCAGCGGACTACGTTGCTCGGATTTGTCAACGGCAACTTCATAGGCCGCACGCGCTTCATCGCGACGTCCTTGCGCGGCGTAAATATCGCCTCTTAGGTGTGCGACTTGCGAGGCAAATCCTTCATCTTTAATGCTGCCAAGTGCTGCCAGCGCGTCGTCAAACTTTTTCTCATCCATCTTCACCGCCGCCAGACGCATCTTGGCGATGTTTTGGTGTGATGGGCGCCCTTTATCGGCGACCCATTGCAAATGTTTGCTGGCGGTAGCAAGATCGCCGCCATCAAATGCCGCCTTCGCCGCCATCAATTGTGCATCGGTTGCATAAAACGTTTGAGGAAATTTATCGCTTAGCTCCGTTGCGGCGTCAGATAATTTTTTCCAATCTTTGCTGACGCTCGCCTCTTGCGCAACTTTTTGTAAAGCGACAAAAATAGTTTCCGCTTCAACAATTTGCTTTTTTTGATGATACTTCCACGCTTGCGTACCGCCTATCCCGACAATAAAGGCGACCAGCGCGGCGATGACCCACATCCCCCATGTATCCCACCAGTCTTTGAGTAACGTGATGCGTTCTTGCTCTTCTAAATCATATGCTGACATGTTAATTAACTACCTTTTATTAAATGGCTTAAACCAGTTGTTGTTTGATACGACTTACAATTTCGGCGACTGTCACCAGCTCCTGCTCTCCACCTTGTAAGTCTTTGAGCGTCATTTTTTGTAGCTTGACCTCGTCCGAACCCAAGATGATAGCAAAGCGAGCGCCGCTCGCGTCTGCCTTTTTCATTTGCGACTTAAAACTCGCTACAGTTGGCTCGCCAGAGCCATGCAACGCAATTTTTATACCGCTGTCCCGCAGTATTTCGGCGGTTTGCCACGCGTGCTGCACTTCCGAACCCCCATAGACGATATAGGCATCTAGCAAAGTCGTTAGTTGCGCCGGCGGGTTTTCAGCGAGCAACAGCATTACCCTCTCTACGCCCAGCCCAAACCCGCAAGACGGCGCTGACTTGCCGCCCAATTCTGCAATTAAGCCATCATAGCGTCCGCCGCCTGCAATCGTTAATTCCCAATCCTGACCTGTTGCGATCCACTCGAATACAGTGCGATTGTAGTAGTCAATGCCTCTGACTAAACGCGGGTCAACCGTATAGCCAACGCCTGCTTGGTCAAGTAGGGCGCGAACGCCATCAAAGTGCGCGCGCTCGGCGTCGCCTAAGTAGTCGGCTAATTTTGGCGCATCGTTGACAAGCTCCTGCATGGCCGGGTTTTTTGAATCAAGCGTTCGTAATGGGTTAGTGTGCAAGCGACGCTTGGCATCTGCATCCAGCTTATCAATATTGGCTTCAAAGTAAGCAATAAGCGCCTCACGATGCGCTGCACGGGCGGGCGCGTCACCGATGGAGTTTATACTCAAGCGCACATCCTTTAACCCTAAACGTGCCCACAGTCGCTTGAGCAATACGATCTGTTCGGCATCGACATCAGGCCCGGCAAACCCCAATGCCTCTACATCAAACTGGTGAAACTGCCGATAACGACCTTTTTGCGGACGCTCATGACGAAACATCGGGCCCCACGTCCATACCCGTTTGGGGCCTTCGTACAAAATATTGTGCTCTATTGCTGCTCGCACCAGACCCGCTGTTGCTTCGGGACGCAATGTCAGCTTTTCGCCATTCATGCGGTCCTCAAACGAGTACATTTCCTTTTCAACAATATCGGTAGCTTGCCCGATGGAGCGGACAAACAATGCGGTTGATTCGACAATAGGCGTACGCATAAGTCGATAGCCATACTGCTCGAATACATCGCGCACGGTATCTTCAAAGAATTGCCATAATGGCGATGCCTCAGGCAGCAGGTCATTCATGCCGCGTACGGCTTGCAGGGTTTTCATAACGTGATAAAAACGAAAAGGGTTAGCCACCAGTTGCGCCTAAAACCAAATACGCACAACGATGAATCGTGGGATTGTCTAACGTTGCAAATCGCGTCGATGCTTATTGACGCGAATTGGCGACAGTTTTAAACAAAAAATTTATGCGATAAACCGCTTAAGCGCGTGATTTTACAGGGGTTTTAGTTAGACTTCACACTTGGCTTAGAAAATGCATAGACGACAGTCAACTCAGCTTAAATCTATTCAGCTCATCATCGCGTATTTTCAAAGGCGTCAGCCGAGTCAGCAAAACCCGCGTTATCTGTCGAGCGTTACAATCTAATAACAGCATCCATTAAATATCGTTTTGGAGAACAGCATGATGCATCAACCTAAGTTTCAACTCGCGAAAATTTTTGCCACCCTTACCTTTGCAGCGTTATGCAGCGCATCAGTCACTGCATTAGAAGTGATGAAGGTTGTCGGCGAGCCGATGAAGGCATCGACTGTTGCTACGAAATCCTTACTAGACACAGCCTTTCGCGGTGAATTAGACCTAACTGCGCCGACCGTGTCGTTTTTCGCCATTGACCCAACACGTATTGATGCTGCCAAGCGCGCTAATGCCAGTAAAACATCTAAAGCGACACAAATTGGTATTACCCAAAGCATTCACGACGAAGCCTTTAGCGCCGCTACTCCCGCATTAATTTGGCATAGCGTTGGCACTACAGGTCGTGCGGCACAATTAAAAATTCGTTCGCCCGGCGCTAGCGCAATACGCGCAGCGATTAACGTGACCAACTTACCGAGAGGCGCTGAGCTACGCTTCGCGGGTTCAGATGAACCTAACCAAGTTGTTCACCGCGCGGATGGTTTAGAAATCTATACCTTAATTGATGACGCCAAACGCTACTGGACGCCCACTACCGACGGTGATACGCAAATGCTAGAGCTATTTATCCCCGCGAATATTAATGCCGATAATATTGTCGTCAATGTAGATGCGGTGTCGCATATTTTTGCGTCAGCAAAAGACGGGTTTAAGGGCGCCGTACCGCTTAAAGGCTTCTCTGGCGCCTGTAATGTTGATGTGATTTGCCCTGCACAACCGCCGGGCTATGTAAATGCCAAAAATTCGGTCGCGCATATGGTGTATCAGGCCAATTGCGGAATGAATAATGCGCTCGCGTCGTGTATTTGTACTGGCACTTTGCTTAACGACACGGATACTGCAACTCAAATCCCCTATTTCTACAGCGCTGACCATTGTCTAAATACGCAGACGCAGGCGGCTACTCTTGAGACCTATTGGAATTATGACAATCGCACTTGTACTAGCGGCAATGGCCCAGATTTACCACGTTCACAAGCAAATATTGTCAGGAATGGTGCACAGTTACTATATGCAGACCGAAATTCAGATGTTTTATTACTAAGACTAAACGGCACGCCGCCTCAAACGGCATTTTTCTCAGGTTGGGATACTTCGGCAATGGTTGGACTAGCGCCAGTGAGCATCATTCATCACCCCGCAGGCGATCCTAAAAAAATTACGCTTGGTCAGACGCTAGCAAATCCATTTACGGTGTTGTCAGACCAGGGCAACGCGACGTTCATCACACCAACCTATACCAGCGGCGTCACCGAAGGCGGAAGCTCAGGCAGCGGTATATTCACGCAAGACGCTAGCGGCAGTTATTTCCTACGCGGCGGATTGCTCGGCGGCCCATCAAGCTGTGCAACGGCTAACGATATTAATAATGAGAAAAATCGCGATTACTACTCGCGCTTCGATTTAGCGTTTGCTAATTTACGCCCGTTTCTAGCCGCTAGCTCGACCACTGGCCCGCTTAACTACTCCGACATGTGGTGGGCGGGCGATGTTGAAAATGGCTGGGGTATGTCGATCCAGCAGCATTCACCATCAAATATTCAATTTAATGCCCTCTACGTTTATGACGACAACGGCAGACCACTTTGGGTAGTAATGCCGGGCGGTACCTGGACAAACAATTTCACCACTTTCTCAGGCCCGGTATTTATCCCAACCGGCTCGCCATTCTCGGCGTACAACGCGTCAGATCTCGTCGTCAACCCATCCGTTGGCACGGTCACCATCAACTACACCACGCTCAACTCTGCCAATATGAATTACGTGATCAATGGTCGTGGCGGCACGAAGCAAATTACGCGACAGGTGTTCGGCACAGGTTCTGCACCATTCAATGTCAACGATTTATGGTGGGGCGGCCAATCACAAAATGGCTGGGGCATTAACTTGGCGCAACAGCAAGGACAAATATTTGGCGTTTGGTACACCTATGGCACAGACCGACGCGCGACATGGTACGTAATGCCAGGTGGCGCTTGGTCTGGCACTACATTCTCAGGCAGCTTATTTAGAACATTAGGTTCTGCGTGGATTGCGACAACGTACAACAGAAATCTTCTACAAGTCTTTAACGTTGGCAATATGTCATTTAATTTTTCTAACGCTGACAATGCGACGATGACCTATACCGTTGATGGGATTACACAGGCGAAAACTATTCTGCGACAAGGTTTTTAATCGTTTCGCTGTTCAACAAAAAAAGCGCGGCGAGCCGCGCTTTTTTTTGCTCCATTTTCGGATGAAAATTGAAGAGCGTTCGAAATGAACGATTTAGAACCTTTTACTCAAAAAAAAAGAATTGTCATTCCGTCAGAGCGCGTTTTTTGCGCGACGAGGAATCTTAACCGCGTCGTTGCGACCATTTAGCTTGATCGCATCTTGCTCACCGCACTCAACCCACTTTGAGCAGCAACTTACCAAAATTCTCGCCCTTAAACAATTTCATCAACACCTCAGGGAAGCGGTCAATGCCCTCTTCCACATGCTCAATCGACACCATCTTGCCTTCTTTTAACCAAGCGCCCATCGCGACGATGGCCTCTTTGTACTTTGGCGCGTAGTCAAAGACAACAATGCCTTCCATGCGCGCTCTGTTAACTAATAAGGACAAATAATTTGATGGGCCTTTGACGGGCGCCGTGTTGTTGTACTGTGAAATAGCGCCGCAGATAACGATGCGCGCGCGTAAGTTAATCCGGGTCAACACCGTATCCAAAATATCGCCACCAACGTTATCAAAAAAAACGTCAATGCCATCTGGACACTCGCGCTTTAGGCCGACACGTACCTCTTCATTTTTGTAGTCAATGCAAGCGTCATAGCCATATTTCTCAACCGCGATTTTGCATTTCTCAGCCCCGCCTGCAATGCCGACAACACGACAACCTTTGAGCTTGGCGACTTGGCCTACCGTTGCCCCCACTGCGCCGGCAGCACCTGATACCACCACCGTCTCACCAGACTTGGGCTGTCCTGACTCTAGCAGGCCAAAATAACCCGTCATGCCGGTCATGCCGAGCACGTTTAAGTACGTTGTTAACGGCGCAAATGTTGGGTCTGCTATTGCCCAGCCTTTGCCGTCGGTGACGCAGTACGTTTGTACGTTGGTCATGCCAGTAATATGGACACCGACTTTAAATCGACCGTTGTTTGATTCAATGACTTGTCCTAAACCACCGGCGCGCATCACATCGCCCAATTTGACTGGGTCGATATAAGATTTGCCATCATTCATCCAGCCACGCATCGCCGGATCAAGAGACAAGTAAAGATTTTTAATCAGCATTTGCCCATCAACTAAGACGGGCAACGGCTCATCGGCGAATGCGAAATCGCTCCGCTTTGGTTCACCAACGGGACGAGCTATTAAGCGGACGGTGTGGTTCGTGGTCATGATGAGCTTTCAGTTGCTGTCAATAGAGTCAATATTATGACGCGCAATTCAGCGCCGAAAAAAAGCCGATGCCCCACCGGGACATCGGCTTTTACGATACACAACTAACTTAAGTTGGCTACTTCAAGTGTGCGGCTACAAGCTTGGTCATTTCAAACATCGAAACAACTTTTTTGCCACCGAAAACAGCTTTAAGCTTTTCATCAGCATTGATCATGCGACGATTAACGGCATCTTGCAGCTTGTTTTTCTTGATGTAATCCCAAAGCTTCTTGGTCACTTCTGTGCGTGGAATGGCAGTTGCGCCAACCACGGCGGCCAACATTGTTGATGGGGTCATCGGCTTCATGAAGGCTGCATTTGGCTTACGCTTCACAGCGGGCTTTGCGGCTTTCTTAGCAACTGGCTTTTTCGCCGCTGGTTTTTTTGCAACTTTAGCAGCAGGCTTCTTTGCTACTTTGGCAGCAGGCTTTTTCGCCACTGGTTTTTTAGCAACAGGCTTCTTAGCGACTTTCGCGGCAGGCTTCTTTGCAGCGGGTTTTTTTGCAGCTGGTTTCTTTGCGGCCATATATTTCCTCCAGTTAAAAAATTAAAAATATTTTCAGGGTTGTCCGTAAAACTGAGGTTATTGTTTTTACACATACGACTTTATAAGTTGTCGCGTTCATAGCGTAAATAACGCACCACGAGGCAAATATAACGCATTATTTCATTCTGTGTGCAAGTGCTTTAAGAGAAATTTTCACTTAAATAGGGGATGGTGTCATAGGGGAAAAGCCGTTTTCGGGCAAAATCTATAAATTGGCCAGACAAAATTCTCCTATGAAAAACTCATTTTTTACGATCAATTAAACACTTTTCTCCTATGAAAACCGCCCACACAACATTTCTTGCTCAGATAAAAAATCATACTGCGTTTGATGCTGCTGAAGCTGCGCACAGAGTGAACATGATTCAATTTGTCGCCCTTAATAGTGATGCATTTTGGCAACGCGAAACACCGCAGGGTCACGTCACAGGCTCTGCCTTTGTCGTGAACAACACCCGCACGCACACACTGTTGTTGCACCACGCGAAGCTCAACCGGTGGGTACAACCAGGTGGACATTTAGATGAAACAGACGCAACGCCTGCCCACGGTGCGTTACGAGAAGCCATTGAAGAAACCAATATTTTGTCTCTCGCGCTCGCGAGTCAATCGCTGTTTGATATTGACATTCACCCGATTCCTGAGCGCAGGAAGGATGGACTTCACGAACCGGCGCACCTTCATTACGATGCACGCTATTTAGTTTTCGCTAATCAAAGCACGGTGCAAATCTGTGAAGAATCGTTGGGGTTTCGCTGGGTGTTGTTGCGTGAATTAGCAGACGGCGTGAATGAATCTGGCTTAGTCCGAATGGCTAAAAAGATGTTCTGATGTTGTAAGCGGTCATTACTTTTTAACCGCCGATAAACACCAATACACGCCGATCTACGCCGACAAAGTCAAAAACAAAGAACAACTTTCGTTTGGTTTTCATCGACGTTAATCGGCGTGCATTGGCGGTTATAAATATTGTTGTCTTTCTCACTCTCACCAATCGAGGCGAACCAATTCAGTCGTAAATATTTGCCTATAATGTTTTCGACCGCACCGTTGCGGTTTATCAACCACTACTCAAATGAAACTCGCCGACCGTCTTTCCCGCGTCAAACCCTCTGCCACCATCGCTATTTCCGCCAAAGCGGCTGCACTCAAGGCCACCGGCAAAAGTGTGATTGCCCTTTCCTTTGGCGAGCCGGATTTTGATACGCCACAAAATGTAAAAGATGCGGCAATTCGCGCGATTTTAGCGGGCGATACCAAATACACAGCAGTGGATGGCACGCCAAAATTAAAAGAAGCAATCGCGGCGAAATTTAGCCGCGAAAATAATCTTTCATACTCCCCGAAACAAATTACCGTGGGCACCGGCGGTAAACAAGTTTTGTACAACGCATTTATGGCGACTCTCTCAGCGGGTGATGAAGTCATTATTCCTGCACCATATTGGGTGTCATATCCGGAGATGGTGCTATTGGCCGAGGGCACGCCGGTTATCGTTGCATGCACCGAAAAAAATGGCTTCAAAATGACGCCAGCTGATTTAGAGAATGCCATCACACCCAAAACAAAATGGGTGCTGCTCAATTCACCATCGAACCCATCAGGTGCCGCTTACACCCGCACAGAATTGAAAGCGCTCACCGAGGTTTTAGTGCGTCACCCACACGTCTGGGTGTTGACTGACGATATGTACGAGCATTTGGTCTATGACGACTTTAGTTTCTCCACACCTGCCCAAATCGAGCCAGCGCTGTATGATCGCACCCTCACCATGAATGGCGTTTCAAAAGCCTATTGCATGACCGGCTGGCGCATCGGCTATGCGGGCGGGCCGGAAAAGCTTATTAAAGCCATGGGTGATGTGCAATCACAATCAACCTCAAACCCTTCCTCTATCAGCCAAGCGGCGGCGGTTGAAGCGCTCAACGGCCCGCAAGATTTCATCCCGCGTAACAACGCCGAATTTAAAAAACGCCGCGATTTGGTCGTGAAAATGTTAAACGACGCCAAGGGTTTGCACTGCCACACGCCAGAAGGCGCGTTTTATGTGTACCCGAATTGTGCAGGTTTAATTGGCGCCACCACGCCAACCGGTAACGTCATTAAGAACGACGAAGACGTGGTGAACTATTTACTCGATAGCGAAGGCGTTGCCGTCGTGCACGGCGCAGCGTTTGGCCTATCTCCGCATTTTCGCGTGTCGTATGCAACCTCTGTTGAGGTGCTTGAGGAAGCGTGTCAGCGCATTCAGCGGGCATGTAGTGCGTTGATATTTGCGGCATAGTTAAAAATACACGCTAGCTGACTAGCGTTATGCAACCAGCGATATATCGCACCCGCTATTGATCAACCTTGAATGACGAGCTTAAGACAAATAAAAACCCCGCCAATGGCGGGGTTTTTCAGCACAAATGCTTTCAAGAGAACCGTCAATGCTAGAGTTCCAACTTTATATTGATGCCTCACTGGCGACGCCTAAACGCCACCGCACCTGCAATATTTCGATTTAAGTTGTACATCAGGCCAGCCCCCTGCCCTGTGGCGCCGGTAAAGAATCCATCAAAACTACCGCTAGCGCCTGCACCACAGCTTGGTGTGCAGGTGATATTGAGTTGTGTGGGTGAGGGCAATCCACCACCTGGCGAGCGTCCGGTATTAGCCGCGAACGTCATGTCGCGATAAATCGGCATGCCGCTGGCGGACGCGTTCCAAGTTTGATTCGCAATCGTCACGTTCACTGTAGCGTCAGCGGTGCGTGCGCTGAAATTCGCATTTAAGGTCGCTGAATTAAACGTGCCGACATTGCCTTGCAAATCGGTTGGGCGGGTGGAGCCAGCCACCTCGTACACTGCTGTGCCGGTGAGCGGCAAGGTAGTAGGCCCGGTTTGGGCGGCGCTAAAGATGTAATGCAAGCTACGATTTGCCAGCGTGGTTTCAACGCCGCCGATGGTGGCGATACCACCCGACCATCTACCCCACGATAAGCCGGTGGTGGCATCAAAGCCATTATCAAGAACCAGTGATGAACCTTGAGCATAGCGCTGATTGCCGTCAATAGAACCATCGGCGCGAGCAAAAGGGCCGCGGGCTGACGCGACACGACCAGTTGCATCAATTTGTATTTCGTCAGGACGATTGATGGTGGCATAAGTTTGCGTATATTGGGAGCGTGCAAGGGACAACGTTGGGTCAGAAATCAAACCATAACGAAACGGCGCGCTGGTGTTTTGTGCGGGTCCTTGAAATGCAATCACACCGCCAATATTACGAACCGCATTTGTCGATGCATCCTGCAACGAATAACCGACGATAGCGCCATTCAAAGCCGCACCTACAAAGCTGCCTTCAACGGAACCGTTGATGCGGAAATTGCTATTCGAATTTTGTCCGGTGGTGTTGTTTGTCACCGTTAAGCCATAGCCGACAATGGCAAAAAAACTATTCAGCGTAAAGGGCACATTTGACGCTTGCAGGGTGTAGTTTGATGCCGGCGTGCTGCCACCGGCTGGCATGGCGAGCGCAATCGTGGCATTCAAGAGCCGCTGCGTAAAATTAACGCTGAGCAAGGTGGAAGTAATAGAACCTGTTGTGCCAGCCTCGTCCGTCGGCAGTGTAGCGCCCACGCGGGTGTAGATCACCGTACCGGTCAAGACATCGGACAAATACGCCGGATAGCCTGCGCCAGCATAGGCAAAATGTGTGGTTGCCGGCAGCCCGCTAAATGAACCCAGACCCGCAAAATTAACGTTCGTTGGCGCATTCCAACGCCCGAAGGTAATGCTCGAGCCGCTGCCAATGCTTACTGTAGTGGCGTCGGCAATCGTACCGCCGGTGATAGTTGCCGCCGCACCAAAGCCACCCGAGGCGGCGGTAAAGCCACGCAGGTTTTGCCCGTCAAGGGTGGTGCCTTGAGGCGTTGCTTGCCCAGAGTAGGTTGCATTACTGCCCGCCAACACAATATCGCGTAAACCGGTGGGATCAGGACGCTCAACGACGGGTGGCAAAATGGTTGGTGTGGTTACGCCAGCCGTTCCTTGTGTGCCGGTGTTACCGCTACCGCCACCCGTGCCGACTTGTGAATTGCCCACGACCGTAGTGCTCGGTAATAGTGGCGCTGGCGGTTCAACCTCTGTTTTTTGTCCAGCCTTGGACACCATCAAGTTTGACGCGGTGATAATTGAGGGCGGCGTCGGAATTTTTTCGGGCGCCTTACCAAACACAACTTTTACCGTGTCGTTTGGAAAGGTGAAGATTGGTGAAAATTTGCCATCGACACTGCTAACGATGTGGCTACCTTCAATGGTGTGGTTAATGGAAACTGGATTAGCGCCGTTATCGTCTTCCTCATGCGACAAAATATTGCCTGACCCGCGAATACCAACAGTGGCCACACGCGTTTTCATCTGATATTTCTCGCGGTTTGAAGTTGTGAGTAAGCCAGTGAAGGTTCTCAAGGTGCCGCGCAATAATGACAATACCGCGCCGTCTTGGTCACCCGCTTTTTTCTGATAACTATCAATGCGTAATCGTGAATTCGATCTGAGCGACAATTTCGCTTGATCAATCATCGCCAGCTGCGCCATGCCATCAGCCTCAGCGATGATGATGTCACCCGGGTTAACCTCTGAGCCATTCACGGCGGCCACACGGCGGCCATTGGTTTCAATAAATACGGACCCAGTTACATAGGTAAATTTACCGCTGGCGGCGTTGGCATCAAGGGAAGCAACACTCGCCACCACACCACAAGCAACAAGGCAGGCTAGGCTAATTTGGCGTAGTTTGATGTGGTTATAGGACACGATTGCGTTTGTATTGGAATTGGCAAAATTTTTCATTTCAGTGCTCCTAAAAAAACTACATAAACTCGCAGCGGATAGTGGAGGATAACTCATGACGCACGTAGTCATAAATGGCAATGTTCGACGAATTTTTGCTGCCCTGCCACTGCGCACGCATACTGCAGCCCTCTTGAAAACGCCAGTTAACGCCGAGTGTGACATCGGCTAATTTATCGCGGCCAAATTCCACCGTGGTGGCACGGGCAAAGCCGCTGTCGTCTTTGCGAGTGGCATAGCCAAGCACGCTAAATAGCGACAATTTTTCGGTTTGGTTAAACTGTCCATAGGCGCGTAAGCCGGCAATTTTTTTCGATTTATCGCTGACCCCATCGGCCAATTTGTTAACCGCTCTGTCGCGAGTGCCGTAGGCGGTTAATTGCAATAATGGCGCGGTTTTACCGGCAAATGTGGTCAGTAGGGCAATGCTGGCGATGGATGAATTAAAGTCCTCAATTTTGTTCGCCGGAAAACGCGTTTGTGCTGCATTCGCCGAAAGCGTGAGCAGGTGCAATGCCGTTAAGCTAATGCGCCAATCAGCCCCTGCAATCGCAGTGCGACGATCATTTTTAGGTTTGGGATCACCGGGCGCATCGCCATTTTGGGCAAACGCATTGAACGCAGCATTGAGTCTGACTTGATTTGCGCTATTTTTAGCCTGGGTCCAGATAGCGCTGGCACGTACGTCAGCAGCGCTTGAATTGAATTCGCCTTCATTACGAAAGCCGCGTCCGCGAACGTCACCCCCGAGATACGCATTCCAACGATTCGTTAGCGGAAATAGCGCGTCAACACCAACCGCTGCGCCTAAATAGGGTGCACGACGTTTAATCGAATTACCTGTCGGCGTCACGCCGGGGATATTAAATGATTGCTGTACTGCATTGGTAAAGTCGTTAGGCACACCGGTTAGATTGGTGTCGTATCCCAAACTCATTTCACCCCAAGCGCTCACCATGCGGCGCGCGGCGCGACGGCGATCGCTTATGGCCGCTAAGTATTTATCAATCGCTAGTCGTGCCGAGGCAGGCGGATTAAGATTCTGTAATTTCAGAAAAGTACCCTCGGCTAAATCAAACGAGCCCGCATTGAAGTAGGCACGCGCGATGTCAAGCTGTGCGCCTGCATTGTTTGGCTCTTTTGATAACACTCGCTCAAACGCAATAATGGCTTCGTCTATCTTGCCGCTATCTACCGCCGCTAACCCGAGCAAATAGTCGTACTCAACATTACCGCTGAGCTTATCTTGCTCAACAATTAAAATCATATAGGCTTGTTTAGGATTCATTGCCGCGATGAGGCGTTTAGCCTCGTCGAATAATTTTGTGTTGGCATACAACGGTGTGGCCAAGGCTGACATTGCAACCAAGCCAATTGTGGCGAAGAATCGCCAATTGCCTGTCGGTTTCCCATCTCTGTTGAGGGCTCGCGCTGCTGTTTTGATATTTTTTGTCATGGGCTTATAACAACTCACTGTTCCACTGATGGGCTACTTCCGCTAATTTTGCATCATGCAAAGCCAGCATCGGCGCGTTTTTATATGTGCATCATCTACATTTTGCTTAATACCAAAACTTGTCGTGGATACTAGCGTGTGAGGCGGGTGTTGTAAACGTTATACAACCAAAAAATACGCGTTTTTACGGCCGATGTCATTGAACATCCCTCATTCGGGGGATATTCAATGGTTATTTCGAGCGTTGTTCATGGCACGCTTTCAAGTTGCGGCGGATTAAACCATACACCCGAATACAGTAGCTCATCGATCTCGCAAGATTTCCCGTGCGGCATTATGTCCTGGGATTCCGGTGACTCCACCACCAGGATGTGTTCCTGACCCGCATTGGTACAAACCTTTAATCGGCGTGCGGTAGTCGCCGTGACCTAACACCGGACGCGCTGAAAACAATTGGTCGAGCGACAACGCGCCATGAAAAATATCGCCGCCGGTTAGCCCAAATTTACGTTCAAGATCTAACGGCGAATGTATTTGTCGCGCGATGACACTCTCCTTGAAATTAGGCGCGAACGTGTTGACCGTTTCGATCATCAAATCCGCCACCGTTTCACGATGCAAATCCCACGACTCGCCTGTTGGGAGCACAGGTGCGACATGCTGACAAAACAAACTCGCCACATGTTGACCTGCCGGCGCTAGTGAATCATCAACAGTCGAGGGGATAAGGATTTCAACTATCGGCTGCTTCGACCAGCCGTAAAGTTTGGCGTCAAAGTAGGCGCGCTCCATGTAGGCAAGCGATGGCGCCATGATGATGCCTGATGACAAATGCGCGCCAGGTGCCGGCAGGCAGGAAAATCGAGGCAACGCCGCGAGCGCTACATTCATCCGAAAGGTGCCGGAGCCACATTTGTAGGCGTCAATGCGTCGTGTGAAATCGGCGGGCACGTCCGCCTTTGCGACCAGTTTGGCAAACAGCAATTTCGGGTTTAAGTTCGATACCACGTTTTTAGCGCGAATAGTCTCGCCATTTTTAAGCTGTATGCCGACGGCACGATTGTTTTCGACCAACACCGTATTGACTGCCGCGTTTAGCGTAATTTCGACCCCACGCAAACGCGCCTCCGTCGCCATCGCTTGGGTAATCGCCCCCATGCCGCCAATCGCATGCCCCCAAATGCCGGGCTTGCCGTTGACTTCACCGAAGACGTGATGCAGCAACACATACGCAGAACCTGGGGTATAGGGCGAGGCGAAGTTGCCCACCACACTATCAAAACCAAAGCAGGCTTTAATCGGCGCCGACTCAAAGTAGGTGTCGAGCACGTCACCGGCGCTCTTGGTGAAAAGATCGAGCACGTCGCGCCGCGCGACCGTATCGAGCGCCTTAAAACGCTTGCCGACTTTAAGCGCCTGTACAAAATCACTCACGCCTCCACCCACGTTGGGCGGTGTTTCTAGGAGCAACTCTTTTAGCACGGCGGCAACACGCTCAAGCATCGCGTAATAGCGCGGCAATTCTGCCGCATCACCAGCAGAAAACTTAGCCACTTCCACTTGAGTCGGCGCCAAGCCGCCACCAACTTTCAAAAAGTCACCCGGTTCATTGGATAAGGGCAAAAAATTCCCATACGGCCGCTCAACGATCCGTAAGCCATGCTCAGTTAATCGCAAATCACGAATAATTTTGGGGTGCAGCAAACTCACCGTGTAGCTTGCGGTGGAATTGCGAAATCCCGGATGAAACTCTTCGGTGACTGCTGCACCACCGACAATTGAACGTCGTTCAAGGACGAGCACTTTCAGCCCTTTTGCTGCCAAGTAGCACGCCGTTACTAGGCCATTGTGTCCGCCACCAATAATGACTGCATCAACGATTTGTGTCATGGAATAATGTGGAAATGAAAACAGAACCCGCATTATCCGTCATCCGCCGCACTGCACAATTGAGCTTGGTTCTGCTGCTCGCCGCGTGCGCGGGTGGCATTGCGGAATACAACGGTGCTGACGCACCCACGTTCGCACCCTACCCCGCTGACCAACGACCCAAAGTTGCATTGGTACTCGGCGCTGGCGGACCACGTGGCTTCGCGCATATTGGCGTGCTAAAAGTGCTTGAAGAAAATGACATAGATGTTGATTTGATCGTCGGCGCAAGCGCTGGCGCCATGCTCGGCGCGCTCTATGCCAACGGCATGAAAGCCGCGCAGTTAGAAAAACTTGCGCTCGACCTAGACGCAAAACGCTTCATCGGCATATCGAGTTCCGGCCTGGTTGGAAATGGCAATGCCGTCTATACATGGATAGCAGACCTAACCAACAACCGCCCATTGGAAGGGATGCGAAAAAAATTTGCCGTCACTGCCACGCGCGTATCCGATAATCAACTAGCCATTTTTAATGTCGGCAACACTGGCGCTGCCGTTAGAGCTTCCAGCGCGACACCAGCGCAGTTTTCGCCCGTCAAAATTCGTAATGTGCTCTACCATGATGGTGATGAAGCCGCACCAGTGCCGATTAAAGCCGCGCGCACTCTAGGTGCGAGAGTCGTCATTGCCGTGGACGTCTCTGCACATTTATCTGCGACCCCAAAAAGCGTACCAGAAACGTGGCAAGTCCGTGACCGCAAACGCACCGCTATGGTTGCCGCGGAGGCTACCTATGCTGATGTGTTAATTCACCCAGACCTTGGCTACTACGCGGCGATCAGCGAGGATTATCGCAAGATGTGTATTGAGCAAGGTGCAGCAGCAGCGCGAGCAGCACTACCGAATATTCGCGCGGCACTGGCGGAAAAAGCCATAGCCATCAGCGGGAACATAGGTGTGGCAAAGGGTTTGTGACGGCGCGACGTAGATGGCGTGCGTGAAATGGCGTAGGGGTCAAAATCGCCAACAGCCTGTGCTTTATCTTATTTGCCGTTAGATCGAATAAGGCACACGTACGCTGGGTAGGCTAGTGTCAAAGTCTTTAATGTTGCGCGTGACTAGCAGCAACCCGTGCTCGATAGCGCTTGCTAAGATAATCGCATCCGGTAGTTTCATTCTCCGCTCGCGGCGAAGCCCGACGGCCCGTTCGGCGATATCTTGACTAACGGGAATAATATCGAACGACGCAAGAAACCCTCTAGTCAAATCTTCGTTCTCAACGTCGCCGCCCACCATGACCTCCATCCACGTCACCACGCTAATGGCTCTTGATTCATAAAGCTGAAACTCTTTTTTAGCCGCCGCGATACCGTTGAGATAGTCGATCAAAATGATGCTATCGGACAGCCCGTTCATCATTTAACGGTCCCATTCCGCTCGTAACTTTTGCTGCGTCGTAACGGCATCTGCTGATTTTCTATTTTTAGTATTCCACGCGCCAAACGCTTCTGGCGTCTCAATATTTCGTATTACATATTGTGCAACAGCTTGCCGGATTAGCTCTGCGCGCGAGACATTTTTGCGCACTTCCAACAGTCGCAAAGCGACGAGTTGAGCTTCTGGTAGATCAATGATAGTTCGCATGATTATGTCGACATCAGCGCGCCACTTCCTTCATCACCTGCGAAATATCTAGCGTACGGGCTCTTTGCTGAATATCTGGCAGGTATTTGGTTTGTAGTTGTTTGGCTTCACCGAGCACGCCAGAGAAGGCCTGTTTCATGGTGTCGGTGGAAAGGGTGCGGCCGCCTGCATAATATTTTTTCGCCACATGGCCGAGTGCATAGGTGGTGGCGAATGAAAATGCGGCACCAGTACCTGCGCTGCCGATGGACCGTCCGATGCCGCCCGCCACTTTACCGAGCAGCCCACCCATTAGTTTCCGGCCAAACTGCTCAACATATTGCGACGTTAAGCCCACACCGAGAGTGCCAAGAAAATCTTTGATATGGCCTTTGTCTAAATCAAAACCATGCGCCTTGCCAACGCGATAAACCATTTTCATTTGCAGCGGAATGATGGCCATCGAGGCTAAGCTTTGCGGGAGTAACTCAAGTGCCCCGTTGAGAATGGCGTAATTGAGCACCATCTTATCGAGCTCCTCATTAGTCATGGTGGAGGCGAATTTTGGCTCGATAGTTGATTCGCTATTCATCGTGGAAGCCGCCACCGGCGCGACGGCTAATGCGGCAGCTTGGGTATTTAGTGTCGCCGCTGCGCCCGCATCAATATCGAGTAGCTGTTGTAGCGAATCGAGGAAAGATTTCTCGGCAGCTGAAAGTGCGCCATCAGCATCACAGACGCCCACCGCAAATTCATAGGCGAGCGTTTTCATCTCGGCGGATGAAAAATTGGCCGCGTTCACAGTTTGGACGAGGCTTATTTTTTTGAGTAGCACGTTCTGATAAATAGCGGCAGTATTCACATTGTTCTCAGCACCCAGCGCCTCCACGATTCGCTTAATTTCATCGCGCTCTTGCGTGGCATTGTTGCCATCGGCAAATGCGGCCGTGAGGGCAATGGTGAGGATGGCTTCGCGTTCTTGATTGGTCATGTTTTGTTCACTTTTGGTTGAGTTGGCGTCATTACTTTGAGGGCTGGGGCTGGAAAAGTTGCATTCGGCATGAATAGTATAATACCTATTAACGGCGGGCACACTGGGACACATATGGTTGAAGACGCCCGCCAAATATAGGCTTTACAATTTTTTGTTAATGCTGTCTATCAACTGGCGACACCGCGCAGCACTAGTTTCCACTTGTTGAAATTGCCCTTGCTTTATCCAATCTGGCGCCACCATCCATGAGCCGCCCACACACGCGACATTTGGCAGGCGCAGATACTGGGCAACATCGGCTTCGCTAATGCCGCCGGTTGGGCAAAGCATGAGATTGGGAAATGGCCCGGCGAGTGATTTCGCCATGTTGACCCCACCGACTGAAGCGGCCGGAAATAGTTTGACGGCGTCAAAACCATGCTCCATTAACGCGATTATTTCACTTGGTGTGGCCGCACCTGGCACCACCGGGATTGACATTGCGCCGATGGCGGCGGCAAGGCGCGGCGAAGTGCCAGGAGTAACTAAAAAATCCGCCCCAGCATTCGCCGCCGCATGGGCTTGCGCCTCAGTTAACACCGTGCCCGCCCCCACCACCATTTGTGGCACGTGCTTTTTTATTTCCATTAATGCGGACATCGCCACCTCAGTTCTGAGGGTAACTTCAATTGCCGTCAGCCCGCCCCGATAAAGCGCTTCAGCAATATTAATTGCCTCTTGCATGCTATTGACAGTCACCACGGGCATGATGCCTGCGTCAAGTAAAAACTTACGGGTGTCTTGTTGGCGGGTTGACGTATGCATAATGAGTTGGGCTAAGTTATATTGTTAAAAATCTAGCAAGATCGATCACATCACCAAATCATACCGTGCAGCTAATCGACAACGCGCCTTCTTCTGCTGAGCCAACATTGGCGCGGTTAAGCCCAAATAAGGTGCGACCAATATCCTTTGCCGTATTGGGGTTGATGGTCACGGATGTGCGTGCTGCAAAGGTAGCCGCATCAATATGCAAATGAAATTCCCCAGTCTCGCCGTCAATGGTGATGATGTCGCCATCGCACACGCGGGCGAGTGCGCCGCCGCACAGCGTTTCAGGCGTGACGTGAATGGCGGCAGGCACTTTGCCGGAGGCGCCGGAGAGTCGGCCATCCGTGACTAATGCAACGCGATGCCCATTACCTTGTAGCAGACCGAGAAGTGGGGTGAGGCTATGCATTTCTGGCATGCCGTTGGCGCGCGGACCTTGAAACCGCACTACCGCAACAAAATCATGCGGCAATGTGCCCGCCTTGTGCATACGATTTAATTCTTTCGGGTCACTTACCACCACGGCGGGTGCAGTGATACGCCGGAACTCGGGCTTTACGGCAGATGTTTTGATGAGTGCTCGCCCCAAATTGCCTTTGAGAAGCTTCATCCCGCCGTGTTTCTCAAATGGATCTGCCACACCGCGCACCACAGTGGTGTCGGCACTTAGTGCCACACAATCTTGGTAGTGAAGCCTACCTTCAGATGTGAGTATCGGCTCTTGGGTATAGCTTACCAGCCCGTGCGTGCCCGCCGCAATGGTTGCGGTGTCAGCGTGCATCAAGCCCGCCTGAATCAATTCGCGAATCACAAACGGCAAGCCACCGGCCGCGTTGAAGTGATTCACGTCGGCCTCCCCATTTGGGTAAATATGCGTCATCAACGGGACAATCTTGCCGATCGCATCGAAGTCATCCCAGTTGATGATGATGCCGGCGGCGCGCGCCACCGCGACCCAGTGAATCGTATGGTTAGTCGAGCCACCGGTGGCAGTGAGCATGACGATTGCATTCACAATTGCGCGCTCATCCACCAATTGCCCGATCGGGCGGTAGTCTTCGCCTAAAGCGGTCATCGAGGCCGCACGCTCGGTCGAATGACGCGTTAGCGCTTGACGCAGTGGCGTGCCGGGGTTGATAAACGAGGTTCCCGGTAATTGCAGCCCCATCGCCTCCAGTAATGCTTGATTGGAGTTAGCCGTGCCATAAAAAGTACAGGTTCCCGCGCTATGGTATGAGGCCGACTCCGCTTCTAATAATTCCTCACGGGTGGCACGTCCATCGGCATAGCGCTCGCGCACTTCCGCCTTCGCTTTATTCGATAGCCCACTCATCATCGGGCCCGCTGGCACAAACACAAACGGCAAATGCCCGAACGCTAACGCGCCAATTAAGAGTCCCGGCACAATTTTGTCGCATACGCCTAGGCACACCACCGCATCAAACATATCATGCGAAAGTGCGACCGCAGTGGCTTGCGCAATCACGTCCCGGCTAAATAACGATAGCTCCATGCCGGGTCGGCCTTGTGTCACCCCATCGCACATGGCGGGCACACCACCCGCCACCTGTGCGGTCGCGCCAAACTCACGTGCGGCAGCTTTAATAAACGCCGGATAGTGCTCGAACGGCTGGTGCGCGGACAGCATATCGTTGTAAGCGGTGACGATGGCAATATTAGGTGCGGCAATCGCTTTGATTTTGAGCTTATCATTTGCCTCACTGGCCGCAAAAGCATGGGCAAGATTGCCGCAGCTCAAGCTGCCTCGCACCGGGCCGGTGCGGCGCGACTCCTCAGTAAAGGCTAAATACGCGCCTCTAGTGGGCTGACTACGCTGGCGAATTGTTTCAGTAATCTCGGCTAATCGGCTATCAATTTTGCTGTTCGTCATATTAGTCATGGCCTTACTCTCTTTCACTGTTCCCGCAATACTGTGTTGACCGACTTATCCACCAACCTACCTACCTAACTATTGCGCCCAATGCACATCAAGTGGCGCTTTGCCCACATTAATCGCGGCTAAGACCGGATATTTATGCATATCACCGGATGCGATTGCCGTCTCAAAAACGGCCTTTTTAGCAGCGCCGCGAATTATTAACAAACGACTGGCCGCATCGCGCCAACCACGTGGTGTCAGTGTAATTCGTTGTGGCCAGAGGCCTGCGACCGGACATCCAGTCGCGTCTAAGCTGGTATAAGGATCTTGACAATTAAGTGCCGCATTTAGTTGCGACGCCTCAGGAAAAAGTGACGCCGTATGGCCATCCTCACCCATGCCGAACACAACAACACTTGGTATTTGAAATTGATCATTTGCGTTGGCAATGGATGTCTTGATGTCAGTCGCATAATCGGCAAGGCGATGAAATGTGACCCGCGCGGTATTCTCAGTTAAGAGCGTTTTAGCCACCATCGCCTGATTGCTGGCTGACTTACGTTGTGCGGTATTAACGACCCAACGCTCATCGACTAACCCGACATCCACATTCGACCAATCAACGTCTTGTGTTGAAAGATATTGATAAACAGGCGCTGGTGACGTGCCGCCAGATAAAAGCAACTGCGCACGCTGCTCGGTAGATGTTCGTAATTTAAGCTCCGCCACCATTTGCGTGGTCACGCCCGAAATATAATCAGCGTCACTCGAATAGGCATGAAATCGAAATGCTTTTACGCTCATCAAGCTACCTCTGGATATAACAACAACTCGCCCGCTTCATCGGGCCCCCATGAACCAGCCGCGTAAGGATAAATTGGCGTATCGGTCGCCTGCCATGCATCCACAATGCCATCAATCCACGACCATGCGGCTTCAATCTCATCATTACGCACAAATAGCGCGGGGTTGCCGTGCAACGCATCAAGCAACAGCCGTTCATAGGCGATCCGACGATTAGGGCTAAGCGGCATCGACAAATTTAATGGTAACGGCTGTAACTCAAGCGCACCCCATTCAGGGCCAGCCAAGCTCGACATAAAGTTAAGCTCAATGTTTTCTTCAGGCTGCAGGCGAATCATCATGCGATTAGGCGTGGCCAGTTTCTGGCTCGGCTTTTCAAATATCCAGTGAGAGACTGGGCGAAAGTTAATCACAATCTGGGAGCAGCGTTCAGCAAGCCTTTTACCAGTGGCAAGGCGAAACGGCACATCAGCCCAGCGCCAGTTATCAATATAGGCGCGCACGCCGACAAAGGTTTCTATTGGCGGCGTATCAAGAGGCAATTGAAACCCCTTGACCGATTTGCCGGACACCACACCTGCGCTATATTGTCCGCGCGTTGTATTTAACGCGGCACTTTCCGGTGTCATTGGCCGCAACGCCCGCAACACCTTTAATTTTTCATCGCGCACGATATCGGCTTCGAGTGAGCCCGGCGGCTCCATTGCAATTAAACAAAGCAGCTGGAGCATATGGTTTTGCACCATGTCGCGCAACGCGCCGTATTGCGCGTAGTAGCCCTCGCGTCCGTCCACACCAGCCGTTTCAGCCACCAAAATATCGACTGACTTTATCCACTGCCGGTTCCACACCGCCTCCAAGAGCGTATTCCCAAAACGCAGTGCAAGCAGATTTTGTACGGGTGCCTTGCCTAAATAGTGATCAATTCGATATACACGATCTTCGCTGACGAGCGCGTTAATGGCGTGGTTAATCTGTTTTGCGCTGGCTAACCCACGGCCAATTGGTTTTTCTAATACCAAACGCGATGGTGCCTCAAGCAATCCCGCCGCTTTTAAGCCCTCCGCGATGTTGACAAATAAATTGGGTGGTGTAGCTAAAAAACTCACGCAATGCGATTGCTGTAAATACCCCAGCTGGCGGGCGATTTCAGCCGCATTGCTCAAATCTGCCATCACATAGTCGGTTCGGGCAATCATCGCCTGAATATCGGCGGCGTGCCCGTCCACACCCGCTTTTTTAGTCATCGACTCGGCGAGTGCCAGCCGAAATGTTTCGCTTGTATGGTCCTGCCGCGCAACCGCAACAATTTTGAACTGCGCGGGAAGTAATCCATCTCTAAGCAAATGGGCGAGCGACAAAAAGATATAGCGATGCGCTAAATCACCGGTGGCACCAAACAAAATTAATGTGTCATGCATGATATTGGAGGTGTGGAGTTGTTGTGCGTTAAGAACAAGCATCATTTTAACTGGTATGAAGGTGGTATTACGTGTTTTGTTGTGCGCTGCGCTTGAAATCGCCGTTAAACACCAGTGGCAGGAACCAGAACTTGAAAACTTATTTGCCGTTGTGCATTATTTGCAGCGTGAAATGCACGTGCTTTGGGGGTAGAATTTTCCGTTATGTTCATTTGCTATTACTTGTACTTAGCCACCTTTTATTACTTTGGCTTACCCTTAGATACCCTTTAATTTACCTATCGCCGCCCGCGCTATTTCGCCAGGCATAACTTATATTTTACGTCGGAGCACTCATGGTTTTACTTACCGTCAATGGCGAACGCATTTCAACCAACGTTGATCCCGCCACCCCGCTTCTCTGGTTTTTACGCGACAACCTACAACTCACAGGCACTAAATACGGCTGCGGCATGGCGCTCTGTGGTGCTTGCACCGTGCACGTAAACGGCGATGCAGTGCGCGCCTGTGTGACACCTATTTCCGCTGTTGCGGGTAAAAAGGTCACCACGATCGAAGTGATCGGCAAAACGCCGATTGGTAAAAAAGTACAAGACGCTTGGGTTGCTGAAGACGTCGTGCAGTGCGGCTATTGCCAGTCTGGACAAATCATGTCCGCCAGCGCATTGCTAATCAAAAACACCGCGCCGACCGACGCCCAAATTGATGATGCGATGAACGGCAATATTTGTCGATGTGGCACCTATAACCGGGTGCGTGCGGCCATCAAAGTTGCTGCCAGTGGCAAAGCTGCCAAAGCACCTTCTGTTAAGCCCGCCGCTAAAAAATCCGCAAAAGCCTAAGGAACATCATGGAAAAATTATTCGTTTCACCTGCGGCCAACACACCAAAAACGCCAAGCCGTCGCGATTTTCTCAAGGTCAGCGCTGTTGCCAGCAGCGGCCTCGTCATTGGCTTTAATTTAATCCTCGGCAATAAAATAGCGGCTGCGCAGGCGGCGCCTGACTTAAACCAACCAAATGCGTTTTTGAGGATCGCACGCGATGGATCGGTGACTGTTCAAGTCAAGCATCTCGAATTTGGTCAAGGCGTTTTAACGTCATTACCGATGTTAGTCGCGGAAGAGCTTGGCTGCGATTTCGCTAAAGTACATTCTGAATTAGCCCCTGCTGCCCCTATCTACGCGCACACCGCTTTTGGTATGCAGATGACAGGCGGCTCAACCTCCGTTGCCAATTCGTGGGATCAGCTACGCACGGTCGGCGCAATGGCGCGCACCATGCTGGTGAGCGCCGCGGCAGAACGCTGGAAGGTAGATCCGTCAAAATGCCGTGTTGAATTTGGCAAAGGTGTCGTGACAGGCGCCGGCAAACGTGCGACGTTTGGTGAGCTCGCCGACGCGGCAGCAAAACTACCAACACCGCAAAAAGTCACGCTTAAAGACGCCAAAGATTTCACCATCATCGGCAAGCCGACCAAACGTCTCGATGCCCCCGCGAAGGTCAACGGCACGGCACGCTTTGGAATCGACATCACCTCAAAGCAAATCCCTAATTTGCACACAGCCTTAGTCGCCCATGCGCCAACGTTCGGCGCTCGAGTGAAAAAATTTAACGCCGATAGAGTCAACGGCATACCCGGCGTGACGCACGTGGTGCAACTCAGCAATGGTATTGCGGTTGTTGGCAAAACGTTTTGGGCCGCTAAAACGGGCCGTGATGCTCTGCAAATCGAGTGGGATTTAGAAGCCGGTAGCAAGGCCGATACGGCAAGCATGAGTAAAGCCTACCGCGAGACCGCCAAAACGCCTGGCCTAGTGGCTAAAAAAGGCAACCCTGATGCCTTTTCGACCGTTGCTAAAAGTATCGTTGCCGAATATGAAATGCCCTACCTCGCGCACGCCGCGATGGAGCCGTTGAATTGCACGGTTTCGGTTACCGGCGATAAATGCGAAGTGTGGGTAGGCTCACAGTTTCAAACCGTTGACGCGGGTGCGGCGGCCACCATCGCCGGCGTGCCCCCACAAAATGTAAAGCTCAACACGATGATTGCCGGTGGCGGCTTTGGCAGACGCGCCACACCAACTTCAGACTACATTGTCGAAGCCGTGGAGATTGCCAAAAAAGCGGGCGTGCCTGTCAAGACGGTATGGACACGCGACGACGATATGAAAGGCGGTTACTATCGTCCGATGTATGTGCATCGGATTGAAGCCGGACTCGATGCCGCTAATAAAATAGCGGCATGGAATCACGTAATCGTTGGTCAATCAATCGTTGCAGGCACGGCATTTGAAGGCTTTATGGTTAAAAACGGCATTGATTCGACCAGTGTTGAAGGTGTTGCCGATACGCCGTATGACATTGCCAATATGCACGCCACACTGCACACCACCAAGCCTGGGGTGCCCGGGTTATGGTGGCGCTCGGTCGGCCATACGCATACCGCGTATGCGATGGAAACCATGATGGATGACTTGGCAGCATTAGCGGGCGTTGACCCGGTAACCTTCCGACGCACTTATTTGACTAAACATCCACGCGTGCTAGCCACACTCAACTTAGCCGCACAAAAGGCCAACTGGGGTTCTGCAATGCCAAAGGGCCGCGCACGCGGCGTGGCGGTGCATGAATCATTTGGTTCGGTGGTGGCGCATGTGGTCGAAGTCTCACTCGACCAAAGCGCGTTAAAAATTCACCGAATTGTATCCGCCATTGACTGCGGCTTAGTGGTCAATCCGTTGACAGTGACAGCACAGGTAGAAAGCGCCGTAGTATTCGGATTAAGTGCGGCGCTATACGGCAAGATTACGTTGAAGGACGGCGTGGTTGAGCAATCGAACTTCCATGATTATCCGGTTCTCAGAATGGCTGAAATGCCGCCCGTTGAAGTCAATATCGTACCGGGCGGCACACGACCGTCTGGTGTCGGTGAACCCGGCACACCACCAATCGCACCAGCGGTGTCTAACGCAATTTTTGCCTTAACAGGGAAGCGATTGCGGATGCTGCCGTTCGATTTGGCCAGCCTGAAGGCGTAATGGGTTCGTTCGGATTAAGTTCGCTCATACGACGAAGAAATTTTTAACCGCCGATCAACGCCAATACAGGCCGATACACGCCGATCAACGCCAACACGCGCCGATAAAACCAAAAAACGTAAATCATTTGTCATTCCAACAGAGCATGGTTTCATCATGCGACGAGGAATCTTACCCGCTGTGTGCGTAGTACAACACGGGTAAGATTCCTCACAAAAACGTTCGGAATGACAGGTCGGTCGCCATTTGCTTTTGTCGGCGTGTATTGACCTGATCGGCCTTAATCGGCGTGAAGCAGCGTCCATGGCGGTTACAAAATTTAGCGTCATTCCGCCTAAGCGCGTATTTTGCGCGACGCGGAATTTTGGCCTTGTTAATGCTGCGCGATTTACTTCAACGCCTTGAACCGAACCCGCCTAGGCCGCGAGCCTTCTTCACCTAGGCGACGTTTTTTGTCTGCTTCGTATTCGTTGTAGTTACCGTTGTAGAACACCCATTGCGAGTCACCTTCACAAGCCAAAATGTGGGTGGCGAGCCGGTCCAAAAACCATCTATCGTGCGAAATCACCATTACGGTACCGGCGAATTCTTGTAGCGCGTCTTCTAATGCACGCAAAGTTTCTACGTCTAGATCGTTGGATGGCTCATCAAGCATTAAGACGTTGCCGCCTTTTAATAGCGTGATGGCAAGGTGTAATCGGCCACGTTCACCGCCAGATAATTTGCCAACTAACTTTTGTTGATCGCCGCCTTTGAAGTTAAATCGACCAATGTACGCGCGCGATTGCATTTCAAATTTCCCGACCTGCACGATATCGGAGCCACCAGAGACCGCTTCCCACACGTTTTTATCGTTTTCCATCGCGTCGCGTGATTGATCGACGAACGCTAAATTCACCGTGGGACCGACGGTGATGGTGCCGGAATCTGGCGTCTCGGTACCGCGAATGAGTTTGAATAAGGTAGATTTGCCGGCACCGTTGGGGCCGATCACGCCGACAATCGCGCCCGGCGGGATCTTCATGCTGAGGTTATCAATCAATACGCGGTCACCAAATGATTTGGTGACATTGGTAAATTCAATCACTTCATTACCCAATCGCTCGGCGACCGGGATAAATATCTCGCTGGTTTCGTTACGCGTTTGATATTCAAAGCTGGAGAGTTCTTCAAATCGCGTCATGCGCGCTTTTGATTTCGCTTGGCGGCCTTTCGGGTTTTGTCTGACCCAGTCAAGTTCTTTTTTCAAGTTCTTCTGGCGTGCAGACTCAGAAGACTCTTCCTTTTGCAGACGATCCGTTTTTTGCTCAAGCCAGCTTGAGTAGTTGCCCTTCCACGGAATGCCTGATCCACGGTCAAGTTCTAAAATCCACTCCGCTGCATTATCTAAAAAGTAACGGTCATGGGTTACCGCCACCACGGTGCCGGGGAAGCGCGCTAAAAACTGCTCCAGCCAATCGACACTTTCTGCATCCAAATGGTTGGTCGGCTCATCAAGCAGCAACATATCTGGCTTTGACAATAGCAACTGGCAGAGTGCCACGCGGCGCTTTTCGCCGCCCGATAAATTACCGACAATCGCGTCCCACGGCGGTATTCGCAACGCATCTGCCGCAATATCCATCTGCGCGTCAGTTGAGTCACCGTCACCGGCGTTGATGATGGCTTCCAACTTTGCTTGCTCCTCAGCTAACGCATCAAAATCAGCATTTTCTTCAGCATAGGCGGCATAGACATCATCAAGCCGTTTTTTTGCCGCCAACACACCGCCCAAGCCCGCCTCAACCGCTTCGCGCACCGTCTGTGTTGGATCCATCAACGGCTCTTGTTTGAGATAGCCGATCTTGATGCCCAACATCGGCACGGCTTCACCCTCGATCTCTTTATCCTCACCCGCCATGATTTTGAGTAGGGTAGATTTACCCGCGCCATTGGTGCCCAACACGCCGATTTTGGCGCCCGGAAAAAATGACAGTGAAATGTCTTTCAAAATTTGCCGCTTCGGGGGAACAATTTTTCCCACACGGTTCATGGTGTATACGTACTGTGCCATCGTCTGCTTTCAAGTCAATTATTTTGGTGTGCGCTATTTTGCCAGTGTGCGTGAGGTTCTGCGGATATTTCGCCGTTTTGTCACCGTTTGCGCAATGAGACAAATGGAAAGCGATGGCAATAAGTAGATTACTAAACTCGCCTATTGGCGGGCTTTTACAGCAACTTTCTCTTGAAGACACCCGTCAATAGGCGAGGTTTACTATTTATTGATGTCCGCCACGATTGGGTGCATTTAGGGCATGGTGCGGGTATCAATTTCGTTTTAATATCTCACGGTGATAGACAACCCTAATTCCAACCCACCCCCGGCGCTGACCATCGACGAGCAAATCGCGGCGCTCGAAATCGAGTGTAAGTATCGCCAGGTTAAAGTTCGCCAATCCACGCGAATGAAAGAGGTGGCGCAGATGGCGGTGATTGATATTCGCGGCGAGGTGATGTCGCGGCAATCCGAAATTCGTGGACTCAAACAACTCGAACTAGCGTGTGAATCGCGGATGCGCGAGCTCATCGGTGGGCATATGTTGGAGCTTCGTAATATTCGTGACACCGGGCTTTTCGTCCAGATGCGTAGCCACTATCAACATCGCGAATGGCAGTTTTTAAAGGGCAATTACCCGATGCTGTTTCGGGAAGCCGATGGCGAGGCAGAGCGCATTAAGCGTAATTTGTTGCGTAATGCGGAGCTGGATAAACAAAGACGGCGCGGTTAAGCCATCGTTTGATGGACACCACTATAGGTACGACCATTAACGCCGCATTTTTGCCGTTCGCGCTCGCGGACGACGTTTCAGCGCATTGTTGCCAACTTGACTCTCTGCACCCCCAATAATCCGGGCGATTGACGTATTGCAACCAAAGGGGGCATTTAATGCCAGTCACACCAGCGATCACCTCAGCAGCGTTAGATGCGTCATCTGAGTCAGCCGTCACAAATGCCGCAATCTCTTCAATTTCCCTAGCCGCCATAGGGCTGACTAAAGCTTACGGCACAAGGCAGGCCGTCGCCGACGTATCGCTTCAATTAAAGCCCGGCGAAATTGTCGGCATACTTGGTCCAAACGGCGCGGGCAAATCGACCACGATTAGCCTGTTGGCAGGTCTAATAACGGCAGATGCGGGCAGCATCATGCTCAATGGCCAGACCGTAAATACAGAGACCGCCGAATACAAAAAACATATCGGCTTGGTCACGCAAGATATCGCGTTATTTGAGGAGCTCTCCGCGCGCACTAATTGCGAAATATTTGCCTCCCTATATGGCATCCAAGCTGGCGTCCAAAGGAGCAGTAGCGGAAAAACTCAACAGCAGACAATTGATGATGTATTAGAGCAAGTCGGCCTCAGCGCCCGAGCCAATGATCGTGTCGAAACGTATTCCGGCGGCATGAAGCGCAGACTCAATATCGCGGTAGCGCTGATACATAACCCTGAAATTGTGATGCTCGACGAGCCCACCGTGGGCGTCGATCCGCAAAGCCGCAACGCGATATTTGATCATCTCGAAAAACTTCGCGCCATGGGCAAGACGATCCTATATTCAACGCACTACATGGAAGAAGCCGAGCGGCTGTGCGACCGCATCGTGATTATGGATAACGGCCGTGTTGTCGCCAACGATACGCTCGGCAATTTAAAATCGATGTTGCCCGCAAGTGACTTGGTGGATATCGAATTTACCGGCGCACTAAATGAACGACAGCGTGCAGGCTTAAGCGAGCTAGGCAAATTTAATGTCACGACTGCTCACGATGCACAACTCACGGTGAGCTTGCAATCAATTGCAAATGAGCTGCCCGGCTTACTCGCAAAAATAGCCGTTACTGACGCGTGTATCACCCACTTATCAACACGCCGTGCGGGTCTAGAGGCGCTCTTTTTACACCTGACCGGTCGGCAATTGCGCGATGAAGACAGTGCGACTGAAAATGCTGGTGGCGCACCTGCGGCATCCAATAGAAAAGCCAACAGGAGCATCGTATGAGTGTCACTTCTACGCTGGTTCGCAAAGATATTTTGCTCTACTTACAAAATCGTAAAGCGATTGCGATTACGCTGATTGCGCCTATCGTCATGGCCGCGTTTTTTGGCTATGTGTTTAATTCTGACAATAATAAAAAACCAGCAAAGACACCGATTGTACTTGTGGATTTAGACGCGAGTAATGTCTCCACGGCCATCGTTGCGAAATTCAGCAAAGATGAAACGATGGATGTGCTTGTCGCAAATGAAGACGAGGCCATTAAACTCGTGCGCAGCGGTAAGCGCCGCGCCGCCATTTTGTTGCCGCAAAATTTCGCGCGCGATTTAGAAGCGTCTTTGAATGTGAATGAAAGCACGGCAAAGCCCGCCATTCGTATTCATTACGATCCTTCCCAGGCGTTCATCTTAGGGCTAATCAACGGCGTCATGAGTCAGCATGTGGTGCAGGGGATTGATAAAAGCCAAACGGGCAGTGCTGCATCGAAGCCGCCGCTTTCTTCGTCCTTACCCTTTACGGCCACCGCAACCGCTGTCACTGCAAACACTTCACAAAAATACAATAGCTTCGCGCATTCATTTGCCGGCATGAGCGTGCAATTTATTTTATTCATGGGCATTGAATTTGGTATCGGGCTGTTACTCATGCGTCGGCAAGATATTTGGAAGCGGCTACGGATCGCACCAATTACCAAAATAGATATGATTGCCAGCCGCGTTATCGCCAGCACCATCATTGGGGTGGGCTTTATGACAGCCATCTATATTGCCGCCATCGGCATATTTGGCGTGCGGGTATCGGGAAGTTGGCTAGGTTTTGGCATCATCATCTTAGCCTTTGCGCTGCTTAATGCTTCGTTCGGCTTACTCATCGCCGCGGTTGGCAGATCGCCTGAGGTCGCCCGCAGTATCGCCATATTTGCCACGCTGATTTTGGTGATGCTCGGCGGGGCATGGGTACCATCATTTGTATTCCCGGAATGGTTGCAACGCCTATCGCAACTCACGCCAACGTTCTGGGCCATTGAAGGCCTATCGGCAATGACATGGCGCGGGTTAGCGCTTGATGCGGCGGTTAAGCCAGTGGCGATCATGTTGGCCTTTAGCGCGGCGTTTACGGCAGTAGCAATGTGGCAGTTTCAGTGGGACGAATGAGCTTGAACAGTCGTTGATCCGCCATCGTTGTTATTGCGATAGTGCCGACGCGCCGTAGTGCCATAGCACCATTGGGCAAGTTTTGTTTGCCCAACAATCGGCCGCAATTCATCGATATCACCGTTGGGCTCCGCTTCGCTCGACCCACGTGCTGTATCCAACTCCCAGCACAAGAAAAAGGGAGCCCACAGTAGCCCGGCCAAGCGAAGCGCCGCCGGGATAATATTCGCGCCATTGCGGGTTCAAATACCGTCACTAACGAACGCTAATGTTAACGAATTTTCCGGCCATTAATTGTGCTGGCGGTGCCGCAAAAACGAACGCGTTAGCTCAGTGCGAGCCTCCGCGGCGTCGGTGCGCTCGACCGGGCTACCGTTTCTAGCTTTAAAACGAGATTTTCCATTAGGGTTTGAAATGATAACGAGGCTGTTTTTTCGCGTATTTTCTGTTGACTGACGAATGAATAGCGAGCTATTTAATAGGAAGAAACAGGAAAAACGCCGAAAATAGTCCGTTAGCACTCAAACAGCCCCAAAGGGATGCCTAATGGAAAATCTCGGTAAAAGCCTCCCCCCATGACCGGAGGAAGCTCGTAGGTTGGGTTGAGCGGAGCGAAGCGGAGCCCAACGTAACGCTACGCGGCAACCTATTGTTGGACGAAAAAAACTGCCCAACGGCTGTTGACGGGTAAATGGGAAGTAGGTTGGGCTGGTCTTATCAAGCCCAACATCAACGCTATCCTCAACACCAACACCACCAGCACCATCATCTGCAAAAATTAAGTACTCAACCCATCCAACCAATCGCGCATCGCCTGTCTGGCAACAACACCGTGCATCGGCAACACCACCACGTCACCGGCCGTTGCCCAATTGACTAACTGTTTGGCCGCATCAAACTCCGACAATGTTGTTTTGATATTTGCCGTCGCAAACCCTTCGGCGACCAATGTGCGTGCCATCATCGCCGCTATTTCGCCATCAGCGCGGCCGCGTAAAAACCCGTCGATATCCTTAAGCACAATCATATCGGGCGCGTATCGTGCCGCGGTTTTAGCGAGCGCGTCAATGTCGGTGTTATCACGGTTTCCCGCTTGGCCGAGGAGCAGTCCAAGCTTAGATTCACCTACTCGTAACCCATTCGCCACATCGAGTAACCCCGCTAATCCCGCAGGGTTGTGCGCGTAATCGATTAAGATATGCACGCCATTTATGTGCCATTGCTCTAGGCGGCCAGAATTATCTTGTCGGCGCGCACCAAATGTATTGAGGATGGCGCGAATGGTTTCATGCGGTACGCTGAGCGCGTTTGCCGCAAGTGTTGCAGCAGCGATGTTGTCAATGTTGTAAGTGGCGTGCGCGTTTGCGGTGAGCGGCATCGCCGCAACACTTCCTAAATCAACCGTAACGTCAGCACCATCGTCAGCTGTCGATAACTTGAGTTGGCCCGCCTCAACACCGCAAGTAACACACGCTTCACTACGCAGAGCTTGCAGTATTGGTGAATTAAAATCACGAGCAAAGACGGCCACCTTCGGCCAAAAATGCTTGGAACGCCCCATCATTATTGTATCGTCGCCGTTTAACACTAGCACGCCACCATCGCGTAACCCACGCAACACGGTGAGTTTTGCTGCCGCAAGATCATCCAGATTATCAATGCCGTATTCACCGAAATGATCCGCACTCACATTCGTTACAATCGCCACGTCAGCATCGCAGACGGCTAACCCGCGCCGCAATATACCGCCGCGCGCGCACTCAAGTACCGCCGCGCTAACACGTTTGTCGCGCAGCACGGTGCGCGCACCGGCGGGGCCTGAGTAATCACCTGTTGTAAAGGCATCACCATCGATTACAACGCCTTCGGTACTGGAGTAGCCAAGTGTTGCGCCTTGCGCCGCTAGCATGGCGGCTAGTAATCGTACGGTAGTGGTTTTGCCATTGGAACCGGTGACGAGTGCGACGGGAATATTGCGGATCTTCAAAAAATCAATATCGCTAGGAGCAGGTATTTGTTGCAGGTCAAAGGTCATTGATGATGGGCCTGCACCGATGGTGACCTCATCATCATCCACATAAAGTGCAACATCATGGGTAAGTGCGGCATCGCGCAATTCAATGAGGGTGGGATTTTTTTCGGTGAGCGCGTGAGCGCGCAAGCGTATCAGCGCCGCTTCAATATCACCAATGTCATTTAGCATACTGCCTGTGTCGTCGCTGCACGCGTTCGATATAGTTAGCAGAGGGTAACAATCAGCGACCGCCGTTTCCCACGCCCACTCATTGACTTCAGTCGCCACATAAAGTTGGTCAATTGGCGCACTAAATGCCAAAGACGTACTCGCGTCATGCATTCTCACAACGGCCTGAACAGTGGCATCACGCTCATGTAAGCCACGCCAGTCGAGCGCCAGAGTGAGTGCCGCAATGTGGTAGCGCCAACGTGTATGTGCCGCACCATCCTTCGCCGCCTCGCTTAACGCCTCCAACACCACACCAGTGTGCTTAAAAAAGAAATTTGGCCCCGTTAATCGGCGCGATTCGCTGAAAAATTCGGAGTCACGTTCAATGACATTGATCGGTACGGGCATGGAGTTTTTGAATAGTTTTTAGTGTGCTTGGCAAGAGCGGATTGCAATTTTAGTGTAGTCACGCCACGCGTGCGGGAGTGTGCTAATTTGAATCAGCTTATCTCGCGTAATTGAACACTAACGCCGCAGTGCTGAGCGATTCCCGCTTTGCTATCGGCTCACTGGACGCTATGTGGCTCGTGCCCACCCGCACAGGCTGGTTTGCCAAACTGAGTTAGTGCGACATCGTAAATAATGGGGTCAGCAACTGTCTTAAAGAATCCGCTGAATACCCCTGTTCTTAAGCAGGTTTGGTTGCGACGACTTCATCAAATTTCCAAGACCTGTCGTGCTTAACTATTGCATTCAAGAT
>Ga0105049_10000298_pt1 | contig 51952 bp, 41 predicted proteins | sample MAT06_FD_78087 | JGI IMG/M metagenome (GOLD analysis project Ga0105049, IMG submission 78087) | Freshwater microbial communities from Lake Fryxell liftoff mats and glacier meltwater in Antarctica - MAT-06 | ecosystem: Environmental > Aquatic > Freshwater > Ice > Liftoff microbial mat | place...
CGCATTCGCATGCGCGAGCTGAGTCTGCGCGACCCGTCGCCCGTCCGCTTGTCATCGGGCTCGTGCATGGGCTCGCAGGCTCTCATGCGGTGGCATTGCTCGCACTCGCGGCACTCGCCGAGCCGGCCGGCGCCTCAGTCTATCTTGTCATGTCCGCGCTTGGCATGGCGGTAGCCATGTTGATGATAACCGCCCTGGCGTCCCTATCGATGAAGCAGTTGGTTCGAACCGACCTCGTGAGGCGCGTTCTGGTCTGGTCCGCGGCGACGATGAACGTCGGCTTTGGCAGCTACCTGTTCGTCGATTCCTTCCTTTCCTGAGCTCTCGCTCGCTTCTCGATGGCATTGACGGGCCATTGATAGGGCGAGAGCTCAAACTCCTGAATTCATCTCGTCGCTCCATTGGAGTTTCTGTGAATCGATCAACGCAAAAGATCCCGGTCACGATCCTGACCGGCTTCCTCGGGGCCGGCAAGACGACCCTTTTGAACCGGATCTTGAGCGAACGCCATGGCTTGCGAATCGCTGTGATCGAAAACGAGTTTGGCCCGATCGGCATCGACCAGGCGCTGGTCATCAGCGCCGAGGAAGAGGTCTTCGAGATGAACAACGGATGCATCTGCTGCACCGTGCGGGGCGACTTGATACGCATCCTCGGGCGCCTTCTGAAACGGCGCGAGCGCTTCGACCACATCCTCATCGAGACCACGGGGCTGGCCGATCCCGGCCCCGTCGCGCAGACGTTCTTCGTCGACGACGACATCAAGCAGCACTTCGCGCTCGACGGCATGGTGACGCTGGTAGACGCGGCCCACGTCGAGCTGCATCTCGACGAATCCCCAGAGTGCCGTCACCAGATCGCGTTCGCTGATCGGATCGTTCTGAACAAGCTCGACCTCGTCTCCAAGGCCGACGCGGCGCGCGTCGAAGCACGCATCCGCCGCATGAACGGCCTTGCCGAGCTGCTCAAGGCGACGAATGCCGACGTGCCCATTGACCGTGTTCTGGGTATTGGCGGCTTCGATCTCTCACGCGCGCTCAAGGAGAAGCCGACATTCCTCGCCCCAGAGTATCCGTTCGAATCGATGCTCGCCTACGAGGGTGGTCCCGCGACCCTGGTCCTGAACGACGGCCCGGACCCGACGATGCAGGTGCTGCTCGTTGCGTTGCCGGCCGGCGAGCTGGCGCTCGACAGCCTGGCCGAGCCTACGCTGAGGTCGTGGTTGGACGCGCCGGTGGTGCTGAAGCCGGGTGACACGATCATGCCCGGCAAACCGTCGCTCTTGGATCTTGCGGGTTCAGGCCCGAAGTCCTTTGCGCTCGTGCCGCCCTCGCCGCGCTGGGTCCTCGTAAGCCAGCACACTCCCGAGGAGTTCGCGCTCGAGGTGGGCGGCGACGTGCATGCGCTCGGGCGTCATGACTTCGTCGCTGGCCACACCCATGACGACACGATTACCTCGGTCGGAATCCACCTCCGCGGGCAACTCGATCCTAAACGCGTGGACGCCTGGCTTGGCCTACTTCTGCGCAGCCGCGGACAAGACATCTTCCGCATGAAGGGCATCCTCGCTATCGCCGGCTCTGATCGGCGCTTCGTCTTCCAGGGTGTCCACATGCTCTTCGATGGGCGCGAAGACAGGCTCTGGCGCTCGGCCGAAGAGGCAGCTTCGGACATCGTTTTCATCGGCCGCGGTCTCGACCAGCTCGAGCTCGAGGCGGGATTTCGCGCATGTCTCGTCTGACCGCGTTGCAGGCGGAATGCCCTGCCCGCTGGCGGCTCGATATCGGGCAGGCAGCGACCGCGTTCGACCTCGGAACAAGCGTCATGCTCGGGACAGCGGACGGCGACGTTGTTTCGATCGAACCAAAAACCGGCGCCGTGATCGAGCGCAGTCGACGGCATCGCGGCGAGGTCATGTCATTGGCGGTAGAGCCCGTCACCGGGCGGCTCGCAACCGCTGGCGCCGACGGCACCGTCATCGTCAGCGACCCGCGAGGTGGACAGCGCGTCGTGCACGCGTTCGCCCGCACCCCCGAGTTCGTGGCCTGGCAGCCCGGCGGGGGCGGACTTGCGTACGCGTTCGGGCGCACCGTGCGCTTCCAAGCCGGCGACGGAACGACCTCGGATTTCGAATTGGAGAGCACCGCGACCGGACTCGCGTTCTCGGCGGACGGCAGGAAGCTCGCGGCGGCGGCATTCGGCGGCGTGAGCATCCTTGCAACCCTGCCCGCGTGCGGCAAAGAACCGACGCGTTTGCCCATGGTCGGTTCGCTGGTGTCACTCACATGGAGCCCCGATGGCAAAGTGGTCGCCTGCGCAACCCAGGATCGCGCCGTTGCGTTCTGGCGGGTGCTCTCGAATATCGACCACGCCAGCCAGATGGGCGGCTATCCGGCCAAGGTCAAGGCACTCGCATGGGACCCGAAGTCACAACTGCTCGCGACCGGTGGCGGCCAGCGTGTCACAATCTGGCGCTTCCGCGGTCTCGGGCCTGAGGGCACCAAGCCGCTGGAGCTCGAAGCCCACCAGGACGACGTGAGCGCGTTGGCCTTTCATCCGGAGCGACGGCTGCTCGCCTCGGCCGGTGCCGACGGTGCCGTCTGCATCTGGGACCTGCGGCGCGATCGCCCGCTCACGATGGGGCTCGTAGGATCAGTTGCGGCGCCGATCGCGCACCTCGCCTGGAGTAATGACGGCGTGCTGCTCGTCGCGAGCGACGCACATGGGTTCGTCGCGGCATTCGATTGTCCGCCCTGACTCGACGGGACAGTGCTTGGCGATGGGCTATGGCTCGCTGTGGGCGGATTGCAACGGATGGCCGCAGCGTGGGCAGCTTGGACCGTCGTGCTCGCCCTCGACGACGACATAGCGCCGGCGGGTGCGGGCGACTCCGATGACCGCCAGGGCCCCCGCGTCGTGCATCAATTGTACGGCACGGTAGACGCTCGTGCGTTCAACACCTGGAAGATGCTTGGCGAGCGAGGGGATATCGAAAGGCTCGCGGATCGCCAGGATTCGCTGGAAGACCTGGCGCCGCGCTCGACCCATGCGCATGTGTACGTGGGCCGCGAGATAGGACTCGAGGCGACCCGCGGCAAAGCTGTCAGCGGAGGCAGTCATCGACGACCTCGGTGGTGGTGCGTGCGCTCGCGATGCAGTTGCGCGCTTCGGGGAGGAGGGTGTGGCCGTTTGCGCAGGTCGTCAGCTCGGCGCGAAGGCTCTGGTGGAAGGCGTTGGTCCAGCGTTCGAGCAGGACCGGGTCGTGTAAGCCGAGCTCCGCGAGCTCGAGCTCGGTGATGCGGTCGACGATGGCAATGCAGTCCTCGGCGCTGGCACTCGGGGAACCACAGCCGCCCGGGATGAGACAGACGACGAGGTAGATTGCAAGCCGACGGGCGCGGCGAGTCGGTTCGGGCGACATCATCGGAAGAACTCCAACTGGACCAGCGACTCGGCGCGAATGGACACGCCATCGCGGTCGCGAGCGAAGGCGTAGCGGGCCCGCAGCGCGCAAGCGACCGCCGCGGCACCAAAGCCGAAGCCGGGGTCCTTGACGATGCGCGCGCTCAGCGCTTTGCCGCGCGCGTCAACCGCGACTTGAAGAACGACGCTTTGCCGGTCGATCTTGGCGTCGTCGGCCGCGGCCGGCCATGGGCAGGACCAGTCGCGGTCGGCCAACGCCAGACGGCGTGAACGGTCGGGGGCGTCGGCCGGGGGGGGTGCTGGCGCGGGCTGGGTGGCGCCACTTGGGCCAGTAGCCCGGCCGCCAGCAGGCGCGGTCGGACCGCCCCCGCCGCCGTTGGGATTGCCGTCGAGGGTGCCAGCACCCGCTGCGTAGCGGGTCGCGGTCAGGTCGATGGGCCCAGCAGGACCCGGCGCGCCCGCGTCGGGACGGCCACGCACTGGAGCAGCCGGATGGGAGGCCAGCGGCCGGCTCGGTCGCGCGACGGGCTTGGGGTCAGGGGCCTTGGGTGGCGATGACGGCAACGGAGTTGGGACCGGCTCGGTCGCTGCGACCGGCTCGGGCGGAGGTTTCTCCGGCGCCGGTGGCGGCGCCTTCGGCAGGCTGATGGGTTGCTGATTGCGCAACTCTTCCCGGATCTTGTGGGCGACCTCGTGCCCCCAGGCGTGCAGGTCCGGCTCGAAGGCCTGGGCCAGCATGACGAGCCCGCCGTGCAGCGCCAACCCCACCAGGAGGCCCACGACGAGATAACGACGCGGACTCGTTTGTGTCGAATGCCATATGAGTGCCACGATCGATGAAGGGCTTTGAGGCGCGGCGGGTGGCGCCACGCCGGATGGACGCGTTGGGCTCATGGTGGCAGGGCGCCGAACGCGACGTGCTCGATGCCGCCCTGGCGCAGGAGATCCAATGCTTGAAAGACCACGCGATGGGGCACACTACCACCCGCGCTTACGACCGCACGCACCTCCGGGTTGTTCCGGACCGCGGCCTGTGCAGCGGCGACGAGGCTGGCTGCTTGACCCTCGGCAGCGCCGGTGAGCGGCAGACCATTCAAGGTCCAACCACTTTCACCCGGCACGACCAGCGAGAGCGACGTCTCGACCACCTGGGTGGTCGCCCCGCGCGGCAGGTCGGCGGGCAGCGCCGGCGTCACGATCACCTTGGCGGTCACGATGAAGATGATGAGCAGCACCAATGTGACATCGACCAGCGGTGTGATGTTGATGCCCGTGACAAGGCCACCCTCTTCATTGGACGAACCACCCATCATGGACCTCCGCGCGGAGCGGCCGACAGGTAGGCCAGGACGATGTTCGTCAGCACCTCCGACGAACCGATGATCGCGGCCATGCGGCGCTGGAAGTAGTTGTAGCAGGCGACCGCGGGCAGAGCGACGCCGATGCCGACCGCGGTTGTTACGAGCGCCTCGGCGATGGCGGCCATGAGCTGTTCGTTGTGGCCGCCACCGCCACCTTCGCCCAGCACCGCAAAGGCCTGGATGATGCCGATGACGGTGCCGAACAAACCAACGAAGGGTGCATTGTTGCCGAGTGTGCCAAGGAATGCGAGCCGCTTCTCGAGCCGCCCGCGTTCGAGCGCGCTGGCACTCTTCATCGCCTTGTCGGCCGACGCCGGACCGAGATGAGCGAGCCGCAGACCGGCGGCGGCGATGCGAGCGGCGCTCGAGCCAGCCTGCTCGAGCTCGAGCACCGCTTCGGAGTAGGAGCCGCTACCGAGGTGATCGTCGAGTCTCACTGCAAGCGCGCGTATGTCACCGCCCCGCTGGCGATAAACGAGCCAGCGCTCGATAGCGATGGCGACGCTGAGGGCCGAGAGAGCTCCCAGGAGGTAGACCACCCAGGTCGCGCCCGCGATCAGAAAGAACTGTTTAATCGCCTCGATAGCGTTCATGGTGGCATGACCTCAAGGAAGGATGACGCGGGTCGGGCACTCGCCCTCACCCTGGAAATCGCCGAGCGTGTGCATCTGCGCGACAAGATAGTCGCGTCCGTTGTTGATGGGGATGATAGCCCCCGAGAGGTTGTACTGGGCGGCCGGGAAGAGGTCGGAGGCCTTGGTCTGGCCGAGCTCTTCGAGGGTCGTCAGGCCGTCGCGATCGAGGTCGGCGTTGGCGATCCATTGCGCGCGACGCTCGGTGATCTCGACGCCCTGCGTGATGTTCGAGAAGAACCAGTGGTCGCCGTGAATGGTCGGCTTGACCTGCACGGTGCCGCCCGACGGAACGGCGAATCCGGGCGCCCCGCCTTCCGGGGCGCAGTCATCAAAGGAAGTGCCGGCCTTGACGGCCCAGTCGAAGTCGACGCTCTCGGCAGCGACGCAATCGGTCGGCGCATCGGGCTTGCACGACTGGCCGCCAGGCTTGGTCATGGTCCCGGCGACGTGCAGCGAATAGCCGCCCGCGACCATCTCGTCGTAGGCCGCCTGCGAGGTCCCGGTCGCCTTGACGAAGGTGCTCTTCGCGTTGGCGATGTCGTAGCCGACCTTGTCGAAGCGAGCGGCCTCGACATTGTCTTCTTCGAGAATGACGAGGCCGCCAGCCGGCGTCGCCATGAGGTCGACGACATAGTTCTTGCCGTCGCCGATGGCGGTCGACGCATTCGTGCCGCGCTGGGCGCGGAAGTTGCCGATGCCGACGACAAAGGTCGTGTACTTCACGGTCCAGCCATCGACGATCTGCTCGAGACCGGTGCCCGGCTCGAGCCCGTCGGGAATGGTGTCTTCGGGCTCGATGAAGACCTGGACCTTACCGGTGCTGCCGCCCGAGTCCGAGTCGCAGCTCGCCGCGATGGCCGAGAACATGACGGCGGAAAGTATCGCTGAGGTATAAAGACGCATTCTAATACTCCTGAAATATGGGTCCGTGCTCACTCGGCGCGGACCCAGTTGAAGGTGATCGGCTGACCCGTGGTGATGGCGATGACGAGCGCGTTGTCGGCAGCGGTTTCGAGGCGATCGAAGTCGACGGTGCGAAACCAGGCGACGGGATCGAAACGCAGCTCGAGGCGCCAGCCGTCGTCCTGAATATCGGCCTTGGCCCGCGCGCCCTGGACCGCGCGCGTGCCCTGGAATTGGGGCACGAGGTCGAGGTCGATAGTGAACGGCACCGTCGTCTCACCGCGTGTGGCGCTGCCAGCGAAGCGGGCTGAGTGGCCGCCGGGCGCCTCGGGGGCGATGATTGGGGAGCGATCGCGGGTGAACCAATGGATGCCGAAATCGTAGGTTGCCGAGTTGATGACGCCGGTGACACCCTCGACTGTTCCGATGGGTTGCGGGCTGGGATCGAGCCCGTCGACGACGGCAACCACGCGCAGCTCGGCCGTGGCCGAGGGGCACAAGTCGGCCGAGGCGGCCGCGGTGGCGCAGAAGTAGATGGGCCCAATGGCAATATCCGCTTCGGTGAGAGTGACACGCCAATCGCCGACATCGAACGGGGCGGCGTCGACGCCGAGCGCGAACGCCGGATAGCTGACCTCGGACTGGCCGGTATCGCCGCAGGCAACAAGCCCGACGGTGACAATCACGCCGGAAAGTAGTGCCAAGCGGCTCATAGATGGACCCCCAACGAGACGAGCAGCGTGCGCGGGTCGCCCGCCGCGATATGGCGGGTTGGCACCAGCGACGGGATCGCGTCCTGTCCCCAGTCGCTGACGAAGCTGTACTCCGAGGCGGCCCAGTGCGAGTCGGCGACGTTGTAGACCTCGAGCCCGAGCTCGAATGCGCGCCAGCGGAGGGACGCGGACAGGTCGAGCAGGGCCACCACGTCGCCATACTGGCCGTAGGGCAGCGGCCGCTTCGACAGCATCGTGAAACCGAGGCCGGCTTTGCCGGTGAGCGCATCAGTCGCATCAGTCGCATCGTCGCCAAGACGCCAGAGAGTGCCATGCACAGCCATGTCGGCACGTACGACCAGGGGTGGCACATACGGCAGCAGCTGCCCTGCTTCGAAGGCAGGCACCGGGTTGTCCGCCGTCGCGGTCGGCGGCGAGGTCAGGGTCGCGTCGACATACGTGACCGACGCCGAGAGCAGCGCCCACGACCAGGGTCGGGACGTGATCTGGGCGACAAAGCCGGTGCGGTTCGTCGGACCGATATTCTCGAGCCGGCCGGCGCCCGGGTCGAACGCGAGGTCGGACGAAAGCGAGGTCGAATAAGCGGCCGCGGTCAGCACAATCGATTTGCCGTCGCAAGATGCGATGCGCACGCCGGCCTCGAACGAGTCGATGGTCGCGAACGGCGCGTTCTCGCCCTCGGTCAATGTGCGCGCTTGGGGCGAACGGTAGCCGCGGCCGTAAGATGCTTGAAGTGATAGGTTTTGGGCGATATCCCAGGCGAGGGTTGCACGCGGACCGAACGCAACCCCGAGCGCCGTGCGCCGGAATCCAAGAATGTGGGTTTTGCGCGCAAAGCTAGGAATGAAATTGCCGAGGCGGTCATCGATATCGAACGTTAGCGCGTCAGCACGTACGCCACCGCGCAGGTGCAGGACCTTCCAGAAGGTCCAGTCGAGATCGGCGTAGACGCCGATGTCGAGCTGACTGACGGTCGCATCGACGCGTTGGTCCCAGGTCTCGTTCTGCGGCGCAGACAGAAGGTTCTGGACCTGATCGATGCCGTCGCGACGAAACGAGAGGCCGAGCTCGAAGTTGCCGGCGGCGATGTCTGCGAGGGTGAGACGTTCCGTGCGAAAGAGGGCATGGCCACCGACGGCAAGGTTGCCGTGGCCCTGCTCGATGAGATCGCCGCGACCGACCCATTCGGCGTTCGTCTCTGACCGCTCGAGGAAGCCCGTCAGGTTCTCGCGCAGGCGAAAGTTGGTCGCGGCGAACCAGAACCCGAGTTCGCTGCGGGCCCCATTCGGGGTCGGGTGCGCGAGGAGCGCCGACAGGTGCACGCGCGACGAGTAGGCGGACTGGGCGGATGCGGACGGGTCGGAGTAGCCGTCATACCAACCGAGACGCCCAGCCGTGATGTCGTCGAGGCGCACGACGCCGGAGATGTTGGAGCGTGCGCTGGCGGCCGCGAGCTGCAGCGTGAGCTCCCAGTCGTCGCCCAGGACGATCTCGGCCTGGCCGATGCCCGAGGCCGACTGGCTGCCGCGATTGTCGCCGAAGCCGCCCGTGCGACGCAGCTCGACGGCTGTGAACGTCTCGTCTGGCTCGTCCTCGGGCGCCCACATGACAAGCGTGCGCCACGTGTCGAAGCTGCCGTACGAGAGCTTGCCGGTGACGCCACGGTCGAGAACTCCGAGGTCGAAGTTGATGCTGCCGGCGACCGCGAAGTCACCCTGGCGCGGGTCGTAGACGCCTTCGGTGACGCGCAGGGCACGCACCGTCTCGGCGATGATGAAGTTCAGGTCGGCGTAGCCCTGGCCGTGAATGTGCGAGGGCTGGTTGAGGGGCACAGGCCCGAGCGAGAAGCCGATGTCCTGGCCATGCTCGGCATCGAAGCCGCGCAAGAACACCTCGTGTGCGACCGCGTCGCCTTCGGGCTTGGCCACGTAGACGCCGGGGGCAGACAGCAACATGTGCCCCGGGTCTTTGTGGGGTGCGGCGGTGATGAGCTCGCGATCGAGCACGAGGTCGAACATCGCGCGTGGCGGCGGCACGCGCTTGCCCCGCACCTTGGCCTGCAGCACTGGCCCGGTCGGGCGGTTCGCGGCGTTCGGAGTGGGGGCCGGATCGTCTGGCGCGACAGGGGCCGGGGCCGACTCAAAGGGGGGCGGTTCGAACGCGAACGGGACCTTGATGCGAGCGGCCACCGGCGTCCCATCTTGCAACGCCGGCGCGAATTGCCAGGTCGCTAGCGCGGCCAGTGCGGCCGCGTCGAAGTCGGCGCCACCGGACTGCACGACAGCCAGGTCGGATTGGGTGCCATCGAGCCCGATCGTGACGGCGACCACGACCTCGGCACGCACGCGCTGGATGAGCGCCGCGGGCGGATAGATCGCGATGGTCTTCACGAGGAGCGTGGGCGGCGTGACCGCGGGCAGGCGATTCGATGGGCTCGGAGTTGGGTTGGGCGACGGCGTGGGCAGCGGCTCGGCGGCCGCCGCCACGCTCGCGAGCACGAGCCCGACGCACATCGTCAGGCCCGCGGCGAAGCGGACGATCACAAGAGGGCTCCTCGCTACGGGGGGCGTCTAATCCCGCCAGCACGAGGCGACCCACTCGAAGTGAGCGCGCGTACGAAGGGATCGCCATGCGCCTCGTGCGACCCTAAGGGTCGGCGACGTGGCGCTTCAGGTCAGGCGAGCGCCACGGGCGGAGAAGCTTTGGGAGCGATGAGCCAGGCAGCGCAGAGCGGGCATGCGACGTGCGCGCGGCCTGACGCAAGGGGATCCGGCAGCGGCACCAGCGGTGGGCTGACGACCAGGCGGCTCGTGACGTCGGGCGGACGCGACTGGAGGGGCACCGCGGCCCGACAATGCTCGTCGGCTGCGTGCGTGACCTGCGCCGTGATCGACGGGCCCGTCACCCCCTCGGCGCGCGCCGCGAGCGGGCTGGCGACTGCATCGGTGACATCGTGGTCGTGCGCCAGCTCGATCAGATCGCCGTGCTCGAGGCACAGCTCGTGCTCCGCGGCCAGCAAATGCAAGCTCGTTGCAAACTGGCTCCCAGCCCACAGCAGCACCAACGTCAGGGCGGCGGCCCTTCGTGATGTTCGTGATGCGTGGTGGCGAGCAGTTCCCATCGGTCGCGGACCCTAGCGCAACGGAGGGTGCGACACAACGCAAATGCAATCATGTTGCCGAAGCGGCTACGGCCGGCGATGCGCACGCTCGACGTGCCCGCGCTCTCGATCGGCTTTGGCGTACCGATCCCGCCGGGCTATTCGAAGACCGGCTCTTGAGCGCGGGCGGCACGACCTTAAAAGCCGGGGCATGTAGGAAGAACGAACAGGTCCAGGAAGCCGGGTCGAGCGTCAGGTCGCCCTGGCCTTGTCGGTGCGCCAGTAGAGTCCGTTCTCCCGGGCCATGAGCCCGGTCATCGTGAGCTCGCGCCGCAGCGTGGCCGTGTCGTCGTGGTGACGCTTGATGATGGCGTTCACCTTGGGCTCGGGATAGCGCTCGCCGGGAGTGAAGTGCGTGGCGAGGTAGTCGAGAATCACATTGCGCTTCTTGCGTGTGGTCGGGATCGAAGTCAGGCGCTCACCCTCGAAGTAGGTCTCGAGCACCTTGCGCTCCCATTGTTCGGCCGCGACGGTGTCGGCGATCGAGGACACTTTGGCGACCGTGAACAGGTCCTTGCTCACGCGCCGCAGGACGCCGCTCTCGAGGGTGTAGAAGCGCGTCGTGCCGGCGGGGCGAAAGCTCACCAGGCCGAGTGCGTGCAAGCGCGCGAGGTGATGCGAGATCGTCGGCTCTTTCAGGTTCAAAGCCTCGGCCAGCGCGCCCACGCTCTTCTCACCGTTGGCAAGGAGACCCATGAGTCGCAATCGACTGGGGTCCGCCAGGGCCTTCAGGTACTGCACCAGGGTCTCGAGCTCCTCGCTTTTCATGATCGACTCCATCGCATCGTTGCTATCCTTCGATGGAGGTCTAATCAAGGATTCGATGGAAGTCAAATCAATGGTTCGATGGACGTCTAGCTAGATGCGGTCGCATCGGCCATCGCGCGTGACCGGCTCAGAACGGGATGCACAACTGGATGAAGCACTGCACGCAGATGCCGGCGCAGCCTGGGCACTGGAGTCCAGGCGGGGCCTGCGACACATTGCACTGACCATTGGCCGTGCATGCGCCGGTGACGTCGACCTGCTGGCACAGATCGATATCGTAGCTGGTCGTGCACTCGACGCCCGACTTCGACAAGCATGTCCCGCCGGTGCACACGCCCGAGGGACACTTGGAGCTCGCCGCCGTGCAGCCGATCCCGTCCTGCTGGTTCACCGCCGTGCACGTGCCCGAGCGGCACTGCGAGGTCTTGCACTGCTGGAGGCCTGCCACCGTGCAGAGGTTGGTGTCGTCGATACCGTTCTCGCAGCCGACGCCGGCCACGCACTTGTCGTCGGTGCACGGGTTGCCGTCGTCGCAGATGTTCGGGCCACCCGCCACGCACACACCCTGGTTGCAGCTGTCGTTGATCGTACAGGCGTTGCCGTCTTCGCAGGCGACTGCGTTCGCGAAGCTCGACAAGCAACCGACGGTCGCGTCGCAGACGTTGGCCGTGCAGGGGTTACTGTCCTCGCAGCTGAGTGGGTTGTAGCCCGTGCACGCGCCGTCCTGACACTTGTCGAGCTGGGTGCACACGCTGCCGTCGTCGCACACGCGCGTGTTGTCGTTCGAGTGCAGGCAGTCGCCCGTCTCGGGGTTGCACGAGTCGGTCGTGCACGGGTTCAGGTCGTCGCACAGGCCGTTGTCGGTCTCGCCATCGCAATCGTTGTCGATGAGGTCGCAGATGTCGGGCGCGGGCGGCGTACCGACGCAGGTCTCGACGCCTTCGACGCAGGTTCCCTGGCCCCGGCACGTTCCAAAATCATTCTTTATTTCGCACGCATAGTCCGGCGGAAAGTCGTCCGTCGCGCCGTTGCAGTTGTCGTCGAGCTGATTGCAGCTCTCGGGGAACGGCGGCTCCGCATCACACGTCGAGAGCCCACTCTGGAGGCAGAAGCGGGTGCCGTCGCAGCTGCCATGCTCGCTATTGGCCTGGCACACGGTCGCCTTCTGGAGCTGCTTGGCCAGAGGCGAGCACTCGCACTCGCCGCCTTCGGCCGGCACGCACTGCAGTGCCTCGGCCCCACCGCCGACAGGCACGTTGCGGCAGACATATTGGTCGGAAGGGCAGTCGCTGTCCTGCTCGCACGCGGCGCCACAGAAGCGACCTTCGGGAGCGTAGGACAGGCAGTAGTTGCCGCTGCCGCCGCCCGGGTTGCATTCGGCCGTCTCGCGGCACGGGTCGCACAGGGTCAAAAAGCGCGGCAGGCACACGAAGGTCGCATCGGTGCCGGGCGCCTCGCGGCAGTCATAGCCGTTGGGACACTGGTCGAGGCAGGTGCGCGTGCACTGCCGTCCGTCGACCGTCTGGATGCACCAGCCGCTGTTGCAGTCGAGGTTCTCGTTGCAGCTGTAGCCGAACTCGCCGGGCTTGGGCGGGCCGACGTCGACTTCGACCGGGGCCGTATCCTGGGCCGTGTCTTCGATCGTCTCGGCGATGGTGTCGGGCGGGATGAACACCTCGAGCGTGTCTTCTTCGGCCGTGTCGACCTCGCTCGTCCCCGTCTGCTTGTCCTCACCACACGCGCCGAAGAGCAGGCCCGCCCCGAGACACATTACAACTGCCGCACGCGTGCGCCCGATGACATCAACCATGTTCTACTCGCTCCTGCTCTCCGACGGGGAGTCGCGGGACTCTATCACAAGCACCCGCTTGGTTCCGCAAGCCTTAGGTCGCCCTCATCCCGCCGAAGGCCCAGGCTTCGCCATCGCCGTCAATGCCGATCCGTCACCCAGATCGCCATGTCGCGCCAGCGGCCGTCGACCTTCATGCCGCGTCGCTCGACCCGCTCGAGCGTCCAGCTGCGCCTGTCTTCGGCGCCGACCATGCGCTCGAGCGCCAGATCATGGCTCGCCACCGACATCTCGATGCGCTCGAAGCGGCGCTGCCCGAAGCCCTCCGCGAGGCCGGCGTCGCGCAGCGCCCGCCCGACCCCGCGACCGCGCTGGGCCTGGGCGACGAGCAGTTGCATGCTCGCGACGTGGGCGCCGCGCACGAACTCGCGTGGCACCAGGCGCACAATCCCGGCGGCGTGGCGGCCGAGCTCGGCGAGCATCAGCGTCTCGTTGCCGAAGCTCACAGCCGACACGAAGTCGCGCCCGATCTGCTCGAGATCGTCGCCGAGCTCGTCCGCGTCGAGCGGTGCCGACGGCGCATCATGCAGCGCGCCGCGCACGAGCATGCCGATCACCGCCGCGTCCTCGAACGTCGGGACCCGGATCCGGAGGCCGCGCACGCGCCCCGGCAGCATCGACGCGCGCGCGCTCATCGCCGCGCGAGAAGCCAGGTGCCTGCGGTCTTCGTGCGTCCGAGCACCCCGTCGAAGCGACCCGCGCCGCGCTCGGCATCGAAGAATGCGCCGTTGATGCGCACGAACTCGCTGCCCGTGCTGCCCTGGAGTCGGATCTCGATCGAGTCACCCGACTCGACCGGCCACAGGTCGAACACCGGCAGCCCACCCGGGCGCCGCATGAACGCCTCGGTGACGCGGCCCCCGATGATCGTCACGCGCAGCTCCCCGCCCGCGACCCCCTCGAGCCTGCCGATGAAAACGCCGTCGGGCAGCCGGCTCGGGCGCGTATCCTTGATACGGCGCACCTCGGGCGGCTTGTCGGCCGGAGCCGTCGCGCCATCGGCAGGCGTCGCGGCGTCGTCGACCGGGCCCTTCGCGTCCGAATCGCCGGCCGGCTTCACCGTTGGCGGCTTCGGCCTTGGCGGCGGCGCTTCGTCGGCCAGCGCCGAACCCGCGAGCCCAACCACCAGCGCCATCGCTCCGAGGCTTCCGCCAATACGCCGTCTTGCGAACTTCATCGCTCAGGTGTCGCGCACGCGCCGACCGTGCGCAAGCGTGAAGTCGACTACGGTGCCGGATGGCGAAGGAGACGAATCGTGAGGCAAGGAGCGACTGAAGGAAGCGCGGAGCCGTACCCGTCGCACGGCGCACAAGCGACCGAAGGAGCGACGCTGCATCACGGTTCGGATCCGAAGCCAGGCGACACTGTTCAAGGTGCTGCGCGCTGCCGCACCTCGACCTGGTTTGGCAACAGCTCGGGCACCAGCAGTGAGACCGGCGCGAACCGCACCGTCAGCGCGAGCGGCCTACCGTCGCCAACGGTCACCGCAATCGCGAAGTCCATCAGCGCCAGCGGCCGCGCCGTCCCCGGCTGCAGCACCGGCGGCACGTTCGCATCCTCCCAGAGCCGGTCGACCTCCGCCCAGAGCGGGCGCGGCTCGGCGCTCCCCAACGCCTGACAACCCCGCAACGCCTGGCGCAGCGCGACGTCTTTGGAACCTCCCCGGCCGCACAGTTCGAAGGCCCCTTGCGCATCGCCCGCGAACAACTGCCCAAGCCCGCCCGCGAGCGGCGCCAGCTCGCCCCCAAACCGCCGCGCCTCGCGTAAGAGCTCGATCGCCCGCTCGACCCCCCGGTCCCGCCCATAACGCGCCTCGAGGGTCGCTAATGTGAATGCGCGTGCCTGCGCCAGCCGCCGTCCGTCGGGGCTCGCCTCATCGAATGCGAACGCCAGCGCGCCGAGTGCGCGCCGATCCTCGACCAGCCCGGCCGTGTCCAACGGGCCTCCGGCCAGCACCTCCCGACCGCGGCGCGCCACCACCCGCGCGAGCGCGACCGCCGCCCCATCACCGGCCAACTGCCGCTCGACCCGCTCGACGCGCGCGCGATCCCGGGCCCGCAGCGCCAGCGCCAGCTCGACCTGTTGCACGACCAGCGTCGCATCCGCGAGCACCTGCCCCGACAAACGCGCGAGCACCTTCGGCGCATCGCTCGACCAACGTTCGCGTACGAGCGCCACGACCAGCGCCAGCGTCGCGCTCTCGCGGTCGTTGCCATCCGCCACCAGCGCCGACCAGGCCCGCTCGAGCACCTCCTCGGCACCCACCGCATGTCCCGCGACATCCGCCAGCGCCGCGAGCATACGCAGCTGCCGAACCACCGCCAGCGACCCGCCCGACTTCGCAAACACCTCGATCTCACTTCTGAATGCGCCCGGCGCGCCGAGCCCGCCCGCGGCCTTCTTGCGCTTCGGGCCCGCTCCCAGGAGCGCCTCGATCGCAATCCGTGCCTCCGCCGCGAGTCGCGCCTCGCCGAGCCGTATACCCTTCGCCTGCGCGACCCCGAGCACGCGCTCGAGCTCCGTCGCACGCCCCAGCTCGAGCGCGACCTCGGCCGCCAGTTGCCAGCTCTCCGCGGTGTCCGCGAAGCGCTCGGTCGCGACCTTCGCAAGCCGCTCCGCCGGTCCATCGCGGCCCCGCCGGACGCGTCGCCAGACCTCCGCCGTCAACACCTCGAGCGTCGCGCTCGACTCCTGACGCCCGTTGTCGAACTGCGTCGACCTCGAGTCATCGTCGGCCGCGCGCCGCACCTCCTCGAACCGCCCCGCACTCGCTGGAAACGTCGCCACGAAGCGCGCTTCGAGCCGCTCGCAGAGTGCGGCGGCTGCGGCCGTGTCGACCCGCGTCAAGGCCTCACACGCGGCCACCGCGAAGCGCGGCAAAGGCTCCTTCGCGGCCGCGGCCATGAAGCTCTGGGCCGCCAGCATCGGCTCGCCTTCACGCAGGGCCACCTGCCCGGCCTGGGCCAGCGCCGTCGCGCTCGCGTCACCGGCGCTCGCGACGAACGCCGCTTCGAACCGCTCACGCCCGAACACACGCATCGCCCGAACGCTCGCGCTGAGGGCACGAGGTGCCGGCTCGTCGAGCGCGCCGAGCTCGGCGATGGCTATCCGCAGGTCGGCCCGCGTCTCGGCCGCGTGCCCCGTCGCATGCAATAGATACGCGGCCGAGCGGGTCGCCCCCGCGACCCCTGGCGCATCGGCGCCGTGTCGTTCGGCGACCAGCGCAACGATTGCCGCGTAGCCGACGACCAGCTCCAGGTCTTCGCCGCGCTCCAGTGCTATCGTCTCCTCATCGATGAAGAGTCGCTGCCTCAGGGCCTCGGCCCGCAGGTTCAAGGCCTCGTCGTTCCACGCGACGAGGTCCTTGCGCATCAGCGCCGCAAACGGCAGCGCCCGCCAGATATTGTCCGTCTCGGGCGGCTCACCGGCCTGGGCTACGAACCCGTGCGACAACAACAGCGCGAGCAACGCGAGTCGCGGCATCAATCAGGCTCGGGCACGTTCATCGTGAACGCATCCGCCGACCACGAGCGCCACCGATAGGGCGTCAGGATCGTCTCGTCCCAGGCGCCCATGTCGAAGCCCGGCACATACGCGCGATAGATCATCAGATAGTCCTCGCCCGGCCACAGCGCCTGGAGCCCCCATGCCGCCTCGAGGTCAGGCAGCGGGATGTGCTGGCGTGGCCCGTTCGAGATGATCTGCCAGAACGGGAAGCCAGACGGATGGAACAGCCGCACCCAGTTGAACGACGCATCCGCGCCCGGATCGAGTACCCAGCGCAGGTCGAGCGAGGTCAGGTTGCCGACCGCGTTCGGGTTCGCCGGTCGCGGCAACTGCATGAATGGCCCGATGATGAGGGTCGCGATGCCGGCGGCGAACACCTTGCCTGACGAGGTCTCGCCGACCGCGAACAGGTCCGAGTGCTCGACCCGCTCCTGCACCTTCCAACGCACACCATCCCACTCCACCACCTCGCCCGCGTCACCAACCGCCCAGGCGCGGTCATCCCGCGGCGCCGCGATCCCATGGAGCGAGCGCGCCGTCACCGGCAGGAGCTCGAACCACACCGTGCCATCCCAGCGCAGGATGCGTCCGTCGTCACCCACCGCCCAGGCCAGCCCGGGTCTCACGACGGCGACCGCATGCAGGTCACCACCCGGCACGTCGAAGTCCGTGATAGCCCCATTCTTCCAGCGCTTGATCAAGCCCCCGTGACCGACGAACCAGGCCTCATTGCCAGAGACCGACCGGATCGCGTTGACACTGCCCGCGACTGGCCCGACCACCTCGACCCAATCACTCGCGAGGCCGCCTGCTGGGCCCGCCGGGTTGCTGTTGTGATAGATGCCACGCTCGCCCCAGAGCCACAGGTCGGTCGTGACCCCGGCCGCGACGACGCCGTCGATGCCCCACCATGCCGCGCGCGCAATCTCGGCCGGCATCGGCACCGGCAACCAGCGCAGCCCATCGAAACGCAGCACCGCGCCCGCCTCGCCGACCGCCCACACGTCCTCGTCGGAGGCCGGCCACACGCCGCGCAGCCGTGACGCCGTCGGCGTCTGTTGCAAGCCCCAGAGGGTGCCGTCGAACGCCGCCACGCGCCCATCGTCGCCGACCGCCCACAGCCGATCGGTGCCGGGCAGCTCGCGCATCGCCCAGACCGGCTCACTCATGCCGGTCGCGCGATGCCGGATCCCGACCTCGGTCGCGAGCTCGAAGACTGCGTCCGAGAACAGCTCCGAAATCCCGTCCTGCACGACAAAGCTGCCGACGCCGATCTGCTGGTCAGCCGGCAGGTCCTCGACCGCGGTCGCGTACACCGTCAGCGACGCATCATAGAGGCTCTCGGAGAACGCAGCCGGAAAGCCATCGAGCTCGAAAACGTTCTGGTCTCGTCCGCGCCCCTCCTCGGGCATCAGGAACACGCCGTCCGAGCCGAGGTTCACGAACACCTGGGCCGTGTGCAGCTTCGTCTTCGGCCGCCCGACCGGCGCCCCATCGAGGCGGATGCGGAGGTTGCGCGAGAGCGGGATGTCGAGCGTCACGTCCTGGTTTGCGACCGCGGTGCCGGGTTGCGCGAATACATGCCGGCGCACGCCCATGATGAGCGGCGTGAAGTCCCCCGTGAGCTCGTCCTCGACCCCGCCGAGGCACACGACCGCGTACTCGCCCGGGCCGGTCGCGAAGCTGTAGACGCTCTCCGAGTTGGTTGGCGTCAGCGGCACCTCCACAAACGAGAACACGTCGGGCATCGTCACTTGGCAGCGCGCCGTGCGCCGCCCCGCGTCCGGAACGCACTGGGTGCCGCCTTCGACCCCACTGCACGCGAAGCCGGTCGGGCAGTCGGCGTGCACTTCGCAAGGCGTCGTGCAGCGCGCGCCCTGTTTGCCGAGCGGGCTGCACAAGGCGCCGTCGCCGCCGCACTCCGCGTCCGAGGCGCAGGGTGCACAGAGCGCACCTTCGACCCGACCAAGGCGCGCCTCGCAGCTGCCGGGCGGGGTCACGACGTACTTGTCGAAGCCCACCACCTTGCCGGACAGGATGCTGTCGGGCAGTGGCTCGGGGCCCGGTCCGCCGCCGCCTCCACCGGGGTTCGCGGGGCGCAATGGGATGAGGTTCAAGGTCGCGTCGCGCGCGTCGAACTCGACGATGCTCGCGGTGGTGTAGTCGTCGGCCGCCGCGGTGACCATCTGCATCGGCCCGAAGTACACGTCTGAAAAGGTGATTTGGCCGCGGTCATCGGTGATGCCCTGGTAGGGGCCGTCGATGTCGTTCCACAGAATAACGAACGCGTTGGGCACCCCTTCGTGGGTCACACGGTCGAGCACCGTCACGTTGAGCGCCTCGGGGATGGTACCACCGGCGGTACCGCCGAAGCGCTGGCCGGGGTCGTGGTAGGCGAACGGCATCGCGAGCCGCCCGACCGTCGCGCTGCCGACGTTGACGTTGCCTGGGTCGCCACGCGGCGCGCGGACTATCACCATGTGGTCGTCGACCAGCGTCGCCTCGGGGCTCCGGTTGTTGCCGAACAACGCGTCGGGCTCGGCGCTCTCGAAGCCTTCGCCGAAGAGCCGCACGATGCGTCCGCCGGACTGTGCACCGAGCCCGGGCGAGACGGCCCACAGCTTGGAAGTGCCGCTGCGGTAGTCGATGGCGGCCGACAAGGTCGCCTCGCGCCCCTCGCGCCGGACCCGCACATCGACCGCGCCGGGCGCGCCCGCGGCGGCCCTCACGACGAGGCGCTCACCGCCGCCCGAGCGCACGGAGGCCGGCTTGCCGCCGATGGTGACTTCGATAGGCTCGGACAGGCCCTGCCCGAAGAGCGCCAAGTCGCCCCCTTCGAGCGGCAGGAATGCGGGGTTCGTGCGCTCGAGCGCGAAGTCCCCGATGTAGTCGTAGACGAGCGCTGTGGCCTGCACCCCGTTGCGTGCGACCACGAGCTGCACCGGGCCGACCGTGGCGGCGGGCGGCGCGGTCACGATCACAGCGCCTTCATCGAGGCGGGTCTCGAGGATGATCGCCTCGATCTGGCCAAAGCGTACGCTGACCCCGTCGGCGGCGGTGAGCCCGCGCACTGAGATGGCGACCGGGTAGCCACCGGCGATGGCGCCATTGTTCGGGAAACAGTGCCCAGCCCAGAGCACGCCGGGCAGGCGCGCCTCGTCGACCCGGAAGAAGGCGGCGTCCAGCGTCGCGCTGGCGGTGGTGGCGCCCGCGACTCCGGTCGTGTTCTCGGCCACGATGTCGGCCGTGCCGTGCGGGCCGGGTGGGGTGCGAATCACGAGCGAGCCGCCCTGCCCGGTCGCCTCGACGTTCTCGGCCGGTACGCCACTGACGTAGACGATGGTCGCCAGCGAGAGGCCGCTACCGCTGAGCGTCACGAGCGTGCCGCCGATGGTGGGTCCCGAGACGGGTGAGAGGCCGGTCAGCACGAGCGGGGTCACATACGTGAAGGCGCGTTCGAGCGTGCGCTGCTCGAAGCCGTTGCTGGCGATGACATCGACCTGCGGGTCGAAGGCCGCATCCACGGCCAGGCGGGAGGGGACCTTGCCGACAATGGTGCGTTCGTCGACGCGGGTCGGGTTCTCGAGCATGCGCCCGCCGATGAGGATGCGCGTATCCGAGAAGAAGCCATCGCCCGTGACCTCGACCTCGACGCCACCGTCGATGCTCGCGACGGTCGGAGTGATGGCGGTGATGGCGAGGGGACCCTTATAGAGGTAGGCGTCCTTCAGCGTCTCCTCCTGGCCATCGGGCAGCCGCACTGTCACATCGACGAGGCCAGCGTCGTGTGCCGGCGCGGTCACGTTGATTTGGCCATCGTCGAGCATCAGCGCGGCCTCGCCCTTGGTGCTGCCGAAGCGCACCTCCGGCAGTCCGATGTCAGAGCCGTTGGCGAAGCCCGCCCCGAAGATGGCGACCCGCTCACCGCCGGCCGGCTCGCCGACTGACTCCATGACGCGAGCGAGCGACAGCGGCACGAACACCTCGGCGCCATCGCCGGCATCGGTCGTGTCCCCGACGCTGGATCCGGGCAGGCCCGGGCAAGCGCCTCCCAGGACCGCCATGAGTGAGGCAACGATGACAAGGCCGCGGCGGTCGGTCAGCATTGGAGGACCATAGCGACCCATCACCACGACCTCAAGTTCAGGTCCGAGAACGGGCCTGTTCACGGCGAGCGAGGCGCCGATTGACCGAATCACAGCTGCACGGGATAGTGCGCCTCGTGGACGACCCTCAGCAGAAAAATCAGCAGCAGCGCATCCTCGAAGCGGCGCGCATCCTGTTCCTCTCACAAGGCTACAACGGCTCGAATCTACGGGACATTGCGCGTGAAGCGAAGGTCTCGATGGGGGGCATCTACCATCACTTCGCCTCGAAGGAGGAGATCTACAAGACCCTCCTCCAGCAGAGCGATGTCGCTCAAGACATGTTCCAGATCCTGCGCCTGTTCCAGGCCCCCGAGTTCCCCGAGAACCTCTCGGCCGTTGGCGAGGCCATCGCGCGCACCGTGAAGAAGCACAAGGACAGCTTCAAGCTGTTCTACATCGACGTGCTCGAGTTCCAGGGCCGCCACGTGAAGCCCGTGATCCAGCAGTTCCGCGACCGCTTCAACGAGCTGTCGGAGATGGTGCTGTCGCGGCGCGCGAAGGACGTGAGCGAAATCCACCCGGCCATCCTCATGCGCGTGATGGTCGATGTGTTCATTCACACCCGCCTCGAAGAGGTGATGCTCGACCAGTCACTGGCCGCGCGTCTGAACCTCTCAGAGGAGGAGGTCAACCGGCAGATGGCCGAGGTGATCTTGCGGGGCGTGCTGCGGAGGCCGGTGTCGTGACAGTCGCGGTGGATGTCGAGCTCGTGCGTCGGGCCCAGGTTGCATGGGCAGCGCGTTCTTTGGATGAGCGGTGTCGCGAGGTGCGACGTGTTCGCGACGTGTTCGCGCGCTACGGTCAGCGCATCGCCGACACGGTCGTCGCCGAGACGAAGAAGGACCCGACCGACGCGTGGTTCGCGGACGTCGTGCCGAACCTCGACCTGTTCGACTACTGGACAACCGAGGGCGCGCGCGCGCTGGCGCCCGAGCCGGCCGCGATATCGCAGCTCAAGTTCCCGAAGAAGAAGGGTGTCATCCGCTATGAGCCGATGGGCCTCATCGGATTGATAACGCCTTGGAACTACCCGGCGGCGCTCGTGTTGCGCACGCTCGTGCCGGCGCTGGTCGCGGGCAACGCGGTGGTGTTGAAGCCGAGCGAGTACACCCCGGAGACCGGCAAGCTCATCGCGGCGATCTTCGCCGAGGTCTTGCCGCCGGCGCTGGTGACCGTCGTCGAAGGCGCGGCTGAGGCGGGCGAACGGGTGTGCGCCGAGGTCGACCACATTGTGTTCATCGGCAGCCTGGCGACTGGGCGCAAGGTCGCCGTGCGCGCGGCCGAGCGGCTGGTGTCGGTGTCGCTCGAGCTGGGCGGGAAGGACGCGGCCGTGGTGCTCGCCGACTGCGATCTCGATCGCACCGTGGCGGGCGTGTTCTGGGGTGCGATGAGCAACTCGGGCCAGAACTGCGCCGCCATCGAACGTTGCTATGTCGAGCGCTCGTTGTACCCGACCTTCGTCGCGCGCCTCGCGGCGCTGGCCACGACGACGCCGGTCGCGCCGGTCGCGACAGCCGCCCAGGACGCGGTCGTGCGGGCGCATTTGACCGACGCGGTGGCGCGCGGCGCGAAGCTGCATGGTCAATATCCAGGGGCGGTGATCCTCGAAGACGTGCCCGAGGACGCGCTCATCGCGACTGAAGAGACGTTTGGTCCGGTGCTGCCGGTGTGGCCCGTGAACTCGGGTTTCGCCGGTGTCGAGACGGCGAACAAGAGCCCGTATGGCCTTGGCACGAGCCTCTGGACGACCGACTTCGCGCGGGCCGAAGCCCTCGCAAAGATTGCAGATTCTGGCGTCGTGACGATCAACAACAGCGCCTGTTCGGGTGCGATGCCGTTCGCGCCGTGGTCGGGTCGCAAGCTGTCGGGGCATGGGGTCACCAACTCGCACCTCGCGATGCGTGAGCTGGTGCGGCCGAAGTTCGTACTGACCGACCGCAACACGGCGCCCGAGGTGTGGTGGCATCCGTTCGATGCCGAGGCCGTGGCGCTCGCGCAGAGCACGGTCGGCTGGCTCGTCTCGAGCGGGTTCGACAAGGTGAAGCGCACGGTCGGGCTCCTGTCCGCGATGAAGAAGCGGGTCGCGTCGCAGGTGCGTTGGATCGACAGCCATCGGCGGTCACCCGGAGGCTGAGATGGCCCACCCGGACGCGCCGCCTCCCTCAAGTGACAAGCGCGCTCAGGTTCCCACGCCCGGATTCGACGCTGATCTTGCACGCGAGACGCGCAAGAAGTTCATGCTTACGGCGGGCTTCGCCGATCAGGTGGCGATGTTGGTGCCGCCGCCGGAGCCCATCCCGACGCCGCCTCGCCCATTGCCATCGGCCCCGCGTCTCACCCAGCTGGCGCGACCGGCCGGGCCGGCACGGGTCGCGCTCGGCATGCATCGCTTCGCGCAGGACCCGACGTCGCACGAGGCGTGGTCGGACTTCCTCCAGCGGGTGCTCGATCTCGGGCTGCCGGCGTGGCAGGCGCAGATGATCTTCCGGCTCGTGATGCTCGCGCTGCATGGGCGCGACCCCGACACGTGCATGTCGTCGCTTGGGCGCCTGTGTGCCGAGCTCGACGCATGGCTCACACCAGCGACGCCGTTGATGGTGGGTCCGTTGCGTTTCGACGCTCCATCGGCGAGCCCGATTGCGGGACCGAAGCTCGCAGGGGTGGCGTTGCTCGCGGGCTTGGACTTTCCGGAGGCAGCGCCCGAGGCGATCGCTTCGCTGTTCGCGGCGATGTGCGGCTGGGCCGCCTGGCATGCGCCTGCGGTCCAGGTCTATGGCGCTCTCGACGACCCGCCAGCGCCGTTGGATCTCGTGCTCGCCATGGCGCACGCGTTCGCACGTCCGGTGCAGCAGATCCCGATCCCATCGATGGGCGCGCCACCCTCGCGCCCAATCGATCGCATGCTGACGAGCGGCATTCTCATCCTCGAGTTGCAGGCCGCGCGCACACTCGCCCATGTTGCCCCGCACGAAGCGGTGAAGCGGTTGCCCGAGCTCTTGCAGCGGGCCCCGATCCCAGCCGCGCGCCTCGTGTTGATGCAGTCCTTCGCGAGCGCCCTGCGCCGCGTTCATGGGCTGCCGGACCCGGCACCCGATGCGCCAGGATTGCTCGCGCAGATCGCAGCCCGCCTCGCGTCGCCGCTCGCGACGGTGACCGCGACCGCGCTTACCGAGCTCGCCGCGATTGCGCGCCTCGGTGACGCGCAGGCACTCGGCCTCGACCTACCACTTCGTTTCCCGACGGCCCTCGCGACGGCCCGCAACGCACTCGCCAACAACAGACCGGTACCTCGCTGGGTCGTCGCCAACACCCACAGCGGCGACCGCTCGCTCCTGTGCGCCACGCTTCTCGGCCGCCTCCCGAGCGCCGACCCCCACCTCCTCCAGGCGCTCGTCGACCTCGCCCCCGCCGACCTCGAGCCCGCCCTCCACGAGATGGCCCGCGAGTCCTGGATCCCCCCCACCGCCAAGTCCGCCGCCCGCACCACCCTCCACACCCTCGCCCGCTAGTGGGGTCAGGGCTACCCGTTTTAGACCGCGTCCCCGCCATTCATAAGGACGCGATCACCTAAACCGAGTGGTGAACCGAGCCCACGGGGTCAGGACCTGCACCCCCCTGCGCCATCGTGTTCGCGCGCTTGACCCGGCACGCCGCGCGTGATTCTCACGCGACATGTCGAACCTCGATCTCGTCGTCATCCACGAGCACCCCGAATGGCAGAAGCCGCTCTTCGCCGCGCTCGAGCGCCGCGGCCTGCGTTATGGCGTGGTCGATCTCAAGCGCGCCGCGTTCCGCGTCGGCGAGCGCCCGGCCGCGCGCCTCTACTTCAACCAGGCGAGCCCGAGCGCCTACGTGCGCGGCAACACCCGCGCCGTGCCGCTGGGCCTCGCCTTCATGCGCACCCTCGAGGACCAGGGCGTGCGCGTCCTGAACGGCTCGCGCGCGTTCGCCCTCGAGCTCAGCAAGACCGCCCAGGCGTCGCTGCTCGGTCGCCTCGGGATCCGCACGCCGCGCACGCTCGTCTTCAACGATCTCGCCGCCGTGCGCGACCTCGCCGCGAGCCAGCCCGACTTCCCGTGGCCCGCCCTGCTCAAGCCCGAGCAAGGTGGTAGCGGCGCACGCATGTTCCTGCTCGAGACCCCCGCCGAGCTCGAGCGCCTGCTCGAGATGCAGCCCGACCTGTGGCTGCCCGACAACCTCCTGCTCCTCCAAGAACTCGTGCCCTACGACCGCAACCACGGCATCGTGCGCCTCGAGCTGTTGGGCGGCGAGCTCCTCTACGCGATGCGCGTCGTGTCACACGGCCGCTTCAACCTGTGCCCGTCCGAGACCTGCAACCCGGCCGACGGTGGCGACGCAGCGTGCGAGATCCCGCTCGCCCAACCGGCCCCGCCGGTCGAGTTCCACCCCTATCCCGACGTCGCCCCCGAGGTCGTCGAGCAGGCCCGCCTCATCGCACGCGCGGGGGGCCTCGACGTCGCCGGCATCGAGTGCATCCTCACGCCCGAAGGTCCCGTCTTCTACGACGTGAACGCGAACTCCAACCTGCGTCTGCCGATCGGCCAGGCCTTTGGCTTCGACCCGTTCGAGCGCGTCGTCGACTACCTCGAACGGGAGTTGGCCCTGCTCGGCTGAGCGCCCCGGCTAGGCTCTACGTATCATTCCTGGGCGTTCAACACCTTCGCGAACGCCTCGCGCAGCGGCTCGACGTTCTGCTCGCCAATGCCCTTCACCGCGAGCCACGCGTCGCGTGACGCGCCCGCCGGCAACCCCGCGATCCGATCGAGCAAAGCGTTCGAAGCGACGATGAAAGCGGCCACCCCGCGCTCCTTCGCGACCGCCATGCGTCGCTCTTTCAGCGCTCGCAGCAGCGCCTCCTCGACGTCGCTCAGCACGACCGCCTCACCCTCGTCGACCTTGCTCCGGCCCTTCAGCTTCGTCGCCTTGCCCGCACCGCTCGCCGACGATCCCGACGCGAACGGTGGCATCGCCAGCTTCACGCTCGAACGCCGCCACATCACCTCGACCCCGAGCGGCGTCAGTTGCGGCATGCGCCCGTTCGTGCAGCCCGCCGCGCCTAGCGCCCGCAAGAGCGACAAGGTCGTGCCCTCGGGCAGCTCCACCAGGATCCCGAAGCTCTTCGTCGCAGCCAGCGGCCCCTTCAACACGTCGGCCGCGCGACTGCCCCGCAACGCCTTCGCCAGCGTCTTCGATTCGATGCCACCATTGGCCCGCGCAACCGCCGACAGCACCTTCTGTACGACGATCTCCTCGGGCTCGCTCAGCGTGCGCGCCGCGAACCCGGGCGCATCGTCGTCGTCGCGCGCGCTGCCGTCGCCGCCGCGTCCCGAGCGGCTCGTTGCCCGGTCGCCATGGGTCGGCGCCTTGCCGCCCTTCTCGAAGCCTGGCACCCCGGTCGTGTCGCAGCAGCGATCGCAGCGCGAGCCGGCAGGGTCTTCGAGGTCGCATGCCTTGGGCCGGTCACCGAAGTAGCGCAGCAGCGCCGCATGGCGGCAGCCTTCCGTGTAGGCCCAGCGCGTGATCGCCTTGAGCTTATGCCGCTCGGCCTCGGCGCGCGCCACCCGCGCCGCGGCTGGCAGGTCCTCGCCGCCCTTGTCGATGAGGAATTCGTGGATGCGCATGTCGGCGTACGTGAACAACATCACGCCGTAGGCGCGTTTGCCGTCGCGCCCGGCGCGCCCGACTTCCTGATAGTAGGCGTCGAGACTCGACGGGAAATCCCAGTGCAACACCAGCCGCACGTCGGGCTTGTCGACGCCCATGCCGAACGCGTTGGTCGCCACGATGACCAGGCGACTGCCGCTCTGGAAGGCTTCCTGCGCGGCCTTGCGCGGGCCATCGTCCATGCCGCCATGGTAGGTGACGACCGTCAAGCCCGTGCGGCCCAGCGCCTCGGCCGCGGCCTCGGTGTTCTTGCGCGTCGAGCAGTACACGACCGCGACGCCGCCGTCGGCCAGGGCAGCTTTCAGGAGCTTGCTCGCGAGGCGCGGCTTCTCGTTCATCTTCTCGATCGCCAGCACCGAAAGATGCAGGTTCTCGCGCGCGAAGCCGGCCACCGTGACCATCGGATCGGCCATGTCGAGCGAGCCGACGATGTCGCTTCGCACTTGCGAGGTCGCGGTCGCGGTGAACGCGCCTAAGCGCGGCGGCGCCAGCTGCTTGAACGCAGCGCCCAAGGCCTGATAGTCGGGCCGGAAATCGTGGCCCCAGTGCGAGATGCAGTGGGCCTCGTCGACCGCAAACAACGAGATCGGCAGCCGCTTCAAGCGCGCCAGCGCACCTTCATAACGGAAGCGCTCGGGCGCCACATAGAGCAGCTTCAACTGGCCGGTGCGCGCGTCCTCGAGTACGCGCTGCTGTTCGTCGAACGACAGCGTCGAGTTCAGGAACGCGGCCGGCACCCCCCGTCCGCGCAGCTGGTCGACCTGGTCCTTCATCAGCGCGATGAGCGGCGACACGACCAGCGCGACGCCCGGCAGCATCAACGCCGGCAACTGATAGCAGAGCGACTTGCCAGCCCCGGTCGGCATCACCGCGAGCACGTGGCGACCGGACAGGATCGCCTCGACGACCTCGCGCTGACCGGGGCGGAACGCGTCAAAGCCCCAGTATTGGCGGAGAAGCGCGTGGATCTGTGGCTGCGAGGCGCTCATCAGGACCTCGCCCCATACACACCTTCCCCACGGGGGACAAGCCGCGTCGCACACCGGCCGGCATCGACCGCAGCCGCGACGCCTCGACCGTGACGAGTTCCGAAAACGCGTGTTAGCTTTTCGCCACTGGGAAAGTGGCGGCGACAGACGCAGCGAGGGGGGAGCCATGAACGACAAGCTCGAAGAGTCATCGTCCACGGCAGGTGGGCGTGCGCCGATGGTCGCCGACAGCAACGGAGCGCAGGGTGGTAGGCGGGCGGCGCAGCGAGTGGGCGGCGGTCGCTCGTTCTCCGAAGGCGAGGCGGCGCTCATTCCGCGAGGCGCACCCGTGCAACTCTCCGAAGGACCGGGCGGAAAGACCGGCACGACTGGTGAGCCATCGAACGACTCCGCGCCCGAAGTCGCCGACGACAGGGTGGGACCGGAGCAGACACCGGACCCCGCTGCGGCTCCCGAGCCTGGCGTCCAGGAGCGCGGCAACGCTGTTCAGCAGGCGCTCAAGTCGCTGGAACGCGATTGCACCGACTACATCGTGAATCACGCCCAGTGGTTGTCACGCAACTGGACGCTCTTTATCGGGAGCACCAACGGCAACCCCTCGCTGGCCTATGCCGAGGCGGACTTCCTGCGCGTCGCCTGTGCCCCGGAAACGAAGTCTGCAGGGAGTGCGGCTGCATCGGCCGTAGCTGGCAAGGCGAAGAGCGCGGCGATCGGGGCCGCGGCAAGTACGCTGGCAAGCAGATCGCGGCGCAGATCGGGGAGTCGTCCTTCGAGGCGTTACTCAAATCAAGCGCCGTCCTGTCCATGGCGACGCCGATCACGGCGCTCGCGGGTCTCATCTGGACGACCATCCAATCGCTCTTGTCCGCCAAGGCAACCGAGACGGCACGCCACCAGCAGAGCATGCAGCAGGCCGAGGCGAGCGTCGAGCAGGCCGACTACTTCAACGCCCAGGCGGAGCAGACGTTGGCCGATCGGCGCCTGCTCTTCGATAGCGCGAGTGGTGCGATCGATGCGGCTCGGACGAACGTGGACCTCGATCTGGTCGAGCGATGGATCGCTGCGGAGCAGGCCCAGCTCGGTCCCAGCCGAACGGACCGAACGCTGTTCGAAGACCTCTTGGCCAATTGGGTCCTGCAGCACTCGGAATCTATCTCCGGGAGAGGCCAACGACGACACGAGCGAGGTCGCCTATGAGGACGCGGCGAAGAACGAACGTGCGCACAAGCTCGTCAAGGCGGGCAAGCCCCTGCTGTTCGTTCACCAGCTCAAGTTCGGCCTACTTGGCTTTGGCTTTGGGCTTTCTGACCACACCGTCTGCGCGGCGATCGAACGCAAAGCCCAGACTCTGTTGGGGAACGGCGGAGTGGAAGCGGTGAAGGCTGCGACCGACGGGCTGGTGGTGTCGATCCCACGGGTCTCCAATCCGGTCGCGTTCGACCGCGGAGTTCAGCGCGCCACGGCCATGCCGCTCGGTCCCGAGGCCGGGACATTGCCGAACTACCAAGGGCCGGCGGGCCGCGGGAACGTCCGATCCAAGGTGACGCTCCATGTCGAAGAAGACGAGGGGTGTGCTGTGCTGAGCGGGCTCGACTTCATCAGCAGTTGTATTGGGCCCGACCGCGAGGCCTATCTGCGCGGGGTCTCGACCGACCACTCGGATGGCGGGTTCGCAGACATTGAGTGGGAGTGGACGCCGTGAAGCGACTGGTGGTCGCCGCCGCACTCATGACGCTCGTTTCTGCATGCCAGGAGCGACTCGTGATCGAACCAGCCGGCTACATCGACGAGGCGATCGCACGTTCGGCCGGTATTGCGTTCGACGAGCTCGAGCATGGTTTGTGGGCGTTCGACGATATCGAGCTCGAGCTCCTGCTGCCTCACGATCGGGTGCTCAGGCTTCCTCACGCGCGCGTCAACGGCCAGACATTTGGCGAGCAGATCGTCACGGTGGAGGTGGTCCTCCGCTCGCAGGATCCCGGCCCGGGGGCTGCGCTCGAGCGCATGAGGCAACTCGAGGTTCTTGCGCGCCTGGTAGGCTGGGCTCCGGTGACTCCGATTCCCACATCCTCCGACGAGCTGAATCAACTCGAGCGCGAAGGTGTGCTTCTCATCTGGCCCTTGAAGAGCGACTCCGAAGGCTCGATCAGCGTCGGGCTCCAGTGCGCCTGGCTCAAGACATCTCAGGACGCTTACGCCGCTGCGTGGCTCCAGTTCAACTCCAACGATCTCGTTCCGCGCCGCCCTCCGTAACTTGCAGCCCGATTCGGGATCGCCACGCAGTACGAAGGCACACATCTCGAGTGCCCGCACGACGGCCTGCAAAGCGCCTCCGACGGTACTCCTCGGGCCCTCACGATCTCGGCGTGAATATCCGCCGGAGCGGCTGCGTATCGGGTCGTTGGCGCGGCGGAGGGCGATAGCTCCGCGCGCAAGGTTCCGTCGACGAGGTATGCGATGCGCTTGCATGTGATGGCAATGATGAGTCTCGTGGGCGTGCTCATGCCGGGCTGCGGCAGCGACCATCAGTCGCGGCAGACGCGCGACAATGACGTCATCGACCGCGACTCGCCGCTCGATCCAATCGATGTGGCTGAACAGTGCACGGTGTCCGCCAACTGCGAGGACGGCGATCGCTGCACCGAGAACCGCTGCATCGCGTTCGGCTGTGTCGCCATCCCGATCCCCTCCGACGAGTGCTGCGACGCGGTCACGCTCTTCGAGGAGAACTTCGATGGCGTGATCAACCCCGGCATCGAGCTCAACGCCCTCAACGACGATGCCGTCTGGAGCGTCGTGCCCGCAGACACCACGCCGAGCCCGCCGTCGGCGCTCTATTTCGGTGACCCGATAGCGCGCAGCTACGACAAGGGCGCGCAGGTCGCGGGCTCGGTCGCGTTGCCGAAGCTGATACTGCCGCGCGACCGCGAGAGTGTCCTGTCGATGCGCCTCTACGCGGCGATCGAGCCGACACTCGAATACGACCTCTTCTGGGTCGAGGCGGAGATTACAAGCGACACGACCGCCACCGAGACGGTGCGCCTGTTCTCGAAGCGCGACCTGCCGTTCACGGCGTTCCAGGATTTCGCCCTGGTCGATGTCCCGCTCAAGGGGCTCGAAGGCAAGGAGGTGCGGTTGCGCCTGCGCTTCGACTCACTCGACGGAAACTCCAATGCATTCGAAGGGGTCTACGTCGACGACGTGCGCATCCAGGGCCTCTGCCCGATCCCGTTGCCGTGCGTCGACGACGCCTCGTGCGACAAAGGCGACGCCTGCTTCGCGACCGCGTGCAGTGACGTCGGCTGCGTGGAAACCTACATCTGTGTCGACGAGCAGCCGAGCCCTTGCGATAGTGGATTTGGCCCAATCGATTGCTGCACCTCGGACGCCGACTGCGACGACGGCAACCCGACAACGATCGACGTGTGCGACGGTGCGAGCTGCGCCCACACCATCAATCCCGACGCCTGCACCGGCGACCCGAGCTGTGACGATGGCGAGGCCTGCACGGTCGACACCTGCCTCGTCGCGACCGCGACCTGCAGCTACACCGGCAAGATCGGCCCGGGCTGCTGCGAGCCGGGCACCCTGTCGATCGCCAACTTCGACACCGAGTCCCTGCAGGGCATCTACGTCACCGACAACTTCGAGACCGGCGTCTTCTGGCGCACCGACAAGACGCGCGCGACAAGCGGCGAGTTCGCGCTCTACTGCGGCGACCCGGTCGACCAGACCTACGCGTCCGATGTGCGCGTGAAAAGCTCGGCCACGACCCGCCCGCTCACGATTCCAAAGGGTGGCCTGACCGTGTTGGAGCTCGACCTCTTCAAGGCGACCCGCACTGCCAAGAACTGGGATGTCTTCCAGGTCTTTGCGCTCCGCGACGGCGCGCTATTCCCCTTGTGGAGCTCGCGCGACCTCGCCGACGGGACCTCGGGCTCGCAGTGGCAGCACCTCAACATCCCGCTGGCCGCCTACGCCGGTACGGACCTCCAGATCCGCTTCGTGTTCGACTCGGTCGACGCGGTGACCTCGCCGTTCGAGGGCACCTACATCGACAGTCTCGAGCTCGTCACGACCTGCCAGTAGGGCGCTCGCGCGAGCGGATGACGCTTGACCCCCGCCCTGATACATCGATCCCATGGGTATCGCGTGTGTGCTCGGCGGTGGTGCTTGGCTCGGGCTGACCTGGCTCGGCTATCCCGCGTGGCTCGCTGTGCGTGCGGCTGGTAAGTCGCCCGTGACGGCGTCCGCGCCGGTTGCCAGCTCACTCGCCATCATTGTCGTCGTTCGCAACGAGGCCGCTCGCATCGCGACCCGCCTCGCCGAGCTGCGTGCATTGACGGTCCCGGCCGGCTGCGAGCTGCGCGAGATCATCATCGTCGACGATGGCTCCAAGGACGACACCTTCGCCCGCGCCCGCACGCCCACACCCACGCCCACGCCCACGCCCACGCCCGCGCCCACGCCCGCGCCCGTGCCCCTGCGCCTGCTCTCCCAACCCCGCGCCGGGAAAGCCGCCGGCCTCGCGCTCGCCGCCGCGCACACCCACGCCGACCTGCTCGTCTTCGCCGACGTGCGCCAGACGATTCCCGCGGGTGCGCTCAGCGCCTTGCTCGCGCCGTTCGGCGACCCGACCATCGGCGTCGTCTCCGGCGTGGTCGCCAAGCCGGCCCGCACGGGCCCGGGAGTCTATTGGCGCTACGAGTCGCTCGTGCGCCGCCTCGAGTCGCGCAGCGGCTCGACCATCGGCGCGACCGGGCCGTGGTACGCGATCCGCACGCGCCTCTTTGTACCGCCTCCGCGCGGGCTCATCCTCGACGACGTCTGGATCCCCATGCAGGCCATCTTCGCGGGTGCCCGCGCCGTCGTCGCCGAAAACGCTGTCGTCCACGACGTCGAGCACGCGCCGACGATCGAACGCGACAAGAAAGCCCGCACCCTCACCGGCAACCTGCAGCTCCTCGAGCACTGGCCGGCCTTGCTCGACCCGCGCCAGAACCCAGTCTGGGGCCGCTTCGTCGCCCACAAAGTGGCGCGCCTCGGCACACCGTTTGCGCTCACCGCAATCACCCTTGGCAGCGTCGCGCTGGCATTCACACCCGGCCCGCTCCAGCCGCTCGGCCTTGGCCTCGTGGCCGTCGAAGCCACCGTGCTCGCCGCGGCCGCGCTCGGCTGGTCGCCCGCGCGCACTGCGCTCGCGGTCCATCGCGCCAGCATCGAAGCCTGGTGGCGCTGGGCCCGCCGCGACTTTCGTTGGTCCGCCGCCGCCGCTCCTCTTGAACCGACGGCAGCGCAAGACTAGAAGCTAGCCATGCTTCGCCCGCTCGCCATCACCACCGTCGCGTCTTTCCTCGTCGCATCCATCCACCCCACGCCAAGCAACGCTTGCGGCGCCTTCTTCGCGAGCGAGACCTCGCAGAACCTGGCGATCGATGCGCAGCGCGCGCTGCTGATAATCCGCAAGGACACGCTCGCGCTGCATCTCCAGCTCGCGGCGAACACCGATGGCCAGCCGTTCTCGTGGATCATTCCGATCCCCCAGGGCAGTGCGCCGCCGACCGTCACACTCGGCGACCAGGCGATCTTCGACGACCTCGACGCGCTCACGACCCCGACCGTGACCATCGCACCTGGCAACGACTCGGGCGGCGGCTTCTGCGGCAGCGCCGACGCGGGCGGCGGGCTCGGTGTGCCGCGTGGCGGCGTGCAGCACTTCGGCGGTGCCGAGCTCGGGCCGTATACCTACGACATCATCGCCGGCTCCAACGTCGACGCGCTCTCCACCTGGCTCAGCGACAATGGCTACGTCGTGCCATCGACCTTCGCCGACGCGTTCGCGCCCTACGTCGCCAAGAGCGTCTTCGTCGCGGTACGCCTGACCGCGGGCCCCGCCCTCGACGGCGCCACCACCGAGCCGCTGGTCGTCAGCTGGCCACGGGCCTTCGAAGGTGGCCTCGGCTACGCGTTCGGCCTCTCGAAGTTGTCCTCCCCCGAGGTGATGCCGCTCGTACTCTGGGTGCTCGCCGACAAACGCCAGCGCGTCGCCAACTACGGCTCGATCGAGCTCGACCAGGTCGCGCGCACCATGCGCGACCAGAACCTTGGCTACGATGCGGCCATCACCGCGCTCACCGCCGACGCCGGCGGTCGCCTCGTCACGACCGAGTTCGCGAAAGACCTGCGCCCGCTCGTGCTGCCCGCTGCGCTCGCGGCACTTGTCGAACCCATCGCTTCCGACGCCTTCTACCTCACGCGCCTCTATGCGGCGGTACCGCGCGCAGCGATCGAAGACCTGGTCATCACGTTCGCCGCCAACGCCCCCGAGGTCGAGCCGGCCATCACCGTGTCGCAGTCGACCCATGCGCCGATCGCGTTGGCCTCGTCGCTGCTCTTGCTCGTGTGGCTACGCCGTCGCCACCCGGCCCCCTCACGTTGAGGGCGCCAAGCCATCCAGCAGTCGTCGCAGCGTCGGCGCCAGCTCCTGCAGCGCATGTGGCTTGAGTAGTAGCTCGCCGATCCCGAGCCGCTCGATATCGTGCGAGTCCCGATTCCAGAGGCCCCCGGAGATTACGATAATCGGGATCAACGGCCGCTGGAGCCGGACCTCGCGCGCCACATCGAAGCCAGACAGCTTCGGCATCGACGCGTCGGTGACGATCGCGTCGAACGTATCGGGCGCGCGCTTGAACGCGGCTACTGCGGCCTCGGGATCGTCGAACGTCGTCGCCCGAAAGCCCGCCCGCTCGAGCTCACGTTTGGCGAGCCGCACGATGATCGTCTCGTCGTCTACGAACAGGATGTGCTCATCGCGCCCCGGTCCGACACCCGTGGCGCCTGGTTGCGGCTGGACCCTGACGGGGCTCGGCACGACCGTGACCTCGGGCGCACTCACCACCGGGAGCCACAGCTCGAATGTGCTCCCCCTCCCGACCTCACTCTGGAGCCGCACAAAACCTTCGTGAGCCGCCGCGATCGCTTGCACGATCGCGAGTCCGAGCCCCACCCCCTGGCCGGGCGGTTGGGTCGTAAAGAACGGCTCAAACACCTGCTCGCAGTGGGCTGGGTCGATGCCGACGCCGCTGTCGCTGACGCTCAAGACCGCCCAGGGGCCTGATGACTTTGCCTCGCTCGGCGCGGGCTCCGCAAGAACCAGCCGCAACGTCAGAACGCCGCCCTCCGGCATCGCTTGAAAAGCATTCGTCGCGAGGTTCATCACTGCTTGGTGCAGCTGGGTCGCATCGGCCCGCACCCAGATCGGCGCCTTCTCGAGCTCCTCGCGCACTACCACGTTTGCCGGCAGCTTCACGCCAAGGAGGCGGGCCACTTCGCTCGCAATCGGCGCGATCTGCCGCGTCGTGCGCTGTGGCTCTGAGTCGGGGCTGAACGCCAGCAGTCGGCGCACGAGGTCGCTCGCCCGCGCTGTCGCGCGATGGATATCATGCAGTGCGGAGCGGGTCGGTTGCGGCGTGACCGGATCGTTCATAGAGTTCGGGGAGTTGTCGCCCTCGAGCTCGTCGAGCGCGAGGCGCACGCTGCCCTCGATGGTGGTCAGCAGGTTGTTGAAGTCGTGGGCCAGTCCACCAGCGAGGCGCGCCAGGCCATCAAGGCGCTGGCTTCGCAGGACCTGGGCCTCGAGCCGCTTCTGCGCGCTGATGTCCTCGATCATGCCGATCCCGAGGAGCCCTTCGAGAGGATGGCGAAGCCTGGACTGCAGCCCATCGACATGCTCGGCCCCGCGGACGAGCGACCCGGTGAAGCGTCCCCAGACGATCGAGCCATCCTTCTTGAGGAAGCGTTTGTCGACCTGGTAGCTCTCGCGGGTGCCTGCCATCACGTCGCTCGCGAGCGCGAGATCCTGTTGCAGGTCCTCAGGGTGGGTCAGCGCGGCGACCGTAAGCTGTCGGAACTCGTGCGCTTCGTAGTCGAGCATGTGGCACAGCGCACGGTTGACGCGCAGGAAGCGACCTTCGGACGAGACCAACGCGATACCGATGGCCGCGTGGTCGAACACTGCGCGCAGCTCCGCCTCGCTCTGATGGAGCGCGGCTTCGACCTCGCGCGAGCGGTCCGCGACGATGGCGATTCCGGCCAGGTGGGTCGCCGCCTGCACCCAGTGCCGCTCGACCTCGTTTGGTAGGCGCGGCTCGCGATAGTACATCGCGAAGGTGCCGAGCACGTCGCCCGTCGGCGCCATGATAGGGCTCGACCAGCAGGCGCGGAGCCCATGCGGCAACGCCTGACCGCGATAATCCACCCAGAAGGGATGGGTCGCGATGTCTTCGACCTCGACGACTTCACCGCTGAACGCCGCGCTACCACACGAGCCCTGACCCGGGCCGATCGGCACCCCATCGATCGCCTGGCTGAAGGCTGCCGGCAGCCTCGGCGCGGCCCCGTGACGCAGTACCCGCTTCGCGCGGTCGACCAGCAGGATCGAACACAGCATGTCGTCGGATTGCGACTCGATGAGGCGCACAATCTGCTCGAGCACCAACGGCAGCGCCACGCCGGTCGCGGTCGCTTCGAGCACGCGCTGTTGCCCACGCAGGAACGACGCTTCACGCGCTCCGGAGAGGCCATCGTCACCCGCCTGGCGCGACGCACTGTCTTCCGCAACGCGATGGGACCGGCTCGACGGAGCATCCTCGGGCATGTGAAGAGCTTAGCACGGCGGTTCGGCATTCGCACGGGCCGGCCGGCAGTAAGTGTACATCCTTGTTGAATGTGAACAGCCTTGGAAGCGGCACTTGGTTGGCTGCCGCGACAACGGGGCCCTATACTGCCACCGCTGCTGTCGACCCTATCGGAGACCGAGATGTCACTCATCGCCCTCGTCCTCGCTCTCAGTATCACCAACGACGTGCCGCCAGCGCCTCGACCGATGCTGCCCATCCCGCTGCTCGAGACCGGCTTGATGAGTGAAACGGGGTATGTGGCCCATCTCACGATCGCTGCCGATGGGCGCTGGACGGCCACCGGTGACCAGAAGGGCGAGCTCGCCAAGGAAGAACTCGCCCAGATCGCGGCGTACGCCGACCAGGTCGTGCTCACGTCGACGCCAGGGCCGCGGTGCAAGTCGACACCCGTCATTCGCGTCCTTCGGGTCCAGCGCGGTGAGGCGCGTTACGCCGACGAATGTGGGCCGCAGGCGCACGCGTCGGTGAGGCTCCTCGTCGCGCAGGCGGAGGCGTTCACGCTCAAGCGTGTCAACCCGATGGCGGTGCGCCTCGACCGTTGGGAGCCCGGCAAGTCGGAGCTCAGGCAGTCGATCATCCTCCTTCGCAGTGGCATCTGGACGACCGACAACGGAGCCGGCAACACCGGCGGCCAGGAGCTCGCCGACGCGATCGCCGCGTTCGACAGCGCCGTGCTCGACGCCCCGACGGTCCCCGAGACGCCGGACTGCAGCGTTGACCACATCCAGCAGCTCGAGGTGCCGGGCCGCGGCACGCTGCGCTGGTCCTCACCCTGCCAGGCCCCGAGCCCCACGCTCGCGGCTGCTATCGCAAAGTTGTTCACGATCGTAGGCCTGCCCCGCTGACCGGCCTTGCGCGGGCTCGCCAGCAACCGCAGCCGGAGGCGATACGGCAGCCGGCCTTGACGGTAAACGGGACTTGGGGTTTCTTGGGCGCCGCCTCGCCAAGGAGCCATGATGTTCCCGCTTCCTGCACTTCCCCTGGTCCCGAAGCTCCACAGCTTCTTCGAGCCCGAACAGGCCAAGACCTTCGCACTGGTCTTCGGCATCGCCCTCCTCGGGCAGTTCCTCCTGCCCGGCAGCGGCTCCGGCTGGTTCGTCTTCAACGCCGGCGCGATCTGGCCGTTGCTCGTCGGCGTCGGCTTCGTGGTCCTGTCGTTCGTGCCGGGGCTCGCTGACAAGCTCAAGCCGAACCTGTTCTTCCTCATCGTGGCCGGCTCCGGCACGCTCGGCGTGTTGTGGTCTTTCGCGGGCTTCGTCGGCACGCCGTTCTTCTGGTTTGGTGGCTTCGGGCTCATCGGGCTCGCGACCGCCATCACCGCGCTCTTCCTGTGGTCGCGCAACGGCTACCAGCAGCTCTATTGGACGCTGCTCGTGTCGGGTCTCGCTGGCCTCGTGCTGAGCCTGCTCATCCCATTTGGCTACGGCTTGCCGCTCGTCGCCATCTTCACGCAGATCGGCGGCGGCGTGCTCGGCATCATCTCCGGCATCATCAGCCTCGTCCTGTGCCTCGGCTTCATCTTCCTCATCGTGCTGCTCGTGATGAACGTGCTCCTCAAGAAGGAGGAGGCGGACGCCACCCAGGTCGAGCGTTTCGGCTCGGCGCTCTATATCCTCGCACTCGCGATTCCGCTGGTCGTGAGCCTCATCAACCTGCCGATGTTCGCGTCGATGCTGCACATCGTGCTCGTGACCGGCATCTTCTTGTGGCTCACCATCTGGGGCCTCGTGTGCTTCTTCGAGTCGCGCGCCAAGGGCGAAAACCTTCTGTCCATCGCCTGAGACGCCAGCCGCTCCGGTCCGCCTTCGGGCGGGCGCCGCTCCTCCCGGTCGCGCGAGCATCATGAGATCATGCGGCATCCGGGCGAGCTCCAAGTCGTCGCAGCATCCCGACCGAAGTCGTCCCTTCGCAAGCAGCGATGCTGGCGGCTCGTCTATTCGGGCCGACCTTGCGCGATCCAGCTCTCGACCAGTTGGATGTCCGCGGGCGGCATCGACGGCAGCCCGAGCGGCATGCCGCGCACGCCCGGCACTTCGCCCCCCGCCTCTTCGACCTGGCGCGCGAAGAGGTGTGCCAGGATCTTCGGCGTATCCTTCAACGGCCCGCTCTCGATCTTGCGGAACAGGCTCTTGCGCTGGCCCTGGTCGTCCAGGCCACCGCCCATGATCGATGCGTAGTCGCGCAGGTTCACCCCACGGCCCGCGAACCCGAAGCCGCCGGTGTTGCCCGGGCCGCCATCGCCCAACGCGAGGTCTGGCTCGGAGTGGCAATGCCAGCACACGCGATGGAACACGCGCGCCGAGACCTCCTTGAACGTCACGCGCCGCTCCAGCACCGGCAGGCGCTCGGGAACGGGCTTCGGTTCCTCCGCCGCGAGCGGCACCTCGAGCAGGAACGCCGCGATGTCCTCGGCGTCGCTGCGCGACAGGTTCAGCTTTGGCATCGGCGTGCCCGGCTTCTGTGCCGATGGGTCCATCAGCCAGGCGACCAGCGCCTCACGTCTGAAACGCTCGCGCACGTTGCGCAGGTCCGGTGCGAGCATCATGCCGCGCTCTAGCGCCGCCTTCTCGAGCGGCACCTTGACCGGCGAAATCGCCAGCGGGGCGGTCCCGGTCAATGCATGACAGGTCGCACACCCCTGGTTTTCCATCGCGCGCCGGCCGCGGCTCGGCCACGCCATCCAGCGCGGATCTTCGGGGACCGTCGGTTCCTCGGGCACGAGCCACTGGGCGATCGCCAGCGCCGCCGCGTCGTCGATCGCGAAGCGCGGCATCATCGCCGTGAGGCCCGGCCGCAGGTCATGGGGCGTCTTCAGGTACTCGCGGATCCACTGGCGCTTGAGGCGCTGACCGATCGACGCCAGTGACGGCACGGCAGTGAGGTCGACGATGTTGGTCTGCCAACGCTGCAACACGTCGGCGGGTGCCACGAACGTGCCGTCCTCGATGTGTGCATGGCACCCGACGCACGCCTTGTCGGGGGTCGGCGCCTCGAGCCCGCCGCCCTCGTGACAGCGATTGCACTGGTAGAACTCGACGAGGCCGTGCCCGTCGCTTGGCACTTGCCGCGCCGCAACCACGGCACCTGGGTCAGCGGGTACGCTCGGCACGCTGGGAACGACGGGGTCGGGAGTCGCTGCGGCAAGCAGCCCCAACAGCGTCCAGAGCGCGGCGAGCGTGGCCACCATCAGCTCTCGCCGGGGCCCTTCAGCTTGCAGGTCGTCGGGTCGTTCGCGCGCAGCTTGCACTGCCCGACGCCGCGCTCACGCTCCTTCGGGTCCTTTTGCAGGTCCGCGTAGAGGAGCCACGCCTGGCCGTCCGGCATCATGTCGTCGGCCGCGAGCTTCTTCAGGATCTCGAGCGCCTCGGCCTCCCCCTCGGCCTTCATCGCAAGCCCCTCCGCGAGGCGCGCGACGAGGTACGGGTTGCCGGTCTCACGCGCCGCGAGCACGCGCAGCTGGCCGACCGCCCAGCTCGCGAGCTGGTCAGTGTCCTTCTTGCCGGCGATGGCACCCTTCGTGCGCACGGCCGCGATCGAACCGACCCGCAAGCTGCGGGCACGCAGGGCCGCGAGCTCGGCCGGGGCGTCCTTGCCTTCGACCTTCTTGCCCATCTGGCCGGTCGCGTTGGTGGCCATCTTCCAGGCGTAGGCGTAGTCGCCTTCGCTGAGCGCCTCTTCGGCCTGGACCACCATGTGGGTCTTCGGGTCGATCTCGTAGCGGTAGCTGTTGCCGCAGGCGAGCGCGGGAGCGCTGACGGCGATGAGAGGGCTCATGGCGATGGCGCTGGCGAGGACGAAGCGTGCGGACGTGGACAATAGCTTCATGCGAGATGCCTCCGTGACGATGGAACGGGTTATAGACGAACCGGGGACGGAATTGGTTCCCGAGGTTCCAAGTTTTTCAGACCCCGCGCCGTGCACCTTCTAAATGCCCATGAGCAAAGACTTTTTTACGCCCGCAAGCGCGGCCGACTACTACGGGGAGCTCGTCCACCATCCCGACCCGGCCCGCGCCGTCGGTTGGGAGAGCGCCAGCGCCCAGGCCGCTCGCTTCGATCTCGTGCGCCGCTACGTGCGACCCGGCGACCGCGTGCTCGATCTCGGCGCCGGCCTCGGGGACCTCGGTCGCCACCTCCTGATGCATGCGTGGTCCGGCGACTACCTCGGGCTCGAACGCGACGCGCGACTCGTCGCCCGCGGGCGTCGGCGACTCCCGGCGGTGGCTCTCCAGAGCGCGGACTTCCTGGCCGATCCGATCGGCGAGGGCGATGTCGTGGCGGCGATCGGCGTGCTCGTCGATGGTTGGCCGCAGCGCTCGGATGCGGTCCGCTTCGGCCGTGTCCGGCGCCTCATCGAGGTCGTCCGCGCCGCCGCGAAGCGCACCGGCATCATCGTGGTGCTCGACCAGGACCGCCTCGAAGCACATCCGATCCTGTGTGAGGAGCCTGCGCTCGGCGGTGTGCGCCAGGCCGAGCTCGCATGGCTTGCGCCGGACGCGGAGGTGGTGCGACTCCTCTCGCTCGACCTCGCGCTGGTCTTGCACTGCTAGCCGGTCTTTGCCAAACCTTGGTCGCACCTCTTTCCCGGAGTCGACCTATGAGCTTTCCGCGTCTCGCCCTGTCCATCGTTGCAGCATCGCTTCTGACCGCCTGCGGCGGCACCACCATCGACACTGTCGACCGTTCGGCGCTCCACGACGGCGCGACCGAGACCCGCACCCTGAAGTTCTGGATGAAAGAGCGCGGCCTCAAAGGCGATGCCCTCGTACCGAACGTGCACTTCGATGACGGCGCCAACCAGCGCATCGTGCTCTGGTACGAAGACGCGCTCGCGGCGAAGGTCACAGCACTCGTGCAGGGCAAGGCCTACAAGGTCAGCTTCAAGTATTCGCCCGGGGACGAGCTGGTCTTCGGTACGTTGACCGCCGTCGAGTAGCGGGTGGATCCCAAAGACCCGAAGACGCCGATGCTGGAGGAGACGATCACGAGCCCGAATGTCTCCTCTAGCACCGTGCCCGACGAGCTTTCGCTGCGCTACTTCGGCGACGACGAAAGCCCGCCCGACACCGAGGGACGCTTCGAGATCTTGCGCGTGCTCGGCGAGGGCGGCATGGGCACCGTGTTCCTCGCCCAGCAGACGCAGCCCCGGCGGCTTGTCGCACTCAAGGTCCTGAAGAGCGAGCTTACGAGTGAGCGCATCCGCCGCCGCTTCACCGCGGAAGGTGACATCCTCGCGCGCCTCTCGCACCCTGGCATTGCGAGAGTCTACGAGGCGATCGACGGGCCGCGCCCCTATCTCGTGATGGAGTACGTCGACGGGGTGCCGCTCACCGATTGGGCGGATGCCCGCCACCCCGACCTGCGCACGCGCGTGGCGCTGATCGTGAAGATCGCCGAGGCCGTCGACCACGCCCACCGCAGCGGCGTCGTGCATCGCGACCTGAAGCCGGCCAACATCCTCGTCACGCCCGATGGCACGCCGAAGATCCTCGACTTCGGGATCGCCCGCGTCGTCGACCCGGACACAGTGCCCGGTCGCCCGAGCGACAGCGCCATCACCCAGGCTGGCGAAATCCTCGGCACGCCCGCCTACATGAGCCCCGAGCAGGCCTCGCTCGACCCGAGCCGCATTGATCATCGGACCGATGTCTACGTGCTCGGTGTCGTGAGCTACGAGCTCCTCACCGACCGCATGCCCTACCCGATCGATGGCGAGCTGATGCTCAACCTCACGCGCATCCGCGCCTTGCCGCCCGTGCTCGCCGGCAAGTTCGACAAGGCGTTGCGTGGCGACATCGAGGTCATGCTCGACAAGGCCCTCGCGAAGGCACCCGAGGCGCGTTACCAGTCGGCCGCCGCGTTTGCCGAGGACCTCGGGCGCTGGCTCCGCCGCGAGACGATCCTCGCCCGGCCGCCGAGCGTGCTCTATCAGGTTGGCCGCTTCGCGCGCCGCAATCGCGCCCTGGTCGTCGCCTTTGCTGGCCTCTTCGTGGCCCTCGTCGTCGGCGCCATCGCGACGACCTCGCTGTGGCTGTCGGGTCGGCGTACCCAGGCCGAGCTCGCGCGCCGGGTCGACGAGCTCGTGTTGATCCAGGCGCGCGACACGCTCCCGACCGACCCGACCCGCTCGGTCGAGATGTTGGCCTCGCTGTCGGCCGACGCCGACTGGGGCCGCGCCTATACGATCGCCTGGGACGCGGCCGCGCGCGGTGTCTCGCAGCGCACGTTGAGCGGCCACGAGGCCGACGTCGAGTGGCTCGATGTGGCCCCGGACGGCGCCATCGCGAGCGCTTCCTTCGACGGCACCGTGCGCATCTGGCGCCTCGGCGCTGGCGATGAGCTGGCGCCAACACGCGTGCAGATCCTGAAGGGGCACGAGGGCGGCGTGAACCGCGTCCTGTGGTCGCCCAACGGCGAGCAGGTTGCGAGCGCTGGACGGGATGGCTCGTTGCGGGTCTGGGAGGGCACGACGAGCCGCGTGATGCACCAGCACGGCGGCGAGTGTGAAGACCTCGCCTGGTCACCGGGCGGCACCCAGATCGCCTCCGTGGGGGGCGACGGCGCGCTGGTCGTGGTCGACGTGAAGGACGGGGCGACCCAAGTGCTCGTCACGGGTGGGGCCCAGTTGAGCGACGTCGAGTGGCGCGGCACGACGCTCGTCGCCGGCGGCAAGGACGCGCAGCTGTTGCTCGTCACGATGCCCGCCGCCAGCGTTGTGCGGCTGGAAGGCCATAAGGCCGAGGTCGACAATCTCGATCTCGCACCCCTACGCGCGGGCGAGGCCCGGCCCAGACTCGCCTCTGGCGCGGTCGACGGCGAACTGCGGGGTGTGGGACGACGACGGCTCGGTGCGCTCGTTCGCGAGCCCGGAAGGTAGTGCCATCAAAGGCCTCGCCTTTGTCGATCACGACCACATCGCGGTCGTCGATCGTGCGGGAGTGCTACGCATCTGGGATGTCGTGAGCGGCAAAGCGCTCGTCCTGGCCGACGGGGGCAGCGTGTTTCGTGATGTTGCTGTATCGCCCGACGGCGCCTGGCTCGCGACCGCGGGCGACGATCGCCTGGCGACGTTGTGGGACCTGAAGACGCTCGATCCGATCGTGTTGCGCGGTCATCGCGATGCGGTGCTGCATGTCGAGTTCAGCGCCGATGGTCACCTCGTGTCCGGTGGCAAAGAGGGCGACGTGCGAGTCTGGCCGGTGCCTGGACAACGCGCACGGTGGCCGTTGACCAGCGTGCCACGCGGGGTCGCGGTCCATGGCAACGCGCTGGCGCTGGTCGACGAGGCGGGACGGGTCAGTCGCGGTGATCTCGCGACCGGCAAGCTGCAGGTCGTGGCCGACGAGGTCGATGGTCACCTCGTCTCGTGGTGCCCCGACGGCTCGTGCTTCATCACCTCGCTGCGCGAAGGCGAGGTGCAGGTCCGCTCGCCCGCGGGCCAGCTCGTGCGGGCCGTCGCGGTCGACGGTCGGCCGATCGCGCTGGCGGTGACGGCCGACTCCAGGCAGTTCGCGGTCCTGACGAACAGCGACAAGCTGGTCATCGCGGGTATCGCGCCGGGTGAGCCGCAGGTCTTCGACGAGCCCGGCGAGCGCGCCAATGCGCTGGCCTTCGCGGGCGCGGAGGTCGTGACCGGCCACCGCGATGGTCGCGTCCTACGCATGCGGGACGGCCACTTCGACGAGCTGACGCGGTTTCCGGGCGAAGCCCAGCGGGTGATCGTCGAGGGCGATCGGCTCGCCGCCGCCGGGTCTGATCGCGCGCTGCGTTGGCACCTTGGCGCGACCTGGCAAGTCACCGGCGAAACACATCATGCGGGCCCCATCCTGGCACTCGCGCTCAGCGCGAAACGTATGGCCAGCGGTGGTCGTGATGGCCTCATCCAGGTCATCGGCGACGAGGGTTCCAGCCACACTTTGAGCGGTCACAGCGGGGCCGTCACCGCGCTCGCATTGACGGGCGACTCACTCGTCAGTGGTGGTCGGGACCGCACTGTCCGGCTCTGGAACCTGGCGCTGTCGGACGACCAGGACCCCGTCGTGATCGAGCTCTTCGAAGGGCCCATCGTTTCGCTGACGCTTGCCTCCAGCACCGTGGGTGGCGCGCCCGACCGGGTCATGGTGCTCGCGGACGAGCGCGCGCTCACCGCCTGGCCGGTAGCGATCCCCCGCGACGAGGCGAGCGTGCGTCAGTGGCTCGCGCGCCTCGTCGTGGCTCGGACGCCGCTGCTCCCGATGGCCTCGGACTGAGGTCCGATACCAGTCGCGGGACCTGCGCAGAGGATCGCGCTTGCGCTCGTCCACGCGCCGAGGCGTCATGGCCGTATGCCTGATTGGACCGAGCGCTATCGTCGTGACGGACACCGCACCTGCATCGACATCCGCCTGAAGAGCGTCGAACAGCTCTTCGACAACCGCGACCCGGCGCCGTTTCATGATCGTGACCTCGACGAGGACGCGGCGAGCTATCTGCTCGAGGGCGCCTCCGAGATTCCGGCTTCGAGTGGTCCGCTCGCGGTGGTCGTGTGGCTCAATGCACAGCTCCCACGTGGGCTGACGGTCGAGCAGGTCCACAACGCATTCACGACCCACTTCGAGTCGGCGCGTCGCACGCTCGATCTGCGGATCCGGAAGCAGCGCTCGATCGCGGTACGCTTCACGCTGGTCGCATTCGTGGCGCTGTTCGTGCTGCTCGGGTTGGCGGAGCTCACGAGCGGTCTGCGGACGTCGGCTGGTGGGCATATCGTCCCAGAAGGACTGACGATTCTGGCGTGGGTCGTGATGTGGCGTCCGCTCGAGACGCTGCTCTTCGACTGGTGGCCGCTCGCGCAGGATCGCAAGCTGCTAGCACGCGTCGCGGCGGCATCGGTCGAAGTCCATGTGGGACTCGACCCAAACACCGCAGTGCCAGCGGCTGGTTCCGATCCGCTCGGAAAGCTTGCCGCGTCGGATCCAAGGGCGTAGCTCATGCGGCGATGAGTCCGCAGAAGAGCCCGCCGGATCCGTTGCCCGACCACTTCCGCCAGCTCACCGCCTCGGCTGCGGTGATGTCGGCGGTCGCGGGCTACGTCAACGCCGTGACGATCGCGGGTGTGCTGCATGTGCCATCGACCCACATGAGTGGCACCGCGACGCGTGTCTCGATCGATCTCGTCACGCGTGCGGACAGCGATGCGCTCATCCTCGACGCCGCCTTGCTCGTGGCGTTCGTGCTCGGCGCGGCGGTGAGCGGTGCCATCCTCGATTCGACCCAACTGCGGGTCGGACGCCGCTACGGGATGTTGCTCGTGCTCGAGGCGGCGCTACTCACGCTGGCCTGGATCATGCTGTCCTCCGGCAGCCGCTACTACCTCCCGGTGATAGGCCTCGCGGCCGGACTCCAGAACGCGCTCGCGACGCAGTACAGCCGCGCGACCGTGCGCACCACCCACATGACGGGGATCCTGACCGACCTCGGAATCGCCCTTGGCAAGTGGGCGGCCCGACGCGGCGTGACGCGCTGGCGGGTCGTTCTGTATCTGTCGATCCTTGGTGGCTTCATCGGTGGTGGTGCGACCGGCGCCGCGATGTCGTTGACCCTGCGTGACAACGCGTTGCTCATCCCGATCGCTGTGACCGGCCTTGGCGGGGCGGCGTACTGGACCTGGCAATATCGTTGGATTCGCGGCGCTGCCGGCCATGTGCTGCCCTTCATGCGTCGCTGACCGCGCTGCACCCTCTGGCGCAGGGTGATCCGAAGTGGGCAGCGACGCGTAAGCCCTCGGCAGAGTAGAGCCGCCACCCAAGGATGCGAGTCAGTGATCCCCCGTCGCATGACGATGAGACGCTTGCGTGAGCCCGAGCTCGGGCTCGTAGGCCTGCTTGCGTTCGTCATCGGCACGATTGTCGCCCCGCTCACGCATCTCATCGGACATCGCGCCGACCATCGGCACGGCCCAGGTGGCATCATCGAGCACATCGACGTCGGCGACGACGACGCTTGCGCCCACACGGAGCCCGAGCGGGAGCCGCCGTCGCGCGCCCGGCGTGCCTTCATGCATCCGTCCGAGCGAGAGCGCGAGGATCGCACCGCGCGTGAGCATGCCGCCGCCCATGCGCGTTGCCATGCCGACGCACCTTCACACACATCCCACACCCCTGAGCCTGCCGCCCCGCGCAAAGCCCCTGTACCGCATGGGGAGGGCGCGCTCGAGCACTTCGGTGTGGCGCTGCTCGCGTGTGTGCAGCTCTTCTTCCTACCGCTCGAACGCGCTCCGATCACTGTCCCTGTTCAAGCGCTTCTGGCCGACGTGCCGGCCGAGCGCTGGCAGCTCGGCGCCGGCTCCCCGCGCGCGCCTCCGGTCTGACGGTCGTCACCGTCCTTCCGTCTGCGTGCCAATCACGGCTGAGGTCGCTTCGACCTGGGCCGACGAGCGCCTTGCGCTCATGGGGAACCTTCATGTCCATTCACGTCCCGCGAGGCCATCGCCTTGCTGCCTCCTCGATTGTCTTGTTCGCCTCGTTGATCGCCGCGCCCACGTGGGCGGACGAGCCCGCGCCCACGCCCATGCCCGCACCCACGCCCACGCCCGCGCCCGCGCCCACGCCCATGCCCGCACCCACGCCCACGCCCGCACCCACGCCCGCGCTCGACGAATCCGAAAACCGCACCCGGATCCTCGGCCGTCGCCCCTACAACGCGGCCTCCTCGTTTACGGTCCGTGACCAGGACTTCCTGCTCCGTCCGCATCCGCGCCCCGCGGACATCCTGATGGTCACGCCGGGTCTCTACGTCGTGCAGCATGCGGGCGGTGGCAAGGCCAACCAGTACTTCTTGCGCGGCTTCGACGCGGACCACGGCACCGACGTATCGATCATGGTCGACGGCATTCCAGTCAACAAGGTCAGCCACGGTCACGGGCAGGGCTACGCCGATCTGAACTGGCTCATCCCCGAGGTCGTGCAGCGCATCGAGGTGTCGAAGGGCCCGTACTATGCCGAGCTCGGCGACTTCGGCACCGCCGGTACCATCAACCTGGTGACCCACCGCAAGCTCCAGGCGAACGAGGTCTCGCTGACCGGTGGCATGTTCGACACCTGGCGTGGGCTCGTCATGGTGAGCCCGGACCTCGAAGGTTGGGCACCGCTCATTGCGGCCGAGGTCTACGCGACGAACGGCCCCTTCGAACAGGGTGAAGGCCTCCAGCGCTACAGCTTCTTCTCCAAGGTGAGCCACGACTTCGCCGACGGCGCGCGCCTGTCGCTCTCCATGACCAGCTATGGCGCTGGCTGGAACGCGTCGGGCCAGCTGCCTGTGCGCGAGATCCTGGCCGGCCGCCTCGACCGCTTCGGCACCCTCGATCCAAGTGACGGCGGCAATTCTCAGCGCCACAGTGTCTACGGCCAATATCGCGTGCAGCCGAGCGACGACAGCGAGTTCAACGTGATGGCCTGGCTCGAGAGCTATCGCCTGGCGCTCTACTCGAACTTCACCTTTTTCTCGGCCGACCCGGTCAACGGCGACCAGATCGAGCAACGCGACCAGCGCACCATCATCGGCGTGAAGGCCGCCTATCGCTTCGTCCGTCGCTGGCACGACATCGCCTTCGACACGTCGTTTGGCACCCAGTTGCGCAGTGACACGATCGCCAACAGCCTCGCCCGCTCACGTGAACGCGAGGTGCTCGCGCGCGTCGTACAGGCCGACATCGCCGAGGGCAGCCTCGGGGTCTGGGCCCAGGAGGAGATCACCTGGACCGCATGGCTGCGCACCATCGTCGGCCTGCGCTTCGACTACTTCGGCTTCGACGTGACCGATCGCCTGGAAGACCTCGACACGCTCGGCACCCGCACATCCGGCGTGCGTCAGGCGATGCAGCCGAGCCCCAAGGCGAGCATCGTATTGTCCCCGCTCGACGACCTCGACGTGTTCCTGAACTTCGGCACCGGCTTTCATTCGAACGACGCGCGTGGCGTCGTGCGCGGTCAGGACGCCGTTACGCCGCTCGCCCAGGCCAATGGCTACGAGGCCGGCGTGCGCACGCACCTCTTCGATCGCATCGACCTCGCGGCCGCGGTCTACGCCCTCGACCTCGACAGCGAGCTGGTCTGGGTCGGCGACGCAGGCGAGACCGAAGCGCGCGGCGCGACCCATCGCCTCGGCGTCGAGGCCGAGGTGCGCGCCGAGATCACCCCCTGGCTGCACGTCGACGGCGACTTCACCTGGTCACGCGCCACCTACACCGGCAATGCCGGCAACGCGAACGCGGTCGCGCTGGCGCCGACCCTCATCGTGTCGGGCGGCGTCTCCGTGCAACACCCATCAGGCCTCTACGGGCGCTTGGGCGTCTTCCATCTCGCCGACCGCCCCGCGACCGAAGACGAGTTCCTCACAGCAAAGGGCTTCACCCGCGTCGACCTCACCGCCGGCTACAAGCACGAACGCTTCGAGCTCACCGTGTCGGTCCAGAACCTCTTCGATGCCGACGTGCGCGAGGCGCAGTTCGCGAACGCCTCGCGCCTCCAGGGCGAGGACGCTGCCAGCGACTGCCCGGCCGGCACCCGCCCGGCCGAGGCGGGCGGCACCTTCGCCGGCTGCGAGGACCTGCACATCACGCCCGGTGCACCGATCAACGTCCAGGCGACCGCGAAGCTGTTCTTCTGAGATCGCCCGTCGCGGCCGAAGCGCCACGCCTACTCGATTGGTTCGAGTCGACGGGTTCGCTACGGTCCGCGACATGCGCCACCTCTTCGTCGTCATCTCACTTATTGCGTGCGATACCTCCGGCGGGCATCCGACACTTCCGCCGACACACCTCCCAGCGCAACCGACGCGCAAGAAGTCGACGCGGACACGACGACAACTCCGTTCACGAGCTGCCCGCTCCCAGACGACGCGACCGGCCCGCCTTGCACGTTCGAAGGTCACTGCGGATATCCCGAGACTTGCTGCACTATCACGGCCCAGGGAAGCGGCCCGGGCTGCCATGATGGAACTGTCTACTTTATCATCGACGACACTTGCCACTTCATGACTTGCTCTCCCGGCTGCGGTCCGGGCGAGTTCACGACGTCCGCGGGCTGCACGGCGTGCAACAAGATTGAAGCCCTGGTCCGGGAGCGGCTTGAATCGGCGGCCGATTCCCAGGGTGGCTGCACGGCAGACGGCGACTGTGTAGCCGCGAATACTTCTCTCTCCTGCGGCGAATACTGCGACCTGGCCGTGCGTGCCGACGGTCTCGAGGCGTTTCGCACCGCAGCCGCCGCCATCGAGATCGAGGACTGCAGCTTCGATCACTGGGGCTGCCGATCGGGCAACCCCAACTGTGATCTCAGCGGCGATATCCGTTGCGTAGAAGGCGTCTGTCGCGAATTACCGGTTTGTGATCCGCAGCGCTACCGCCCTGGCGATGCGTGCGACGATGGCCGCGTGTGCACCAACGATGATATCTGCGTCGACACACGCTGCGTCGGCGCGCAGATCGCCTGTGACGACGGCAATCCATGTACGGACGACGCGTGCGATCCCGTGAGTGGATGCACCGACGTCGCCAACGCCGCCGCATGCGACGCCAGCACTTCGTGTTCGATCGGCGCCCAGTGCGCGGACAGCGCGTGCGTAACATCGGGCGCTTCCGGCTTCAGTCGCACGTATGCTGACCCCTACCGGGCCGCCGCGGCCATCGCAGTCTCGGCCGAAAACACCTCCATCGGAGGTTGGACCGGGAAAGAGAATTCCAGTACGGCATTCATCAACGATTTCGACATGGCGTTCTCGATTGCGGCCGATGGGCCAAACTTCGTCGTTGCGTATCGAAGCATCGTCAATAGCAGCCCGAACGTCGTCATCGTTCGGATTTCGAGCGACGGCACGATTCGAAGCAGTATTGACCTGTTCAATCCCTCCAGTGATAGCGTACTCGGGTTGCTCGCTCTGCCGGACGGCGATACGGTTATCTGGGGAAGCGCTGGCGACCAGGCTTGGATTCGACGCGTAGGCACCACCGTCGAGTGGGAGATGCCTTTCCGCGTCGAGGCGGCCACCGTGCGCGACGGAGCCATAGACCTTCTCGGCTCCGACGGACAATTCGATGGTCACGGGTGGCAAGCAGCATCGGGTGCCACCTGGCTCTCGCGCATGACGTTCGATGGCCGGGAGGAATATCGGGTTGTCATGCCGCGGGGCTCCGGGATCTGGGATGCGGCTCCGATCGACAATGGGTTCTTGCTCGTCGGCAACATCGCGAGCGGCGTTGGCAACACCGCGGACTCAAAGCTCTGGCTCCGACAAGCGACCACCATTCCGGCCTGCCTACCTTGAGGTCGCAGAGTCCGCTTATCGACACTCGCGCGCGCCGCTCGAAGACGTGGTAGTGCCCCCTCGGAGGCACCATGATTCTCTTGAACCCCGCGCGTTACCAGACCGAACTCGACCCTGCATCGGCCGACCTCATGCACCGGACGATCGCCTTCTTCGAGGCCAAGGGCCGGCAAAAGCTGAAGCACGATGACCGTGACCAGGTCTGGTATGCGGACTTCCTCTCGTTTCTGCGCGAGCACCGGGTCTTCGCGAAGCTCCTGACGCCGACGCCGTATGGGCCGGACGCGAGCTTCCGCTGGGACACCAACCGCAACTGCGACTTCAACGAGATCACGGGCTTCTACGGCCTCGCCTACTGGTACACCTGGCAGGTTTCGATCCTCGGCCTGGGCCCGATCTGGATGAGCGCCAACGAGGCCATCAAGCGGAAGACCGCCGCCCACCTCGCGGAAGGCGGCATCTTCGCGTTCGGCCTGTCCGAGCGTGAGCACGGCGCCGACCTCTACTCGAGCTCGATGCGCCTCACCCCGCAGGCCGACGGCAGCTACCGTGCGAACGGCTCCAAGTACTACATCGGAAACGCCAATCAGGCGGCCCTCGTCGCGACCTTCGGCAAGCTCTCGGACAGCGGCGACTTCGTGTTCTTCGCGGTCGAGTCCAAGCACCCGGCCTACGAGCTCGTACAGAACGTCGTCAACTCGCAGTCGTACGTCGCCGAGTATCGGCTCGTCGACTATCCGATCAGCGAGGGCGACATCCTCGCACGCGGCCAGGCCGCCTGGGACATGGCGCTCAACACCGTCAACATCGGTAAGTACAACCTTGGCTGGGCGGCCATCGGCATCTGCACGCACGCGTTCTACGAGGCGATCGACCACGCCGCCAACCGCATCCTCTACGGCAACCCGGTCACAGATTTCCCGCACGTGCGCCAGCTCTTCACCGACGCGTACTGCCGCCTCGTCGCGATGAAGGTCTTCGCGCGTCGCGCCTCCGACTACATGCGCGCCGCGTCCGCCGAAGACCGGCGCTATCTGCTCTATAACCCGATGGTGAAGATGAAGGTCACCACCCAGGGCGAAGAGGTCGTCAACCACCTGTGGGATGTCATCGCCGCCAAGGGCTTCGAGAAAGACGGCTACTTCGAGATGGCCGCGCGCGACATCCGTGCCTTGCCCAAGCTCGAGGGCACCGTGCACGTCAACATGGCGCTCATCATCAAGTTCATCCGCAACTACTTCTTCAGCCCGGCGAAGTTCCCCGAGGTGCCGCGCGTGAGCGAGGCGCACAACGACGACTTCCTCTTCGCCCAGGGTGCGACGCGCGGACTTGGCAAAATCCAGTTCCACGACTACGAGCTCGCCTATCGCGGCGTCACATTCCCGAACGCCGAGGTCCTGAAAAAACAGATAGCGGTCTTCAAGGAGTACCTGATGGCGTCGGCGATGGACCCTGTCACCGCCGCCGCCCAGGCCAAGGATATCGACTTCCTGCTGTCGCTCGGCGAGGTCTTCACGCTCGTCGCCTACGGTCAGCTCATCATCGAGTATCAGGCGCAGCGCCCGGACGAGCTGAGCGAAGATCTACTGGCGCAGATCTTCGACGTGATGATCCGCGACTTCTCGAAGTATGCGCTGCAGCTCTACTCGAAGCCGTCGAGCAGCGCCCGCCAGATGGAGCTGTGCCAACGCATGATCGCGCGACCGGTCGGCGACGCGGCACGCTTCGATCGGATCTGGCAGGAGCACGTCATCGCCCTGAAGGGCACCTATCAGATGCGCCCTTGAGCAAGGA
>Ga0105049_10000300_pt1 | contig 51865 bp, 44 predicted proteins | sample MAT06_FD_78087 | JGI IMG/M metagenome (GOLD analysis project Ga0105049, IMG submission 78087) | Freshwater microbial communities from Lake Fryxell liftoff mats and glacier meltwater in Antarctica - MAT-06 | ecosystem: Environmental > Aquatic > Freshwater > Ice > Liftoff microbial mat | place...
AGAGGTATTCCTACAAGTGCGCTGAACATCTTAGACGGTAGCGGGTTGTCCCCCGCCAATCGGGTAACGCCAGCAGCGTTGGTAAAGGTGTTGGTTTACGCAGTTGGAAGGCCTTGGTACAAACATTTTTATGAGGCATTGCCTGCCATGAATGGAATTAAAATGAAATCGGGTTATATCGGTGGTGTGCGTTCGTATACCGGTTATGTAAAAAGTAAATCGGGTGAAACTTATAGCTTTGCGTTTATCATTAACAATTTTGATGGTAGTCCGGGTGCGGTGAGAGAAAAGATGTATAAATTACTCGATTTGTTGAAATAGTTATAGTTGCTGGCATTCATTATTTTTATGTTAACCCTGAAGTAGCAAACTTTTTTTTGCTCATAGAAGAAACGAAACCTTAACTTCATCAAAATAAAACCCTTAATATGTCTGAGCAAAATTTCAACAACCATTCTCGTCTCGTACCTCTTTTTCATTTTGTATTACTGCCTTTGATCCTCGTTTTTATGATCGGAGCTCTGGTTAATTTGGTGAGCTCCTGCAACGCTGGAGAAAATGTGTACAATGAGTCGCTGCTGCTTTTGCTAAGTGTTATTGTATTTTTGTTGGCTTGGTTTTGTCGTGGCTTTGCATTAAAAGCGCAAGACAGAGCTATTCGGGCAGAAGAAAACCTGCGTCACTTTGCGCTTACGGGCAAATTGTTGCCAGCTTCTTTAAGGTTGAGTCAGATCATTGCCCTGCGTTTTGCTTCTGATGCAGAATTTGTACAATTGGCAGAGAGGGCCGCCAGTCAAAAACTACGCAGTAAAGACATTAAACAAGCCATTGTACATTGGAGAGCAGATCACAATCGTTTGTAGTTTTTTAAAATATCAGAAATAGCCGATCAATTTTTCTCGAAGCGCTTCTGGCATATGGCATCTTTTCATGGTACTTGCTTCCATAAAATAAAGGGTTACATCGCCGGTATTCAGAAGTTCGTCTTTTTCGTTGTAAATCTCCGAGTGAAAAATAATTTTATGATTCAGCGGAATTTCTCTTAAGGTAGTCTTTACCGTTATGAGGTCGTCGTATTTTGCAGGTCTTAAGAACCGGCTGTGAATATCCACTACCGGCATGATGATACCCATTGTTTCGATGTCTTTATAAGTATATCCCAATACCCTGATAGATTCTCCTCTTCCAATTTCGTAAAACTGGGCATAGTGCCCGTGGTACACTACGCCCATTTGATCGGTGAGTGCATAATGAATCCGTATTTGTGTTTCTGTAGTGTACATAGTTTATAGTAATTGGCGGGCATTTGTGTAACTGATCTTAAAAAAAATGCTGGCTATTTCTTGGTAATGAAAAAAATATTATTTGCCAATCATCCCGTCGATGCTGATTCTCCCTGGCCCTACAAACAATAAAGCAAGGTAAGCGCCGAGGTACAATGCCGCCATTTCACCATCGCCCATAAAGTCGCCATTGTGTGATTTAAACAATGCCACACCCATGGTGATGATGAGCGGGATAGCAGCCCATCTTGTAAATAAACCGATCATTATAAACAACGCACAGAAAAATTCTGCGAAAATCGCCAGCGTCAAACTCGTGGTTGAGCCTAGTCCGAGGAAGCTCATAAATGTAGTTTTGTAATTGGCAAAATGAACGAGCTTATCATAACCATGTTTCATCATTAATCCTCCCGCAGCAAGACGCAAAATAAGCATCGCCGCATTGAAGGCACCAGCTGAATAACTGATCGTTAACATTTTTTTCATTGATATAGGTTTTATTCGTGAGTGTAAAAGTAGCTAAACTCTAAGAATTAATAATCCACACTACTGTAAAAAAAGAATATTGTTTTAGCTATCCTTTAACAGGCATTTAGTATTAGATTCGTTTGTTTACAGAATGGTACAAACATTTTTCCTTGGAACAGTATTTGCTACGCCAAACATATTGGTTTTACATTTGCAAAAGCAATCATACAATTAACCCATCATGACGCGCACAATTATAATGGCACTGCTGATTTCGGCAGCCAGCTTTTCTTCCTTCTCACAGCCCACTCACAGCATCACAGATCCGGAACGTAGCTATAAAGAAGCCAAAGAGTTTTTTGTAAAAGAGCAATATGCATGGGCTTATCCCATGCTAAAGGAGTTAAAAAAACGATATCCTGGCAACAGCAGCTCGGATCATACTTATATCAATGACGATATCGACTATTATTATATAGTTTGTCAGTTGAAACTGATGCATACCATTGCAGAAGAAGATGCCCGTTTTTACATTGCTGACAATACAAATGAAGCCCGGCGCCAAGTGATGAGTTATCATCTGGCACATTACTATTTTTTGAAAGACGATTTTACCAATGCTCTTGAATATTACAATTTTGCAGGATACGACAACCTCAGCAATGAACAAATTGCAGATGCGAAATTTGAAAAAGCCTATGCGCATTTTAATCTAAAACAGTTTTCATTAGCCAAACCACTGTTCAATGAAATTCACCAGTTACCAGATAATAAATATTACATTCCGGCCAACTACTACTACGGTTTTATTTCTTACTATGATAAAAATTACAACGAAGCCCTCAAGTCTTTTAAACTGGTAGAAACACAGGAGGCATACAAAGGGGTGGTGCCTTATTACATTGCAGAAATTTATTACTTCCAGGGGAAAAAAGAAGATGCCCTACGTTATGGCGAAAGTGTGCTGGCAAGAGGCACCACCTTATATTATGAAAAGCAACTCAAACTGCTGATGGGGCAGCTGTATTTCGAAAAACAAGAATATAAAAAAGCATTGCCTTTGTTGGAAGATTATGTTAACAGTACGCCCAAAGTAACCAAGGAAGTATTATATGAACTCAGCTTTTGTTATTACAAAGAAGGGATGTTTACCAAGGCGATCGAAGGGTTTAAACAATTGAGCAACGAACGAGATTCCATGGGGCAGAACAGCATGTACCTGTTGGGGGATCTTTATTTGCGGACCAACCAAAAGTTGAATGCCCGCAATGCATTTCAGTACAGTGCATACAATGGCAGCAACGCGGTACAGCAAAAAGTTTCCAGGTTTAATTATGCCAAACTCTCCTACGAACTAGGCTATCAGGATGTTGCCCTGAATGAAATGAAAACGTATATCCGTGATTATCCCTCTTCTGAATACGATACCGAAGCCAAAGAAATAATGGTAGAGCTGTTGGCCAATACCAATAACTTTCGGGAGGCGCTGTCACTTTATGAAAGCTTCCCTCAACCAACCGTTGGAATGCAACGGGTGTACCCAAAGATTTTATATGGCAGAGCTATTGAACTCATCAACGACCAACAATTAGTAGCGGCTGATGAATTGATGTCGAAGGTGATCAGCAACAAACAATCTGGTAACATCGTTCCCTACGCACATTTCTGGAAGGGCGAAATTGCGTATCGCATGCAACGTTACGACGATGCTATTGCCTATCTCAATACTTACCTGCAAAGCGGAGCTCCTGCACAAGGAGAAGCTAATTCTACCGCAGCAAGGTATAATACTGGTTACAGCTGGTTACAAAAAGAAGATTATCGAAAGGCACTCAATGCTTTTGAAGGAGTCAGTAAAATCCTTCCTTCCTCATCAACTCCCATACAACAAGATGCCTATTTGCGGAGTGCCGATTGTTATTACATGCTCAAAGAGTTTACAAAGGCATCCACGATGTATGACCAAGTGATCAACAGCGCATTGCCATCATCTGATTATGCTATTTATCAAAAAGCAATGATTGCTGGTGTAAAAAATAGCAGTGAAAAAATTCGTTTGCTGAATTCCATTTCAAAGCAATACCCCAACAGCAATTTGGTGCAGGATGTAAATATGGAGATAGCGATCACCTACATTGCAGATGAAAAATTTGTAGAAGCGATTCCATTTTTAAATAATATTTTACAGTCGAACAACAATGGATTAAAACCAAGGGCTTATCTTAAAAAAGGATTGGCTTACTATAATAGCAACAACAATAAAGATGCGCTGATCAGTTATGAAACCCTGATCAAACAGTATCCACAATCCAATGAATCGGATGAGGCGATCGGTATTATGCGGGATATCTACATAGAGGAAGGAAGGCCAAATGATTATGTAGAACTGATGAACAAAAACGGGAAATCTATTTCTGTTTCTGAGGCAGACTCCATCACATACACCGCAGCAGCCATCCGTTATGGAAACGATGATTGTGAGGGCGCCATTTCTGCTTTTGGCAACTACCTCAATCGGTATCCCAACGGCGCTTATGCCCTTGACGCACAATACCTCAGCAGCACATGTTACCAACGCAATAAGGATTGGAACAACGCACTAAAAGGATATGCATTTGTAAACAGCAAAGGATTGAACAAATACTATGAAAGAGCTACGCTAGAAGCAGCCCGTATTTACTATTTTGAGTTGAAAGATTATACCAATGCCAAAAAATATTTTGAAATGCTGCGAACGAGTTCTGTAAATCAGGATAATCAGTTAGAGGCTTTGCGCGGATTGGTGAGAAGTTATTATTTGTTGAAAGATTACGCTGAAGCTAACACTGCATCTAAAGAATTGCTTACGAAAAAAGGGATCAGTACAGACGATAAATCTATTGCCAACCTGGTATTGGGTAAGTCGCAGCAACTCAGCGGTGATTGCAATGCAGCGGTAACCTCTTTTAAAAATGCAGCGGCTATCAACAAAGCAGCCTGGGGGGCAGAAGCACGCTATGAAATAGCCAATTGTATGCTCACTCAAAACAACCTTTCCGGGGCAGAAAAAGCAGCTATGGCTGTGATCAAAGAAACAGGCTCTTACGATTTGTGGGTTACGAAGTCTTACATTTTATTGGGCGATGTGTTTCTGCTGCAAAAAGATTATTTCAATGCGAAAGCCACTTTTGAAAGTGTAGCTAAAAATGCCAGTATTGAAGCATTAAAAGTAGAGGCGCAACAAAAGCTCGACAAAGCTATTGAAGCAGAAAAATTGCAATCTAAAATTTCAGATTAAAAAATGAATTCATCCTCTTTTTTATTCTTCAATCAAACTTACATGAACAAGACATCCCTTTTTATAGCAATAACTTTCCTGGCCCAAACAAATTTATTTGCACAAAAAGATACGGCCCGGAAGCAAACCATCGACATTACCTCTTCTTACCAGCCGGTGTTGAGAAATGCGGTTAAAATTAATTTCTCCGGATCGCAGCTTGCTGCCGATACCAGCAGGCCTACATTGGCTTATAAAATTCCTTCGCAGAATCTTTTTTATGCTTATCAACCCATTTCTTTGCGGCCATTGGCATTGGCCCAAGATACCAATTTGTACCTGGGCGGGCGCAACTACCTCAAAGCAGGTTTTGGCATGTACACGACCCCACTTTTAGAGGTAGGTTTGAGTTTTGGAGATGGTAAAAAATCGTTACTCAACTTAAATGCGGCTTACATTGCTTCCAAGGGGAACGATATTAGATTTCAGGATTATTCAATGCTGAAAGTGAAAGCAACCGGAAGTATATTTACCGCAAAAAATGAAGTGTATGCAGCCGCCACGGTACGAATGGATAACTATTATTTATATGGATACGATCAGGCGATGTTTGATCTTCAAAAATCGGATGTACGTCAGCAGTTTCAGGACGTTGAATTAACGATTGGTGCCCGCAACATCACCGAAGGTCCCGCAGGAATCAATTACAACCCTAGCTTACAAGTTGGTTTTTTTACCAACACCGATAAACTCAGTGAGTCCAATATTGTGGTAGATGTACCGGCTTCCAAAAAAATAAATGACGAACTCAATATTAAATTAACGGCTAAGGGTGATTTTACCAATTATGCTACCAAAAATTTTATTCCTGATAATATTTCGTTTGGCAACAACGTACTCAGTATTGCACCAGCAGTAGAGTATAACACTGATTTTGTAAAAATCAATGCGGGGATTACGCCTACCTGGAGCAATGGAACCTTTGCGTTTTTGCCGGATGTAACTGCAGAAATAATTATTCAGGATAAAGTATTCATGATACAAGCTGGTATGGTAGGAAAGTTCGTGAAAAATACTTTTCGCAATTTATCAGCCATCAATCCTTACCTGGCTACCATGACCAGCCAGGAAAATACCCGAGAAACTGAATTTTTTGCTGGTATCAAAGCCTCATTGGGCAAACATTTTAATTTTAGTGCGAAGGGCTCCTACATCAATTACAGAAACCTGGCCTTGTTTGTGAATGACGCGAATTTTGAAAATACTTTTTTGATCAGCAATGAAACCAAGGCTAACAATATGCGGATTCATGGCGACATCAATTACATCAACGAGGATAAGTTCACCGTTACCGCCGGACTCACTCTAAATGGGTACACGGGCCTACAAACAAATGCCAGTGCATGGCATACTGTTCCAATGGAATTCAACGGAGCGCTCCGCTGGTGGCCCATGGATCAATTGATGTTGAAATCAGACGTTTACTTTTACAATGGCGGCAAATACCAGCTAAAAACCGGGGCGGCGGGGGCTTTGCCCGGGGCAACCGATGTAAGCATAGGAGCAGAATACAAAATTAACCGTCAATTCAGTGCCTGGATCAGTGGAAATAATTTGTTCAACGACAAGTACCAGCGCTGGCACAATTATGAAGTATACGGCTTGAACGTAACAGCGGGCGTGTTAATTAATTTTTAACCGCTATTTTTGCAGCCAATGGAAAAGCTGTTAGCTACTTATTTATTTCAACACAAGATATGTCCGTTGCCAACAATTGGCTCTTTGGTACTTTGTGCGGGTAACGCCCAACCGATTCCCGGCGAAAAAAGAATGCTAGCTCCGTTTCCTTTTATTGAATTGAGTAGGAAAGAGGTGAGTGCTTTTGCATTAACTGATTTTATTGCCAAGCAACAAAATATAAGTACGGCAAAAGCACAGGATTTGCTGGCACATTATTGTGAAACAATCAAACAACTTCCGCCTTTTGGAGAACGTGGGTTGGCTTCTGCGGGAAGTTTTTATGTTGATGAAACAGCACAACTCCATTTCAAATCTTCCTCCATGCCTGTTGCGTACTTCCCGGAAGCAGTAGCGGAAAGAGTCATTCACCTGGACGCCTCCCACGAAATGTTGGTAGGCGATACACAGACCAATACCGTTGCCATGAGTGAACTACTCAACGAAGAAGCCCCGGTTAAAAATAGGTGGTGGATCACAGCATTGGTATTGGCGCTGATTGGTTCTGCATTTATATTCTATTATTACAATCATCACCCGTTAGGTGGATTTGGCAATGAGTCAGGTATTCCATCCCAAATAGAGAACAACAACAGCGCTCCATCAACAAACAGGTAAACAGCATTAAGTTTCTTGAAAACCCATAATTTTTTGGTATGATCCATTATACAGCTTGCCCTTTTTGCAGTGCACCTAACATCCGTAAAAAATTTTCAGTAAAAGATGATACGGTGAGTGGGCAACATTTTGATGTGTACGAATGCATGTCTTGCACCGGAGCTTTCACACAGAATATTCCAACCCAGGAAGAAGTAGGGCAGTATTATGCCTCCGCCACTTACATTTCTCACAGTGAAACCAAGGAGGGATTGGTGAATAAATTGTATCACGCAGTGCGCTCCCGAACCCTGCACCAAAAGCGCAAGATGATACAGCAACTAACGGGAAAGGCTAAGGGCAGTTTATTGGATGTAGGTTGTGGCACAGGTGCTTTTTTACATAAGATGCTAGAAGCAGGTTGGGATGCTACCGGATTGGAGCCAGATGAAACTGCCCGGAAAAATGCTTTTGACCTATACCAGGTACAACCCCTGCCATCTCCTGAAATTTTTAATTTACCTGATCAACAATACGATGCCATTACGATGTGGCATGTGCTGGAACACGTACACCAGTTGCACGAATACATCGATCAATTAAAAAAGCTGATCAAACCTTCTGGTAAAATTGTAATAGCGGTGCCCAATTATACTTCAGATGATGCCAACCATTATGGCAAATATTGGGCTGCTTACGACGTACCTCGCCATTTGTACCATTTTTCACCAGCCTCCATGAAAGCTTTGATGTTACAGCACGGCATGAGGGTAGTGCAATACAAACCCATGTGGTTCGACAGTTTTTATGTGAGCATGCTCAGCGAGCAATATAAAAATGGCAAGGGAAATTTGGTAGCAGCTTTTTTCCGTGGACTAGCTTCCAATATCACCGCATTTGGCAACAAGGAAAAATGTAGTTCGGTGATATATGTCATAGAAAAATAAAGGTATGTTCGCCCGAGCATAGCTGTTTCAGACTTGTGGAACCACTTGCAAAACATCGTCCATCGATCAATTCAATTTGATCTCATACATTTTTGGCCACCTTTTACCCGTTACAAACATGGTTTTGCTAGCACTGTCGTAGGCGATACCATTAAAATAATCGGTGCGGGGCGTTCGTTCATTGGCAGGTAATACATTGGTAAAATTCATTACGCCTGCAACTAAGCCACTTTCCGGATCTATTTTTATGATTGCATCAGTTGTATACACATTTGCATATACAAAGCCATCGATGTATTCTAATTCATTGATTTTATCAATTGGACCTTTATCTGATCTCACGGCTATGGTGGTTTTCACTTTAAAATCTGCCGGATTCACAAAATACAGGTTAGCGGAGCCATCACTGATGATGATATCGGTTCCATTGTGGGTGATGCCCCATCCTTCGTAAGGCCACTTAAACGTTTGGATCGGTTTGTTGATGTTGTTGATATCGTACACATACACGATGTTACTTTCCCAAGTGAGTTGGTAAATCTTGTTGTTGAAGATGCAAATACCTTCACCAAAAATTTGATCATTTCCCATTTTGTGGATCTGTTCCACTCTACCAGTTTTATAATCGGTAATTCTTAAAGAAGATTGTGCAAAATCTCCCGTTCCTTCATACATTTTGCCATTGTGTAGCTGTAATCCCTGGGTGTAAGCGCCCGTATCATGCGGATGCTGTGCTAAGATGTTGAAAGAAAGGTTGGCAGGGGCGGGCACCCCGCTATTGGTAGATGGTGTTGGTACGATAGTTGGGTCAGTATCGTTGCTCTGTGATCCGTTACATGCAGAAAACACAATAACAAATGCAGCTAAAACGGGTATTAATTTCATGTAAACCTATTGAATATGAGCGGCAAAAATAAGAAACGCTGCCTGTTCAGTTCATTAAAATTTTAAACCAATGGATAAAAATTTGTTATTTTAAAATATAGGCCTATATTTGTTTTACCTCTGAGCCGGATATTTACCAATTTTCTCGAATGGTCAAATGCCAGCTTGTCTCCAATAAAGTGTAAAAAGAATTCTTTTTATACGCATTCATCCTCCGTTTGACCTTTTTATTTTTTGCCAATTCATCCTGGGATAAGATCATTTCTCTAACTTTTATACACAAGAAATGAAACCTTACTTACTAACGGTGCTACTGTGGCTAGCCATATCAGCTACAAATGCCCAAAGAACCTGTTTAACAGATGAATATGTGAAAACACACTTTCAGCTGCAAAACAAGGAGACGGATCTGAGCTATACAGTGCCTCCCAGAGACACTTTTCCCAACGAAATTATTACCATCCCGGTAATAGTACATGTGCTGTTTAATTCTTCCACACAAAATATTTCTGTAGAACAAATATTATCTCAGATAGATGCTCTGAATAAAGATTTTAGGCTGCTTAATTCTGACAAGTCAATGGTTCCTGAAGTTTTTGCCGGTTTGCAGGCAGACAGCAGAATTATGTTTTGTTTGGCAAAAGTTGCTCCGGATGGCAGATCAACTTCGGGCATTAACAGGGTATATACCAACAAGCCCCATTTTATGGCTGCTGACGATATGAAATTCAAATCTAAAGGCGGTGTAGATGCATGGGATACCAAGAACTATTTGAATATATGGGTGTGTAATATGTTTGGCCGCGCTCTGGGTTATGCAACTCCTCCCGGTGGTGATCCTACCAAAGATGGCGTAGTGATCAACTTTGATGTGTTTGGTACAAAAGGTGTTTTGCGAACAGATTTCAACAAGGGCAGAACAGCAACACATGAAATTTCTCATTGGATGGGTTTGCACCATATTTGGGGTGATGATCTTTGCGGAGATGACTCGGTTGATGATACTCCCCGCCAAAAAAGTTACAATTTTGGTTGTCCTTCTTTCCCCAGAGTGAGCAATTGTTCTCTTGATGGTAATGGAGACATGTATATGAATTTCCTCGACCTTACCAATGACGCCTGTATGTATATGTTTACACAGGGTCAAAAAATGAAAATGCGGACTGAATTTTCGCTTAAAGGAAAAAGAAACAGCTTTTTAAGGTCTCATAAATGTGATGGATCATTGGCTACCGGAGGCCCACTGCCACAAGATAGTTTGCCGGTTGCTGCTCCAATATTGCCAGCTGATATCATCCAAGTATTTCCGAACCCGGTGATTAACAGGGTGAATATTCAATCAAAAGAATTGATTACACTGAAAGGAAAAACTGCGGTGGTTTATACTTTACAAGGAAAACCTGTTCACAGTGTCGTGCTACAATCGAACATTGCACAGATCAACATCGGGCATTTACCACCAGGCATGTATATGTTGCGCATTGGAGATGCTGAAGCAAGTACTCATTTTAAGATGATCAAAATGTAAGGTTAGCGGTGTACTATTTTCTGGAAAACAACATTTCTTTCGGCCAGGTACTTTAAAATAAAATCAAAACATACGGGGTGTTTTCCGATCAATTCTGGTGGGAAAACACCTTTTTCATTGAATAAATGATTGCTTAAAAGATTCACTGCTGCCGTGCAGGAATAAGCCGTCGTTCTGCTCATGGAGGAAGTTGCCGTAACGGCATCGTATTCATCGTACAAAAAATATTCTATCTTTTGTTTTTGCCCATTTTTAATTCCTTGTACCACAATACTCATGATGGTAAATTCTTCTTCTGTTGGCTGTAATTTCCATTGATCAAACAAGATCTTAGAGGTTATGTCAAGTGGTTTTACCAGTTGGCTATTAACCAAAATCGGTGCCTCACTGAAGAACCCGGCTTGTTGCAAAGATTGTATCAACGCGATATGGCCTGGATAGCGAAGCGTTTTTTCTTTCATGTTGGGAATGTGTTTCATGGTATGCAGAATGCTCCTCAATCCGTCTGTATTGAAGGATTCTAAAGTACCCACTTTGTCAAAATGAATCAATTCCGGATCGCTTAATGCCGGTTTGGTCACTACAAATCCATTCTCTACATACCTGGCTGGTCTGGTATATTCCTCTATCACGTCAATTGGTGAAAAGGGCGCTTTGTATTCAAATGGCTTCACTCTTACTTTTGGAAGTCCGCCTACCATTGCAAAAAAATTTTCTACCTGCATTTCTTCATTGTAGCGTCCCAATACAAGGTTCGACATCCCGGGCGCCACACCACAATCAACAATGGCGGTTACGCCGTTTTTTACGGCCATCTCATTTAGTTGCAACGCATCTTCTGAAAAAAAGGAGATATCCACTGTATTTTTTTTGAGCCGAATGAGCGTCTCTAATGTTTGGTATCCCATAAAGCCCGGTACAGCATTTACCACTAAGTCAAATTTAGAAAGCCATTCATCATAGGCTTCATAGTTGCTCAAATCGGTCTGCTTTGTTTGAATAGAGGCTGACCTGTTTTTTAAATTTTGTAGATTCTTTTCGCTGATATCAAAGGAGCACACTTCGAAATTTTTACATAGATCCAATGCGATGGCAGCACCCACCATTCCTGCACCCAGTACGGCAATTTTTTTCATTTCAGTTTTTTAACATTTCTAAGAATCGTTCGCAATAGTAATGATTTCATTTTATTTAACAACCTTTTGCCAGCATAATCCTACATTTGATGGAACATTTTAAAGTCTTACTTATGAAAAAAACGCTTTTACTCCTAATTACTGCTGCTATGTTTACTACCACCCAAGCTCAGGGTATTTTGGGTAAACTCGGCAAAACTGCCAAGGGCGACAGCACTAAAACATCTGGTTCCTTACTCGATAAAATTAGTAAGGCAACTAGTAAGCAGGGTGGTTCGTTGGGCAGCGAGGAAATTATCAGTGGTTTAAAAGAAGCCTTAACTGTTGGAAGCACCAACAGTTCTCAACTCCTGAATAAAACGGATGGCTTTTTTGCCAACGCAGCCATTAAGATTTTAATGCCTGAAGAAGCCAAAAAAGCGGAGAGCACTTTGCGCAAATTCGGGATGGGTTCACTCGTAGACAAAGCAATTCTTTCGATGAACCGTGCCGCCGAAGACGCAGCAGGCGGTATTAAAGACATTTTCTGGAATGCCATCAAGGGAATGACCGTTACAGACGGCCTCGCCATTTTACGTGGCGGTGATGATGCTGCAACAAATTACTTGAAAAAAAATACCACGTCACAACTAACTGAAAGTATGCGTCCTGTGATTGAAAAATCATTGGAAAAAACCGACGCTACCAAATATTGGAAAGATGTGTTTACGGCCTACAACAAGTTTAGCAAAGAAACAGTCAATACTGATATATCGGCCTATGTAACTGAAAGGTCGATGAATGGTATTTTTTATTCTATAGCCCAAGAGGAATTAAAGATCAGGAAAGATCCCGCCGCACAGGTAACAGATTTGTTGAAAAAAGTTTTCGGAAAATAATTGTCATAAAAAGATGGTACCAAAAAAAAGGTTGCTCATCAGCAACCTTTTTTAGTATTCATTTTTCGATATTTTAAACATCAATTGCTTCTCCATAAGCTACAGCAGTAGCTTCTTTCAGTCCTTCGCTCATGGTAGGGTGAGGGTGAATAGCGTTGAGTATCTCATGTGCAGTGGTTTCCAATTTACGAGCTACCACAGCTTCAGCGATCATTTCTGTTACATTCATACCAATCATGTGGCAACCGAGAAACTCGCCGTATTTGGCATCGTAAATTACTTTTACAAAACCTTCTGTAGCACCAGCAGCACTAGCTTTTCCACTGGCCATAAAAGGAAATTTACCTACTTTGATTTCGTATCCGGCTTCTTTAGCTGCTTTCTCCGTATAACCTACGCTGGCCACTTCTGGTACACAATAGGTACAGCCTGGAACGTTGTTGTAGTCGATGGCTTCTGGATGATGTCCACTCAGGTGTTCTGCTGCGTTGATGCCTTCTTTTGAAGCAACGTGCGCTAGTGCTTGTCCGGGTGTGCAATCACCAATAGCATATATTCCAGCTACACTAGATTGTTGGTTAGCATCTACAATAATTTTTCCTTTTTCGATTTTGATACCTAATTCTTCCAAACCAATATTTTCGATATTGGCTACCACACCTACCGCGCTCAACAATATATCTGCTTCCAGCACTTGCTCACCCGATGCAGTTTTAACCGTAGCTTTTACACCATCTCCAGAAGTATCTACTTTCAATACTTCACTATTGGTCATGATACTGATACCTTGTTTTTTGAATTGTTTTTCCAATTCTTTGCTGATATCTTCATCTTCCACCGGAACAATACGCGGCATAAATTCGACGACGGTTACCTGGGTACCCATGCTGTTGTAAAAATGGGCAAATTCAGATCCGATGGCACCACTGCCGCAAATGATCATACTTTTGGGTTGATCAGGCAATACCATGGCTTCGCGGTATCCGATTATTTTTTTACCGTCGATGGGCAAAGTAGGCAATTGACGTGCTCTGCCACCAGTAGCAATCACAATGTTCTTCGCTTCCACTATTTGTTTGGTATCGTCTGCGGCAGTTACTTCAATTTTATTGGCAGCCACCAATTTACCATACCCCATGATCACATCGATCTTATTTTTCTTCATCAAAAACTGAACGCCTTTACTCATCTTATCAGCCACACCGCGGCTTCTTTTGATCACTCCACCAAAATCGTGGGTAGGATTGTTGATGGTGATGCCATAATCAGCCGCATGTTTAGCATACTCGTACACCTGTGCACTTTTTAACAAGGCCTTGGTAGGGATACAGCCCCAGTTGAGACAAACACCGCCCAAGCTTTCTTTTTCTATGATAGCTACTTTTTTTCCTAATTGACTTGCTCTGATAGCTGCAGGATATCCGCCCGGCCCGCTACCTAACACTATTACGTCGTATGCCATAAAAAATGTTGAATTTTATTAATGAATGAGACGCAAAAGTACTCTGAATGCCTGTATTTGCCAAAGCATTTTTTTGTAGAATGAAAAGCAGGATGGTTCCAGAATGTCTGCTCATTCTTTATTTGTTAATTTCCGTTTCTATCTCTACAAAATCGGGTGTTTGTGGTTATTTTCGTAGCGTTGTTTTTTCAATCAAAAGCACCTGACCATAATATGAAGCAGTTAATGATCGCCTTTATCGTAATGTTCGTTGGCATCTCCGTTACCGCACAGGATATTCCATCGTGGAAAATTACAGCGGTGGAGCAATACATTCAAGAAAACAAAGACAAAGTACTGGTGATCAACATGTGGGCAACCTTTTGTAAACCTTGTGTAGAAGAAATACCTATGTTTATTAAGATGGCCAATCAATATAAAAAAAATGGGGTGGAATTGTTGTTGGTGAGTTTGGATCTGCCTTCTCATTATCCAAAAAAGATCGCATCCTTTGCCAAAAAACAACAGTTTAATGCACCTATTGTATGGTTGGATGAAACCAATGCGGATTATTTTTGTCCGGTGATAGATCCCAAATGGAGCGGCTCTATCCCTGCAACCTTGATCATCTATCCAAAAACAGGTTACCGAAAATTTTTTGAAGAAGAAATGTCAGCGGATGTGCTGGAAAAAGAAATTATAGCAGCACTCAAAAGCAATTCTTAAACATCTATTGTTGCTTCCAATAAAGGCTGATTCGCTGCTGTAGATTTTCTCTGATATTTACATAAAACAAGTTGATATCAGCAATATGATAGTTCTGCTTCCTTAATAAAAAATTACCGAAAAATTTCGGCTTGCTGCTCCACAAAATATTTTGGTGAACCTGCGCATCCGTTGCGTTTGATTTTATTTTATTGAATTTTTGTAATACCGCGCCTTTGTTGGCAGCTTTTCCTGCATAGGTTTCTGTTGTGGTCCAGTTCAGCGGGTTGGTCACTGTTGCTTTGAATGTTTCTTGGCGAACAAAGTCTGATCCCTCATATCCTTTGTTGAAGGTTCTCCAACTCATCACACAACCTGTAGTCAGTGAATCCTTACAGACTGGAATTTTTACAAAATAATTTTCTGTCAATGGCATACCAATCAGGTAGGCGGCAATTAATTTGTTTTGCAGATTGGTACCATCAAAAAATTCTTTCAGCAAACGCTTGGCATGGTTGGTGCCCTGGCTATGACTGGCAATTACAATGGGCCTTCCCCCGTTGTATTGTTTCAAATACACTTCAAAAGCGGTTTTCACGTCTTGGTAAGCTAGTTCAAAAGCCATGATTGCCCGTGCAGTATCCTTTGTAAAATAGTTGCTATAATGAGCCTGGCGGTACCTTGGTGCAAACACCCTGCATTCCCCGTTAAATGCACTGGCTTGGTACAAAATGGCGGAGTAGTCCGTTTTGCTGTTTAATTTGGCATCATCAATAGGTGCGTTGGGCTGGCTATTTTTCTTATCTGTAAAAGTAGTAGGGTGAATAAAAAACACATCGGCTACTGAATCCTTGTAATAGTTTTTACGCAAGGGTTTTGGTACGCTATCCGATGGATCCCATTTGTAGGGGTGTGCTGCCCAATAATGAAGGTCGTTGTAGTTGGGGCTACCGGTTTCACTTTTAAACTGATAAGCGGGTTGTTGAGAATGGTTTTTTTTGCTGCAAGATGCGGCAGTCAGCAGTACTAAAAAGGCGCTGGTGCAGATAACTAATTTCATAAAAAGTTGATGCGTGAAAACTGGCGTAAAGTAACTTTAAAAAAGGTGGATGAACCCTGGTTTTGTGGTACTGTGAATTTTACTTGTTGCGTTTGATGGTGCAACCTACACTTTTGCTTTCTTTTACTGAAATTTCTTTTCCTTCAGTGAGTTCGATGATGGCTACTTTGAGGTGTTCTCTATTAACTGCTGTTGCATCTGAAGGATTATCGTCAATAGCGCCATGATACACCAACTTCATATTTTTGTTGAATAAGAATACTTCTGGTGTGCGATTGGCACCAAATGCATCAGCCACCTCATGGTTTTTGTCTACTACATAATTCCACCGGTATTTTTGGTTTTTGGCGTAAGCTTTCATGGCATCAAAACTATCGTCTTTACTGCGATAAGCTTCATTGCTGTTTAAGACGATCACTCCAATATTTTTTTTGATGGCGAAGGCCGCTATCGCTATCGTGCGATCTTGGTTTTTAATTACATAAGGGCAGGTGTTGCAGCTAAACATTACCAGCACTCCGTTTTCTTTGGCGGCATCTTTGATGCTGGTCGTTTTTCCGTTTACATCCTGCATTTTAAGGTCTGCTTTTGGTAAATTACTTCCGATGGTTAAAGGTTCAGATGTGGCTACGGTAAAAGCCAACGTACCCAATAAGGCAGTGAGGGCAAGGCCAGCTAGTATCTTTTTCATGGTATATTTTTTATTTGAATTGTAGATTCCCAAAATTAGTCACTGAAATGTTAAAAGCTTCCGTTGAAATCACAAATTATTTTATCGGGGCGTCGTCCAGAACTTCATCATGATGCTTTTTGGCGGCTTCCTCCTGCTGCCGCAAATGCGCATGCGCTTTGAGGGTTTTGATGCTAACGTTCAGCTCAAAACCAATGAGCAATGCCAATGCGTTGATAAAAATGAGCGCCATGATGACCATGATTGTTCCAATGGATCCGTAAAGCGCATTGAATTTCCCAAAATTATTGACAAATAACGAAAATCCCACAGATGCAATAATGCTCAGCGTGGTTGCCAATAGAGCCCCCGGTGAACGTAATTTCCATTTTACTTTTACCGCTGGAACTTGTTTATAAATGTAAGCAATGATGAGGTACAGTAAACCAATGATCAAACCCCACCTGGTGTACGAAATGATGGCTCTGAGAATTTTACTGCTGATGATCATGTCTAGTAAGGCTCCCTGCATGATCAGTAAAATCAAGTACCCCAATAGCAATCCAAAAATTGCAATCGTGACCCTCACGGCAATCCATCTTTCCATCAAACCTTTTCTAGTTTCAAAGCCTTGGTAACTCTTACGGTTAAACGCTGTCATCAAACCCATAATGGCATTGGATGCAAAAAAAAGGGATAGGAGTAAACCAAAAGAGAGTAAACCAATCCTCGAATTATCTATAAAACTGTCTACAAATTTGATCACTTCGCTGTTGTACACTTTGGAAGGAATGATATCATAGATGACTGTATGCAACTCTAGTTTGAGTGTTTTCCTCGAAATGAAGGGTAGGTTGGGAATGAGGGTCAGTAAAAAAAGCAGGGATGGTGGTATCGCCATTACAAAATTATAGGAAATAGCCGCTGCTCGTTCGGAGAGGCCGTGCGTTTTGACCTGTGACCAAAAAAAGCGAACAACATCGTATAGGGGCAGGGATTCAAAGCCTGGCGGTTGCCAAACCTTGCTTTTCTGTAACAGAAAACCAAGGGGTGTTTTAGTGAGTAATATTCTTTGAATCTTTGTCAAATCAATTTATTTAGCTGCTGCTTTTTGTCTGATGAGTTCATCTAATGCATCCCTATATTGCTTTGCATATACCAAGTGTTCGGCATAGGTGACTGCAAAATTTGAGTAGCCTTTAAAATCTGGTTTGGCTACAAAAAAGATGTAGTTTGTTTCTGGCGCATCCAATACCGCATCTATCGTTTCAATTGAAGGTGTGCAGATAGGACCCGGTGGCAAACCGCTGTTCTGATAAGTGTTATACACAGAAGGATATCGCAGGTGTCCGAATAAAATTCTTTTTAATCCAAAGTTTCTCATGGCATATTTCACAGTAGGATCTGCTTCCAATTTCATGCCTTTTTCTATCCTGTTGATGTAAACGCTGGCGATCAGTTCTTTGTCACCTAACTTATTGGTTTCCTCTTCTACAATGCTGGCCATGGTATATACCTGCTCCGGGCTCATGTTTTTTGCTCCTGCCTTTTTTAAACGGGTTTCGTTCCAAAACTTGTTGTGCTCATCATGCAAACGGGAAAACAATTTTTTAAATGTCCCATTCCATTGGAATAAATAAGTATTAGGGATCACTGTGGTCATCACCGTATGAGAGTCTAATTGAAACGCCTGAACAGCATCATTGCTAGATAAAAACTGAATCACTTCCAATGAATCACACTCAAATTGTAGTCCAATTTTTCTTGCCAGATCTTCTTTTGTTCTGAGTTTGTTGATGACCAGTTTTACGGGCGATTGTTGGCCAGATTTTAGCCTGCGAACCAGTTTGTACAAACTCATGCCTTTGTTGATTTCGTACCTGCCTGCTTTTACATTTTGTGGATACTCTGCCCGCTTTGCTAATATCTCAAATAATTTTGTGTCGGAGATAATATTATTTTCTTTCAGAGAAGTGGTAACCGTTTTATAGTCGGAGCCTGTGCGTATGTAAAAGTATTTACCCTCTGGTGTACGAATGGTGGGCCCAAATACCTTCCAAGCAAGGAAGGCACCCACTGCAAGAAGGGCAAAAAATATGGTGATGCCTATTTTTTTCATTAGTTGTTATGATGCTTCAGTTAACAAAGTAAAATAAAAAACCCCGCCTTTCGTGAGCGGGGTTGTAAAATAAGTATAATGTTTTATTAATTGCCGCCTGGAGTTGGTGTTGGAGCAACTGGTGTTGGTGCACCCGGTGTTGGTTGCACAGCACCTGGCATGGGAGCTACTGGTGGAGCTTTCTGCTGTGGCGTGTTAACTGGTGCGTTTTTTAACAAATCGTCGTTTGCAGAAGAACCACCATCTTTTGGTATAAAAGCTGGAGATACCAAACAAAGAATGGCTACAATAGCTGCAAAAACCCAAGTGCCTTTTTCAAGTACGTCTGTACTTTGTTTTACGCCCATTAACTGACTGCCAATGCCGCTCAATGAGCCAGATAAACCGCCGCCTTTGGGATTCTGGATCAACACAATCAAACCTAAGATAACAGAGGCAATAATAATTAATACGCCGAATAAAACTAACATGTTCTTCTATTTAAGATTTTCTAATTTGGCTGCAAAGTAAGCGCTTTTGTGAGGATTGAGCAAACTTAATTTTACATATATTTCTTTTGCTTTATTTATTTTCCCCTGTTGTATAAAAACCTCCGCCATGGTTTCTGTGACCACTTCAACATTTTTGTTGCTGTTTTCTGCCATATGTTGCACAGAACTATCTACTTGGTCATTCTTCAATGGTGCTGCATCATGCACTTTCTTCATTGTTTTCAACCACTCTGTAAAGCTTTTTAATTGTTTCCCCAGTTTATCGTTAGGCAATACTTCCTGCGATAATTTTATGCCTTGTGAGGCAAAATAATCGGTGGCATGCAACGGTTCAAATTCTAAACTATCCGCCGTTTCCACCGTAGGTATTGGAATGTGAATTTCAGGGGTTGTTTCATTGGAGCTTTGTTCAGCCTCTGCCGGACTTACTTCCAGGTCGGTTTGCAAAGAACCAACGGCGTCCATTGTAAGCGCCTGCACTTTTTCTACTTCCTGTTCTTCCGCCGCTTCCACAAATTGATGTTGCTCCTCGTTCGTAAGTAAAGCTGAATGGGAGGAAGTAAATGGGGAGTCAGGTTCTGCAACTCCTTCTGTGCCGAATGTTTCAGTTTGTACCTTTTCTGCAATTAGTTCTTCAACATTCATTAACGGTTCAATGACAAGTTCTATTTCCGGCAAAACTATTTTTTCATCCGCAGAGGTTTGTTGTAATTGTGCATTCAACAGAAATGGATTGTTGATGTGCAAAGCCGTTTTAGCCGCTATCGCAGGGTAGTCTTGGTTTTTTTCGTCTGTATTTTTCAACAGAAAAAAATGGGCTAAGGAAAAATAGGGATGCTCCTTGGTCACCTGTTGTAAAAAAGCGGGGTTACCTGGCTCCTCCAGATCTCTGTTGAATATATTTTTAAAAAGCGGGTTTAAAGACATATGTCAAAACTATTAGATTATAAAACAATTGGCAAATCAATTACCAGTTAGAAAATATTTTATTAAAGATCTCATCTACCAAATTGTTTACAATACTTTCGTTGAGACTTCGTTCTGCATCTGCCAAAGAAAGCGTTGCCGCAAAGTCGAAGGTTCTCAAAAGGTCTGCTTCAAAACTTTTGGTATCGTCTAAGGTATTTCTAAAAACAAGGTGGAATCCAACGGTGAGTCTGTTTCCACTGCTATTGTTAGCAGTAATACTTACGGTACTTGTGTAATACTGCGAAACAAATCCACTGATATCGTAATGAGCGTCTTCACTGTTGGTTTGTTTGAGTCTTACCGTGTTGATGATCTTGCGTTTGAGTTGTTCTGTCAATTGCGGACTCAACTGCGTATTCACGTATTGAGCTTTGTTCTCAAGGTAATTTACCCTGAATGTTTTTACTTCTGCTGGTAAGGGAGAAATATCTTTGAACCCATATTTACAAGAAGAGCAACCGCTGAGCAGGAGTAAAAAACTACCCATCAGCAAAAGTTGAATGTATTTAAAATCTTTGTTCATGTTGTTTTTTATGGCGTTGAATGGGTACCTCAAATATTAAAAAAATTACCAAAGGACATTACAGATCTTCTATATCGTATTCTTTCAATTTTCTATACAGCGTTCTTTCACTAATGCCTAAGTCTAGTGAAGCATCTCTTCTTTTTCCCCTGTGTTTTTTAAGCGCTTTGATGATCAACTCCTTTTCTTTATCTACGATACTCAAAGATTCTTCCACGTCCTCGTGTTGCTGAATGCCATTGTCGTTTCCGTTGTGAAAAATCACCGAAGAGGAGGGGGCAGCATATCCACCAGACAAATTGTTACCGGTTCCCGGAAATTCTTTTAACTGGCCCATGTTATCGCCTGCAAACACGGGTGCATGTTGCGCCATGCCAGGGTTCTGTAACAAATCGTAAAACATTTTTTTGAGTTCGTTCACATCTTTTTTCATATCAAAAAAAAGTTTGTACAAGATTTCTCTTTCATTGGCAAACTCTGTTTGGCTCACTGCTGCGCCACCACCTGCTAATACCGGCAATCTGGTATATTGGTGATCGGGCAAATAGCTCCTGAGCTGGTCTGCATTGATGTTTTTATCCTGGCTGAGCACAGAAATCTGTTCCGCTATATTTTTTAATTCCCGCACATTACCTGGCCAGGTGTAATTGATGAGCACCTGGCGGGCTTCTTCATTCAATTGTATAGACCCTGTTTTGTAACGGTCTGCAAAATCAGCAGCAAATTTTCTAAACAACAACAACACATCTTCCCTGCGATCTCTTAATGCAGGCACCCTGATGGGCACCGTATTGAGGCGGTAATACAGATCCTCTCTAAAGCGCCCGTTCTGTGTGAATTCTAGTAACTCTTTGTTGGTGGCTGCAATTACCCGAACATCTGTTTTTTGAACTTTGCTACTACCCACGCGGATGTATTCGCCCGTTTCGAGTACCCGCAACAAACGGGCCTGGGTTCCTAAGGGCATTTCTCCAATTTCATCCAAAAAGATAGTGCCACCATTTACGGTTTCAAAATAACCCTTGCGGCTATCTACCGCGCCGGTAAAAGATCCCTTTTCATGTCCAAACAATTCTGAATCGATCGTGCCTTCTGGTATGGCACCGCAATTCACCGCAATAAATGGGTTGTGCTTTCTGGCACTGAGTGCATGAATGATTTGAGAGAAAACTTCTTTGCCCACGCCACTTTCTCCATTAATAAGCACGCTCAAATCGGTGTTGGCCACCTGAATAGCCACGTTCAATGCATGGTTGAGTGCTGGTGAATTACCAATGATGGCAAAACGATTTTTTATAGATTGTGTATCCATTTTTTTTGATAAAGTTTTACATGCTAATTTAAATCAGCTTGCATTCTATTGTAAGTACTTCATTGAACCCCATTTTTTTAGGGTAGAGTTCAATGGCCACCATTTAATTTATATCTAACATCAAAGCACCTTGCCCATCAAAGTACCAGCGGTGCAACTATTAATTATAACCTCCACGTATTCGCCTTTTTGATGTGCCCCCTTAGAGATGATCACCACTTTGTTATGACCCGTTCTGCCAAACATTTCATTTTCATTTCTTTTCGATACGCCTTCAATCAGAACTTTAAATGTTTTGCCCACATCTCTTTGCATGCTTTGCAACGAATGAATTCTATGTAGATCTACCATTTCCTGCAACCTTCTTTTTTTAGCGTTCAGGGGTACATCGTCTTCAAACCTTCTGGCAGCCAGTGTTCCGGGCCTTTCAGAATAAAAATACATGTAAGCCAGGTCGTATTTACAATAGTCCATCAAGCTCAAGGATTCCTGGTGGTCTTCTTCTGTTTCGGTACAAAATCCGGTGATCATATCCGTCGACAATCCGCAATCGGGAATTAATTCCCGGATGCGGTTCACTTTGGCGATGTACCATTCTCTGCTGTATGTGCGGTTCATCATTTGTAACACACGGCTGCTTCCGCTCTGCACCGGCAGGTGAATGTAATTGCAGATGTTGTCGTATTGCCTGATGGTAAACAATACCTCATCTGTAATATCTTTTGGGTGAGAGGTAGAAAAACGTACCCTTAGATCAGGAGAAACCAATGCCACTTTTTCAAGCAATTTTGCAAAAGTAATTTCTGGTTGATCCCCATTGGCGGCTTGGTAATAACTATCTACGTTTTGGCCTAATAATGTTACTTCGCGGTAACCTTCGTTGAACAGTGCCTCACATTCGTGTAAGATGCTTTGTGCATCTCTACTCCGTTCTCTTCCGCGGGTGAAGGGCACTACACAAAAGGAGCACATGTTGTTGCAACCCCTCATAATGCTCACGTAGGCATTTACGCCATTGCTGTTGAGTCTTATAGGAGCGATATCGGCATAGGTTTCATCTCTGCTAAGCTGAACATTTACGCCTTTTTGACCACCATAGGCTTCCTCTACTAATGAAGGAAGACTTCGGTAAGCATCTGGCCCTACTACAATATCGACCAATTTTTCTTCTTCCAAAAAACTCGCTTTTAATCTTTCTGCCATGCACCCCAATACCCCAATCACCAAACCTGGTTTATTTTTTTTGAGCGATCTAAAAACCGTGAGCCTTTGTCGAACCCTATCTTCCGCTTTTTCTCTGATCGAACAAGTATTTACCAATATCAGATCTGCGTTTTCTATGTTAGTGGTGGCACCAAAACCTTCTTCTTGTAAAATAGAAGCTACTACCTCACTATCGGCAAAATTCATGGCGCAGCCATAGCTCTCGATGTAAAAATGTTTTTTTACAGAACGATTAATGGGGGCAATACTGGCAAATGCCTCACCCTGTCTGCTTTCGTCGTGCGTTTTATTCGATAAAAGTTCCTGCATCAATCCTTGTAAGTTTAGGTTGCAAAGATAGAAGAAATTAGGTCAAAAGTGCCAGATTGTCAGCATTCATAACTTAAGCATACTTTTTTAACTAGTTATTAAATCGAGGGCAATCCGTACCGTTTATAGAAAATGAAGACACCGTTCCACTGATTTCTTACATTTGTCACGACTAATTTCAAAAATTACTGTTTGAAACCATTTCTGTTTCTATTTTTGCTGCTTTTAGCTGTTACCGTAAAGGCGCAGGAAAAAGCTTCAAAGGCAGTGATTTCCGGTGATGTGATGGATGCATCTAGTAGTAGAGCTCTCGCAGGAGCAACCGTTTCGGTTATAATGGCTGGAAAACAAACAGAACCCCTTCAAACCCTGATCACCGACGAAAATGGGTCGTTTTTAATCGAAAAAATTCCTTTTGGTTATTACATTGTTTCTATCAAGATGCTGGGCTACGCCAGTTTTCGGTTAGATAGTATCCATGTTCGATCTGAACGTTCAGATTTTAATTTGGGTGATATCCGCTTGTCGGTTTCGGTGGCTGATCTTGAAACAGTGACTATCTATGCCGAAAAACCTTTGGTAGAAAACAAAGACGGAAAAATCACTTTTAATGCTTCTGAATCCGCCCTTTCTGCTGGAGCCACCGCAATAGAATTGTTGAAACAAACGCCATTGATAACGGTAGATGATGATGGCAAACTTCAAATGAGGGGTAAAGATGTGAAGGTTTTGATTGATGACAAACCATTAGAAATGGATGCCCGTCAACTGCAAGATTTGCTGGAGAGTATGCCGGGTAGCATGATTGAAAAAATTGAGGTACTCACCACACCGCCGCCGCAATTTTCCAACGAACGGGGAGGCGTCATTAATATTGTTACCAAAAAAGGGAAGGTCGGCAAAAGTGGCCGAATCAATTTCAATACAGGATCGCGGGGAGAAGCGGGCTTGAATGGTAGTTACAGCTATCGAAAAAATAAATGGACTCTCAACATGAATGTAGGATTCATGTATAGTCAATTTTTAGGGAATAGTTACAGCGTTCGGAACAACGTGTATGCAGACAGCAGTAACTTTTTTAAAACGAATGGTAACAGTCAATCCAACAGCATCCGTCCAAACAGTAGGGTAACCGTCAATCATGATTTCAATAAAAAACAATCGATCAACGTAGCGGCTGTTTTTAATGCCAACAACAACGATGGGGTGAGCGCCACTGAATATAATAACATCAATCGTTTTGATGAATTGTACAGGCTAAGCAACAGATCTGTGAACAGTGAAGTAATGAGTAAAAATTTTTCAGGAACCGTTGGCTATACCTTTAAAATAAATGCGGTGGGAGAAGTTCTTAGAATTACAGGCAATGCAGCTTCCAGCAAAACCGACAATGACCGCTACTTTTTTCAGCAGTTTTTAAGTGTAGATAGTGGTAAAGTGATAGCTGATTCTACGCAACAACAGCTTACAAAAATTAATAACCGCACTTTTGCGGTTCGGGTGAATTACGACAAACCACTAAGCGACAAAAAAACGCTTTTGAGTTTTACAGCCGCTGCACAAAAGTTACACACCGATAACCAACTTCAATCTGCCTATCGTAGAAAGTCAGACAGTTTACTGGTAACTAGCGATTTGCTTAGCAACGAGTTTGAATTTTTTCAGCACATATACAGTTTGAATAGTTCTGTGCGCTATCTTTTTCGACCCGATTTTTCTGTAACAGTTGGTTTACAACAGGAATGGGGAAGCACCGCTTTTGATATTGTAAACAATCCCACAGATTATAAAAATACCAATTATAGTTTGCTCCCCTTTTTGACTATTAACCACAAATGGGAGAATGGCTACTCCGTAACGGGAAGCTATAAACGAAGTATTCAACGCCCAGGGATTGGTCAGCTGAATCCATCAGTCGACTATTCAGATCCCTATAATATCCGTTTTGGCAATCCATTTTTACTACCTTATTTCTCTGATAATGTTGACTTGATTGGCGGCTACTGGAATAAAAGATTTAATTTTAATTTGTCTGTTGGATACAATGCCCTCCAACAAATTTATAGTTCTATCAGGGAATTGCAGCCGGATGGAAAAACACAAACCACGTGGTTTAACCTGGGTGGTAGAAAAGAATACGAAGCCAGTATTTGGGGCGGCGTGAACTTGAGTAAAAAATGGAAGTTGAATGCCAACAGCCGCTATGTTTACAACGTGTACAGTAATTATGATCAGGTCGTCAATGGTTTTAGAAACAACGGCGGTATCAATACCAGCGTAAATTTCAGCTTTGTACACAGTCCGCTGTTTAGCATGAATGGCAATTTCAACTACAATCGTTTTGCCAATCCACAGGGTACGGTTAGAAACAATGTGAGAATGACACTCGGCGCTCAGCACAAATTTTTTAACAAGAACCTTACGGTAGGTTTTGCTATGGTGGATCCGTTTCGCCAACAACAATTCCGCAATTATATACAAGCGCCCAACTACAACCTGGAGAGCTACAGTGTGAGTAATACCCGTAATTTTAGGATCACCGCAGGATATACAATCAAAAAGACGCCTCAAAAAAAGGCACCATCCAAAAAGCCTGTCCCTCAGAAGATCGTTGAGAAAACAAAGGGATAACGATTACGGTGAAACGCTGATAACAAGTACTTGCTATCCATCATCAAATGGTTTAATAAGTACGATAAAGATGTAGGAGCATCGCTCGTTGCCTAGATTTTAAGAAACAGTAGTTTTGAATTTTGTTGCCAGCCACGACGATCCGGCAGGCTTGATCCAGTTGTTGATCAATTCTTGTTTTGTAGCAACAGTATGGTCGAAGTACAATGTTTCCAAATCAATAAATCCATTGCTGACGGCATAAGAGAGCTGCGAAAGGGGCAATTGTTCTATTTTATCTTTCACAATAAATTGTACCAGTTGTCTGTTGAACATATCTACCTGGTATTTTTCTTCAATGGCTTTGATGAGTTTTACCGAGCTGTCTGTACTGCAACCGCTAACACCCGTGGCTGTTTCATCTGCCATGATCACGATGTATCTTCCAAAAAACAAATTTGCATAACCTTTTACCGGGATGCCATGGCTTTTCCAATCGGACACAAAATTATTCAACAGCGGTTCCATTTCTAGGGCTTCGCTGATGGTAAATAAGCGATTGCTTTGGTAAATCCATACCCTTGAGTGGGGATGAAAATCTTCAGGTAAATGTTGTTGAATATCGAGATCCATCTGTTATAATTAACTTGATTAAATAGAAGCGGCTACTAATTCAGCGATGTCCAGCACCATTACTTCATCTTCTTTTTCTTTATTTTTTACCCCGTCTGTAAGCATGGTATTACAAAAAGGACATGCGGCGGCAATCACCGTAGCCCCTGTATCCAATGCTTCATTGCTGCGTTCAATGTTGACTCTTACGTCACCATTTTCTTCTTCTTTAAACATTTGTGCGCCTCCTGCACCACAGCACAATCCGTTACTTTTGCAGCGCTTCATTTCTACCAATGCAACATCCATGGCTTCCAGCACTTTTCTGGGAGCCTCGTAAATATTATTGGCACGACCAAGGTAACAACTATCGTGGTAAGTGATTTTTTTGCCTTTGAAGGCGCCGTCTTCTTTCAGTACAATTTTACCTTCATCAATCAATCCTTGTAAAAAGGTAGCATGGTGTACCACATCATAAGTGCCGCCCAATTCCGGGTATTCATTTTTCAAGACATTGAAACAATGTGGGCAGGCCGTTACAATTTTTTTAATGCCATATCCATTCAGGATCTGGATATTTTGATAGGCCATCATTTGAAACATGAATTCGTTACCAGCTCTGCGTGCCGGATCGCCAGTACACATTTCTTCTTTACCAAGGATGGCGTATTTGATTCCAATTTTATCAAGAATTGTAACAAAGGCTTTGGTGATCTTTTGTGCCCGCTGGTCGAAACTACCCGCACAACCTACCCAAAACAACACTTCTGGCTGTTGGCCACTTGCCGCAAATTCTGCCATTGTAGGTACATGCATATTCAAAGGTTTTATACTAACAAAGTAAACAAGATTTTATGATGGATGTTTCCTAAGTTGCATTTATTTTGCAAATTAACACTTAGAATTGAAGAATCTCAAAAACATTGCTCACTGGGAAAACTGGCCTTTCAAACTCATTTATGCTCCATTGGTACCATTCTGGGCCTGGAACATCTTGCGTTCGGGCTGGGTTTGGTATTTTACGCCCAGCAATCCTAAATTAACTTTTGGCGGCATGGATGGCGAACCCAAAAAAGAGATGTATGATTTACTTCCCATACATCTGATTCCTATCACACTGAATGTATTGCCTACTGTAGCTTTTGAATCTGTTATGGCATCTGTTCAACAAAAAGGCATTACTTTCCCCTTAGTGGTAAAACCAGAAGTAGGTTGTGCAGGCGTTTTGTTCCGCAAAATTGATCAGAAAGAAGAACTGAGGAAATACCACCAGCAGGTACCTGTAGAATACATCATACAGGAACTGATAACCTATCCAATGGAAGTGAGTGTATTCTATGTGAGACACCCAACAGCTGACAAAGGAGTTGTTACAGGTTTTTTACATAAGATTCCGCTAAATGTTACTGGCGACGGTTTTCATACTTTAGAACAGTTGGTGCTATTGCATCAAAAGGCTTCCATAAGGGTAGGGGAATTGCACAGTAAGCACAAAGAAAATTGGCACAGGGTGTTGCAAAACGGTGAGAATTATATGTTGAGCCATGCAGCCAACCACAACAGAGGTGCGCATTTTTTCGACTTAAAAGAACATATTGATGAAAGACTGGTAGCTATTTTTGATGAGATCAGTTTAGGCATCAACGATTTTTTTTATGGGCGATACGACATACTTTGTTCTAGTATCGAAGACTTAAAAAATGGTAAAAATTTCTCTATTTTAGAATACAATGGCTGCGGCGCAGAGCCCAATCATATCTATGATACAGGATATTCGCTTTTTGAAGCATATAAAGAAATATTGAAACATTGGGAAGACTTATATATCATTAGTCGTTACAACCGCAAGCAAGGCATTGCTCCATGGCCTTTGTGGAAAGGGTTTCGATTTAGAATGGCCTCCAAAGCGCATTTTAAGATGTTACAAAAGGTAGATGCCAGTATTCGTTAATCAAAAAATCAGAAAGGTTTTCCATGTGTTTTTTTGATGAGCCAACGGGTAAGCCCAGGTGCCATGCGCATGTTAGCTACGAAACGATTGGTAACAGCCGATTTACCGAAAAATCGTTGTATCATTCTTCCAAACCACAACCGGGTAGCAAAGTTTTTTTTCCATTGTCGGGCGTACTTTTTTTCTAATTGCTGCCTGCTGATCTTTTCTTGTAAAAAATCATCGATACAGGCGGCCGCTATTTTAGCTGAATGCAGCGCCATACTCATGCCATTACCGCAAAGGGGAGTGATGAGTCCGGCAGCATCTCCCAACAGCAACACGTGGTTTTCTATCTGGCTTTTTTTCATAAAACTGATCTGCGCAATGGAGACGGGATTTTTATAAAGAATCACCGAATTGTTCAATATTTTTTCTAAATGTGGATTGGCTTTTAACACCACCGCCTCCATTTGTTCAATGGAATGTTGGTTATTTTCGAGGTTGGACACATGGGTGAGGTAACACAAGCAATAACGGTCGTCTTCAATTTTTGAGATGCCACAATAACCGTTTTCGAAATTGTGCAATGCAATGGTGTCTTCAGGAAAGTCAGTCTGGATATGGTATTTCACCCCCATGTATTTGTTGAGTTTTCTGGCTTCAATCCTGCTAAATGGACGGTTCCATTTGACGTCCAAATTTGCTTTTTTTCCAAAAGCACCACAACAGGTTTTGCTGTAAAATGTTTGTGTAGCAGTTGTGATTACAAATTGCTTTCCATCAAATTCAACATCGTTTACCTTAGTGCGTTGTAGAATAGTAACCGCTTTTTGTAGGGCGATGTCTTTCAGCATATCATCTAGTTTGTATCGACTTATACCAAAGCCGCCCAATGATAATGGTTGTTGTAGTAGGGAGCCATCAGGGGCCGAAACAATTAATTTGTTGATGAAAGGGAGTTGCAAACTTTCAAAAGGTATGCCCAACTCCTGCAGAAAAGGTTTGCTCTCCATGCTAATATATTCGCCGCAGACTTTGTGGTAAGGATATGCCTCTTTTTCGAACAACACCACTTTGTGGCCTTTATCGGCCAGTACAATTGCCGCACTCAGTCCCGCTAAGCCTCCTCCAATGATGGCAGTATCGTAAGTGATAGGTTCGTTCATTTTGTATAAACGATGAGGTGACGAAAGGCCCATTGCCATTGAATAAACACAGGTTTTATACCAGCTTCCGCACAAAGTGATTCCCATTCATTTTTGATAAAACCACGCTCAACAGAAACAGGTGCGTCATTTTTTACCAGATCAGATTTTGAAAAAAATCGAGTGAGCCATTTAATCGAATAGTATGCCAAAGGATGCCGATGCAAGTCGTTGATAAAAAAACCAATCCTGCTTTGATGTTGTAACCATGTCAGCATCTTCAACAGTTGCGCATTGGTAAAATGGTGACAAAACAAAGAAGAAAAAATAATATCGGGAGGCTGATCGCTAAAATCTATCAATGCATAATCGCTGCAGATCCAGTTACATGGCATATCAGTATTTTTTTCAGCAGCATATTCCAGGCAAGATTTTTTGATATCGATCCCTGTAAGCGTTACTTGAATGTTATTTTGTAAACAGTAATCGTGAATCACTTTCAGATTATCACCTCCGCCACAACCTATTTCACAAACTGTTAGTTTTTTACAATTTTCAGGAATTAATTTGATGATACCCTTTACCGTTATTCGATGGCCACCCAGTAAATGATTGATTTTATCCAGTTCAATCATATTTAGCTTGATGTCATCGAAAGGGATATCATCTGCATCAAGCAGCTCGCTTTTAGATGATCTTTGTGAAAATTTACTCATATGTTGCCAAAAAGGTTTCCATGGTGAGTCCTGGCCCAAATGCCGCACCAAATACCTGGGCTTTTTCTTTTTTACTTATTTTAATATGTTCCCAAATTTCTTTCAACACAAATACGATACTCGCAGAACTCATGTTGCCATATTGTTTCAGCACATCATAGGATGCTTGTAAAGAAGACATTTCTAAGCTTATGCTGTGAGAAATAGCTTGTAAAATTTTTTTACCTCCGGGGTGAATGCACCAGTAATCAATATTGTTGGTATTGAAGCCATAAGCCTTTAGCGCCTTTTGTACAAGAGTATTAAAATCTGCTTTCAATAATTCGGGAACATAGCCAGTGAGTGTCATTAAAAAACCGGTGGCAGAGAGTTGCCACGACATGTCTTTTTTGCCTTTAAAAGCTACTTCCGAAAAAAAGTGATTCAAAGAAAAGCCTTTGTGTTGGTTATTTTGTATGAGCATAGCGCCTGTTCCATCTGCAAACAATAAAGACGACATCATATTGTCTGCCGAAATTTCTTTTTGGAAATGTAGCGTACAAAGTTCTGTACAAACCACCACCACATTGGCGGTAGGTTGTTGTGTGCAGATTGCGTCGGCCATTTTTAAACCATGAATGGCAGCATAGCAGCCCATGAAGTTTACGGAAGTACGATGTAGATTCGGAGATAGCTCCATGGCTTCCATGATTTCCAGATCCAATCCTGGTGCGCTCATCCCGGTGCAACTAACGGTGATCAGGTGCGTGATGTTAGGTGGTTCTATAACGTTGGCAATACAATCACGGATGGCCTTCACAGAAAGAACCACTGCCGATTGCTCAAAGATCCGCATCCTATGTTCCAATGTAGGAAAAGGTTCCAGGTCGTCTGTATGGGGAAACATTAGTCTTTCCGAATCGACGTTACCAAAATCAGGCAGCACAGAATGTCGATATTGTATACCGCTTTGCCGGTATAGAAAACGTAATTTTCTACTGTCGGTTTCGTTATTGCAAAACACCTTGTCAGCAAATTCAAACAGGGTTTCCTGCGAATGTTTGTGTTCTGGTGTAGCAGTTGCTATAGAAGTAATTTTACTCAAAGTGATTAATCATTAAAATGCTGATAAATGCTGCGTTGGAACAAAGAGAACCGACGATGCTCATCTTCATGGTGTTTTTAAAATTAGCGGCTGATTCGTTTTTAAATACCTGCCGCATCCACCACAAAAAATATGCGAGGGTAGGGAGCATACAGATCTGAACAATCAAAAAATGGTCCAACTCCAGGTTGTTGGCAAAATACCATCCCAAACAGCCCATCGCAAGCGAAAATACGATGATGGTAAATATAAAAGTGCCCCTGTAGCCCAATGCAGCGCTGATACTGGTAACGCCATCTTCTTTGTCTTGCTGGTGCTGATACACCTGTGTTAGTGGATAAAATGCCCCAATTAGAAAGGAAGAGCCCAGGATCGCACTCCATGATTCCGTAAATTCCTGCGCTTCACTACAGGCATGTTTCACCAGGAAGTAAATAAGGCCACCCTGAAAAATGATGACCGTAAGGTATCCAATCACTGGATATTTTTTTAAACGAATGCCTCTGTAACTGTAGGCCCTGGAGGCGATAATGAATGCCAAAATACCCACAAAAAACCAAGTACTGATCCACAAGCTTAGTGCCAATGCCGCCGTGTCTAAAATGATGGTGCTGTACAACAACTGTTTCGTGGGTGCTTTTGGATGTTCAATGCCCCCAATACTGCCAGTATCCCGGTCCATGTAACTATTGTAACCATTACTGGCTGGATAAACCAAACCATGAAGAATGATAAAAACCAGGATGGCCCTTCCTGTGTGAACTGCCGTTACCTGACTCAGCGCAAACCAATAAACGGGCATGAGAAAAATCGAAAATGGAAAACGCAGTAACTGCAATGTGGAAGATTGTAACATATTTTGATAGGCGTAATTTACCTATTCTTTGTTAATTGTTCCTACTATTGTTGAACTATCTGTGCAGGCTGTCGTTTTACAAACTAAATTGGACTATGAAACATTGTACGATCATTTGTTTATTCCTGTTGAATGTTGCTTTGCTACATGCACAACAAACAGTGCAGCCAGTGGATGCGGCCAGCAAGATAAGTTTTAAGATTAAAAATTTTGGAATGAATACAGACGGCCGATTGGCCGGACTGAAAGGAAAAATTGTCTTCGATCAACAACAGCTAGCATCATCCTATTTTGATGTTACGGTGAATGCGGCTTCAATTGATACAGATAACGACCGGCGCGACAAACACCTGAAAGGAGCTGATTATTTTAATGTGGCGCAATTTCCTTTGATCAAAATTACGGGTAAACCCTCCCTCAGCCAATCGGGTGCTTATGTATTAGCGGCCAGTTTAACTATTCGGGGGGTAACCAAACAAATACCCATCCCATTCAAAGCGGTTTTTCAAAATGGTGGCTGGTTGTTTACTGCAACGTTTGAGATTAACCGACTCGATTTTAAAGTAGGAGAAGAGAGTATGGTACTTTCAGACAAAGTGAAAGTGTCGATGAGCATCGTTGCCAAATGATGAATTGGTTGATAATCATTCTACGCATTATCTTTGGCGCATGTCGCCGCTGTTAAGGGTTTTTTTATGGGGATTGTTGATTAGTTTTTTGGGCACGCTGCCTATGGGCACGCTTAATATAACTGCCATGCAAATTGGTATCCAGGAAAGTATTAAAAATGCGTTGTTGTTTGTAGCGGGATCATTGATGGTAGAGATGATTTACGTACGAATATCATTGGTAGGTATCAATTGGGTGAGTAAGCAAGATAAACTGATGCGGGCCATGCAGTGGATCACACTGGGCATCATCATTGCCCTGGCTGCTGGTAGCATTATCGCAGCATTACATCCCAGCAATGAAGCCAAAAACGTAGTGTTGCAAAATAAACTTCACCGCACTTTACTGGGTATGTTCATGTGCGCTATCAATCCGGTACAAATTCCGTTTTGGTTTGGATGGAGCACGGTGTTGTTTTCTAAAAAAATATTGCAGCCAGTTCCGGCACAGTACAACACCTACATCGTGGGTATTGGCATTGGAACTTTAATGGGCAATTGCGTTTTTATTTTTGGCGGGCGGTTTTTGGTAAAACACATTCAAAATAGTGAAGCCTATATTAATTGGGTCATCGGAGCTATTTTTACCCTCACCGCTTTTATTCAGTTGTACAAAATTGTAAAGGGGAAGGGAATGGCGGAGCGATTGAGTGATGCGGAGGAAAGACGGTAGGAGTTTACCGGAAAACGCCTAAGGCCTGATGACCAAGCTACTCCAAAGGGAGATGTAAAGAAAAATGCTTTTGCCTTTGGTAAAAAAATTATTGGCCACGAGACTCGAAGGCTCGAATTTTTTTATGCCTTCGGAACATTAGAGATCCTCGAATTTAATCACAATAACTCGAGACAAACCCACTACGAAGCCGTTAGCCGGGCCTCCCAAAAAATTGCGTTAAGAAAATCAGGAAGAGGGATGTAAAAATGAAATTAATGTAACCAAAGCTTGGAATGATTATTAGCTGGTAAGTCGCACGAAGTTTGGATAAGTACAAATGTTTGAGCTTATTTCATTTTACGTCCGACGAATATTTTTTAGGGTTTTTTTCTGCAGCCCTTGACTTTTGTTTCTTCTTGTTATGAAAAAGAAGAAGAGCCCGCGGCAGGCGATAGAAAAATATAAAGTAAAAATCTTTTTGTAAAAAATTTTCGTCTTGTTATTCCAACCAAAGCCGTTGGCTGAAAGCCTGGCCACCATTTTTACTTAAGGTAGAGAAACTAATTGGGCACAGATACCCTGCGCTGCTTAGCTGTGCGGCATTTCTGCGCTAGAATGAGAGCCGTAAAAAGACCTCTTTATACTTTGACACGAACTTCAACGAAAAAAATCATGCCGCATTTTTAAAATGAGCATACAGAAGGTTGCTTTTATTTGCCGACAAAAATGTTTTTTTCTAATTACACATTGAATCTGAAATGCATAATATCCCCATCTTTTACCAGGTACTCTTTTCCTTCAATTCGCAAACGACCATTGTCGCGGCAGACTGCTTCTGAGCCGTAGGCAACAAAATCTTCATAAGCAATCACTTCTGCTTTGATAAATCCTTTTTCAAAATCGGTATGAATGACACTGGCTGCTTGTGGTGCTTTCCATCCATGCTGAATCGTCCAGGCACGAACTTCCTGCACACCTGCCGTAAAGTAAGTAGATAAATTAAGTAGTTTGTAAGTGGAGTGAATCAAACGATCCAATGCCGGCTCTTTCATTTTATATTCATCCATAAACATGGCTTTGTCATCCGCATTGTCAAACTCTGCAATTTGCGCTTCTATGGCATTGGTCATGATGATCACTTCGTTGCCTTCGTCTTTCACGGCTTCTATTAATGCGCTAGAATATTTATTACCGGTGTGCATACTGGCTTCGTCAACATTGGCTACATACAATACAGGCTTGTCTGTTAATAAAAACAAATCGGCGATGGCTGGCTTTTCATCTTTGGTTAATCCAAGCGAAATGATGTTTTTGCCTTTTTCTAAATGTTCTTTGCAGCGAACGAGCACATCATATTCTGCTTTTAATTTGGCGTCGCCTATTTTAGCCATCTTTTCGCCACGTTGCATTTTTTTATCTACACTTTCCAGGTCTTTCAGTTGAAGTTCTGTTTCAATGATTTCTTTATCTGCCAATGGATTGATAGGACCTTCGTCTCTTAAAATATTTTCATCTTCAAAACATCGTATCACCTGAATGATGGCATCTACTTCTCTGATATTGGCCAGAAATTTATTGCCCAAACCTTCGCCTTTACTGGCTCCCCGAACTAAGCCTGCAATATCTACAATCTCAATTTGAGTAGGCACTACTCTGTTAGGCTTCACTAATTCTTCCAGTTTGTTGAGTCGGGTATCCGGAACATTCACCAAACCGGTGTTGGGCTCGATGGTACAGAAGCGATAGTTGCTGGCCTGGGCCTTGGCACTATTGCTCACTGCGTTGAATAAGGTTGATTTTCCTACATTGGGTAATCCCACAATACCTGCTTGAAGCGCCATACTGATTTATTTTTATGCGATATTTTAAAATTTGAGAAAAGGATTCATTTTGATAAAAGACAGCTTTCTTAAAAGTACTTTCCCTTAAAAAAAAGATCGTCCTCTTTTTTCGGCTGCAAAGGTAAGGATTGAGGGCTTATGATGATGCTGAACAAAGAAAGGAGTCCAATTTGCTCAATTACAACAATTTCAGGGCAATAAGTAGGTAATGATTTAACGCAAAGTAAAATGGAGAGTTTTTGAACAACCTGCTATTGTCAGTTTTTTCTAAAACAGTTTCACAAAAAAAATCGATATTCGGCACTCAAACCTTTCACAATTATATGGCATTAAGTAAAATATGGAGTGCTTTTATCATCATCGCAATTGCAGTGGCTGGCTTTAGAGCGGCTTTTTTTACGGATAGTAAAACCATCTTTAGTACCATGGTAACCGGTAAATCTGGTGATACCATTAAAATCAATTCTATTCAACCAGCTACTGCTGTGGCTTCTCAAATACCTGTGCTGGATAGCAATGGAAAGGGTAGTGCAGGTAATGCTTTTGCTCAACAATATAAAGATGGAAGCATTCTCGTTTATAAAAAGCAGGAAGCGGATGGGTTGATTCAAACTTGTATCAATGCTGTGAATTTGTGTTTAGGGCTGATTGGTTTTATGGCATTTTTTATGGGTTTGATGAAGATCGCAGAAAATGCAGGTGGGGTACGTTTTTTATCCAGGATCATAGGTCCTTTTTTCTCCCGTATATTTCCTGAAATACCCAAGGGGCATCCTTCGATGGGGCATATGACGTTGAATTTTAGTGCTAATTTATTAGGCCTCGACAATGCCGCAACACCATTTGGTATCAAAGCGATGGAAAGTTTACAGGAGCTCAATCCCAATAAGGCCGTGGCTTCCAACCCACAGATCATGTTTTTGTGTTTACACGCATCTGGACTCACACTCATACCGGTGAGCATCATTGCCCTTCGTTCTGCAGCCAAAGCGGCCAACCCTATGGATATTTTTATTCCTTGTATGATCGCCACTTTTGTGGCTACTATTGCGGCTTTGTTTATTGTAAGTTTCAAACAAAAAATAAATTTATTGCAGCCGGTTATTTTTGGTTGGATTGCTGGTATTTCTGCCATCATCGCTTCATTGGTGGTGTACATCAAAACACTGGATTCGGAAGGGGTAAAATTATTTTCTGGTAATCTGAGTGGCGGTTTGATCTTGCTGATTATTGTAGCCATTGTGTTGGGTGGGGTGTATAAGAAGATCGATATTTTTGATGCATTTGTAGAAGGGGCAAAAGGTGGATTTGAAACAGCCGTTAAAATTATCCCTTACCTCGTGGGTATGTTGGTGGCCATTAGTTTGCTGCGCACCAGCGGTAGTTTCGATATATTGATCAACGGCATGAAATCATTTTTTGCCATGATGGGTGCTGATACACGATTTGTAGATGGATTACCCACTGCGCTGATCAAACCCTTTAGCGGCGGCGGCGCCCGGGGTATGATGGTAGATACGATGGAAGTGTATGGTCCAGACTCTTTTGCGGGAAGATTATCCTGTATTTTGCAAGGAAGTAGCGATACTACTTTTTATGTGATAGCCGTTTATTTTGGCGCCGTTTCGGTTAAAAACACCCGCTATGCTGTAGGTGCCATGTTATTGGCAGATGCGGTGGGCATCATTACTTCGGTATTGTTGTGTTATTTGTTTTTTGGGTAAGGAAAAATTAGGTTTTACACATAAAAAAAACTTCACGTCAGAAACGTGAAGTTTTTTTATACGTTGTAAAAGTTTACAAATTAATTGTAAAAGAAATGTAAGGTCTGGTGGTGGTAGGTGTTGCACCCTTATACCCCATCGCAAAAGCTGTAAACATTCGCTGGTTGGCAACAGTGCCGGCACTTGAAAGAAATGCCAAGGCAGTGCTTGTGGGCAATGTACCTGTTTCTCTGATAAACCATGCAACGTTAACCGCTGGTACATCCATCGTAAATGTAATCCCTGGCGTGTTGTATGCTATATTCGTTGCCATCAAAGTAGTACCATAATACAAATCTATTCTTGGAACATTAGGCATTAGGTTTACAAAACGATATTTCACAGTACCAAGCGCTGGTTGTCGAATGGTATCAGAAACGAGTGTGGAGGTTGTTCGTGCAAGCGTATCCATCACATTCAACGTGTAATTTCTGTTGGCCTCTACTGTTATTTGCGTACTGTACAACACAATCGAATCAATATTGGTAAGCCTTTTTGGGATAGAAATTTTGATATTTCTGGCACCTGCCGGCACTCGAAGGTAATCTGGAAAACTAGAGCCCGGTGTGTTGAAACCTCCTCCAGGGAATGGTGTTCTTCCCGTTATGAGATTGCTCACCCGAATATCATCGATCGATATTTGCACACCAGGATTGGCAGGGTATGCACTGGCATATATGAATTTTAGTTTGCTTTGGCTGGCATCTGTGATTTCAAAAGGAGCCTTGTATTCATTGCTCTTTTCACAACTGGCCATTAACAACACCGTTGCCGCTATTAAACTGTGGATGAATATTTTTTTCATTATTTGATTTTTTACTGAAGTAATAAATTATGGTTTTGTGATCCACATTTCTCTTACATGATAGTCAAGGTCGGTGGCCCCAATTCTTTGAAGTTCCAACAAATTCCAAACGAATTCAGAGTTGAATCTTGGTCTGACTCTTTGAACAGTTAATCCTGCATTGTCTGGGAATAGAGTTATTGGAAGTCTAAAGTCTCTGTAAACCTGGTTACTGGTGGCGGGATCTGCATCTGTGTAATGATAACGACGCATATCCATCCAGGTCTCAATGGCTCCATGCACAAACATTGATATGTATTTCTGCAACATGATTTTTGATAAATTCAGGCCGTTGGCAGTGGCAGGAACAACCAACGGGTCGGTCATATAAGCCAATTTATTGGCTGCCGTAATTTCTCTGCCTGCAGGGATATTAACGTTGTAGGTACCACTTAGCAGGTCAAAAGATTTACTAATGCCTTCTTTGTACGCTTCGTAAGCGGTGGTTTTATCCCCTTTTCTCCAGGCAGCTTCTGCCTTAATGAAAAACATTTCACTGGCAGTCATGAGCGGAATCGGTGCTGAATTCCGGAACAAATACCTGCCACTCTCTATAACTGGTGCTGCGTTGGTAGCAGGCCCTGCCTGGCTAGATCCCCAGAAGTTTTCTGGCCTTAACAAGTTTGAAATAGAGGCTTGCCCAATTGTAGGTTCCACCCCAACGATTGTTCCGGTAGAGTTGCCTCTTAACAGGTACCATGCCCTGGGATCCTGAGCACCCAAAAATTCGGTATTGGTACCATTCAACAAGTTGGCGATAAACGCGCTCTGCCTTACGGCAGTTGGGTTGGTAACACCGGTTCCAATTAAATTATTTCTGAGTGGCCCCCAATAATTATTGTTGGCAGTGAGCACCGTTGCTGCAAATTTTACCATTGCATTGTCTGCGTTGTCGGTCATAGCCAAATTGCTATAGAAAATAGCAGAATCAGCCTTGTAGGTAGATTTATTGCTGAAATGGTTGTAGTACCGGGCCAATACGCCGTACACAAACTTTTTCCATTTGTTGACGTCGCCATTGTACATAAATGCATCGCCCAATGCTAAGTTGGCCTGACTCACCCCATCGCCCGTTTTGTTGAGGTTGTTCAATGCTCTAAAGCAGTAGTCACGTGCCAAATTGTAAGCATCTTCTTGAGTGTCATATTTGAAAGTAATCTGGCTGGTGTTAAATGCTTCCTTCACAATTACTTCAGCATTTACATCTGCAATGGTAAGCCAGCTCCATCCAAAGATCGCTTGTCCAACACCCGCATAATCCCATTTTTTTTCTTCTTCGGCCCATTCAATCATTCTCATGTTATTCTGACCGATGTCAAAATAATGCATTCTGAAAATGCTTTGCCCGATATCCGCGGGGTTGTAAAAATGACCCATTTGATCAAAATTGCTGTTGGGCAGGGAAAAGGAAAAATTTTGAACGTAAGCACCAATATACCTTACATCGTGCATGGTTCCATGGGCTGCATAGTTGCCTACTGTTGCAGAGATAATTTGTGGCAATATTTTTTCTACTTCAACCCTTGAAGCCGCATTAGGATTCAGGTATGCTTCGTCTATTTTTTCTGAACAAGCAAATTGGCTGCCCAATATTGCCAGAAAAAGGAAGTATTTAATGAATGTCTTTTTCATAATTTAAATTTTGTGTAATTAAAAGTTAGCCCTTAACCCTAGATTGAAGCTCACCGGCGCACCGATGTTCCCATAATCAAATCCAAAAGCACCAACACCTCTGGCGCCCGCACTTACCCCGTTTGATTGCGGATCAGCACCCCGGTAATTAGTGATCAGAATTGGGTCGTTTACTGTTACAAAAACACTTAGTGACTTTACAAATTTAATTTTGTCCATCACTGGTTTTCCGAATTTGTAAAACAAAGAAACGTCTCTCAATCTTAACCAGTTCACGTCTTTTTCTATAAACTCTTCCTCAGGCATGGTGGTGTAGTAAGCCTGGTTATAAGCAGGTGTAATGAGTATGTCGTTTTTAGTAGGATTTGCTGTTTCTTCTAACCCATCCTGCAACACCCCATTAATTACACGTGGCACATTACGATCGTAAGTGCGCCAGCTTCTACCAATACCCGTCAGGTAATCATCAGTACCATTAAATATATCTCCACCTACTTTTAAATCCCATAAAAAGCTCAGCCTGAAATTGCCCATGGTTATGTTATTTACCCAGCCCAAACTAAAGTCTGGATTTCGATCGCCTCTGTTTTTAAAGGTTGCATCTATCACCGGCAGGCCAGTGAGCGGATTGATGAGGATGTCTCCCTTTACATTTCTTCTATACCCAAATGAAGTAATACTAGTGGTAGAACCACCCAATACCAAACCGCCTCTGGCATTGCCATAGAGCCAGGTATCAGATAAATAAAATTCGGGCACACTTCCGGGAAGCTCGGTTACTTCGTTCCACATTTTGTTGAAATTGAAGCGGGTGTTCCAACTAAATTTTTTAGATTTTACTACATCGAAGTTGATGGCGATCTCAACCCCTTGGTTTTGGTTGGCCCCAACATTTAAGGTGTTCAACACATATCCAGTTCCGTAACTGGCTCTGAAATTTTCAACAATCAAGTTGGTATTTTCAGTGTTGTAATACGTGGCATCTACCGATAAACGGTTGTTCATCAATCTGAATTCCGTTCCCAATTCAAAAGTTTTTTGCTCTTCTGGACCTAGTTCAGGATTATTATTGAGGAATCCATACACAAATCCTCCACCACTTCCATTGTTGATATTAAAGACTGGCTGGTTGGCATAAGGAGAACTAGACCTGGCAGTGCTTGCCAAGGAGCCCCTCAATTTTAGAAAGTTAAGCGTATTTGATTTTATGCCGGGTATCAGGTCTGATAGAACAACGCTGATACTTGCAGCAGGATAATCGTAGTTTCTATTTTTCTTGGGGAATATAGACGATTCTTCAAATCGGTGAGAATAGGTTAAGAATATTGCTTTGTTGAAGCCAACAGAAACTTCTCCAAAATAAGCATTTGATCTTCTAATACTATAGTTGGGTAAATTTTTCAACTGGTTGTTGTTCAAACGAATCCTTGAAGCTGGATCAGTAACACTGCTGTCCTTGCTACTTTGATTGCTTAGGTTGGTACCTGTTACCGACCACTGCTGGGTTTCATAATCTTGCCACATATTTCCTAGCATGATGCGCGTAGAAAATTTGCCGAAGTCTTTTTTAGCGGTTACATTGATGGTATGGTTGTAACCATAGTAATCGCGGTAGTAATTGGTTAATTGCCCTCTTTGCGATCTTACTAAAGCAAACGACATAGAATCGTACCTGGTAAATCCATCTTGTGCATAGGTATCATACCCAAACCTACCAGAAATACTTAGCCAATCAAACGGATTGATGTTAACCCCTATGTTTGCAATGACCCTGTCTGTAACATCCTGACTTCTGTTTTTGAAAACACTGTAAAAAGGATTATCAAAATCTGAGTTAGGGTTGGCAGCAAACAACGGTAGTTTTAATCCGTTGTCGTCCTCGTATTCTCTGATGTCATTGTCTGCAGGCCATGCTAATAAAGAAATCATGTACCCTGAGGCTCCTCTAATGGGTTTATCATTGGTTGATTTAATGTATTGAATCGCAGGATCGATACTGATGTATTTACCAATTTTGGTACTGTTAGATAAGCGTAAATTAACCCTATTAAAAGTGTTGGCGGGTATGCCTCCGTCTTGGTCGAACAATGAGCCAGATAAACGCCAGCTAGAGTTCTTTTTGCCATATTCTACCTAAATATTGTGTGTTTGGCTAAAACAGGTTTTGAAAAATGCGTCTACATTATCGTACAATTTGGTACCGTAAGGATACCTTGGACCAAATGAAGAAAAGATATCTATTGGAACACCGTTGGTACCACCTTGATAGGCATCCATTGTTTCTGGAATCCTGTTAAATGTTTGTGTTCTGAAACTATTGTCATACGACACCACCAACTTTCCGTTTGGTTTTGCTTTTTTGGTGGTGATGATGATGGCACCACTGCTGGCCTGGCTACCATATAAGGCAGTAGCTTCCGGGCCTTTTAAAACGGTAATGCTTTCGATATCGTTTGGATTGATGTCTGAGATCCTATTGCTATAATCGTTGGCTCTGTTGGCATTGCCCGGATCTCCGGCCAAACCAAGTGTTGCGCCACCACCGCCTTCACCTACGGTGGAATTGTCTGCAATCACCCCATCTATTACAAAAAGGGGCGTGTTGTCTAAGGAAAGGGAGTTAAAGCCCCTCAATACAATTTGAGAACTGGCGCCCGCAACCCCCGAGGTTTGGTTCACTGTTAAACCCGCCACTCTTCCTTGTAAGGCGTTTACGAAATTTTCTCTTTGTGATTCCTGGATATCCTGCCCGTCCACTTTTTGAACTGAGTAACCCAGTTCTTTGGAATTTCTTTTGATGTCCATCGCTACCACTACTACTTCATCGAGCGAAGAATTAGACGGCACCATTTTTACGCTCACGGAATTGGATGCGCCTACGGTAACATCATTTCTGTTGTAATCTACAAAAGAGAATACGAGCACCTGACCCGGACTTACCCGAATACTGTAGTTACCCGCATCATTGGTTTTGGTGGCAATTTTGGTGCCTTTCACCGTTACCGTTACGTCTTTTAAAGGCGCATCGTCAGCTCCCGTTATAATTCCGGAAACTACTTTTTCCTGTGCCAATGCCGGGAGTGCATACATCAATGTAAAGCCCCACAACAGCATCAATAGCAGATTTTTTCTCATAGCAATCTGTTTTAATTGTTTTGTTTAAATAAAAGTAGGGTTTCTCTTTATTAGGTTGTATTGGATATATTGTATTATAAAACCGTGATCCCTGCTTCCATATATGGTTGCAGTAATGGATCATGGTGATCTAATTCTGTAATCAGGATATCTATTTTATTGGCCGCACACACATGAATGGGTTGTAACGTATTTATTTTCTCAGAAATGGTTAAACAAACCACTTTCTGAGAAGACATGATCATCTGCTGTTTTAGCTGCACCACATCCCAATCATTATCTGTTATTCCATGCTCCATGTCGAGCGCATTAATTCCTAGAAAACAAATATCTGCTTTAAAGTTTTTTATTTTACCCAATGCATCCGCTCCAATCGTCATTTTGGATAACTTAGAAACTTTATCTCCTAATACAATCACATCAATCGTTGGATGATTCATGTATTCTACCACAGCCGGTATGCTTCCACTAACAAACGTGGCGTGCAATACCGGAGGCAAAGCACGCGCCATTTCAATGATAGTGGTGCCACCGCCCGTTAACACAAACATACCATCTTTGATTAAAGTCACTGCTTTGTTGGCAATGATTTTTTTATCAGACTGCGCATAAATATCATTGATGGGATACGAAATTTTATTGAAAGAGTGAGACAAGGCTCCTCCATGTACTTTGATCAGTTTACCTGTAACTGATAGCTCTTGTAAATCTCGTCTGATGGTGTCTTCTGATACTTCCATTTCGGAGCTTAAACTATTCGACAGCACTTTATTGTGCAGATTAACCTGGTGCAATATATACGCCTGTCTTTCTTTTTTAAGCATTCGAATTGTTTTGTGCAACTAAAGTAAACTAAAATATTGCAAAAAACCGCATTTATTTCGTAAGAGTTGTCGGAATATTTGTGGAAAACCTGCAAAACCAGCAAAAACATTGAAGAAATTGAGATATTTTTGTTAAGAAATTGTGAAGGGTTTTTTATTCAATTTCTTCCGAAACGGTAAAATATTGGCCAAAGATGTTGATCAATTGATAAGCTTTGTACACTTTGGTGCTGTGCCGGTTGCCCAATACAATGATGGTAGCATCCTCTTCGGGTAACCGAATAAAAGCAGCATTATTGCCATGCCACCAACCGTTGTGAAAAATTACTTTTTTACCATTAGGGTAATTATTCATCCGCCAACCCAATCCATAATTTTTGATGCCGGGTTTTTCATTGCTGTAACCAGTAAACGCCGCTTGCAGGGTGCTGTCCTTAAATAACAATCTACTGCTTAAAGCCCTGTCCCAGATCAGTAAATCGCGGGGAGTGCTGTAAATATTTTTATCGCCGTATACTTCATCGAGGTAATTGTTTTGTATCCGATTTCCGCGCCCATCGTAATTAAAACTGGCCCTCGCACTGTCGGCTCCGGTGTACGCAAAACTGTGTTGCATCTGCAAAGGATCAAAAAAGGTTTGTTGTAAATAAGCAGGGTAAGGGGTGCCAGTAATTTTTTCTATCAAGAGCGCCAACAAAACATAGTTGGTATTTGAATAACTAAAATGTCGATCAGCGGCGCCCATATCTTCAATGCTTGCTTTGTATAAAATCAAGTAATCCAGTACGTCTTGATTGCGCATCATAATTGTAACTGGCCATTTCAGTTTTTCCATAAAATATTGGTAGTTGGGAATACCAGTTCGATGGTTCAGCAAGGTTTGTATAGTTACACCCGGGTAATCAAAAGAGGGGAAATATTTACTAAGCAAATCGCTGAGTTGAAGTTTACCTTCTTCCTTTAATTTGAGGACGGCCATTGCGGTAAAAGTTTTACTCACCGAGGCTATGTGGAAGCTGGTGTTTTCATTCACTGTATCTTTTTTGCTTTTTGGTTCATAACCGCGGTAGCGTTCAAATACGATACGGCCGTTTTTGGCCACCAAAATGCCACCATTAAAAACACTCTTGCTCAAAACTGAATCATACCAAACGGTACACGCAGCCGCCAATCGTTGTTTTTCTATGATAGATATAGGAGGGGATACGGGCAGTTCAATGATGCCGTGGAGGGAAGCTTGCTTATTAACGCCCCCTTTTTTTTCAGCTTGCTGGCAACCGGTAGTCAACAATGCTGCTAGCGCCAAGCACCCGGAGGAGAGTAGAAAAAACGACTTTGAGCGTATTTTGTGAATAGCTGGAATGGCTGAAAATGTTTTCAATAAAATAAGAATGCTTTAATAAGAATATATTTGCGCAATAATACACCGTTAATACCATGCCAGAGAAAAAAAATACGAGTTATCCCAAAGAAAAAATAAACATTCTTTTTCTAGAGAATATTAGTGAGGTTGCCGTTAAACAGTTCAAAGATGCCGGTTACCCCAATGTGAAAAAACTCAATGGCGCAATCAGTGAAGCAGATCTCATCAAAGAAATTAAGAACACCCATATCCTTGGCATCAGGAGTAAAACGCAAATAACCCCGGCTGTATTGTCGGCTGCCAGTAAATTACAGGCCATCGGTTGTTTTTGTATTGGTGTAAATCAGGTAAATCTTCAAACTGCCACCAACCAAGGGGTGGCTGTGTTTAACGCCCCATACAGCAATACTCGCAGCGTGGCCGAATTGGTGATTGGCGCATCCATAATGTTAGTACGAAAAATTCTTGATAAAAATAAAGCCGCCCATGAAGGAGCATGGATGAAAGATGCCACGGGCGCTCATGAACTCCGTGGCAAAATTATGGGCATCATCGGCTATGGTAATATAGGCAGCCAGGTAAGTGTATTGGCAGAAGCACTGGGCATGAAAGTGATGTTTTACGACGCCGAAACCAAACTACCCCTGGGCAATGCCAATGACAGCAAAAATTTAAAAGAATTACTGAAACATGCAGATGTGGTCACCATTCATGTACCCGAATTAGCAAGTACGAAAAACCTCATCAATAAAATCAACTTGGCGTGGTTTAAAAAAGGTGCCGTTCTCATCAATTATGCGAGGGGAGAAGTGGTTGATTTGCCTGCATTGCGCAAAGCAATTTTAGGCGGACAAATAGGAGGTGCGGCCATTGATGTTTTTCCGGTTGAGCCAGAAAAAAATGGGGATGTATTTAAAAGCGAGTTACAAGGATTGCCCAATGTTTTGCTCACCCCGCACATTGGCGGCAGCACACAGGAAGCGCAAAGCAATATCGGTGAAGATGTGAGCAACAAATTATTTAACTACCTCGAAAAAGGCGTGAGTACTGGTTCGCATACGATTCCTGCATTGGCCATGCCAGCGCAGGAAGGGGCACACCGCATTTTACACATCCACAACAACGTGCCCGGCGTGTTGAGCCAGATCAATACATTGCTCAGCAAAAACAACATTAATATTTTGGCACAATACCTCAAAACCAATGAGCACATTGGTTACGTGGTGTTAGATGTAGACAGGGGCCTCAGTAAAAATGCCATCGAACTTTTGAGAAGTGTAAAAGAAACCATCAAAGTAAGAATGCTTTATTAATGATATAGGAGCAGGGGCGGTTGTTCTCTGCTCCCCATTTGTTTCCCGCCATTCGCTGCTACTCCGCCACAAGCCCTTGCACCGGGCTTCAGCGGGGTATTCGCTGCTGTCGGGGCCAGGCTGATCATGTTTTATCTATCAGCTTTTTACACTACCAGCCAATTGCCCAACTGCTTAAACATTCGTCATTTAATACATTTAAAGAAATCATACATTTTTTTTGCAGCGTATTTTCAAAAGCAAGAAAATTCCTCCATCGAAAATGAATAAATACATTTCCTAAGGTTTCAAAAAATACTGAAAATATAATATCTTTACCATATTAATACATACAACATGAAACTAGTTATTATAGGCGGCGGATTCGGTGGACTCCGATTAGCCCGAAAACTCAGCAATCAAACAGGTTTCGAGATTACCCTGATCGATCGGTACAATTATCACCAGTTTCAACCCTTATTTTATCAAGTAGCCACAGCCGGGCTCGATGCCAGCAATATTTCTTTCCCGCTGCGCAAAGTTTTTCACCATAGTAAAAATGTAAATATTCGGATGGCAGAAGTAAATGCTGTTGATACCACACATAACATCGTTCATACCAGTACCGGAGACGTTTCCTACGATTACTTAGTCATTGCCACTGGGGCAGACACCAACTTCTTCGGTAATACCAACATGGAAACGTATGCATTTCCCATGAAAAGTACTACCGAAGCGCTTCAGCTTCGTCACCGCATCTTACACAATTTTGAAGATGCGCTTACCATCAAAGACCCTCTTACGTTGCAACGCATCTTGAATATCGTGATAGTAGGAGCAGGGCCAACCGGCGTAGAACTCAGTGGCGCCATTGCCGATATGAAAAGATTTGTATTGCCCAAAGATTACCCTGAGCTAGACTTTTCTATGATGAATATTTACCTTTTAGAAGGTGGCCCTAAAACCCTTGGCACGATGAGCGAAAAGAGTAGCGCTCAATCACAACAATATCTGGAGCGTTTAGGCGTAACCGTTAAAACAAATACCCTTATCAAAGATTATGATGGCAAAACGGCTACCATGCAAGATGGTAGTACTATTGAAACCTCCATGCTCATTTGGGCAGCGGGCGTAAAAGGAAATGTTCCCAGTGGTATTTCAAAAGATTTAATAGTCCGAGGCAATCGCATCAAAACAGACAGATATTGTAAAGTAGAAGGCAGCAGTAATGTTTTCGCCATTGGCGATGTTGGGTACATGGAAGAACCCGCCTATCCCTATGGTCACCCGCAAGTGGCCCCGGTAGCCATTCAACAGGCAGATATGCTGGTAAATAACCTCAAACGTATTCAAATGAAAAGCAATGAAACATATCAGCTTCAATTTGAGTATAAAGACAAAGGCGCCATGGCAACAGTGGGCAGAAACCTGGCCGTAGTAGACGTTCCCAAACCCAAATTACATTTTGGTGGCTTTCTAGCGTGGCTGATCTGGATGGCCCTGCACCTCATGCTCATTCTTGGTGTTAAAAATAGGTTTTCTGTATTTCTCAATTGGTTGTACAATTACTTTACCAGAGACCAGAACTTACGATTGATATTCAAAGAATTTTACAAAGGGAAGTTGGTACCAATGGAAAATAGTAAATAGTGGAGGGACCTGCAGAACTGTATTCACTACTAAAATATTATTCTACAGAAAAATGATAAGCATTCGAATAAAACCGGCTAAGAAACGAAATACGGACCTCCCAAAAAATATGTTAAGAAAATAGGAAGGAGGGATGTAAAAATGAAATTAAAGTTACCGAAGTTTGGAACTATGCTTAGTTGGTAAGTCGCACATAGTTGTGTATTTTACAAATGATTGAACTTATTTCATTTTACACCGACCAATAATTTTTCTTGTTCCCTGCGAGCGTAGCGAAATAGGAAAGCTTTTTTTGCAACTTTTGACCCAGCAGGGGGGGCAGTATTTGCTTCTTTTTGCTAAAAAGAAAAAAAATTCACGGCAGGCGATGTAGAGATGCGAAACAAAAAAATGCTACAGAAAATCTGTTGGATATAAATAGCGCAACATTTAGAAATGAGTTTCATTTGCCACCAATTGGTGAGATAAAAATAACGCCCGGCTATTTTATTTCAAAAAAACAGCATTGAGCATCTAGCAATTACAATAATTTGTCTTAGCATAAAAAAAGGCTGCGGCAGGTAGGGTGGGTTGTGCAGTAAACGAGTTTATGGTAAAAGGAATTCGGTGTATTAATTGAATGTATAAAACGTTGGAAATTTACGATCCTGTTATTTACCCCCCTTTCCAAACACACATAAATTTTCAACCTACTGTCCATTTTTATCATTTAACGATGCTGAAAATACTTTATGAATGCTGCTGCTTTGCTACAAATAAATCAAACTGAAACTACTGCATAGTTTACTGGTGCGTATGCCATGGATCTGCCAACATTTATGATACAGTAATTTAAAGAACAACAAATCTTCAAATTCATAGCCCACCCATGTGGCAGAAGCGATTTTGCTTATTTGACCGGCATGTGATAATTTTGTTTTTATCACTTACTAATCAAATTTTAAACTAATTAATTTATCATGAAATTTATTTTTATTTTTTGTATGCTAACCTCTGCTTATTTTGCCAACGGGCAATGCGGTCTTGATCCGACTAGTGGTACAACTACCGTTTCAACTACTTCCCAAATAATTAATAGTTACTATCCGGGCCAGGGAAATCCAACCGTTGGAGCTGTTACAATTACAGTAGGTACCCTTGATGGAAGAGGTAGTTCCACACCTGTAGCGGCCGGTGATCTTATTTTGATTATACAAATGCAGGGAGCAGATATCGATGCTACCAATACAGATGCTTACGGCAACGGGGTTAGTGGCGGGCCTGCAAGTGGTTATCTTGGTTCTAATCTGTTTGCCGGTAATTATGAATATAATTCAGTTGCTTCAATAGCAGGTTCAACGATAACCCTTTCTTTTTCGTTAGCCAATAATTATTATTCGAGGGCTTTTGCAGTTGGAGCATTGCGAACCTACCAAGTGATTAGGATTCCGCGTTATTATAATTTCAACATAACAGGTACAGGTTCGGTTGTTTGCCCTTCATGGAATGGCAATTCTGGTGGTGTGGTTGTTATAGATGCAGCAAATATTGTAACGATCAATGGAAGTATTTCTGTGAATGGTATGGGCTTTCGCGGAGGAGGCGGTATTGATTTAAGAGGGGCTACAACGGGTAATACAAATGGCTCTACAGCGCTTACAAATACTGATTACAGATGGAATTCCCCCATTACAACAACAGCTAATTTAACTGGTGGTGCCAAAGGGGAAGGTATTGCCGGTACACCAACTTATGTTTTAACTACAGGAAGTACTACCATCACTACAAACACAGTGGAAGGTTATACTAATGGATCAATGGGTAGAGGTGCTCCTGCGGTTGCCGGAGGCGGTGGAACTGATGGCGATCCTGCCAATAATCCGGGGGGTAATCAATATAATACGGGAGGAGGCGGAGGCGGAAATGCTGGTACAGGAGGAGTAGGCGGAAGCGGCTGGCACGGAGGATCAGGAAATGTAAATACTTATCGAACAGGAGGGTTTGGCGGTACTCCCTTTGCTGAAAGAAATATTAATAAATTTATAATGGGCGGGGGCGGAGGCGCCGGTACAGCAAATAATTCTACTGCTGCAAATCAATATATGTGTAGTGGCGGGGCTGGAGGAGGAATCATTTTACTTCGTGGTAGTTCCTATGCTGGAAATGGAAACGTAAATGCAAATGGTGCAGCCGCAGTTGGGATTACAAGTGCTGGTACTAATACTGACGCTGCAGGTGGTGGCGGAGCAGGCGGTACTATTGTAGCAGTAACAAGACAAAACATTCCTGTTGGGTTAAATTTAATTTCAGCAAATGTAAGTGGAGGTAGAGGTGGAAATATGGAGACTTTTTATGACCATGGTCCTGGCGGAGGTGGTGGAGGTGGATTTATTATAACTAATGGGGCTTTTGTTTCTGCCACCGTTGTGGGTGGAGCAAACGGACTCACAAGAGCAGGGAATAGTGCCAATCCAGTTACGAATTCATATGGAGCCACACCTGGCACCAATGGTCAGGTTCTTACACTGGCTGCCGCTCCGGTATTATTAAATGCGAATAATGTAGCTTCTCCTTGTGGCTTACTGCCCATTCGGTTATCCTATTTTAATGCTTCTATGAATGAATCTGCAGTTCTATTGAAATGGGAGGCAGACAATGCTATTAATTTTTCACATTTTGAAGTTCAGTACAGTGCAGATGGTAATTTATTTGCACAGATTGGCATTGTCAATTTTAGTGTACTACAGAATCAATATCAGTTTAATCATTTTCATGTAACGGCATCCATCCAATACTATCGTTTGAAATTGGTAAACACAGACGGTTCTTTTACTTATAGTAATATTCTGGTTGTTCGTAATAATGGTCTACAAAATAGGGTCATTGTTTATCCTCAACCTGCAAATGAATATGTAACGATCAGTATTTTGGTATTGTCAACACAATTCACAACCTTCAGATTGTTCAATTCCAATGGTCAGCAGGTGCAATTGATTACTAAACAATTGACAAAAGGCGATAATTATTTTCAAATAAATAATTTAAAGGGATTGGCGAATGGCACTTATTATTTAAATGCAATTGTTGATAACAAATTAATTTCTAAAAAACTTGTGATCGGAAAACAATAAAGGTTTTGAGGTTAATTAAAAAGGACAGTTTTTAAACTGTCCTTTTTAATTATATTTCGATTTATTTCGTCGGACCGTGTCCGAATTAGGAAATAAATGTTGATCATATTTACTAAAGCTTACAGTGAATATTTTCTCCGGTATTCAGTAGTTGTAACTCTAAACCCGGTAAGGTATCTTTAAAAAAGAAGCGTTGTTTTAACACCGTATTTTTCAGGAAAAATGGTGGCGCAAAAATGTTGATCTTGTTTAATCCATCCAAATCCATTCGTTGAAAATCAGACGTCGGCGGCCTCTTTTTATTTCGCAATAGGCACATGCGGCAGGGGGTGAAAAGATGAGAAGCAAAAGGAGCTTACGTTAAAAAAGTAGAATGCCAGGTTTTTGCAAATACGAAATGAATGAAATTGGTCATTCAGTTTCAACACTTGTTGCAAACCTGGCAGATCTGATATGGCCGGTACTGCCAATAATTTTAAACAGACAATGCAGCCATCATTCCCTTAATTTCATCCGCATTAACCCCAAAAGAAAACGATTCTTCTTTCATAGCTGTCTGGTTAAAACTCATGGCTGAAGGAACGGGTATCCTGG